>WNGH01012284.1_pt1 | contig 10277 bp, 10 predicted proteins | sample 5400631 | NCBI WGS metagenome assembly WNGH01 (sample SAMN13153373, study PRJNA577476) | soil metagenome | isolation source: 115 cm soil or saprolite under Garry oak tree replicate 1 | place: USA:California | collected 2016-06-15 | reverse complement strand
AGGTGGGCTGGAGGTAGGTGAAGAAGGGGAGCCGGAGCATGGCCGCGACCTCAGCTGACCCAGGACGAGACCACGAGGCAGCGCACGCGCCAACCGCCATCGCGTCGTTCTACGCCACACAGATATCGTCGCCCACCAGCGCTTTGTGAGACGTCCACCTCGAAAAGGACGCGAGTGGGGGAGAGCCCGGTGCGGGTGCGGACCTGGACCGCGTAGGGGTCTTCCCCAGGCGGGTGGGGTCGCTCCCCGGGCGTGTAGATCATCGAGACGAACGTCGGTGGGCAGCGCCGGAACGGCAGCACCGCAACCCCCGGCCGCGTGAGTCGGACGAGCCGTCCGGAATCAGGATCCGACCCGGCGCCGCCCGGACCCATCAGGCACACGACTCGGGCCATACCGGAGGGCGCCGTCCCGATGGTCCCCATGAGCTCGGCCAGGGCCACTTCCTCGGCGGAATCCAGGGCGGTGGAATCCCAGGCGACCCGCCTTGCCACGGGGGCCGCTGGCCGCCAGCGGATGGTGGTACGGGGCGTGCCGTCCGGGACGGTGTCGGGCGTCGCGCAGCACACCAGGCCGGTAGCATCGTCCTCGAACAGCTGCGCGATGCGCGACGTGTCGGGGGGCGTCGGCTGAAACGCGAATTCGTGGCGGAGGCGGACCCGAACGCCGTGCCCGCAGTGACTCGCCGGCGCATAGCGCCAGGTCGCCACGGCGCGCTTGACGGCGACGTCGAACCCCGGGTTGGGACTTGCCCGCACGGCGGTATCTCCGACTTGAGTCGGGCAGCGCGGCCGCTGCGCCGCGAGCAGGTCGCGAGAGCACACGGCGATCAATAGCACCCCGACGAGAAACGTGCGCACGCTCAGTGCTGCCTTTCGGGGGCTGCCGCCACGACCGGCACCGCCCCGCCGTCGCCCCCCTCCCACGGCGGCGCAACGCGGATCGGCTCCGGCCAGGGAATGTCGGGGAAACTGGTAGGACCGACCCTTCCCTCTTCCCCCTTCCCCTTCTTCTTCAGGGCCTTGAGCACCTTCTCCGGGGAGATCGGCACCTCATCGACGCGGACGCCCACGGCGTCGTACACCGCGTTGGCGATCGCGGGCGGCACGGGGAGCAGCGGCCCCTGCCCGACCTCCTTGGCTCCGAACGGCCCGCTTGGATCGGGATCCTCGATGAGGTAGGTCACGACGTCGCACATCTCCAGGGTCGTGGGGCTCTTGTATTCGAGCAGGCTGGGAATCTTATGCACCACGTTGCGGTTGCCGCGGTACGCCATCTCCTCCATCAGCGCCTCGCCGAGCCCCATGTACACCGAGCCCTCGACCTGTCCCATGACGGCGGCCGCGTTGATCGACTGGCCGATGTCGTGCGCGATCCAGATGCGCGGCACCGTCACGACCCCCGTGTCCGCGTCCACGTCGACTTCCGCGACGGCGGCGCTGTAGGAGTAGGCCGGCGAGGGGCCGACGCCGCCGCCCCGGTACTTCGCCGCGCTGCGCGGCGGCGTGTACGATCCGACCGTCCCAATCGTCCCCTGTGCCGCTTCGGCGACCTGCACCGCCTCGGCGAACGACATTCCATGCTTGGGGTCCTCGGCGTCGAACACCCGCCCGTCCGCGAAGACGACCCGCGCGGCGGGGATCTCGAGTTTGCGCGCCGCGTGGCCGGTGAGAATCTCCTTGGCCCGCTCGGCGGCCTGGATCGCCGCGTTGCCGGTCATCAGCGTGACCCGGCTGGAGTAGCTGCCCAGATCGACCGGCGTCAGGTCGGTGTCGGCGGTGACCACCGCGATGTCGAAGGGATCGAGCCCTAAGACTTCCGCGACGATGTAGGCGAGGATCGAGTCCGAGCCCTGGCCGATTTCCGTCGAGCCGCAGAACACCGTCACCCCGCCACCGCGGTCGCATTTCAGCTGCACGCCCGAGTGCGGCATGTTGTTCCAGTAGATCGGCAGGCCGGCGCCGCAGATGTAGCTCGAGCAGGCGAGGCCCACGCCCTTGCCCGGCGGGAGCTTCCGGAACTTGCGCTTCCACTCCGAGCCGGCCACGACCTTTTCGATGCACGCGCCCAGCCCCATCGAGCCCACGCGCAGATAGTTGGCGGTCAGCGAGTGCGGCGGGACGAGGTGCTTCAAGCGCAGCTCGGCGGGGTCGGTGCCCAGCTGCTCGGCGAGCTTGTCGAGATGGACCTCGAGAGCCGTAGCCGCCGCCGTCGAGCAGGCTCTTGAAGTGCATCGCGGTGATCTTTCCGTCCTTCGTCACGCCGGTCTTCACCCACATCAGCGTAGGATGGCGCCCGCGGTGGCAGTAGAACACCTCTTCGCGCGTGAGCGTGATCTTCACCGGGCGCCCCGTCACCATCGCGAGCTTCGCGACGGCGATCTCGTGGCTGAACGGATCGCTCTTGCCGCCGAAGCCGCCGCCGTTCGGCGTGGCGATGACGCGGATGCGGGCGGGCGGGAGCTCGAGCACCTTCGCCAGCGCGCGGTGCACGTAGTGCGGTGTCTGGGTGCTGCTCCACAGGGTGAGCTTGCGGTCGGCGGACCACTGCGCCACGGCCGCATGCTGCTCCATCGGCAGGTGGGTGTTGCCCTCGTAGAAGAACAGATCCTCGCGCACCAGGTCGGCCCCCGCGAAGCCCGCCTCCACGTCGCCGAACTCGAGGTGAATGAGTTTGTGGAGGTTGCCGCCGTCGCCGTAATCGTGGATGCGGGGCTCGGGGTGGGCGACGGCGTCCTCGGCGTCGGGGACGGGGCGCAGCGGCTCGTACTCGACGGTAATGAGGTCGAGCGCCGCGGTTGCGACGTCTTCGTTGACGGCCGCCACGGCCGCCACCGGATCGCCGACGAATCGGACCTTGTCCGGCGCGAGCGCGTGCTCGTCCTGGCTCACCGGGAGGATACCGAAGGGGATGGGGAGGTCCTTCCCCGTCAACACGGCTTTCACGCCCGCGAGGCGCGCCGCCTTGGACGTGTCGACGCGCAGGATCTTCGCGTGCGGATGCGGGCTGCGCAGCAGTTTGGCGTAGAGCATCCGGGGGAGAAACAGGTCGTCGGCGAAGATGGTGGCGCCCGTGACCTTGGAGGTCGCGTCGATCTTGCGGAGCGCCTTGCCGATGACACGACGGAAGGACGGAATGACGGAAGGGGGATGCGGAGGCGAGTCCTGCGTCCCCCTTCCGCCCTTCCGTCTTTCCGTCGCCTTTTTATTGGTGCCCATACAGCGTCTCCGGCGCCGGTTTCGCGTCCTCACCCCGCAGGCGCGCCGCCGCCAACTCGACGGCCTCGTAGATCTTGAGGTAGCCGGTGCAGCGGCAAAGGTTGCCTGAGAGGGCCTGCTTGATCGTTTCGCGGGAGGGGCGCGGATTGGCCGCGAGCAGCGCGTCGGCGGCGAGCAGGAAGGCGGGCGTGCAGTAGCCGCACTGCGCGGCGCCCAGCTCGGCGAACGCGTCCTGCAGCGGGTGCAGCGTGCCGCCCGCGGCCAGTCCTTCGACCGTCGTGACCCGGTGTCCGGCGCACGCGAGGCCGAGCACCAGGCAGGAGAGCACGGGCTGGCCGTCCAGCAGCACGGTGCAGGTTCCGCACTCGCCCAGCTCGCAGCCGTGCTTGGTGCCGGTGAGCCCCGCGTCCTCGCGCAGCACTTCGAGGAGGGTCTTGTGGAGCGCGAATGCGACGGTGGCCGGCTCACCGTTCAGCTCGAAACTGATCGTGGCTTTCTGATGGGGCATCGAACCAAACGTAATCTTGTGCCGGGGGCGGCGCGATGGCAGCTTTGGGCCGCACTCGAACTGGAGAAGCAGTCATGTCGAAGACGACGGAACGACGGAAAGACGGAAGGGGGACGAGGGGGCTGATCCTGGTGCTCGCACTGCTTTCCGTCCTTCCGTCATTCCATCGCCTTTGTGCCCAGGCTGCCCAGCCCGACTCCTTCCGTCTCAAGGCCCTCGCCATCCTGCGCACCGTTCCGCTCATCGACGGCCACAACGACATCCCCGACGCGATCCGCGAGCGCGGCGGGCTCGATTCGGTGGATTTCGCGGTGAGCCAGCCGAAACTGATGACCGACCTCCCGCGGCTCCGCGCCGGCAGCGTCGGCGGGCAGTTCTGGGCGGCGTACGTGCCGGTGACGACCATGGACTCGGGGCCCCATCCGGCGGTGTACGCCCTCGAGCAGATCGATCTGGTCCATCGCCTCTGCGCTCGGTACCCGGGCAGCATGGCGATGGCCTACACGGCCGCGGACGTGCAGCGCAACTTCGCCGCGGGCAAGTTCTCGTGCCTGATCGGGATCGAAGGTGGCCACGCGATCGAGAACTCGCTCGGCGCGCTGCGGATGTTCTACCGGCTCGGCGTGCGCTACATGACGCTCACCCACTGGCGCAGCCTCGACTGGGCCGTCGCGTCGACCGACACCGCGCGCCGCGGGCTCTCGGCATTCGGCAAGCGGGTCGTGCTCGAGATGAACCGGCTCGGCATGCTGGTCGACCTGTCGCATGTGAACGACATGACGATGTCCGACGCGCTCCACACCTCGCGCGCGCCCGTCATCTTCTCCCACTCGTCCGCGCGCGCCCTCACCGACCACGCGCGCGACGTCCCCGACTCCATTCTGAGGCTCGTCCCCGCCAACGGGGGCATCGTGATGGTGAACTTCAACCCCGGCTTCGTCGCTGAGGCGGTCCGCGTGTACGGCGACAGCATGGGCGCCTGGGCCCGCGCCCTGCGCACCGCGGGCGCCGACTCGGCCACGCGCGCCGATTCGCTGAGAGCCTGGGAGGCGCGGGCGCCGCACGCCACGTTGGGGCAGGTCGCGGACCACATCGAGCATATCCGGCAGGTGGCGGGCGTCGACCACGTCGGGATCGGGTCGGACTTCGACGGCATCACCGAAGTGCCGAACGGGCTGGAGGATGTCTCGAAGTTTCCCGACTTGATCGCGGAGCTGCTGCGGCGTGGGTGGACCGATCTCGACGTCAGGAAAGTCGCGGGTCTGAATATCTTGCGGGTGATGCGGGCAGCGGGGCGTGTCGCCGCGGAGATGCAGGGAAGCACGAGATAGGCCATATTACCCGCAGCCTTCGCTGAGGAGGTCGGGAATCATGCGACGACCCGTGCAGGCAGTGATCGTCCAGGGCGTGACGGGTGGGATCCTGGCGGGGCTGGTGGTGGCGCTCTGGTTCCTGGTAGCGGACGCGGCGGTGGGCCAGCCGTTCCGGACTCCGGCGCTGCTCGCGGGCGCCTTGCTGCACAGCCGGTTCCCCCAGCCGACGTTTCGCCTCGTTGCGGCGTACACCGTCCTCCACTTCGGCGTCTTCGCGTTGCTGGGGGTAGCGATGGCGCGCGTGAGCGCCGCGTTCGCCGCCCCCCACCGTCTGCTGCTCGGCGTGGCGTTCGGTCTCGTCCTGCAGGAAATCGTGTTCTACGCGGGGCTGCTGCTGTCTGGCGTGCCGCTCCTCCGACTCGTGCCGTGGCCGCACGTGTTCGGCGCCAACATCGCGTCAGGCCTCGCCCTGATGAGCTACCTCCATTACGCGGAGCGGGACCCGAGACCGTTCGGGCCCGGGTTGCTGCGGGAACATCCGCTGCTGATGCGCGGGCTGGTCACGGGGCTGATCGGCGCGGGCGCCGTCGCGGTGTGGTTCTTCGGACTGGACCTCGCGGTAGGCGCGCCGCTGCGCACTCCTGCCGCGCTGGGCTCGGCGTTGCTGCTGGGGGCCTCCGGGCCGGCGCTGGTGCCGGTCACCTTCGGCCTGGTCGCGACGTACACGGTCGTCCACGTCGCGGCCTTCGTCGTAGCCGGGGTCCTGCTGGTGGCTCTCGCGGAGCAAGTCGAGCGTGTGCCCGCCATGGCGCTGTTCGTGGTGCTCGCGTTCATCGTCCTCGAGGCGCTCGTGGTCGGCACGCTGGCCGTGAGCGCGGAGTGGGTGCTGGGGACGCTGGGCTGGTGGTCGGTGGCCGTCGGGAATCTTCTGGCCGTGCTCGCGATGGGGTGGCAGGTGTGGCGCACGCATCCGGGGTTGCAGCGTCGGCTGTTCCACGAGCCGATGCACGTGCGCGTGTAGTCGCCGGCCGATCTAGAACTGACGCTCGAAGGCGATCGCGACGCCTCGCCGAGACAGGACCGGCCGGGATCTCACCGCCGTGGCGTCTACACGAATCGTGAACCCGTTCCCCGCCCGGATCCGCGCGCCCGCAGTCGCCGTGAGGGTCTCGAGCGAGCGCACGGCCTGGGCCGGCGGGGCGCCCACCAGATAACTCTCCCGTCCCGCGCCCGCGCCCGCCCACGCGTCGACGCGCGTCGAGAGTGTTCGTGTCACGCGCACGAAGCCCGCCGCATCGGTGCGCCGCGACGGGTTGCGCGAGAGGAACATCCGGGCGTCCCAGGTGAGGGTCCCCGCCGCGAGGCTCGCGTGGGGCATGACGAGGTCCACCGCGCCGACCACGTAGTTCTGGCGGCGGTAGCCGACGCCGGCCGCGAGGCGCGCCGTCGCCCGTCCGGTCACATCCAGCTCCCAGGAGTTCTTGGGGACGAGCTCGGGCCCGATCGCCGTGCCCGCTTCGAGCGAGGCCCACCACCGGGCCGCCGGGTGCACGAGCACGCCGAGCTTCTCGGAGCCGTCGCGCTCGCCGAATCGTTCGAGCAGCTCGACAGCCGCCCACACCGCGTGGCCCGCTGCGCCGGTCCAGGTGAGCTGGCCGCCGTAGTTCTGCCAGTCGGTCGAGCCGGTCACGCCGTCATAACCGCCCCAGGCGGCAAGCCGCCACTGCTGCGCGGCGGCGGGGCCGCCGAGGGCCAGCGCCACGAGCGTCCACATCAACGATCGGTTCATGTTGTGCCGAATCCCTTTCGCACCATCTCGCCCCACACCTGGCGGCGTCGCCACACCGTCGCGAACGCTTTCAGCCGCCACCACACCGTGCGCTGGCGGTAGCCGAACGTCTCGAGCGTCGCGAACAGCAGCAGGCGCGCGAGGTCGCCGACGCGGCGGTAGCGGCGGAAGCTGGCTTCTTCGAGTCCCACCGCCCACAGCGACAGCAGCATCCCGTACCCCCACGCCACGAGCAGGAACAACAACGCGAACGAGACGTTGATGACGCCGTACGCGAGCCCGGCGATCGTGACGACGTATCCCAGGACCTCGATGAGCGGCGCGAGCATCTCGCCCAACGCGAAGAACGGGACGGCGACGAGCCCGACCCGGCCGTAGCGCGGGTTGAACAGCATGGTCCGGTACTCCCAGACCGCCGCGATCAGGCCGCGATGCCAGCGCTCGCGCTGCCGGCCGAGGATTCGTCCCGACTCGGGGACTTCCGTCCATGCGACGGGATCGGGGATGAAGGAGATCTCGTATGGGATCTTCTGACGGCGGAGGTAACGGTGCAACCGGATGACGAGGTCCATGTCCTCGACGATGCTCTCCAGGCGGTAGCCGCCGATCGCCAGCAGGTATTCCTTGCGGAACAGCCCGAAGGCGCCGGAAATCACGAGGCTGCCGCCGAGGCGGTTCCAGCCGAGCCGGCCGAACAGGAACGCGCGCAGGTATTCGACCACCTGGATGCCGGGCAGGAAGCGGCGGGGGACGCGCGCGTCGGCGACGCGGCCGTCCTTGACGGTGCAGCTGTTGGCGACGCGGACCGTGCCGCCGACGGCGGCGATCTTGCGGCCGAGCAGGAACGGGCGGGTGAGCCGCAGCAGGGCGTCGGGTTCGATCAGGGTGTCGGCGTCGACGGCGATGACGAGAGGGAAGCGGCTCGCATTGATCGCGGCGTTGAGGGAATCGGCCTTGCCGCCGTTCTCCTTGTCGATCACCATCAGCCGCGTGCGGGCGCGGGAGCGATACACCGCGCGCACCGGCGCGCTGGGGATCGTGTCCGGATACGTGCGCGGGATCTCGAAGAGGTCGAAGGCGTGCCGCAGCCGCTCCATCGTGTCGTCCTTCGAGCCGTCGTTGACGACGATCACTTCGAAGTTCCGGTACTCGAGGGTGAGGATCGCGGTCACGCTGGCTTCGATCGTGGCGCTCTCGTTGTAGGCCGGCACGAGGATCGTGATCGGCGGGAGGGCGTCGCTCTGCATCAGCCGCTGGAAGTCCTCGTCCTCGGCGAGCCGGCTCTGCTCCCAGATCTCCGGGACCGCGAGGATCAGCAGCAGCGCGTAGAACGAGTTGAGCGCCAGAAAGTAGGCGAGGATCACGACGTCGGTCCCCTGCAGCACGGCGGTGAGGACGCTCACGCCGCGTACTCCGCGAGGGCCTGCTGGGAGAGGCCGAGGACGAGCCGCGCCATGTCCCGGGCTTCCGCGTGCGCTCCGACCTCCGCTTCCAGCAGGGCGTTGCGGCCCGCGGGGCCGAAGCGGATGAGCGCGAGCCCCGCGCGCATGCGCACCCACCACTCGGGGTCGCGCAATGCCTCGCGGACGAGCGGGAGGGTGGCCGGCTCGGCGATCATGCCGAGCGAGCGGACCGCCTGCGCGCGCACGGGCCACGCGTCGTCCTGGACGAGAAACCCCAGCGCCGCGGTCGACTCGGCGTGGGGATAGTGACCCAGCCCGCGGGCGACCTGGGTCCGGACCTCGGGGTCGGGGTGCGTAGCGTGCGTGGTGAACGGCTCGCGTAGCACCGGGTCCTCGAGGCGCGCCGCGAATTCCATGATGCGCGGCAGCATCGGGTCGTTGAGGTGGCGGAAAAGATGGAGGAGATGCTGGACGACGGCTCTCCGTGAGCGCTTCAGCATGCTGGCGTAGTACGCCTGGACGGTCGGCCCGAGGTGAGGAAGCTGCTCGAGGACGGACCGCACCAGCACCGCGCTGTCCACGCGCTCCAGCGTCGTGACCGCCGCGATCTGGACGGCGGGGTGCCGGTCCTTGAGCAGGCGGAGCACGCGGCTGACGTCGCGAGGCGTCGCCGCGACCGACAGGAACCGCGCGCACTCCAGCCGCTTCCACCAGCGGACGGAGCGGTAGTTCGCCCGGACCACGCGCGCCCACCACTGCTGCTCGAGCGCGCGGGAGAGCTCCTGCCATCCTTCGTTGGCGACGCGGGCCGACCAGGTGACCAGCGCGTCGATCGCGAGGGGGACCGGCAGGCGGCCCAGGCCTGCCAACACCTCCGCCGGCCGGGCCTGCCCCAGGGCCCAGCGCTGAAAGGTCTCATCCACCGCGACGCGCTGTGGGTGCACGCGGGTGCGGCGTCGCTGCCGGACCCATCGATTGAGAATGATGAGGAGCACCACGGCGAGCAGCAGCGCGGCCTGCAGCGCCGCCACGAGACCCAAGAGCTGGCCGCTCGTCACCTCCCGACCCAGCGGCGGATTTTCTCGAGCGCGACGCGCAGACTGATCGGCTTCACGAGATAGTCGAGCGCGCCCGCTTCCAGCCCGCGCAGCTGCTCTGCTTCCCCGCCGTGCACCGTGGTAAAGACCACGCGATACGCGCCCGGCCGGTCGCGCGCCAACCCTTCGAGGACCGAATAGCCGTCGAGGCCGGGGAGATCCACGTCGAGCAGCACGAGGGGGCGCGTGCCTGCCACGTCGAGCGCCAGCAGGTCGCGCAGCGCATCGCGCCCGTTGCGATAGGACACGAACCGGTACCCGCGCGAGCGCAACCCATACTCGAGCAACTCCGCGAGCGCCGGATCGTCTTCGACGAGGATGAGCTCGGGCGCCGCCGAGGTGGCCGCGGCGGGCGGCGGCTCGACCGCGGGCTGCGAGGGTGGTGGCGGCGCTCGCGGTGGCGCAGGCGCTGGCGGCTTGTTCGCGGGGACCGATTCCTCTGGCGTCACCAGCCACGGGAGGCCCTCCGGCTGCGCGGGCGGCGGCTTTGGCGGCCGCTTCGGGGGCGGCGGCGGGGGGGCGGACGGTGGCGGTTGCGGCGCCCGCTCCGGGGGTGGCTCCCGCCGCGGGGGCGGCGGTGCCGGTGGCGGCGCTGGCGGCGGTGATGCAGCTGGCGGCGTGGGGGCCGCGGCCGGCGCAACCGACGGCTTCTTGAACGGCGTCAGCGGTCGCGAGGGGCGAATACTTGGTGGAGTCTGCTTCGGGGGCTCGGGTCGCGGGGGCGGACGAAGTGGCGGCGGCGCCGGCGGCGGGGCCGCCGCCTTCTGCGCGGCGCTGGGGCGACGAATGATGAGACGCGGAGGCGCCGTTGTGGCCGCCGGCACGGTGAGGCTCAGCATTTCCGCGAGGCGCGTCACGAACCAGCCGGTGAGGCCCGCGCGGTCCATATCGGTGTCTCCCGGCCGCGCGATCCAGTCCTTGGCGGTCGCCTCCATGCCGGCGGCAAGGC
>WNGH01007624.1_pt1 | contig 10279 bp, 13 predicted proteins | sample 5400631 | NCBI WGS metagenome assembly WNGH01 (sample SAMN13153373, study PRJNA577476) | soil metagenome | isolation source: 115 cm soil or saprolite under Garry oak tree replicate 1 | place: USA:California | collected 2016-06-15 | reverse complement strand
CCGACCACGAACCAACGCCTCGAGAAGCTGGCGATCTTGGGCACGAATAGGCAATGCTTCGGCTGTGTCCCACATAGGGCGGCGAGAGTAGCATGACTCGTGACCATAGTAAAGTTATTTCTGAGACACTACACTAGGCATGATGTCGCTACCCACGTTCACTTGTGTCCGCCGAACGCTCGTGTTCAGCCGCGCGCGACGCGCAGCGGAGCGTGTCGGCTGCAACACGTTGTTCGGCGACAGACTTCAGTATTCTCAGGCGCTGCCATGCTGACCGCGAAGTGTCCTGACATAAGGGAACCCCTCCACTGGTACCGCGTGCAGGCTCATAAGCCGGCAAAGAACGCCGCGATATCGCGGGCCAGCAACTCGGGTTCCTCGGCCGGGGCGAAGTGCCCGCCGCTCGGCATTGGAGTCCACCGGCGCACGTTGTATAGGCGTTCGGCCCACTCACGGGGAGGTGTTCCCTCATCGACAAACATATTGGCGAAGACAGCGATGCCAGTTGGCACCTTGACGAACTCCTGTGGTCTAAGCGTGACTCGGAACCGCCTGTTGTCGTTGTCGAAGTAGTCCCGCATCGAAGATGTGATCGTCTGGGTGACCCAATAGAGCGTTACCGTGGTCAACAAGAAATCGCGGGAGAAGCGCTGATCGAGATTACCGCGGGAATCGGCCCAGGAGCGCCACTTCTCTAGAAGCCAGGCGGCGAGTCCAGCGGGCGAGTCGTTCAGTCCGTATCCGAGCGTCTGGGGCTTCGTGGATTGGATTGCCTTGTACCCGTACTCCTCCTGCCAAAATGCCTCATTGCGCTCGAGATAGGTTCTCTCCGCCACGGACAGTGGCCGCGCCCCTGCGCCGGTGTTGGGCCGAATCTCCAGATTGCTCAGGTGGACGCCAATCATTGGCCCGGGATCGGTCAATGCCATGAACGTGGCAACCCCGGCTCCGAAATCTCCGCCTTGAGCCCCGTAGCGCTCGTAGCCCAGGCCACGCATGAGGCGATGCCACAGAGCGGCGACGTGCTGATAGTTCACGCCCACCTGAGCTGGCCGATCGGAAAATCCGTAGCCCGGCAGTGAAGGGATGACAACGTCAAACGCGGGACCCTCGATGCCGTGGGCGTCTGGATCGGTCAGGAACGGTATGAGCGGAAGCAGTTCGGCGAACGTGCTAGGCCAGCCATGGGTCAGGATCAGCGGAATGCCATGCCCGCGTCTGGCCCGCTCATGGACGAAGTGGATATGGACGCCGTCGAGCTTGGCGCGGAACTGATGCGCCGTGTTCAACAGGCGCTCTTGTGCGTGCCAATCGAACTCGTCGGCCCAATACGCAAGCAACGATTTAAGGTACTCAAGGTCAGTCCCCTGCTCCCAGGCCGTGCCTGGTGCCTGATCAGGCCAGCGCGTGTTGCGGATACGCGTTCGGAGGTCAGACAGGATCTCCGCCTCGATCCGGATCGAGAACGGGGTGATGTACAGGGGTGAATTCATTGTAGGTCTCGCCCTCTAGCCAGCATTCTCGCCTGCCGCCGAACGCTCTAGCTAAGCTGCGACGCGCGGACGCCGAGACGGAAATGCCGTGCTCCTGCCGCTCGCCGGCAGCTTCAGCCGGATGTTAGGCGTCGACCCACGCTCAGCCAGGTCATTCATATACCGAACCAAGCAGTTCCTCGTATTGCGTCCCGTTCCAGTGGTATATGTATTCCTCATCACGAAGCCCAACCAGGTCGATGGCGTCGACGTCAAACGGCGCCCCTAGCCGCACGTTCGGATTCGTCGTGGGCACTAGATCGCTGCCCTTCCTCAGGGTTGAGATGAACAACTTGGTTAGCAGTTCCTGGCCATGGTCATCATTGGTAATCGTCGACCCTGTCACTTCGAAGGGTGTGAATGTCGGACCGAGAGACTGGTGAAAAACAACCAACTTCCATTGTTCTGGCGATAACAATAAAACTGCAATGTCTACAAAGACGTCTCCGTTATAGTCGCCCCAAGTGACGAAAGGAAGGGAATCCGGCCACTTCTCACGAAACCAGGCCCCCGTCGGGCTCTCGGGACCCCAGGCTCCGATCATGTCCGAATCACCGGGAACTCGGTAACCGGGGAAGTCCACTGATACCCGTTCCAGAAGGGATGGTGGCATCTCTAGCCGCTCCCGACCATCCAACTTCGTAACCTTCGGAACCAGTCCCCGCATTCGGGAGTGTCCGGTTGTTGATTGTCCTGAGCGGGTCGGCACAGTCGCTTTAGGGGGGACTGGCGCGGTGTCATGCGCCGATCTTGTACAGGCACACAGCAGAAGCAAGCCAGCGCAGCCGATCCCGGATTTTCTTGTCAAGCGAACCTCCGTAGTTCGCACGCCTAACTCTAATTCCTCGACCCGCTGAGTCAGTCGCGTCGTCCGGTCAGGCGTGCCCGATCCGCTCCGCCTTGACCCGCGGCGGCCGCAGCCCCCAGCCGATGACTGTGGGCACGATCCAGCGCAGGCCCGGCGTGCCGGTCAGCACTCGGACGGGCGGCGGCAGACGGAATGCCGAGCCCTCCTTGAGCCCCGCCGCGACGATCCGGGTCTGGATGATCTTCTGCACCCGCTGGATCACCTTGACCGGCAACTCGCGAGCCTTCTGCACCGCGGCCAGGTCGGCGTCCGTGACGGTGCCGGCCTTCAGTTTGCCGGCCAGCTTGTTGGCCGTCTCGATGGCGTCCTGAATGGCGTAGTTGATGCCCACGCCGCCGACCGGAGACATCACGTGCGCCGCGTCGCCGATCAGGAGAATCCCCGGCTTGTGCCACACCGGCAGCCGGCTCGATTCGACGTTCAGCACAGGGCACTGCTTCCAGTCGGTGAGGTGCCGGGAGAAGCGGTCCTTCCACTCCGGCACGACCTCGCCGAGGTTCCGCACCAGCCCGCCGATGTCGCCCGACCGGAGGGCCTGGAAGCCGCCCTTCAGGTAGACGTAGCCGACCAGCCAGTTCTCGCCGCGGTCGAACCTGATGACGAAATGGCCGGCGCCGATGTGCATCTTCCCCTCTTCCGCGACGTCGCCGGGCTCCTTCGGCAGATGGAACCAGAGGACATCCATGGGAGGCGATGACTTCCGCGGCTCGAACCGGAGCAGCGCCCGCACCTCGGAGTGCCGCCCGTCGGCGGCCACCGTCAACGGCGCCCGCACTTCGTGCCAGCGGTTCGCCTGATCGCGGTAGCGCACTCCGACCACCGCCACCTTTTCCTCGACCAGCCGCCGCACCGATGCGCCCATGAGCAACTTGAACGCCGGGTACCGGGCCGCCTCTTCGGCCAGAAATTCGAGGAACCGCGCCTGCGGCAGCATCATGATGTACGGGAACTTCGTGCGGACGCGGCCGAAGTCGGCCAGTGTCCGCTCCGACTCGGTGGTGCGGACGCGCATCGCCCGCATCTTTGCGTGCGGCAGTGCATGCAACCTCTCCGCCAGCCCGAGCGCGTCGAGGGCTTCCAGGGTAGAGGGATGGACCGTGTCACCGCGGAAGTCGCGCTCGAAGTCGCGGTGCGCCTCGAGCAGCATCACCAACACTCCGGCCCGCGCCAGCAGGTACGCGAGAACGACGCCGGCGGGCCCGCCACCGACCACCACGCAATTGGTCTTCACAACATCGACCGGCGTTTCGTCGTCAGGTGTCGTCATTGTGGAGTCCAGTGGTCGTCAGCTGCAACGATTTGCTATCCGGCGGTCGGCCGCGGCGCGCGCCGCCCTGTGGCCGCAATCGCCGCAGCTGCCGCAAGCTTGTGTTTGGCCTGCCAAGGCGGCCCGATCGATCGGCCCATCGCGTGTAGGAAGGCGTCGACGTCCTCTCGGCCGAGCGCCGCCGCGGCGTCGTGAAACACGCCCTCACGGTCGTACCAGTGCACGGACCAGCCGCGCGCCTCGGCTGCGGTCGCGAGGGCCTCGCGATACATGACGGAGTCGGCGACCGTCTGCGCGCGATTGTCGGCGATACGCTCTTCGGTTGTCGGTGGAAGCCTGGGGCACTCGCGGATCGCGATGCTCGCAATCGGCACGGGCACCGCCGCGGCCAGCGCCTCGAGGCTCTCGCGCGCGCCGCGCGCGGCGGACGCTCGCACGCGCTCGACGAGCACCACGGCGTCAGCAAGCGAAATCGCCCGCGCCCAGGGGCTATTCAGGTAACGGCCGACCGCCCACGACCCTTCGTGATGATGCGGGTGTGTCGGCAGGCCGCGATCGGTGAGGTCGATGCGCCGGCGATCGAGGAACTCGCCGCCGGGCGCGACAGTGACGAGCACCGCCGAGTTACCGTGCTCGGCGACGCCGACGGCCGCGGTTCGCTGCGTTCGTGCTCTCGCCACGTCTCCTCCTTCGGGGCGCGCCCCTGCGCCTGACGCCGTCGCGCGGCGGGCGAGGGGAACGTCTCGAAGTGCCGCGGGCTCGCTAACCGCCGGCGGGCTCACGCGGATGTTGGACGGTACCGCCTCCATGGACATTTGTGTTCAGAATTTGAGGGGCCCATTGTAGTCCTCCCACGCGATCGACGCGTCCGTCCTCTCGTTGATGACACGCTCGGTCTTGACCGCCCCCTCCTCGATGACCCTCACGAGAAGCCCCGGGGTGAAAAACTTCACGAAGAATGTCGACTTTTTCTGGATCGTGGGATGCACCTCGATCGTTGTCGTCTTGCCCGCAACCACGTCGAACGTTTGGATGTCGAGGTTGAAGTAGGCCCCCTTCTTGAGAGCCTTCTTCACACCCAGCCCTCCCTCCGGGACGAAGCCGACGCAAGTGAGCCGGTAGGTGCCAGGCTCAAGGTCGAGATTCTTACTCGTCCCGTAGCGCGTCAGGTTCGGCAGCTCGAACCTGATGAACCGCTTATTGGCCGAGGGCTGTGCCGCTCAACCACATAGACGCGACGGCCACTGTTCGAGGGATTCAGGCCTCACTTCGTAGCGAGCAAGCTCTCGGATTTCACCGGCTGTTAGGCGTCGTTCACCTCGTTCTAGTCTGCGCCCGGCTCTGAGAATACGCCCATTGAAAAGAAGTGGGCAATGACCGCCCCGAACATGATGCCGACTATCAGCAGCACCCACCGCCAACGCGGCCAGGCGGCACGCAGGCCCGAATACTGAACAAAAAGGTCTACGGCGTACGCTGCGCAGTAACACACGTTTGCCAGCACAGCCAGGAAGATGAGGAGGAAAAGCGTATTCCAAGCTAAGGCGGCCCGAGACGCCGGCCACGCTGCAAAGAAGTGCGCGGCAACGACCGCGGTCAGTGCCAGATTGTAGAGAGCCCGTCGTGGCTCCCAGTATCGTAGCGCGGCGGCCGCGATCTCGCCAAAGCTGCCACGATCCTTCGAGAGCTCGGAGTCCATCCACCCTCCTCTCGAGACGTGCGCCGTTGTTAGCCGACGTGTGACCTGGACGCCATTCGGCCATGTCGCCAGAAAGCTCTCACACTTACGGGTGCGAGCAACAGAGCTGATGTAAGCAACCACAACAGGCCCATGACCGGCAACCCGCTCCCGGGGCTGACCCAGTGGACACCTGCCGGGCTTGAGACGAACCGCCAGACTGACAGGCAAAGCTCCACCGAAAACATCAATAGGGTCAGCGCAAACCAGCACAAGTAGATCACGCTGTTCAGGCGTGCAATGCCCAGGGCAAAAAATGGGCCCACCGCGACACTGACGGCTGCCCGCAGGGCCGCTGCCCAGAAGGTCATCGCGCCCGTGAGCATGGACCATAACCAGCGGATGTGACTTATTGCGTCTGCCGCAGCGAGCAGAAAGACACCAATCGCGCCTATTCTGACCGTAATCGGAGCATCTCGATGAAAGAGGTCAACCACTCCTCGTACTCCTCACTGCTTGCCCACGGCGAGCCAGGGCATGCCGCGGTAGGAATCCGCCACCACCCAGCTGCTGGCCGTCAACGCCAGCGTGCTCGCGAACTCGCCCCATGTGAACGCGCTTACATTGCCTGCCGCCAGGATGGGTATCCAGACCAGCAGCGCGAACATGCCCATCTGCAACGCCGAAAGCGCTGCTGCCGGCCGCGCGTAAACACCGAAGAGAACCGCCACGCTCGCCGCGATGAAGGTGCCGCCGGTGAAATACGCCCAGTCCACGTGCCACGGCAGCCAGCCAGGCACCAGTTCGGCTGTCTGTTTGACATTCGCGAAATGGGCATAGCCGAAGGGAATCAAGCCCAGGCCGTAGAGCGCCCTCGCGATGCGCACGCCCTTGTGGCCGGTTGCGAAACCGAGGCGCTGCCGGTCCCGGTCCGTGGCGAACGCGGCGAACAGGACCCAGGTGCCCGCCGCCATCACCATGGTCTCACCGCAGCTCCAGGTACCCTCCACAAGGGGCGCGAGGAAGAGAGCGCGCACTCTCCACAGAAGAAGCCAAAGGACGAGAGAGGCGAGCAGCACGCGAGCGGCGAGGGCGGCCGTGTGCCGCCAGAGCAGGCCGATGCCAGATGCGAGAGAGACCGAGGCGCAGAGATAGACCAGTACCTCGCGTGCGGGCACACCCTTGGGTACCGGCTGCCAAATCGCGGTGAAATCGCCCTTGATCGGGCCCTGGATTCCGAGGGCGATCATGATCGCCGCAAAAGCCGCATGACCCGCGCTTGCGACGCGCGTGCGCCGCAGCTCTGGCGCCCCCGACTCCCCGCGCGCCGTCTGCTTCAGCCGGTTGTTAGCCGTCTCGCGAATCTGGCTATCGGTCGTCATTCTCTTGAAGTGGGGTCTTTCGCCAAGCCCATCGCGTCATGATACTCGCTTCCCATTCATCGTTTTCGACGTGGTAGCGATGCACGTGAGGACTTGGGAATCGAACCTCGGGAACCTGTTTCAACCCGCGTGCCTCGAGCACTCGACGGTAAGCCTCGATAGGACCATAGGCATAGACCACATTGTGATGGTCGTAGACAAGCGTCCCCTCGTTGTTGAGGGAGCCAATCCAGAGGTGATGCCGACCGTCGGTCTCCAGAAATGTCCCGGTTCAGGACACTGATACCTGCCGGATTCGTTGCCGACGCGAGGAAAGAGCAGAACGTAAAGCACGCCATAGCCAGGCGACCAGCAGGCAGCCAACTCGAACATGAGGTCGAGGTGACCACCATCTGGAGCTATGACGAGGCGATCTGGACCCGTGGTGCGCTCAACGGCCCAAATATTTGGGTAGCTGAACGACACCTCCTTGCCATCTTTGATAACACCGAACTTGTACTAAGAATGTACGGCTAGCGCCTGGCTAAGCTGCGGCGCGCGTGCGCCGCAGCGACTCTGCCCCCGGCCTCCCGCGCGCCGTCAGCTTCAGCCGGTTGTTAGGCGTCACTGACCCTCACGATCTATGTTCAGCGTCAGTTCACATAAATGGTCAGGCCCAGCCCGCCCGTGAAAAGACCGTACGTCGTCAAGTCGTTCCCGCTGCTATCCTTTCGATATCGCGCGCCCACCTCGCTGAAAATACCGAGCCGTTTGGCGAACATAAAGCGCATGCCGAAGAGCGCCTCTGCACCCTTACTGTGGATGTCGCTTCCCTGATCGACGTTGGTGTAACTGTATTGGAGCGCAGCGCCCGTGTAAAGATTCAAGTTCTCGTGCGAGTGCACAGTGAACAGGAAACCGAGATCGGTTCCGTATACTCGAGCTCTCTCCCTTATTGGGCCGAAGAAAGGGTTGAAGACTTCGACCTCCAGCGAGTCGTACGTCAGGAGCGGTCGAAATGCGAACCTGTTGGTGAGATGCCAGGTCACACCGATGGAATCCTGATCAGTGACTCGGAAGTCGAAGCCGATCTCCCTGGCGTTTTGCGCACTGACAGGACCGCACGTGAAGATGACCACGAGTACGGCGAGCGGAAGCGTTCGCTTCATTTTTCTTTTCCCCCTTTTCCAATACGGCTCTTCTCCGAAAGGCACTTCCTCCGTTCGACGTGACGACTGAACGCCTAACGCTCCGGCTAAGCTGCGGCGCGCGTGCGCCGCAGCCACTCTGCCCCCGACCTCCCGCGCGCCGTCTGCTTCAGCCGGTTGTTAGGCGACGAGTCTTCGATGAGCGACTGCTGCAAACAACGGCTATTCACCAGAATTCTCTTCTTGACCAAGTTAACAAAACAGTCACCGAAACAAGCGTCACGACGAAGAAATACATGAAAGCATTAACGGCTGACCGGCCACTCGGGACGCCAAGGAAATAAGCAACTTGTGAACCAAAGATAGCCACCGCAATGTAACCCATGCAAAGATACGACGCCCCCAGAATTAGCACGGCAGAAAGTCTGGATCGTCCCGCGCGACGAGTCTGCCCGTAGTGATAAGCAACCTTGGCTCTCATTCGGTATGCGAAGGTAGTGAACCCATCAGCGGGTGGCACCGACTCGGTCGTCGCTCGTGCTGCGATTAATCGGTAAACTGAAAGGCCGGGGATGGATAACAGGATGACGAGCGCTACGACTAGATCAAGCGGGGCCCATGCGACGCGGGGCATACGTAATGGCAGTAGCGGATTGAAGATGACCAACGAAGCGGCATACAGGATCGCCCAGCCAGTGCGACGACGAGCAATGCAGTACAGCACACCATAACAACAGACTAAAGATACCACCCACCGGAGGATGGGATAGTAGCCGTGAGCAAGGCGGAGGGGAGCGAGAATTAGCATCGTGGCAATGATAACCCTCGGAGTAGTAAAACTCATTCTCGCTTCCCCACGTGTCATCGTCACCTAACGCCCCGGCTAAGCTGCGGCGCGCGTGCGCCGCAGCGACTCTGCCCCCGACCTCCCGCGCGCCGTCTGCTTCAGCCGGTTGTTAGGTCGCAAGGCTCCCAGTGTTATCCATCGGTGACGCGAACCGTAATCCGGAGCCTTGCAAGTGCATCCTCAGGCCACCTGTCGGCTGGCATCTTGAGTGATGTATACCCGTAGCCCTTACTGTTTTCTTCAGCATCGATGGATGGAATAAATTCATGTGCCACTACTTGATCGGATATCAAGAGATCGAAGTCGAGGCGGACGCGCTTGTCGCTCCCCCCACGAGTGAATGTGACAACTTCAAAATAGAGATGTACGTACTTCTTGTTACGAAGAGTCCTGACGCTGAGTCGGCGGATGCTGACGCGGTCGCAGACATAACGCTCGAGATCTTCAACAGGAGTCCACTTGCCGAGTTGCTCGGGTGTGGAGGCCTTCAGGGGCGTCTCCAGCACCATGGGAGAGGTAAGGTCCGGTTGCACCGTGGCGCCTTGGATGACGACAGTTTGGGCGTAGCCTACCGCACAGGCGAAGGCGAACATCTGGATCGCGCCGATCGTTGCATGAAACCGTGAGCACAAATACTTGGGCATCACAATCTGTTCCGTCCGCTCCTGATTCGAATTGCGACCTAACGCCCCGGTTAAGCTGCGGCGCGCGTGCGCCGCAGCGACTCCGACACCGACCTCCCGCGCGCCGTCAGCTTCAACCGGTTGTTAGCCAGCGCCCATGCTCCGACGCAACCGCTGCACCGCGAGCTCGTGCCGCTCGATGTGGTACGCAAGTGGAACGATAGCTACGCATGCTGTCATATTCACACCGAGGTAGAGTGGCTGCGGCGAAGGAAGCCAGTGAAGCTTCAGCCCCAAGCTCAATGACTGTGCAAAGCCCAGTAATGGCCAAAGTTTAAGCTCGAGGGTCGGGAAAGAAGTTGCCATGTAAGTCAGGTGACCAACTTGAACGATCGGCAACTGCAGGGCCATCACCCACAGGCCCAGCCAGAGTCCGAGCCGCTGGCGCTTGAGCAAAAGCCACCCTGCAGCGACCATGGCACCGTATAAGATCACCGGAAGCGAGTACGCGACGTACAGTGAAAGACCAGATGCTCTCACACCTCCATCAAACACGTAGGCCAAGCTCATGCCCCCTGAAACAACCAAAAAGGTACCGACTGCTACACGCGAAAGGGGCGGTCGCGCAGACACCGACCTATTGAGTGCACCCTGCGCGGGCTGGAGTGCGAGGCGTCGTTGAATCTCACGCTCAACTGTCGCGGCTCGCTCGGGGTACATGTGTGCATCAATGTGCCCCTGAACGAAATATAAATCGGAAAGTGAATAGGTCGTGTAGTCCGGCTCTTGGATCATACCTAGACCTTCAAAGTCTGGCTAACGCTCCGGTTAAGCTGCGGCGCGCGTGCGCCGCAGCCACTCCGACACCGACCTCCCGCGCGCCGTCAGCTTCAGCCGGTTGTTAGACGCCACGTTGACTGTGGGCATCAAGCGTAATCAATTTGTAGAACGGCGC
>WNGH01007623.1_pt1 | contig 10279 bp, 10 predicted proteins | sample 5400631 | NCBI WGS metagenome assembly WNGH01 (sample SAMN13153373, study PRJNA577476) | soil metagenome | isolation source: 115 cm soil or saprolite under Garry oak tree replicate 1 | place: USA:California | collected 2016-06-15 | reverse complement strand
GCTCAAACAATCAACAAGGAAGAAGCAAAACGAAACAGCAAGGAACGTCTGGATGGCCTATAAGTCGCCGCGTTCTATACGCTTTGCCCCTGCTGGACTGCCCTGACGACTGTGCGTCCGGGGCATGCGACATCACTGACGCACGCATGCTCCCCTTTCCCTTCAACTGAATTCCATGTTATGCTTTTTGAGTTCGTAAGCGTTTGACTCTAAAAGGAGCGTCGACCATGGAATGGGTTACCCCTCAACACGAAGAAATCGACCTCAATTGCGAAGTCAGCTCGTACGCCAACGCCGAGCTCTAGTCTGAGAGACGACCCCGAGTGGGTCGGCGTCGCCGGAATGCCGAATGCGCATTAAAGTCCTCGGCTCCGCAGCCGGAGGCGGCTTTCCCCAATGGAATTGTGCTTGCCCAAACTGTAGCGCGGTGCGCAACGGCGGTATGAAGGCTCGTCCGCGCACGCAGGCGCAGGTGGCAGTCTCCTCTCATCCGCCACATTGGTTTCTTTTAAACGCCTCTCCAGATCTCCGCCAGCAAATCCTGGCGACCTCCGAGTTGTCGGTCACCACTTCGACCCTCGATTCGCCCATCTCAACCATCCTGCTCACCAGTGCCGACGTGGATTGTGTGATGGGCTTGCTTCACCTTCGCGAGTTTCAACCGCTACACATCTATTCGACTCTATCGGTGCGACGTATTCTCACCGAAGAAAACAGCTTGTTCCGCGTCCTGACGCGCTCGAACCCGCCCGTGCGGTGGGACACGCTGCCGCTCGATCACCTCATTCCTCTGGTTCCGCCCTCTTCCCGCAGCCCAAAAGACGGCTTCTTTTGCAAAGCCGTGCCTCTTCTCGGTGGTTTCCCCGACTACGTGAGCGATGCGCTAAAAAGAAGCTTTCCTCCGGAAGAAGCGGTCATCGGTCTCCAACTCCTCCACAAAGAAAAGAGATTTTTCTACGCTCCGAGCGTTTCCGGCCTTGGCGAGGATTGGCAGCGGTGCGTGGACGAAAGCGACCTCGCTCTGCTCGATGGCACGTTCTGGAAAGATGATGAGCTCATCCAGACCACGCGCAGCCGCAGAACTGCACGCGATATGGGGCATCTTCCTCTCTGGGGCGAGCGTGGCCTGCTGAAGCGGCCGTTTCGTTTCGGAAAGACTAAGCGGGTCATCATCCACATCAACAATACCAACCCGGTGTTGAATGAAGAGAGCGCGGAGTATCGCGCTGTGCGTGAAGCCGGGTGGGAAATCGCCTATGATGGGATGGAGTTCAACCTGTGACCCCATTCGCGAACCACGACGTCGAAAAGCCGCTGTTCTCCGAAGCCGAGTTTGTCGCCGGATTTCATGCCATTGGAGCAGAGCGGTACCATCACAAGCACCCATTTCACTTGCTCATGCACGACGGCAGGCTCACGCGCGGCCAGCTTCAAGCGTGGGCTCTCAATCGTTATTACTATCAAAGCCGTATCCCCATCAAAGATGCGGCCATCCTCGCACGCAGCGAAGATCCCGCCTTCCGCCGCGCTTGGCGCAAGCGCATCCTCGATCACGACGGCAACGGCACCAAGCCCGGCGGGATCGAAAAATGGCTGCGCCTGGTTGAAGCCACCGGCCTTTCGCGTGACCTAGCTTTGCGTAGCGCCGGCATCCTGCCAGCAACTCGTTATGCCGTTCAAGCCTACGTCGAATTTGTCTCCACTGGCTCTCATCTCGAAGCCGTCGCTTCTTCCCTCACCGAGCTCTTCTCTACGAGGCTGATTACCCTTCGCATGGACCGCCTTCGCCAGCACTATCCCTGGCTCTCCGGCGGTCTCGACTATTTCACTGGCCGTCTCACACAAGCCACGGAGGACTGCGAATTCGCCCTGTCCTGGGTGGTGAAACACGCGCCCACGCGCCGAGAACAGGATTTGGCCCACGCCGCGTTGCGTGCCAAATGCGACATTCTGTGGGCCCAGCTCGACGCGCTCTATTTTGCTTATGTCAATCCCGGTTGGCCACCCCCGGGCGCCTTCCAGCCCGCAAAGGAATCTTGAAGAACTTACAATGCCGCCTGAACTGAACAGCCGCCCGCGCCTAGCTCCCGGATGCCGCCTTGGGGAAAACAGCCAGCAGCGCGTCCTCCTCATGCCTGAACGCGCTTTACGCTTGAACGGCCCGAGTCTCGAGATTGTCGAGCGCTGCGACGGCCAACACACCGTCAAACAAATCGTTAGGGAATTGCAGAAAATCTATTCCAAAGCCGAGCCGCAAAAGGTCGAGCAGGACATCCTCGGCTATCTAGCGCTTTTGCAAGAGAGACGCGCTCTGGACTTCGAGTTGTAACGCCAGCATTTTTTGTCGGTGTCTTTTCGTTTTGTGGCGGCCCCGATCGCATGGGAAGCCCATTTCTTCTGACGATGACATCTACGATTCCCAATCCGCTCGCGCTCATCGCAGAACTCACCCACCGCTGCCCGCTCCATTGTGTCTACTGTTCGAACCCACTCGAGTTACAGTCTCGCACTAGCGAACTCCCCACAGAAATCTGGTGCCGGGTCTTCAAAGACGCTGCCGAAACCGGTGTCCTCCAAATTGATTTCACCGGAGGGGAACCGCTCGCCCGCCCCGACATCGTCGATCTCGTCCGCGCGGCGCGCTCCGCCGGCCTGTACGTCAATCTCATCACCTCCGGCCTGCCCCTGGATGAAACAAGGCTCGCGGCACTGGTCGAAGCCGGACTCGACCACATGCAACTGAGTTTCCAGGGCGCGCGTGAAGAAACCGCCAATGAAATTTCCGGCGCAAAATCGCATACGCAAAAGCTTCGCGTTCTTGATTGGCTCAGCCACCGCCGCCTCGCCGTTACTCTCAACTTCGTCATCCACCGACGCAACATCGATCAACTTGAAGAAATGCTGGCCCTCGCGGAGTCTTCATGCGCGACGCGCATCGAATTCGCCAATGTCCAGTACTACGGATGGGCCTTTGCCAATCGTGAAAACCTGCTGCCAACGCGTGAACAGTTAGATCAGTCGGTCGAATTTCTGAAACGCGAACAACAGAGATTGCAGGGCAAAATGCGCATCGAATTTGTCGTCCCGGATTATTACGCCAAGTATCCCAAGCCCTGCATGGGCGGGTGGGGACGCAAACTGATGCTGATCACGCCGACCGGCGATGTGCTCCCGTGCCATGCCGCGCAAGTCATTCCTGGGCTCTCCTTTGAAAACGTCAAAGACCACGGTCTGCGTGAAATCTGGGAGCAATCCGCCGCGTTTCAGAAATTCCGCGGCGAAGACTGGATGCAGCAACCTTGCAAGACCTGCGACCGGCGCGAGCAGGACTTCGGTGGCTGCCGCTGCCAGGCATTGCTGCTCGCAGGAAATGCCGCTGCTACCGATCCAGTCTGCTCGCTCGCGCCGCTGCGCCCCAAAGTCGATGCCTTCCTGGCAACAATAAACACCCCGACATCCGTGCAGAATTTCACCCCGCCCTCCTGGCTTTATCGCTCCAACCCTGCCTAGCCCGGACTACGACCGGCCTTGTAGAGGCGCGGCCTTATCTTGAGCGGGAGAGAAGGTGTGCCATCTAGCTTCTAGCAGGACAAGCAAGTGTCTGCTAGCGTTTCAGTCGTTTGCAGGCGCTGCAGTAGTTTCTCCCGATGTCCGTGGGAGCCTCATGACCACGCGAAACAAAAAGAATAGACTCCCCACTAGCACCAGCGATCCAAACACCGCCAGCGTATAAGGCCCGCCAATTCGCTTCGCCACGCCGCCGGCGATCAGTGAGCCAATCGGCTGCACCCCCATGAACATCGTTGCGTAAACCGCCATCACTCGGCTGCGGAGTTCATCCGGCACGCGGTTCTGAATGAGCGTGTTGGTCGCCGCCATCTGCGAGGTGGCAGCGAAACCCACTACGAAGAGCACCGCAGTACACAGCCAGAAAACGCTTGCCTGCGAAAAGATAATTAGACCCACCGCGCAGGTAGTAGAAGTCGCGGCAATCCAACGAGCCAGACCCCGGTAGTGCGTACGAGCCGCAAATTGCAGCGCGCCCAGTACGGCGCCCACCCCCGCCGCGCTCATCAACAATCCCAGCGTGCGCGCGCCCCCCTTCAGGATGTCATTCGCGTAGATCGGCAGGAACACCGAATACTGCAAACCAAAGAGACTCAACACGCTGAGCAGCAAGAGCGCCGATCGCACCGGCAGATCGCTCATCGCAAACCGAAATCCCTGCACAAAACTTCTCAGCGGCGAATCCTTGCCGGGTCTCATTGCCGTTCGCTCGATCCGCATCATCAGCAGCGCTACGATCACGGCCACAAAGCTCAGACCATTCAGAAAGAAACACCAGCCTTCTCCGACCCAGGCAATGGCAAATCCCGCAATCGCCGGACCTACAACTCGCGCGCCATTGAAAATCGAGGAATTCAGTGCAATGGCGTTTGGAAGATCTTCCTTCCCCACCATCTGTACAAAAAAAGCCTGCCGGATCGGCACGTCAAACGCGTTCACGATGCCTACAAGAAACGCGATGACGATGACTTCCCATTCGTCAATCACATTCGTCAGTGTCAACGCTGCCAGCGCGAACGCGAGAATCATGGAGCACGTCTGCGTGGCAATCACGCTGCGTTGCCGGTCGTAGTGATCCCCGACGTAGCCGCCAATCGAGGAAAGAAACAGCATCGGCACCTGGCTCGCGAATCCGAAGACCCCGAGCAGCGCCGCAGAACCCGTCAGCTTGTAGACCAGCCAAAGCTGCGCGGTCGTCTGCATCCACGTGCCAATCAGCGATATGAGTTGTCCCGCAATGAATAACTGAAAGTTACGGTGCTGCATGGCGCGGAAGCGCGTGGACACGGCCGGGTTGACCGCGTTGCGGTCATTCTTCAAAATATTCTTCCTCCGCTGGTTAGATGCCGACCGCTTGAACTAGTCACCATGCCGCGAGAAGCCGCGTGTTGTCAACGCAGAGCGGGAAAAACGGAGAGTAGAATTGGCATAGACTGGTCATCGTAGGTGCGCCCACCGCAAGCGGGCGCCCGGTCTGCAAGCGGTGTTGTTGAAGTCTTCGGCGGGCTCGACAGGGAATAAAATAAAGCGTAGCCCGCCACCGTCTGTCCTGCTTCAGGTCGCTGTGAATTGAAAACTGAGAACTAATGACTACTGCCTTAGTCGCTCGGTGGCTCCGGGGCTCCGCCAACGTGCAGATGGCTCAGGTCACGAAGCGTGGCCCTATCTTCCTCGCTCATGCCCCGAGTGAAATTTGGGTCACTTAGGTGCTGATTGCGTGCCGACTCCGGCATGTTTTTCAGCACGCCCAATCGTTGTTGGATCGCACGCTTACGGTCCGGCGGCAACTGCTGCCACTTCGGCAGGACATCATTGCGGATGTGCTGGCGCTGTTCTGGCGTCAGTTTGCCCCACACTTGCGCGCGCTCCTGCAATTCCTGTCGCTGCGCGGGCGGCAGGCTTTGCAGCCGCCGATTGTTCTCCAGGACCTTCTGCTTCTCCCGTGGACTCAGGTTATTGAATTCCTTATTCGGCGAGTACGCCGATGGAGGCCGGTTCGGATTGACATTTTGCCGCGGCGCCGTCTCCACCCGATTTGCGTTCGAGTTGGGCGGACGGTTCGCGCCAGAGTTTTGCCGCCGGTTTTGCGCTCCCCGTGCTTCCTGCTGCTGTTGCCGGCGCTCCTGCCTTTGTGCTTGTCTGGGATTTTGCTTTTCCTGCTTTGGCGGCTTATTGTCCTGCCGATTCTGCGCCCAATTCGCGCGTGGTCCCTGCGCGAGGCACGGCACCGCCAGCGCCGCGCCCATTCCCAGCCCCATCAACCATCCCGCGAATTTGAGTTTCCATTTCATTTGTGGTTACATCTGTTGATTCGGCTTGGTGTCACTCGTGTCATCAGCCTGCACCGGCTGCGGCAAGTCGCTCAACGGTGCAAAATCTGAAATTACATCGTAGTTTTCCAGCATCGACATATTCTGATTGATCTTATCGATGTCTCCGGGATTCAACGGTGTGTCCGCCGTTTGCCACCCGACCCACACCATCGCCACTACCAGCATCGACGCCGCAAACGCCACCCTCGGCGAGGACGCGAACCACGCCCACCAGTTTCGCTTCGCCGGTTCCGCTGCCACGCGCGCCTGCATGCGAACATCAAACGCCGCCGACGGCTCGATCATCGGCAACTCGTCCAGCAACACATGCACCGCGCGGAATTCGTTCACGCGCAACTGGCACACTGCGCACGTCGAAAGATGCTTCTCCATCTCCAGCCGTTCGCCTTCCTTCAGGCGCCCGTCCATATATCCCAAGATCTTGCTTTCCATGCGGCCACAACTCATGACGTCCTTCCCTTCCTGGCCCAACCTCTATTGCCCGGACCGTTGCGCCACGAGGGGGGCTAGTTCCACTCGCAGCGTTTCATACGCACGGAAGAGCAACGATTTCAGAGCGCTCTCCGAGCATTCCAGGATCTTCGAAATCTCTCCGTAGTCCAGCTCCTGATACTTGTGCAGCAGCACCGCCGCGCGCTGCTTCTCCGGAAGCCTTTCAATGGCCCGCCGGATCATTTTCCGCCGCGTCTCCTCGATCAGGTGCTGCTCGATGTTCGGGTGCATCTCGGCAACATCCAGCTTCTTCTCCTCGCCGTCCTCGGCATCCGCCGTCACCGGTGCATCCAGTGAGATTTCCATCCGCTGGTGACGGTTGTCCCGCACCGAATTTAACGCCAGATTTGTCGCGATCCGGAAAAGCCAGGTAGTGAACTTCGCGCTCGGCACGTACTCTTCCCGCGCGCGGTACACTCGCAAAAAAACTTCCTGCGCCAGATCTTCCGCCTGTTCTCGGTTCCGCACCATCCGATACAGGAAATTAACCAGTGCAGTCCTGTAGCGATGCAGCAGCAGCGCGAACGACTGTTCGTCACCCGCCTTCACGTCCAGCATCAGTTGGACGTCCGACCTGGCCATAGCCGCCACACTGTATCAAACCCATGTAGTCTCAGAAAGTTGCAATTGGTAGGAGTACTTTGGGGGCGAAGATACAGCGAACCTAAACGTGGAATAAATACCTCATTATCAACAAACTGACAACCCCAGCAAATACCAGCAGCGCCATTCGCCAATTGGGCTCCCGGTTCACTTCCGGCAATAAGTCCGTGGCCGCCACGTACAACGTGACCCCTCCTGAAAGCGGCAGCGCGTATTTCAATTGCCCCTCGAGGGAGCTCGTTAGCACCACGCCAGCCACCGTCGCCACTCCCAATAACCCGGCCGCCAGAATGGCGTTGCGCTTTCCCTGCCCGCTTGCCAACACCACCGAAGCCACCGTAAATCCCTCCGGCAGCTTATGCAGAAACACCGCGAAGAAGATCACCGCTCCCAGCCACGTGGACACCAGAAATCCCGCCGCAATCGCCACGCCGTCAAAAAACGTATGAATCGTCATCCCCACCAGCACGCTCGTCCGCGCGTGATAGTGGCTCACCTCTTCGCAGTGGGTCTCTTCTCCAAAATGAAAATGCGGCGCCAGCGTATGTTCAAACAGGTGCACAAGGAAGTAGCCAATCAAGACATACAGCAGCGCGCTCTCGCCCGACAGCCGCACCGACTCCGGAATCACTTCGACGAATGCCACCGCCAGCATGTATCCCGCGCCCAGCGCCAGAAAATATTGCAGAAATTTCCTCGGCCAGTCCTTGTGAACAACAAAATATCCGCCGATCAAATTCCCCGCCGCGGCCACGAGCCCCAGCCCCGCCGCCAGCGCCGTCCGAAATCCCAGATCATGTCCCATCGCCAGTAGCACAGGCTTCAGCCGGTGCAAACCCTCACTCCATCTCGGCGGTAGCCGATGGTCACGAACTCGCCTCCGGCTCTGCGCCCCTGTGGCCGGCGCCCGCACCGGCCCGGTCGGGGCCATATTTCCCAATCTTTCTTTACTTCTTTTCTTTGTTGCTGCTCTTGTTCATCCAGAATGCCTGAACAAGATCACATCCCCTTCTTGCACAACGTACTCTTTCCCCTCTAGCCGCACCTGCGCTTTCTCCCGCGCCGCCGCTAGGCTCCCCGCCGCCAGCAGATCATTCCATCGCACCACTTCCGCCCGTATGAAACCCTTTTCGATGTCGCTATGAATCGCCCCCGCCGCCTTCACCGCTGTTGCGCCCTTTCGAATCGTCCACGCCCGCACTTCCGGCTCCCCCGCCGTGAAAAACTGGATCAGCCCCAACAAGCCATACGTCGCGCGAATCAACCGCTTCAGCCCCGGCTCCTTCAATCCGTACGATGCTAGCAGCTCCGCGGCCTCTTTCTCATCCATCTCCGAGAGTTCTGCCTCCAGCCGCCCGCAAATCACCACCACGGCCGCATTCGTCCGCCCTTGCAACGAATTCAATTTGTGCCGCTCCACTGCCGTGTCCAGCTTATCCGCTTCGTCGTCCCCCAGGTTCAACACGTACAACACCGGGCGTGCCGACAAAAACAAAAATCCCCCAATCGACTTTCTCTCCTCCGGCGTCAACTCCAGCTCCCGCAACGCTTTCTCCGCCTCCAGATGCACCTTACATTTCTCCAGCGCCGTCTTCTCAATCTCCAGAATCGGATCCCGCTTCTTCTTCAAATCTTTATCCACGCGCTCCAACCGACGCGTAACCTGATCATGATCCGAGAGCATCAGCTCCAGATCCAGATTCGTCGCGTCGCGCAAAGGATCAATGCTCCCCTCCGAATGCGGCACCGAAGGATCGTCAAAAACGCGAATCACATGCGCAATCACATCCACCTCGCGCAACTGTGCCAGCGCATCGCGCATGCGCTCCTTCTGCATCCCGCCCAAGTCCACGTAATTCACGGTGGCATACGTGATCTTCTTGGGGTTATACAGCTTGGCTAACTCCACCAGCCGCGGTTCCGGCACCCTCGCCACACCCACATGCGTCGCCGACGCCCCACCCTTCCCCTCAACATGCGCCTTCGTCAGGATCCGAAACAGCGTGGTCTTCCCAACCTGCGGTAGTCCAATAATTCCCGTCTGCACGCGAGCCCTTTCAACACGCTAATTTCCGCCTGCACAAACCCATCATCCTAGCACACCCCTCGCACCACCCATTCGCCTGGTGCGGCCATGCCGTTGTAGTGGAGTTTATCCTGACTCCCCTCGGGGAGGCGGATCGCTCTTCGCACGCTCCTCTCTGCGATCCCTCGACGCACGCTCGGTCTGTGCGTTAGGCTTTCTCTTTAATTCCTCAACTCCACCCTTGCACCCCGTGGTCAAATTCACCACTCCCAATCCTTCACCCTGCTGCCAGATTCACATTCTTCCAAACAAAATGACATGCTCGCCCGTCATACTGTGGGACGCGAGCGAAGGACACGATTCCTTTTTCATGCCGCCAACAAGCATCACAGTCTTAGATCTCTCAGCCTACGTTGGCCTACTCGCCGTCGGCGCCCTCACCCTGAACATGCTTCTGGGATTGCTCATGGCCTTTCGCTACAGCCCTCACCGCTCCTGGCCCCATCGCCGATTCAATTATTTCCGGCTACACAACTGGATGGGGTACGTTGCCCTCGGCGTTTCAATCCTTCATCCGGCGATTCTGCTCTCTAGCAAGAATCCCCGCTTCCGCATTCTCGACCTCGCCTACCCAGTCCATTCGCCTTCCCAGCCCCTCGACAACACCATCGGCGCAATCGCTGTCTATTTGTTAGCGTTTGTCGCTGTCACTTCCTACATACGCATCCGTCTCGGCCGGCATCTTTGGAAGTCCTTCCACTTCTCCGTTTATTTCGCCGCCGCCGCTCTTTTCTGGCACAGCCTATTCACCGATCTGCCTTGAAAAGTGCCTCCATGAATTGGTTCGATGGCGGCAAACTCTTCGTCGAGTCTTGCGTGCTCCTCATCGCCGGCGTCAGCCTGCTACGCCTTCTCTACGCTCGCAAGAAAGCCTTCCACGCCCGCCAATCCACGCATTGACGGATACATACGGGAGTCTTGAACGCTTCTCTCTCAGTGAACTCCCTCTCAAGGGTTCCCTGCGCGACGCACATCAGTGGTATTGATCGCCGCTTCACTTCAGGTAGAGGAACTAGCCTCGCCATCTCTGCGCTAACTTGCAGTTGCCCTCCGGTAGGGTCCGCCTTCCGACGCGGGCCGCTCTTCAACCATCTGAACTGAACACTTTTCCGCAGCAGCTCCGTCCAACAAAACTGCTAGTCTTCTGTATAGTTTCCCAAGCTGGAGCCAGACCGTGACCAAGGAATTTCGCCTGCCA
>WNGH01029390.1_pt1 | contig 10280 bp, 9 predicted proteins | sample 5400631 | NCBI WGS metagenome assembly WNGH01 (sample SAMN13153373, study PRJNA577476) | soil metagenome | isolation source: 115 cm soil or saprolite under Garry oak tree replicate 1 | place: USA:California | collected 2016-06-15 | reverse complement strand
TGATCACCGAGGACGATGTGCGCGGACTTGAAGCGGGAGCGGTCTTGCGTATCGCCGAGCGTGCCCGTCTGACTCCGCTGGCGGCAGACATTGTGCGCGACAAGAAGATCGGGATTGTTCATCGTGTGTCGCGTCAACACTCGACCGGCGCAAAACTAATTGCTGTTGGCGCGGATCACGGGGGATTCAAGATGAAGGAAGAGCTCAAGGGTTTTCTCAACGAGTTGGGCCACCGCGTCCATGATTTTGGCACCAACTCGGAAGCTGCAGTTGATTATCCTGACTTTGCACATGCGGTTGGGCGCGCAGTCGCGGACGGAACAGCGGATCTGGGCATCATTATCGACGGCGCGGGTATTGGCAGCGCAATGACGGCCAACAAAGTGCCCGGCGTTCGAGCTGCCGCTTGCTATTCGGTTGATGTGGCCAGCAACTCACGCGAACACAACGACGCTAATGTTCTCACCCTGGGAAGCAAAACGATCACACCTCCCCAGATGCGCGAGATCGTGCGCGTTTGGCTAGCTGCTGAGATCAAAGAGGACCGCCACCGCAAGCGCGTCGCGAAGATCACCGCCGTCGAGCGTCAGTATTTGGCCTGATCACCGCGGCATGTGTCTCTCTTTAGAAAGAACACACGTGTTAGAATATCGGGCAGCGCAGTTTGCGCCTCGGGATTGGTCTCGGAGTTAGCGAAATGCCCTATTCAACCAACGGCGACCTGGAACAACTGATCGAACAGATTACCGACGTCATCGTCGCGCGCTTGAACGGTGGTGGCGTCGATCAGGCGGGACTATGCGGTTGTACTTCTGAATGTTTCAATCGTTGCCCGGAGCGGATGCACAGGGTTGTCGACGCCGGCGCTGCGCGCATTGGTTTGGTGCTCGGTGAAACGACTTCGGCGAGGGATTGGGCCAGCCTGATCGATCACACCCTGCTAAAACCTGATGCGACAGACGAAGACATCAAACGTCTGTGCGACGAGGCCGCAAGGTTTCGTTTTGCTTCTGTCTGCATAAATCCGACGTGGGTGCGTGCCGCCACTTGTAATTTGCAAGGAACTGGTATTCCAGTATGCACGGTGATCGGATTTCCTTTGGGAGCGACGCTGCCAGACGTGAAAGCCTACGAAGCGCGACGCGCAATCCTCGAAGGCGCGCGCGAAGTTGACATGGTCATCAACGTTGGCGCCTTGAAGAGTGGCGACGACTGCCTGGTCGAACACGACATTCGCTCAGTCGTCGAAGCGGCCCACGAATATGGCGTGACTACCAAAGTGATCATTGAAACTGCGTTGCTTACCGATGACGAGAAGATACGCGCGTGCCAAAACGCTAAGAGAGCCGGCGCGGAGCTTCTGGGGGCGTCAAGAATCTGGAAGACGCGCGTAAATTGGTCGAGGCGGGTGCGACGAGGATCGGGGCGAGCGTCGGCGTCAAGATTGCCCAGGAAGCAGCGGGCACCGGGACCAACGGCGGGCCGCAGGCTTACTGATTCCGGACATCCTCAGCTTCTCTATCTAATCTCTTAAATCGATCAAACCTTGATACGAATGACGCTTTGCGTCTATGCTTCTTTTCGATTTGAGATCCCATAACAACTGGTGAGGGCTCATGCCCGCGAAGCGTAATCTGCTCGCAGTAATTCTCGGAGGGGGCGCGGGAACTCGTCTGTTTCCGCTAACGCAACAGCGCTCGAAGCCTGCCGTTCCTGTCGGCGGGAAATATCGCCTGGTTGATATCCCGATCTCGAATTGCATCAACTCCGACGTGCTCAAGATTTTTGTTTTGACGCAGTACAACTCTGCCTCGCTAAACCGTCACATCGCGCAGACCTTTCGCTTTTCGCAATTTTCGAATGGGTTTGTCGAAATCCTTGCCGCCGAGCAGACACCCGAAAGCCGTCAATGGTTTCAAGGAACTGCGGATGCTGTGCGTCAAGTTTTGCCACACATGGCAGACTGGGGTATAGACACTCTTCTGATACTCTCTGGCGATCATCTCTATCGCATGGATTATCGTGATTTCCTGCAGCGCCACTACGACTCTGACGCTGACGTTACGGTTTCGGTAATCCCTTGCGCCGCACAAGCGGCGAGCGAATTTGGGCTCTTGAAAACGGACCAGAGTGGACGCATCATCGAATTCAAGGAAAAGCCGGGAGGAGACGATCTCGAAGGGATGCGCGTCGACAACACGGCTTTTGGACTTACTCCTGACGATGCCGCCGTGCGCCCGTTTCTCGCTTCGATGGGGATCTACGTCTTCAAATATGACCGACTGGAGAGACTCCTGGCGGAGGATCCAAGCTGGCTCGACTTCGGACGCGAAATCATCCCAGCTGCGATCGGCACAGGTAATGTCCAGGCGTTTATGTTTGATGGCTATTGGGAAGATATCGGAACGATCGGCGCATTCTACAAGGCTAACCTGGACCTGACAACTCAGATTCCGAAGTTTAACTTGTTTGACGCAGAGGCACCTGTTTATACCAGAGCGCGTTATCTGCCTCCTTCCAAGATTGAGGAATCGGAGATTCGTGACTCAATTGTCAGCGACGGTTGCATCCTGAACGGCGCAAAAATCAGTAATTCGATCATCGGCCTGAGAAGCCGCATCTCCAAGGCCGTCCAAATCGAGGCGTCAATCGTCATGGGGGCTGATAACTACCAAACGATCGAGGATATGCGCGAAGATCGCGCCGCCGGGTTGCCTAGTGTCGGAATCGGAGAGGAAACGATTATTCGCCGCGCAATCATCGATAAGAATGCCCGAATCGGCGCCGGTGTGCGTCTCCTCAACGCAGCCGGAGAACTTAATGCCGATTCTGAAGATAAGAGCTATTACATCCGTGACGGCATTATTATCATCCCGAAGAATGCCGTCATTAGGACTGGTACGGTTGTCTGAAAAGCTGACCTGAACTGCACTTGGATTAGTGCTGAGAATACAAATGGCTCGTGGATGGGAAAGCAAAGCGGTGTCAGAACAGATTGAAGAAGGGAAGGAGACTCCCGCACAGCGCACGCCCGACTTTGATAGATCACCTGAGGCGCGGATGCGTCGAGAACAACTGGAATCACTAAAGCTGTCGCGCACGCGAACCTTGGCACAATTGGAACGGGCAACGAATCCCGCCTATAGGAACGTTCTTGAAAGAGCCTTGCGCTCTCTTGAGGAAGAGACTGAACGGATTACTCGATTGCTGAACACTGGAGCGCCTGATTAGGAAGCTCGTTCTGCGCGTCAGTGACCTCGAGACACTATCTTTAATGTAATACTTTAAGAGCCTTCCTTCGCGAGCAAGCCGTATTTTTTTCGTAATCGCTAGTTCGAGAGCTGCTTCGATCTCAACACGTATGGCGAAAAGACAAGTCGCAACGCGCGAACACCATCCTGCCCTACACGTGCGTGCCACGGTTCCCGCAATCAAACGCAGGACTCGACACAAGTCCTTAATCATCCCCCATAACGAAACCAACGTCGAACTCGAAATAACCGGCCGCGTAGTGAGGTTAACAAACCTGCACAAGCTGTTTTGGCGCAAGTTGGGTATTACAAAGCGGGATCTCCTTCAATACTACGCTGACGTCGCCAGCGTGCTGTTGCCACATCTCGCAAACCGGGCCATGGTTATGAAGCGGTATCCTAATGGCGCGGCCGGCGAGTTTTTCTTTATGAAACGAATCCCGCAGCCGCATCCCGATTGGATTGAAATCTGCAGCATCGAACACAGTTCGGGCAACATCATCGATTTCCCCATCGTTCAAGACCTTCCTTCGCTGCTATGGACAATTAACCTTGGCTGCATCGATCTGAATCAATGGTATGCGTCCTGCGACGACGTCGACCGACCAGACTATGTGCACTTCGATTTGGATCCGGTTCCAGGCGCGACTTTTGAAAAGGTGGTTGAAGCAGCACTCGTGGTTCGAGCTGCGCTTGAATCGCTAAAGATGAGTTGTTACGCGAAGACCACGGGCTCCAGAGGAATTCATGTTTACGTCCCGATTTTCCGGGGCCCAACACAGAAACAAGTGTGGGGCTTTGCAAAAGAGTTCGCAAACGCAGTTGCAGCGCATGCGCCAAAATTGCTAACGGCCATCTACCAGATTGCCAAGAGACACGCTAGCCTCGGTTTATTCGGTGCGTCCAAAGCCAAATGCCACGGTTTCAACCCCCGTCACATGGGACGAGCTTGAACGCGGAATCAAAGTCGATGATTTCCGGATCGACAATGTGCCAAGGCGAATTCAGAGACTCGGGGATCTGTGGAAGCCGCTTCTCATAAAACGACGCCGGTTCAGGCTTGAGGTTTATCTTTAAGTTCAGCTTCCGGTCGGACAATGATCCGGACGAAGAATTGAAGTAACTCTTCACGGGTCGGCAAGTAGACAGTTCAGGTTTTATATTAGCTAGAGCCACAGTTGCCCCGACATTGAACTCTTGCTGAACCGGCGGCTCTGCATGTCTTATTGCGAAGGCCCAGTTCGATCAGACGCCACTGCTTCCCGTATCCTCTGGATGATTAAGCGAGCCAATATTCCTGAAGAGCAGTCGCCGCCGGTCTGGACAATCGGACATTCAACTCGCCCAATCGACGCGTTTGTTGCACTCCTCGTTTCAAACGCCATTATTAATCTCGTTGATGTCCGCAGTTACCCCGGTTCTCGGAGATTTCCGCAGTATAACAAAGTGGCCCTCTCCACAACGTTAGCAACGGCAGGTATTGATTATCACCATCTGGTACAACTCGGAGGAAGGCGGCGACCATTACCTCACTCCAGGAATATCGCATGGCAAAACCTTTCGTTTCGCGCCTATGCGGATTACATGGAATCAGCAGACTTTAAGAAAGCAATCGAAGATTTACTTGATTATGCGCGGGAGAAAAGGACGGCAATCATGTGTGCGGAAGCGCTCTGGTGGCGTTGTCATCGCGGTTTGATTGCAGACCACCTCAAGGCGTACGGTTCGGTTGTTACCCATATTAGCGATTCCACCCACACTCAAGTCCATCCTTACACGGCGGCCGCAAAAATCATCGCTGGCAAATTATCCTACTCCGGACTCCTGCCTGAGTAACCGCCAATTACCTCCCTTTCACACGACACCATCACTAGGAAACCAAAGTTAAGGTAAAACCTTAGCCCAGCCAAACCTTTCGCTTTTGTCCCTTCTATGCGAGTGTTCGGCGCGTGAGGATCGAAGCCGGAGCTATTTCGGTCACATCGAGATCGGTCGTGTAGTAATCGCGATGCTTGATCAGCAACCACTGCCGGTCCTGAGTGCGAACTAGGGTCCACGAGCCGCTTAGTTTCTTGCCGTTCAGGGAAAACTTTAACTCACCCTTCCGCAAAGAGGTCGCGACCTCATCAGTATTCTCTGGTTTATAAGTTCCCAGGTCCCAGACCATAACAGTGCCGCCGCCATATTCGCCCTCAGGAATGACCCCTTCAAACTTCGCGTAGTCGACCGGATGGTCTTCGACCTGCATCGCGAGCCTCTTCACTGTCGGGTCGAGCGATGGACCCTTTGGCACGGCCCACGATTTAAGAACGCCATCAACTTCCAGCCGAAAGTCATAATGGAGGCGAGTGGCCCGATGCTTTTGGACGACGAAGAGCCGTCCCGACCGGGTGCGTTTTTTTTCGGGACCTGGCTCTGGGGTCTTGCTGAATCGCCGCTTCTTTTTGTAATCAGTTAGAGCAGCCATTGTTATCTCCGTCAAGTGTCTACAGCTATCGTTCCAAGTGCTACAGCGTTATCAGCCGGATGCGGCCTGAGAGGTCGGGACCTCGGACTCGGCTTCAAACAGGTCAGGCTGAATCGGATCGAGACCGAGGACTTCTCGCACACGCCCGAAACTCCTTCTGTGAATCGGCAGGGCGCCGAGTTCCTTCAGAGCACGACAGTGCTCAGGCGTCGGGTAGCCTTTGTGGGACGCAAATCCGTAGCCTGAATAAGCGTGATCCATTTCAAGCATGTGCGCGTCGCGCGTCGTTTTAGCGATGATCGAAGCCGCGGCAATGCTGGCAGACAGCGCGTCGCCGCGAATGATCCCCCTTTGAGGCACAGGACAATGAGGAATCCGGCGAGCATCAACCAGCACGAAATCCGGCGCGCGACTGAGACCCTGCACTGCGCGTTGCATGGCAAGCAGCCCGGCGTGATATATATTCAGTTGGTCGATCTCCTCAACTTCGGCAAAGCCAACTGACCAGCTGATTGCGTCTCGCTTGATTTGCGTGGCCAGTTCATCTCGCTTTGTCTCGTCAAGAATTTTCTTCGAGTCGTTGAGACCACGCAGCTTGTACTTTTGGGGCAAGATAACTGCGCCAGCAACCACCGGACCTGCCAACGGCGCCATTCCTGCTTCGTCGACGCCGGCTATCAAACTAAAGCCCTGGAGCCAAAGCTCGATCTCATAGCGAAGAAGGAAATGCAGTCGCTGACCCTCTGAACGGTTGCTCCGCCGGCGCGCGCGAATTTGTTTGGCCAACTGGTGAGCGCCTTGGCGAGTATCGATTTCAAGGGCGTCAATCAGACCTCTGGGAACCGGCCGGCGGCGCTCGAGAAATATGTCCTTGAGTTCCGGTATAGATTTGAGAAGGAGTTTGTCCAGGGAAGGCATATTGATCGCTCAGCTTGCTATTGTTAACTTATCGGACCCACAGGATCAAACCGTGTGGTCGGGCAAAAACCATTCTGCGTTTTGACCAGAGCCACCCAAGATACCGCGCACGAGTGGTATTCTAGAACCAGAAGTCAAGATCGACGAGTTTTCCCAAAGAACCGAATATCGCTGAAGGCTAAACATGGAAGAAGGTGACGGCGAAAGATCAAAGCCGGTGCGAGATGCGGTGTTTACTGTATGGTTCCGTCTGTTGGGCGTCCTGCCACTCTCATTCTTTCTGGCACAGGCTGTCCACTATTGGCGACTTGGCCAACTCGGTCACATGCTGTGGATGTGCAACATCGGCAACCTGGTGATGGCAATCGGCCTTTTGCTTGGTCAGCCCATGTTGATTCGTGTGGCGGCGCTGTGGTCGATTCCAGGTGTGGTTATCTGGTTTCGGTACGTCGTGATGCAGTGGGGGCTCTTTGGTTCATCCATGTCGGCACACGTCGGTGGTTTGATTGTTGGTCTGGTTGCGCTTAGGAAAGTTCGCGTGGATCGCACGGCTTGGCTGTACTGTCTCGGCTGGTTTCTTATTCTTCAACTCTTGTCTCGTGTGACGACGCCGGTGGAGATGAACGTAAACGTTTCTCATGCGGTATATCAAGGGTGGCAGCAAATCTTCACAGCCTATTGGAAATTCTGGCTGGTGGCGACGCTCTTGGTGGCGATAGGTTTTTGGTTCTTGGGGCTCGTTCTTAGCAAGTTGTGGCCAGCTCAACCCTCAGTTTCCTAATTAGTAAATCTGAAGGATACGTGTCTTGTCTGACACACAATCTCCACAGTGTCCCCGTATTGTCGTGCCCAAGAGCGAACAGGGGATTTAACGAACAGGGGAAGGTAAGGCGCGGATTACTTTAGCGAGCCGCTCAAGTAGCGGCTCGCTTTTTTATCTTAAGCGGTCACAAGCTTGAATCATTTGGATCGTGACTACTGGCTGATGAAGTTGCCAGTAGTCCCTGTCGTTTGCGCTAGTTTCTTCTTTAGCACTGGAGGTTTTTGTCCGGAATTGGTTTGGGCGGTTGCGTCTCCCTGCGGATTGAAGATGTAGCTGTCCCGTGCGCGCACCGCCAGGTTCGGTTGATCCACCCGCACCCTGATCTGACGGCGCTGCCCAGCCTGCGCCGGCCTCTTCGGATAGTAACCAAGGCTGTATTGGCGCCGAAGTTCCTCAGCGACATTAGCAAAGGCATATGTGAGATTCTGGGAGCTGTCGGCGTTGTAGAGACGAGCGCCCGTTCGCTCAGCCAGTTCGTGGAGATAGCGATCAGCACGCTCGTAGTCGGCCTGGCTGGTACCCGGGCCGCCGCCACCTCCCCCGGGCCAGCCTCCGCCGCGGCTTCCGCGGCCTCCGCCAAATACGCCGCCTAGAATGTCAATCAGAACATCGGTTCCCGAACTGGGCGCACGTCTTGAACCAGGCCAGGACGAGCCACCGCCCATGTCGGAATAGGTATTGTATTCTACCGGATAAATCAAAGCGTCGAGTTCTTCGGCGTCGCGCACGGTGCTTTCGTATGTCGCATGCTTGCTGGTTGTGTCCACACCATCCGTGAAGAGAACAATCGCCTTGCGTCCAGCAATATGATCAAGTTTTTGGTTTATCACCATGTCGACTGCTTCGTAGAGTTTAGTGCCGTCGCCCGGTCTTGTTTGGCGAATCGCGTTTTGCAATCGGCGGCGGTCGCTGGTGAACTCGGTGAGAACTCTTATCTTGTCATCGAACGAGACCACCATCACGCGATCGTCCCCGTGCAACTGATTGACAAAAGCAATCGCGGCATCCTGGATCTCCTCCAGTTTGAAACGCGTAGAGCCGCTTGTGTCGATCACCAGGACCACATTGAAGGGTTTATCGACTGAAGAGAAAAAGGCGATATTCTGTTCAATGCCATCTTCCCAGAGCCGAAAATCCTCTTTTCGCAGGTTTGGAGCGTATCGTCCGTCGCGGTCCATTACGCTCACAGGAATGGTAACCAGCGTCGTATTCACCCGGATGACGTCGTTTTCAGCAACTTCCTCAGGACCTTTACCTGGGTCCGCGGGCTGTCTGCCCGACTGACCATTACTGTTGTTTGCACCGCCCAAAACCGGTGGACGCGAAGAGTCCGCAGTAGTCGTTGAACTTGGCGAGTTAGTTCCAACTCGACGCGCGCGCGACTGTGCCTGCGAGGTCCGGGCAGTAAGCAGAAGGGCCAGGAGCACTAGTAGAGTTGAAATCTTTCTCATGCTTAAGCTCCCTTAGTCCAAACGTCGAGACTTTCGGGGTCGAACGTTTGATGCACGAAGGTTAAAAAGGATGCATTGATGCGCCTGTCGCTCAGGCAAAAGGGAGAGAATCCAAGACGACGGGACGAAGATAACGCTAAACGCTCAGAAGAGCAAGGCCATCGAGAGCAGGAAACGCTCGGTTGAGTCGCTTGTTCGCCGCACGGCCGCGAGGCGGTGGGTTTCCGGCCGTTAACGCGAATGCGCGGTGATTGAATTCCAGATGAACGGAAGAGTGCCCCAAGTCTGTCCGCGATGCTGTGGACGAAACCCGAAGAGTACTACGCGCCCTTTTCCCAGATTCACTTCAGCGAGCGCGATACGTCCCTTGATGTGACTTTCGCCCAGCAGCCAGCCGGACCGAAGCACATTCTCTTTCGCATAACGCGCGATGATGCGTACGCTTGGATCGGTCGTTTCAAACGCTGAGCTGTTGATGAAATAGGCATCGACTGAGCGTGGCAGTCCCCGGGCAATCGGCTGGGAGTTGTTGATATCTAGTGAGAGAATCGAGCCCGGGCAATAAAAGTCTGAAGACTTCAAACCCTCGAGCACATTGCGGAGCGGAAGTCCGAATTGCTTGATGGGTAGTTCACAGGACGCGTCGAAACAGATCAGCGTGCCACCATCCTCCACAAACTTTCTTAGGTTGCCGACACCGGCAGTAGTAATGCCACCAGTGAACTCCGCCGGGTAAGTGCTCGGAGCATTGCCTTCAACAATGTCCTTCTCCCGCTGTGAAGGCAGGATAATCACATCATAGGTGGAAGAGAGATTGCCCTGTTTGACTTCCCCATCAAGGAGCGATTTGAACGGCACATTGAATGTGTCGAATACGAAACGCGTCCAGCCTTCATCGATGTTTCCAGTCCAGCCTTTGTAAATCGCGATTCTCGCCGGCTCCCTAATCGGGTTAACAACTGGCGAAACCTCGCTCCGTCGCGGCGCGAGTCCAAACTCTCGACGTACTTCGTTCTCATCGTGAATAAGCGTCAAGCGCCTTTCGGCGGTGGATTCCTGAATTGCTACGACTGCCGGCGCGTCGATCCCCATTTGCATGGGCAGTGTCCAGCCGGTCACGTCATAAGGTCGCTCTGCTTCACCTAGTTCGTTGAGCCGGTTTGGATAAATCTGAGGCTCGAACAAGGCCTGCACGTTCGCACGTTGCGGTTGCGACAGAAAAATGATGTAGCTGCCCGCGGGGACTTCGGGCATGCCGACCGTCCGGGCGACTATCTTTCGATAGGTCCCCAGTTTCTCAGTGGATGAATTTGTTCGTTGCAGAATCTGCGGGCCAAAAGAAGCATGCAACTCGCGATCGAGCCGATAAA
>WNGH01027458.1_pt1 | contig 10280 bp, 12 predicted proteins | sample 5400631 | NCBI WGS metagenome assembly WNGH01 (sample SAMN13153373, study PRJNA577476) | soil metagenome | isolation source: 115 cm soil or saprolite under Garry oak tree replicate 1 | place: USA:California | collected 2016-06-15 | reverse complement strand
GTCCTCGGGCATGGCCCACCATCTGAACAACCTCCTGGCCGTGATCGTGGGCCGCTCCGAGGTCGCCCTCCGACACACCGAGGACGAGCGGATGCGGCGCGCGTTCGAGATCATCCTGCGAACCTCTCGCGACGGGGCCGAAGTGTGGTCGAGCCGACCCGGGTGCACTGGCAGGACGAGGCCCAACGGCGCGGCGGCCGGATCGAGGTACGGATCAGCCCAGGGATCGTTTCCGACGCCGTCGGGGAGCCGGGCCCCATCCGCGAGGTCGTGATGAACCTCGTGCACAACGCCATCGATGGCCTGGCCGACGGCGGGCTGATCACGATCAGCACGCGGGCGGACGCGTCCCATGTGCAATGTGAGGTGACGGACGACGGAGTGGGGATGACGGAGGACGTCCGGCGGCGGGCGTTCGAGCCGTTCTTCACGACCAAGGGCCCCAAGAGCACGGGGCTCGGGCTGAGCGTCGCGTACGGCACCGTCCAACGCTACGGAGGGATACTCGCTCTCGAATCCGTCGAGGCCCGGGGAACGACGGCGAGGGTCAGCCTGCCGCTGGCGGCTACCTCCGAGCGGCCGGCGGCCCCCGCCACCGGCGGGGGCAAAGCGTCGCCGATGCGGATCCTCGTCATCGACGATGAAGTGGAGGTCCGGTCCGCGCTCGCCGATCTGCTCACGACCGAGGGCCACCACGTGCTGCAGGCCGCCAGCGGCCGCGAGGGGCTCGCCCTGCTCGAGAAGGGGCAGCAGGTGGACATGGTCCTGACCGACCTCGGGATGTCGGGGATGCGTGGATCGGACGTCGCCCGTACCATCCGCGCGCAGTGGCCCGGTCTGCCTGTCGGCCTGGTGACCGGTTGGGGCGAGCACGTGACGCCCGAGGAGCTGAAGGACGCTCGCTTCGTGATCGGCAAGCCCTTCGAGGCCGCCGCGCTCCGGCAGGCGCTCTCGAGGCCGACGTCAGGCGCCTGAAGGCGTCAGCCGAGGATCTCTCTGCGCCGTCCGGCGCAGAGCAGCCCGAGCAGCGCGAGCGCGAGCAGCGCAACGGAAGGCGGCTCCGGCACCTGAGTCTGGTTGCTGATATTGAAGTCCGAGTGCACATCGATGTTCGCGGCGATGATGGCGCCGTCGAACGTGGCCGGGTTGTGGTAGTCCACCGCACCCGTGGGTGCGAGTATCGTGCCGATGAAGATGTTGTCGTCCTTGTTGATGTTGATGCTCGAGGCGTTCGGGAAGTAGAAGAGCACCTGGCTCGGTGAAACGCCGTTGAGGATCGCCTGCGCATGCGACCAGTCGAAGCTGCCGGTCACCCTGAAAAGAAACAGGTCGTTCGAATCGCCGTTGAGCGTCCAGGTCGCCGCGTTCAGGTTCACCGACGCGATGTCGAAGACGTTCACATCGCCGGCGGCCGTGAAGATCTGACTCGTCGTGAGGCTTCCAAGCGAGGCGCTCGAAGGCAGGCCTGCGAAGAACAGTGCTGCCGCCGCCGCATCGGCATTCGCTTGGTTGAGCAGCGTGTCCGCCGCCCCTCCGATCACGATGCCGCCGCTCGGCGCGAAGGTCGAGGCGTTCGAGAACGTGGCCGTGGAGTGAACGAACGCCGTGCCGTTGAAGGACCCGACTTTCTGGTTCGTGCTGCTCGTCACCCCGGCGCTGTAGCCGACGTTGCCGGTGATCGACGTGGCCGAGTTGACGATCATCGTCCCGTTGTCGAGCGCGAGCAGCGCGAAGTTGTTGGCGGCTCCGAGCTGGGTGTCGACCGAGACCGGGAGCGCATGCGAGACCGCCGGCGCCCAGCAGACCGCGACGGCCAGCACGCCGAGCAGCGCGGCCATGCAGGAGGCCAGGGGGCTCCGGTTCAGGGAGAGTGTCGCCGCCCTTGACACTTCGAGCCCCTGCCAGCGCATGCCGGTAGTCGACGCAAACCCGGGGCCAGATGAAACAGTCCATGCCCGAGCGCTATTTGCGACACGGATCGGCCGTACGGATCGAGGACCGACCTCTATGTGTCAGCTTTTCCGACACCCGCGGGGGGCTCGCCGTACTCAGGCCGGCAGGCGCTCGTACATCCGGTGGACGTCGGCGCCGTGGAAGCGCGCGACGTGGTTCGTCGGCGGCAGCGCCTCCTGATAGAAGAACGCCGGTAGCTCGTCGTCCTTCTCGGTGAAGCCCGCCCGGCGGTTGAACTCCGCCTCGAGCTTCAGGGTCTCCCGCCCGAGCGCCTCGAAGAAGTCCTTCGTGAGACTCGTGCCGTGGGCGGCGTTGATCGCGTTCGCCAGCCACTCGGTGTTCGGGTTCGTCACGCTCTGCCCGAAGATGCAGAGGCCCAGCGAGTCGTTGGCCGCGACCCTCACCTGCTGGGCGAGGCTCTGGGCGACGAGCGCCTCGCCGTCCATCTCGCGCGTCTTGAGCCGCGGGAGGTTGCCGGCCGTGTGATCCGCGCCCTGCGCCGTCGCCATCATCGTGATCCCGGTCGCCTCGACGACGCGCGGGTCGTAGGCGCTGATCGCCTGGCGCTTGATCACGGGCACGCGACGAACCTTGTAGTGCTCGCCCACGCGCGCGGTGCCCTGGGCCCAGAGGCGCCCCTTCTCGGTTCCCCGCCGGATCTCGGCGAGACAAGCGCCCATGAACTTCGCGTCGCCGAAGGCGCCCAGCCCCGCCTCCATCAACACCGCCAGGGTCGCGCCGGTCTCGATCGTGTCCACGCCGAGGTCGTTGGCGATCATGTTCAGCTGGGCGAGGTCGTCGGGCTCGGTGAGACCGCAGTTCGAGCCGAGGAGACCCAGCGTCTCGTACTCCACCGGCGAGACGACTTCCTTGCCGGCGGCGTCGTGGTACACGTTGCTGCACTGGATCACGCACCCCGGCATGCAGGCGTGCGTCTGCTCGCCGCCGCGCCCCGTATTGAGCGGGCCGATGAACTCCGCGCCCAGCTTGAAGGTCTCGCCCGCCGCCGTCTCGGCCAGCCGTCCCGCGCTGAAGTTGCGGACCGGCAGTCCGCCCATCTGGTTCTGGACGTCGGCCATGCCCATCGTGCCGAGCTTCGCGTAGAAGTTGGTCACGATGCCGTCGGCCAGGAGCATCTTGGCGTAGTCCTTGATGGCCGCGTTGACCTTCTTCGCGTCCTCGAAGGGTGGGATCTTGTCGAGGTCCAGCACGATCGCCTTCACCCGCTTCGCGCCCATGACGGCGCCGACACCCCCACGCGCGGCGAGGCGCGCCGGCCGTCCGTCCTTGTCGGGAAACGCGATCCCCGCGATGAGGCCCTGGTATTCCCCGACCGGCCCGCAGAGCGCATAGGCGATCTTCTTGCCGTAGCGGGCCTTCAGCATCTCCGCCACTTCGAAGTTGCCCTTGCCGAGGTACGGCGCCGCGTCGTCGAACTGGTGGCGCCCGTCCTTCGTGAAGTGCAGGAGCACCCAGCCGGGCGCGGCGCCCTGGAGGGTGAAGCCGGCGATCTTCAGCTGGCCGAGGCCGTACGAAAAGGTGCCCCCGCCGTTCGCCTCCTTGACACCGCCCGTCAGGGGGCTCTTGCAGCCGACGCTCGTGCGGTTGGCGTTCGAGAACGAGGTTCCGGCGAACGGCCCCGCGGAGAAGATGAGCGGGTTCGCGGGCGAGAGCGGGTCCACCGTCGCGGCGCCCGCGTCGAGCAGCGTTCGGGCGATGAAGTAGCGCCCGACCTTGACGAGGTCCTCCCCGTGGAGTTCCCGCTTCGTCACCGCCCGATCGTCCAGCCGGATATCGTAGTACGCGCGCATCGGATCCCTCCTCAGGGACAGATACTACCGCACCGGCTTCCTGTCAGCGGCGCGGCGGCGGGCCCGTCCCGCTCAGCGCGGCGGCGACGAGGTGGTCGAGGTAGCGGAGATCGAAGGGCTTGGGGATGTAGGCCGCCGCGCCGTTCCGGAGCGCGTCCTCGGCGACGGCGACCGTGTCGTTGCCGGTGACGACGAGGACCGGGATCGACGAGTCCAGCTCCTTGAGCGCTTTGAGGATCTCGAGCCCGGTCATCCCGGGCAGGTTGATGTCCAGCAGGATGAGGTCCGGTCGAGTCTTCAAGATCGAGCCGAAGGCCTGGGCGCCGTTCTGGGCGGCCTCGGTGTGGTACGTCCGGCCGAGCGCCTCCTCCAACAGCGCGCAGATGTGCTTGTCGTCGTCGATGATCAGAACACGCTTCTTCATCGCGGCAGTCATGCGTGTTGTGCGCTGTTGATTCTAGCATCCTCCCGGCTCTAGGCTCCCGTCCGTGGACCTGGGCTCGCCTGCGCTAGGTCAGGTCCGGGGGATCCACGCCGCGCGCTCGCAGGAGAGCGCGGAGCTTTCGCAGTCCGGCGGCCTCGATCTGCCGCACCCGCTCCCGGCTCATGCCCAGGCGCTGGCCGATCTCTGCCAGGGTCTCGGGCGGGTCGCCCTCGAGCCCGAAGCGGCGACGGAGCACAGTCCGCTCGTTGGCGGCGAGGTCGTCCAGCAGGCCCGCGAGGTTCGCCTGTTCCCGCATGAGACGTCCCACGGCCGTCCTCTCCGGGTCGGAGGTGCCGTCCGCGACGACGTCGGCCAGGGTCCCGCCCTCGTGCGACGACGGCGCGTCGAGCGACACCGGCTGCTGGCGGCGCACCTCCTCCAGCTCGCGCACCTGCTCCACGCTCGTGTTGAGCGCGCGCGCCAGCTCCTCTTCCGTGGGCGGGCGTTGCAGCTCCTGCTGCAGCCGCTTCTGCTCACGCGCGTACCGCCCGAGGAGCATCTCGACGTGGACCGGCAGCCGGATCGTGCGCGCCTGGTTCGCGAGGGCCCGCACCACCGCCTGGCGGATCCACCAGACGGCGTACGTCGAGAAGCGCAGCCCGCGGTCCGGGTCGAACTTCTCGACGGCGCGCAGGAGACCGATGTTGCCCTCCTCGATCAGGTCCGGCAGCGGGAGGCCGCGGTTGAGATACCGTCGCGCGACCTGCACGACCAGTCGCAGGTTCGCCTCGATCATGTGCTGCTTGACTCGTCCACCACATCGACGAGGTCGTGGACTGGCTCGTCGGGGATCTCGCCGTGGATCTCCTCGGCGGGGCTCACTCCGGCTCGTCCTCCATTGCCTCCTCGACCTGGACGCTGGGCGGCTGCGGCAGCAGGTAGAGCGGGTTCATGACGCGCCCGAGGTAGCGGATCTCGAAGTGCACGTGGTGCGTCGTCGCGCGCCCGGTGCGCCCCACGGTCGCGATCTTGTCGCCCGCGGATACGTGATCGCCCACCGCCACGAGATTCTCGTCGTTGTGAGCGTAGACCGTGACGAATCCCTGGTCGTGCTCGATCCGCACCACGCGTCCGTAACGCCCCTCGACGCCGCTCGTGACCACGATGCCCGGCGCCGCGGAGAGGACCGGGCTCCCCTGCGGCGCCTTGATGTCGATGCCGCGATGCCAGCCGCTCCGTCGGTGCCCGAACAACGAGATGACGGCGCCCTCCACGGGCCACGCGAAGGGTGGCGCCTCCTCGACGAGCTCCGGCACGGCCAGGACGAAGTCCCCCGGCGGGCGCGGCGCTGCTCCGGCGCGGGTCGTGGCGACGGTGCGCGACGGGACCGGGGCGCCGACCGGCGAAGCCGGCTCACCCGGCCCGTGATACGGCGACGGTATCGTCAGGCGCAGCCCGAGCCTGAGAGTCACGCGCTCGCTCGGGAGCTGATTGGCGGCGACGATCGCGGCGACGCTCACGCCGTAGCGCTTCGCGAGGGCGCCGAGCGTGTCTCCCGCGGCGATCGTGTGTACGCGCGCAGGGGGATGGGGCTCGCCGCCCGATACGGCAGGAGCCAGGACCGCCACGGCGGCCGCGAGGCCGGCCGCCGCGCGGCGGGCGCGCGCGGATCTCACGACTCGAACTCGGCGTATCGGATGTCGAACCCGGCGAAGCGCCCGGTCGCCGGAAGCCATCGCACGCTCACCCGCGCGACGCGGGACAGCGGCGGCCCCTTCTCGAGGTCGCGGACGAGCTCCTCGAGAACCGCCCGCGACGCCTCGGCACGCAGGCGCACGCGTCCATCCTTGAGGTTCATCACGTAGCCGGCGACACCGAGCAGCGAGGCCCGCCGCTGCGCGAACTGGCGGAATCCCACGCCCTGCACCTGTCCTTCGACGACGATCTCGGCGGCCGTGCTCACGGCACGCCAGGGGGAGGTGTTGGTCGGGGCGAGAGGATTTGAACCTCCGACTTCACGGTCCCGAACCGTGCGCGCTACCAGGCTGCGCTACGCCCCGATCCGACCTTCGCATTGTACAGGAAGCTCACGACTCCCAGGCGTACTTTCCCACGAGCCGTACGAACTTGCACTCGCCCTCGCCGCGCGTCTTCATCTCGCCGCGCACCTTGTCGACGACGGTGAGGGTCTGCGACTCCACGTCGCCCAGCGGCAGCACGAGCCGGCCGCCCTCGGCGAGCTGCTGAAAGAGCGGCGGCGGCACGGAGGGGCCGCCCGCGGTCACGAGGATCCGCTCGAAGGGCGCCTCGTCCGGCCAGCCGAGCGCGCCGTTGCCGACCCGGACCCAGACGTTGTCGTAGCCGAGCCCCTGGAGCGTCGCGCGCGCGCGCTCGGCGAGGCGCGGCAACCGCTCGATCGAGCAGACGCGCCGCGCGACGCCGGCGAGCACGGCGGTCTGATAGCCCGAGCCGGTGCCGACCTCCAGGACCTTCTCGCGCCCGGTCAGCGCGAGGAGGGCCGTCATCAGGCCGACGATGTAGGGCTGCGAGATCGTCTGCTCCTCGCCGATCGGCAGCGGATGGTCGCCGTACGCGCGGTCGCGGAGCGCCTCCTCGACGAAGAGGTGACGCGGCACGCGCCGCATCGCCTCCAGGACTCGCTCGTCCGTGACGCCGCGCCGCGTGAGCTGCTCCTCGACCATGCGCTCGCGCTCGCGGAGCAGCCGCGTCTCGCCGGTCGTCACGAGCGCCCGCGCGTGCGCCGGACGCGCGGCTTGGGCGGCGCCGGGTCGGCACGGAGCTGAGCGCTGAGACCCGCCGCCCACTCGCCGAGATGGGTGACCGCGCGATAGTTGGTGAGGTCGAGGTGGAGCGGCGTCAGCGCGACGAAGCCGTCGTGGACGGCGCCCATATCGGTCCCCTCCAGCGCTTCCCACTGGGGCGCGCCGGCACCGATCCAGTAGTGCGTGCGACCGCGCGGATCCGCCTGCTCGACGATCTTTTCGCTGTAAACGCGGTGACCGAGACGCGTCACGCGCAGACCTCGGGGCGCGCCGGACGGCACGTTGACGTTGAGCAGCGTCTTCGGCGGCAGACCGTTCACGAGCACGCGCATCGCGACGAGTCGCGCGACCCGCGCGGCGTGGTCGAAGTCCTCGTGGCCGTCCGCCAGCGAGACGGCGATCGAGGGCACGCCGAGCAGCGTCCCCTCCATCGCCGCCGAGACCGTTCCCGAGTACGTGACGTCGTCGCCGAGGTTCGAGCCGTGGTTGATCCCGGAGACGACGAGCGCGGGCCGCTCGGGCAGGAAGCCGAGGACGCCGAGGTTCACGCAGTCCGAGGGCGTCCCGTTGACGGCGAAGCGGCGCGCGCCGAGCGGTACCGTGCTGAGCGGGCGGTGCAGCGTGAGCGCGTGCCCGCACGCGCTCTGCTCGCGCTCCGGTGCGAGCACCCAGACCTCGCCGAGGGCGTCGAGGGCTCGGGTGAGCGCCGCGAGACCCGCGGCGTGGACACCGTCGTCGTTGGTCAGGAGCAATACGGCCATGAGGAGATGAAATGGTCGGGGCGACTGGATTTGAACCAGCGACCACCGGACCCCCAGTCCGGTGCGCTACCGGGCTGCGCTACGCCCCGCCGACGTGAATTCTCGCAGAAAGCACGCGCCGCTTCAAGGCTGTGCGAGACGCAGCCGCAGGCGAGGCGAGCCTGTGAATCAAGGCTGCATCCGCGTGCGGAGCGCCTGCAGCCGGTCGCGGACGCGGCGGAGCGCCTCGGCGTACGTCGCCTCGCGCATCCCGAGATCCAGCTGGGTGGTCCGGGTGCGGGACTCCGTCAGGAGCCGCCGCTTGGCGCCCTCGAGCGTCAGCCGCTCGTCATAGAGGAGGGCCTTGATGCGCTGGACAAGCTCGACCTCGCGCTTGCGATAGACGCGCTGGCCGGCGGGATTCTTCTTGGGCCGGAGCAGCTTGAACTCCGACTCCCAGTAGCGGAGCACGTACGCGGCGACTCCGGTGAGCTGTTCGACCTCGCCGATCTTGTAGTAGAGCTTCTCGGCGGTGTCCGTCGTCACATCAAGCAGGCGCGCCGCTGTTGATGCGCTGCTTCAACCCTTTGCTCGGCTTGAAGGTCAGCACCTTGCGCGCCGTGATCTCGATGGAGTCGCCGGTCTGCGGATTCCGTCCGCGACGGGACGCCTTCTTACGGATGCGAAAATGCCCGAAGCCGACGATCTTGACGTCTTCGCTCCGCTCGAAGCAGCGGAAGATGATGTCGAAGACCGACTCGACGACGGATGCCGACTGGCGCTTGCTCAGGCCGTGCGCCGCCACGGCATTGATCAGATCGTTCTTGGTCACGGTGACCCGTCACCTCCCCCGACCGACACCCATCACTGCTCGCCACGCGCGATGAACCCCCGGTAGCCCTTCGCGTCCAGATCGTGAAGCGCCGCGACCGCCGCGGCGCGCTCTGAATACGGTCCCACTCTCACCCGATAGAGTGTCTGTCCCGTTGCCGACGCGACTGCCGCCGGCGCGGCCGGCTTGGCCGGCACTGGAGCGGGCCGCGCTGCAGCACCGCCGGCGCGGCGGACCTGCACCTTGAATCCTTCCACGGCCAGGTCCTTCGAGAGCGCGACCGCCTCGCGCAGCGGCTGGCTCGGTCGAACGACGACGCCGCCCGCCGTCGCCTCGGACGCGAGCCCCTTGCCCGCGAGTCGGCGGCTGATATCGGCCGGCAGACCACCGGAGACAAAGACGTCGTAAAGATCCCCGCCGCCTATCGCTTCTTTGGACTCCGCGGGCGCGGCGGGAGCCTGCGCGCTGGCGGCCGGCGCGGCGTCGCCGCCCGCTGTCGACACCACGACCACGTTCTGCGCGCCGACCTTCGCCGCGACCCGCTTGGCGGTGTCCGGATCGCGGAAGGCGCCGAGCTGAACCCAGTAGCTGCCGGTCCCTGTGGTCGCGGCCTTCGCGACGGTCCGCTTGGGCGTCTGGGTCTTGGCCGCGGCGGGCTTGGTCGCCTTTTCCTCTTTCGGCCCGGGCGGCGCCGGTTTAGCCACCGGCGGCACAGGCTCGGCTTTAGACGGCGCCTGGGCCACGACCGGAGGGGTGGCTCGCGACTGCGCCGGCGCCGGCGCCACCGTCGTGGGCGACTTCTGCGGGGGCATGGCCGTCTTCGGCGCAGGCTGTGCGGGCATGGCGCTCTGCGGCGCGGGCTGCGCCGGCATCGCCGTTGGGACCGACGACTGGGGCGGCGTCGCCATCGGCGCGGACGCGGGCGCCGGTTGGCTGACGGCGTCCGGTCGAGCGATCGGGACGGGCGGCCTCGGAGCCACGACGGGCTTTGGAGGCGGATTCATGTAGTCCAGGATGTACGGCACCGACACGGCGCCGATGACCGCGAAGACGATCACGACGAGCACCACGCGGAACCACGTCGCGGCAAAGATGGAGCGAGGGCCAGGGTCCTCGAAGAAGTCCTGATCGTCAGGGCCTGACATGCGCGTTATCTTAGCATAGACGTTGCGTTTTCCACGCCTGCCACGGGTGCCCGGGAAAAGGTCAGGTCCCCGAAGTACGCCTCGGCCTCCCCCCGCGTGTCGTCCGTGTCGATCATGAGCGCCACGGCCCCGACCCGCGGCGGCTGTCGCCCGAAGAGGGCGACGTAGTCCCGCGCGACATTACGCCGCTCGCGGACCCACGTCTCGGTGCGCGATGTGCCGGACTGGATCACGATCACGCGAACGTTCGGCGCCCTCGCGAACGCGGTCTGCGTCCCCGCGGGCGCCTGCGAATCCCAGACGTAACCGAGCACGTCGGTCGACGTCGGCGAGTGAGGCCACCGCGGGAAGATCACGTAGACCTGCGCGGCTTGATCGTTGCGGGCCGCGTCGCGGACGTCGCCCTGCGACGGCAGGCGCATCACCTTCCAGGACCACGTCAGGAGCGGAAACTGCGCCACGTCGACGATGACGTCACGATACACGGCGAACGATGCGCGGTCCGCCCGCAGCCGAAGCGCGAGCCGCCCGTCCGCGCGGATCAGCTCGGCCGCCGCGGTGCCGGCGAATTCGCGCAGCGTCCAACCGGGCG
>WNGH01007614.1_pt1 | contig 10285 bp, 14 predicted proteins | sample 5400631 | NCBI WGS metagenome assembly WNGH01 (sample SAMN13153373, study PRJNA577476) | soil metagenome | isolation source: 115 cm soil or saprolite under Garry oak tree replicate 1 | place: USA:California | collected 2016-06-15 | reverse complement strand
GTGACCTGGCAGCGTTCACATGTCCGATTCGTAAAACAAACCCGCACAACGATTCGCTAAGCAGGAACTTGGAGAGTCATCCCTCGATATTTTGGATAGAGATATTTCGCTGCCGGAATCCCGTGAATTGTTTCTACTTCCGCGGTTGGAAGGCCTTCCGCCTTCAGATCCGAGAGAGTCTTGTGCAGGATTAGCTATCCGATTCCTTGCCTTCGATAGCTGGACAAAACGACCATTCCGGTGAAGAATCAGCCTTTACCTGAGTTCCTCTCGCAGATTATCCCGTTGACTCCAACAATCTTCTCATCTTTCCCAGCCACCAACATCCTCGCCCGAGTCGTTTCTTAGAGTCTAGAAACCATTTTGCTGCGCTTGCCGGAGTCCATTTCTTAAGACAGCTCGTCAAGGGAGAACCTTCTTCTTCGCTGAGAGATTCATAGCAAACTTTTGTCACCGAGCCGATCTCCGTCTCTGAAACAATCCTGATTCTTAGGTCCTCAGATTGTTTTGGCCCTGGATAATCGAACTTGGCTAGGTCCCATCTGAACACGCAATAGAAAGGTCCGAATGGAGACATTTGCTACTCACTCTCCTTGCTTTGAATCTCGTTCGGATATTTCTTTCTGAAGAGACTTAACCACTTCCTGGAAGTCGATGATTCTCGTCGCCTGAACTTCTTGTTCTCTGCATAGCTCTGCGAGCTTTGAATTCTTAATCACGAATCGGCGGTCCGCGTTTCTCAACGCGTGAAGGTCCCACCTACCATCTCCAATGTAAGCGACCGTGTCCGCCTTTCGCTTGTAGTACCTGACCATGTCGTCCTTCAAGTTCATTGAACGATTACTCTTCTTCTTAGGCCATTCGAATTTGATGCCAGATGAAGTACAATTCGCCGAGGCCGCAAACAGTTCCACATTGTCTTGGAACTTTTCGGGAGTCAAGAAATGTTTGATGACGAAATCTAGGCCAGCGCTGACTATGACTAGTGGGAAGTGGTTTGTCTTGCAGAATTCAATGAGTTTGTCGAAGTTGGGCCTGAACTCGGTTACTTCATCTAAGTAGCTCAATATCTGGGACTTTGGGGCCCTGACCATGGCACCTTGCAGTCGAACACATTCCTCGAGTGTGATCTCCCCTTTTACGTACTGGTCGTCGGCGGTTCTCCAGTCACCTTTTCCGAACGTTGCTAGAACATTCTCGAAAGTGTCGTTGAGCGTGACAGTGCCATCGAAGTCGCTCAGAACTGCAAGTTTCAATATAGACGAGCTTCTCTACCAATCCTAACCTAACTGATGTTGAAAAACAATCCTCGCAAAGCCTATCACAGGTAGCAAGTTGTCAATTCCATGAGCGAGCATCTCTCGGCCGATATGGCGGTGGAGTTCTGGGCTTCCCAGCGGGGAGTCTCTGTCGAGCAAGTCGGAATAGCTCCTATCGTTGTTGGCTCCTGGGACCTTGGCACCGTCAAGTCTCTGGCCGGGACAGTCGGTGCCGCGTCCTCGCCGTCATGGTGGTGGGGACCTCGATTTCCACTGTATAATGGTGAGATTGGCGGAAAGAAGGTTTCTTTCGTTAATCTTCCCTTGGGCGCGCCTGCAACTGTCATGGTCATGGAGGAATTGATCGCTTGCGGCACAAGGGTCTTCTTGGGACTGGGGCTAGCCGGTAGTATTCAGCCTGAAGCGCCAGTCGGGACATGCTTCATTCCCACCTCGTGCATAAGGGAAGAAGGGACATCGCCTCATTACTTGGCGAGCGATGAGGGGCTTCGTCCAGCCCAGCGACTGGTCCGCGCGCTCGAGAAAGCGCGTGTCAAGAAAGGCTTGGTAACGTACACGGGTCCACTCTGGACCACGGACGCCCCTTACAGGGAGATAGTGACCACTATCGAGAACTATCGGCTACGAGACATCCTAGGCGTGGACATGGAAACCTCTGCAATGTACGCATTGGGCGTGTATCGGAACGTGGAGGTATGCAACTTTTTGGTCGTGAGCGATGAGCTATGGAGAGACTGGAAGCCAGCGATTGGCAGACCGGAACTAGCCGACGCCTTGAAGAAGGCCGAGGAGGTCGTGTTGGAAGCTGTCACGACCCTCCGAACATGATCGGTTCTGGGATATTCCATGCCGCGTGTTAGCTGGGACTTGGAAATCCCCTGATTCCCAGCTTTCTCAACTCGTCGGAGTATCAGAACATCACGGTGACGGGCCCTTATGTTCTCGACTCAACCCACGGATGGATAGAAGTCCATCCCGTCTATTCCCTAGTCGAATCCTAGATTCGAGAAGCGTTATTTCTTACGAACTCTTGATGGGCGTTCCGTGCCTTTCGTCAGGGCAGATCCATTCGCCAACGCCAACCCGCGAAATTCTTCGATAACACATCCTGCCGTGAGCCACACATAACATTCTACCGTGAACGACTTCCGGTAGCTTATGCGCATTCCTCCGTGCTTCTCCATTTGAAGAGTTCAGCCTTGCAGGTTCCCCCAAGGGCGTTGGATTTGAAGGGTCTTCCTCGCCCATAACCGAAGCGCGTAATTCTAGAGTGCTTGGGGTGCGTTAAGCATTGCTCCTCCAAGGAACCCTTTCTACATCAAAAGATACCTGTTGAGATCATACCTTCGGGGATTTCTGATCGAGATCCTAATCTGAGCGAGAAGGATTCATCATCGGCTAGTGGACAACAACCTCGGTGCTGGCTGAACCGGATCGGGACAGCAAGCCACTCGTCCCTGTAACTGTAACCCTATACGTTCCTGGAGGTGTTACCGCAAAGGTCTCGAAAACAAAAAGCATCCGCGTTGAGGTCCCGGGGAGCAGGAACACAGTGCCAGTTGCACGGAGGAACACTATGGGTCCGGTCTTTCTGATTGGAGAAATCGAGAGCGACAAACTCATCGATCCGAAAAATCCTGAAAGACTGTAAATGTGGAGCTCTCCGAAGACGGTCGAACCCCTGAGTATCGACGAAGAGGGTATTTCAACGAGAATGCTGAAATCTCCGGGAACGCCGCTACTTTCCTCGATAGTCTCCTTGTCAATCGCATTCGTACCGCCGTTGACTACGGTGACGCAATAGTTTGCGGCGGTGCTAGTGTTTGAGCATCCTGCCTGGAAACCGATAACCACGTTCGCGGCATTGCTTGTTACATTGTAGATGATACTAAACAGCCTACCGGTGGTCGGGCTGGTTGTGCTTGTGAATGCAACAGTAGCGACTTCCACGACGCCTGGACCGTTTTGGCCTGAACTGCAACCGAAGCCTGTATTGCCGAGACATTCTGCTACAGTGAAGGTGTTCGTTCCCAAGACAGTGTTGGTCAGGTTTATCCCTACTGGGTTTAGGACGTTGGGGTCCGCTTTCACGAAGATATCGAATCCGTTAGTCGGGTCTGAGCCTTGGATGTTTACCGCGATTTGGATCTGCGTTCCGTTCAAAGCTGAGACCGCTATGGGTGAGATGGGGCACGTTGTAGAGAGAGGGTCAGATACGCAGACCGTCCCGATCAATTGGCCACGAACTGGAGGAAACGACCCTTGAATAGCTAAGGCAACAAGACTCAGGGTGAGCAAACTCGACGCGAGAAGCTTCCGCGTCATTGTGTCGCTCTCCCACCCCACGCTACGCTGGAATCATCCTAAGGGCCAGATAAAGGGCGTGTCACAATCATTGTAGATTAAGTATTTGTGGCGCAAATCCGCTAGGTATAGCGGACCTTAGACGGAGAGTGGAGCATCTCATTAAGACCGACCCTGTGATGAAGGGTCTTCAACGCGGAATCGTAAACTCACGGGCGCTCGCCAGATTCATTCAGGAAACAGCTGGCCCAGAGTCAACCCTGGACGCGATTCTAGGGATCATACGTCGATATCCTCTAGGGAATGAGAATGAGGGAGAACTTCATCAGGTCTTCAAGGGGTGCGAACTCGCATTGAGAGACAAGATGGGAGACCTAGCCGTTGAAAATGGTCCCGACATTATGAAACGAATAGCCGAATTTGCGTCCACGATTAGGACGACCCGAGGGAAAACTTTGAGAGTCATGGTGGGATTACAATCTATCAGAGTCATAGCAGACCAGAAGACTCTGGAGAGCTTCCGCCAAACGCTTCGACCAAAGGAAATTATCAGCTACTCCTCCGACCTCACAGAGATCTCCGTTCTCCTCCCACCGGAAGCAGTGGCGACCAAAGGGATCATAGCGAGGATCCCGACTGAGTTAGCCATGAACGACGTCAACCTTGTCGGCATCATGTGCAATGCCCCCGAGGACATCGTGCTCATAGCGGAGAAGGATGCTCCGAGGGCTCTCCAAGCCCTGCAACGAGTGCTGAAAGAAGAATCGGTAGATGCCAAACGAAGCCATACAGACACAGGAATAATTCTCACTGTGAAGAATCCCGCACCGCGTGGAAGACCGAATCCATATTATGCCACTTCAGCATCAAGAAGCTTCCAAAGCAAGACTAGACTGGGAAATTCACACAGTCGAACAACTAGCCAGTTTCCGCTTGAACCGGGAAATTTCCACGCTGCGACATCCAGTGGTCTGGACTGGCAGCGATCGTTCCCACCGGTCTATGCGCAATAAGACTCACAGTTTGAACCGGAGACCGCCGATACCACTCAAGAGGGCCAATATTCCCGCTATGGGACCTAGCGCAAGACCTAGCGAAGGGATTTGCAGGAGGGGAATCGTGGATGAGATGCTTATCACTAACTGTAGCTCATCGATCGCCAATGTCATCATAACTAGGCTCCAAACAGTTTTTTCATTCGGCCTCTGATACAAGAGCGCTCCGACAAAGACGGTCAGGAGTCCAACAATGAACGAGTTCTGGACCATTATGTTCGTTATGAAATAGTACTGCGTATAGTTTGCGAGGCCGGAAGAGAACGAGACCATCGCGATCCCGCTGGCGAGTGAGAGAACGAATGCTGATGTTGGCTGCACGACCCGCCTTTGTTTCCCGGTCTCCGTCTGAACAGTCAAATGCGCTCGACGACCTGAGCAATGTATAGGGCTTATCGGTCTTTCGTTGTTATCATCGGACTAGAAGCGAATCGGTGGACTCGGCGGCAAAGCCCCGCAATGATTTCAAGCGACAAGGTTGAGAATAAGTCCTCCTTGGTCCAAGGGATAGTATTCTAATTGGATTGAATACCCCGGGTTTGAAGGGGCATTTTCCGTTGCCCAAGTTACCGCCTCATCCACTCGATGTCCAGTCGTCATGGACTGTAAGAGTAGGATAGTTCCTCCATCTGTCTGGTTGGTAAAGACTACGTCGTTCCAGCTTATGTAAACTTCGGCTCCTCTGGCCACAAAAGCTTGAGCCATCTCTGAGTTCGCGAGTCCTGCACATCCCATCACAACTAGCACGGTGTTGGGGAAGCTCCCCTGCATAGACTCTCGGACAAAGGTCGGAGTGATGCCAAAGTAGGTGGAATTGTCCAGCGGCACCTGAATGATCTTCCCTGCCGACCGCTCGTTCACGTACTTTCCCAAGTCGAAAGGTTCCGAGGTGACGAGAGCGATTACATCTCCGGTCAAGGATGTCGAATGATCTCTCAGAATGACCACCCCGTAGCCTTTTGAGGGCAGCCTTCTGAAGAGGTCAACGGTTATGTCCTTTTGCCCATAATAATCGATGGTATACCCTGCTTTAGTCAAGGTGCTGGTTACATTCGCTACGAGGTAAGGGTCAGGATTAGTCATAGCGAGTTCGTCTATTAGCGCGGCTTTGGCGGGGCGAGTCCTCTCGACTGGGGAATAAAAAAGTGGGTTCCTGACAAAGAGCGGAGACGAAGCTGTGACCACCAAAGCGAGGATAATTGAGTAGGCCACATATCGCCTTAGTTTCAATCCTTTGTACTACCCCTATAATCGTCGACCTATCAACTACCTCGTCATCTACTTAGGTTTGCGGGATTTTCCTTGTTTCAGAATGCCACTCTTACACGCCCAGGTAATAATGGGCAAGACATCTCGTCGGGCGTCAAACCCCGTTTTTCATAGAGCTGCTGAGCCTGAAGATTGTCCTTCCTCGTTTCCAGGACCAATCCCCTAGCCCTTTGTCGTCTCAGCGTGTTGCCTTGATGCCTCAAGGAGAGCCGTCCTTACTCGATGGCTTCTTGCCTCCGGAATAACAAGCAGTCATTCAGAATCCGCAACCGTTTCATCCAGACCGATGAACAAGGCGGGTAGACTTGGGCGAATCGCCATTGATGAGAGCAAGCAATACAATGGGTTCATTATTGTTTACTCGTTCGAGCAAGAACCGCTCACATCCTGCGGGACTCTGACCGCTGTTGGTAGTACCGCCGGCATGCGTCGAATAGCGATGCGGATCTGATCCATGTGATCCCGAGTCGCACGAACGCTTTCCAGATTGGCCAAGGCCTTCGAAGTTTTCGCTCCAAGTCGATTTTTTTTATCTTACGGGTCGCGTGGTTTGCCTGACTTTGAAGGAACCAGATGAACTGGTTTCAGCTGTTTCCGGCTGTTCTAGGACATGTGGTCTGGAAACTGTCCCAAGCCGGCCGATTACCATATTAGGCTCGGTTCGAGCAGTAGGTATCGGTAGAATATGCGTAAGCTCCTATATCTGGGACTTGCAATGGTTGCATTTCTCTTGCTTCCAGTGGTCTATGCTACTCCCAACTTTTCGATAAGCGCGTCGCCGACGTCTTTGACCATCTCCGCCGGGAACTCGGCGTCATCCACCATTACTCTCGGTAGCAACGGTTTCTCCGGGACCGTCCTCCTATCTAGCTCGGTAACCGGCAACAACCCAACCATCACCACGAGCTTGAACCCTACGAGTGTCTCGCTGTCGCCAGGAGGATCCGGCCAATCAATCCTTACGGTGACAACGACTCCGTTCACTCCTCTAGCAACGTACACGGTTACAGTGACAGGCTCTAGCGGCTCAACTTCCAACTCGGTAACTATCGGAGTTTCGGTTGTTTCTGGCCAGGTTGGAGGCAGCGCTGTCCGATACCAGAGTGCGGGACTAACGCCCTTCGGTCTGGGCTTGGTTGCTTTGGGTGCGATGGTTTCGGTCTGCGTCTATACCGGCGTTAAGGGTTTTTCAGCCAAGAGAAACCGCATCTAGTCTAGACAGCTCGCCCCCGACAGGGTTGAGCTTTTTTCCACTTTTTCTAGGCGCGAGCTAGAATGAAGATTCATCGGGTGAGAGGTCACTCGTGGGCTTGCGTGGTCGAGGAGGGGGAAGACGCCCTTCACTCCTTTGGGTCCAACCAGGGATATGTAGAGGACAAGGACGGAGTCCTCGTCATCGACTCAGGGTTTCATGCCAATACCGCCCGTCAGATTCTACGAAACAATGGTCGAACTCGTTCATCTGGGTGTCAGGGCTCATACGGACGGGGATGTTTTCGCTCATCTGAGGGACGAGCACGTAGTCTTCGCCGGCGACCCAATGTGGTCGGACTATCGTCCTAACATAGAGGGTGCGGACATCCAGGGACACATCAAGGCACTCAAGCAGATTCTTAGGATGAAACCGGGGGTTATTGTCCCCGGCTATGGACCAGTCGCCAAAAATCGAGAAAGCCCAACGCTTCATTGAGTACCTAGAGACTATGGACATGAACATTCAATCCATGAATGGTCAAGACTTAGCGGGTCCCGATCTGATCCGAAATGTCCTGCCCCCATCGGCCCAGAGGTGGAAAATGTCCTGGCTTGGGGAGACTAGTATCCGACACTTGATGCACAAAGCTCGCCCCTAGGCAGGGGAATTGCAAGCAGATTCTAGATGGTTTCTCAGCGACTGGGCAAACTCGCTAGCAAAGTTTTAGTCTACGGTCCTATCAGCCCGCCCTCCATGCCTAAGTCCAAATCAAAAAAGGCAAAATCAAAGAAACAGGCACAGTCCAAGAAAGCCGCCATCCCACCGGGATTCCGAACCGTAACGCCATACCTCGTTATCAACGGGGCAGCCGAAGCCATCGACTGGTACAAGAAGGCCTTCAACGCCAGAGAGCTATCACGACAAGCAGTCCCCGACGGCAAACTCATGCACGCCCGTATCAGAATCGGCGACTCAATCGTGATGCTCTCCGATTATTTCCCAGGAGGCAACGCCAAATCCCCGGATGCTCTCGGCAGCAGCCCCGTCACACTCCACATCTACATCAACAACGTCGACAAGATCTGGAACCAAGCTGTCGATGCAGGAGCGAAAGTCACCATGCCATTAGACAATACGTTCTGGGGCGAGCGCTACGGCCAACTAACCGACCCGTATGGCCACCATTGGTCAGTGTCGCAGCAAGTGAACATGACTAAGAAAGAGAAAGATGAGAAACAGAAACAAGCCATGGCAATGTTCGCTCAGGGCGAGCATCCCAGTCGGACAGAAGAGCAGCCTCAAATCGCACAAAACTAGTCACGACAGTAAACCTCGATGAGCGAAGCTTTGGCTTCGCTCAAACCCCTTTTTCTACAGAGACATTCGCACCAGATAGGAGAGAGCGTCTATGAAAATCGACCGGCTTGATCACCTCGTCCTAACTGTCAGAAATGTCGAAACGACTTGTACATTTTATTCAAACGTCCTTGGGATGGAGGTCGTCACCTTCGAGAATGGCCGCAAAGCTCTCTCTTTTGGATCGCAAAAAATCAATCTCCATGAGGTCGGCAAAGAGTTCGAACCGAAAGCCTACAGACCTACCCCGGGCTCAGCTGACTTATGCTTCACAACGACCGCTCCCATCGATGAAGTCGTCAAACGTCTCCAGTTATCAAAAGTCAGGATACTCGAGGGCCCTGTCAAGAGAACAGGTGGGCTCGGCGTAATGACATCTGTGTATTTCCGAGACCCTGACCTCAATCTCATAGAAGTCTCGAATTATGAGGACGTGAAGAAAAAAATCCGACCCAAAGCAGGGTATAGTCTAGCCGTTCCTAGTGAACCAACTGCCCCAGGCACCCTGTTTCTGTAGTTTTGAGACTCACTTAGTTGTGGGAGAACCTCGTGAGGTGTTGCTTGCCTTTACCCCTTCGGATATCCCCCAGACGATCAGACCTACTGCAATTAGATAGTTCAATAGCTGAGGAATCATTAGAAGCAGAGCGCCGAGAAGGATAGCCAGTAAGGCGGTTCCGAGGCGAGGAATCTGCAAAGTCTTCTCAATATCCGATACAATTCCCATTGCTCAGTCCTTATGAACTGTCGAACCATGCTCCATAAGAGTTGCGGAGATTGTTGTTGGAACAACATAGACCGGCGGTGCGAAGAATGAGGCTGCTGGGCGGCTTGAATGCTTAAGGACGGGAGGGCCAACGAAAAGTCTTGTCTAAAGCTGAGACCGCTGATGCTGGCGACCTGTGCGTTTAGGAGAGAGCATGTCCCTGCGGAGAGCCTGGTTCAGATCGAAGCCGCGGGATACTCTGCATCTATCTGTGAAAACTGCCTCACCATTTTGATCGTTCATCGCCGCTACCACCATTTGAATCTTGAAAAACTGATCTTGCGGATATCGACGGAATAGAGAACAGATCCGGGAAGAATTGGATTCAGGAGGAATCTGGTCTAGATAGAGATTCAGAAAAATAGTTCTAGGAATTAAAGGAGGGGAAGATGGCGTAATCGTTTGTGTTATCGGATCCTGGTCATAGCAGGCTGGAAGATCTGCTCTTGGTCACGCGCGGGAGTCGACGATCTGTATGCTCTAAGCGCGTTGTTCCCGTTATCGAAAGCGGGTTTGGTCACATTGTTTAGTTTGACCCAGTCGGGGATGATCACGGCCCTGATTAATTCTTGTATAGATATGCCTCGGTCTTCTGCTTCTGTTTGTAGGAGTTCGAAACTTTCATCGCGGAGTGACAGCATGAATTTTGCCAATTAGACACCTAAAGAGCGGAGATGGTTTGCTCCGGTTTCCTCGAATATAAACATTCTACGGAGAGAAAGTAGAGACTCTTTTCACTCAAATCAGTAGAGATGCTAGCATGGGAATGTCTATCAGCCCCCATCGAGGCAACTTCGGTAGGAGCTAGCTTCGAAGGACTCGATCAGATCTTGAGAGAACGTATCGATCTTCATCTTAACGAGGCTCCGACGCTAAAGACTCCAGTTCTGATAGCCGGCCTCCCTGACAGCGGAAGAGTGGCCAAGATCGTTCTCGACCAGCTGGTTAAGACACTCAAAGCAATCCCCTTGGGCTATCTCTATTCGGACTATCTCCCACCTCGTCTGCTCCTCAAGCCGGACGGAACTTCTGATCTGATGAAGCATGAAATATTTTACTG
>WNGH01010212.1_pt1 | contig 10286 bp, 8 predicted proteins | sample 5400631 | NCBI WGS metagenome assembly WNGH01 (sample SAMN13153373, study PRJNA577476) | soil metagenome | isolation source: 115 cm soil or saprolite under Garry oak tree replicate 1 | place: USA:California | collected 2016-06-15 | reverse complement strand
AGAGATGTCGCAGAGCTCCTCCGAGTGATGGCGTCAAAGATCTGTAGCGTCAATTTCAAGATTGACGAGAAAGAATGCACGCTCATCTACAGCTTCGCCAAGCCTCTACTGGATATGAAAGAGGAGCCGTCCGACCCTAAGCTAGTCTTAGCAGACTAACATAGGCACAGGATGACGATACGAACACATCGTCTTTTTTTCTAATGCCAACGACGGAGAGTAATGGTACTGCTCAGTTTGTTCCTGGATGATGAAAGATTCTATTTTCGTCTTTCTACGAGAGTTCATTGCCACATTTTCTGCAGAATTTAGCTTCAGGGACAGTCGCGCCGCAAATAGGACAAGTCTTCGTTATGCTCACAGGTTCGGCTGTTCCGATTGTCGCCGTCCGGCCCTGCAGGGTTAACTTACGCCTCTTTTCATTCCAGAGTAGTAGCATTGTAAGTAGGAGGGCGGCGGCCGCTACTCCTCCGAGGATCGCGAATGGGGTCCACCAGGGGGCTTTGTAGGGTCCTGGAGGGCTGGAGTAGACTATGATGCTGCCGTGTGTAACTAGATCAGGAGCAGCGGTCTGATAAAGGAAGTTTCCTGGTTGGAGAGCCCAGCTGATTGTCATTGTCACTGAATAGTTTCCAGGGCTCGTATTTGCAGGAATCAGGATTGTGAAGGAGGCGTTTTTTTCCGCGAAGGGACTGACTATTGCAAGCCAACAATCTTGCGTACAGTAAGTCGCATTGTTGTCTTGGAAGGTCCCGAAGGCTGCAGCGATAGTCAGACTCGAGATGCCTATCGATAAGTAGCCAAGGTCTTCGAAAGTATAGTTTAGAACGGTTGAGTGGCCCGCGTATGCTACATTGGTGAAATTTGCCTTGTACAACATCTCGGAGCCATTACTTGGGACAAATACGCTGGTTATGCCAAGTGTCACGGTCGCGGTATGTGTTATTGAGCCACTGACACCATAAACGGTGACTGTGTAAAATCCCAACGGTGTTGCTATGGTCGTATTGACAATCATGAAGTAGTGGGGAATCCCCGAGATTGTCCAATTCACCATGGCGGTAGGCGGAAGACTGATGGTGGGAGATGAGGACCCGTTGGGGGAGACAGTGCCGCTCAAGGTTACGTTTCCGGAAAAGCCGTTGAGAGGTGTGAAGAATATCGAAATATTAGCACTGGTCCCACTTTTCACCAAAAACTGGTTCGGTGGAATCTGCATCTGAAAGTCAGGCTGACTTCCCAATTGCGAAATGTAGCCATGATCGGTTCCTCGAGTAGGGAGCGATATTCCATCTCTTGGACCCGATACATTACTTGTTAAGATTAGTAGCAACAGCGTCGCTGCAAGTAGCAACGATAGGCTTGCGCGGGACACAATTTGTATCTCCCAGAGTCTCTTGTCTAGTTTCTATGTCTTCAAGCCCAGACTTGTTTTGTTTGATTCTCTGGTCCTCCGATATGGGGACTAGTAGGCCTTTATCGAAGCGGCCATCCCGATCTTTTCTCTCTCGCAGATATCGGGACCCCTCCAGTGGTGAGAGGAGTTGAGTCTGCTAGTCAACTTCAGAGACTGTAGTTGGGAACGGCGGACCCTTGAGCTAGTAACTAGTCTTATCTTCACAGGGATGAATGTGCCACCACGAGGTTTGTCCGAATGGCACGAGTCGGAGTCTTGGGTCTTGGCAAGATGGGGAGCGCGTTCGCAACCAATCTTCTCTCAAAGAGAAACGAGGTCCACGTCTACAATAGGAGCAAAGATAGGCTACACGGCCTAATTGCAAAAGGAGCGATAGCGCACCCCTCTCCGATTGAGCTGGGCAAATCTGTCGATGTTGTAATTACTTCTCTACCAGACCAGGACGTCGTTGACAGCGTGGTCATGGGAGACAGTGGGGCGCTGAGGGGTATGAAGAAGGGAGCTCTCTGGATCGAGATGAGTACCATCGATCCAGACGCTTCTATCCGGGAGGCAGAGCAAGTGAAGAGGGCAGACGCCCCTGTCATAGGGAACCCAGACATGGCCGCTAAAGGAAACTTATCTCTACTCGTGGGCGGGGACGAGAACGTGTTCGAGAAGAACCGAGAATTTCTCGACCAGCTCGGCTCGACTGTGATCTACCTTGGAAAACCTGGGAGCGGACATAAGATGAAACTCATCCTCAACCTCTTTCTCGGAACGATCGGTCTAGCCTTCTCAGAATCCTTCGTACTTTCGCAGAAACTCGGCTTCAAACCCCGAGCCTTCGTCGACGCTTTCAACCAGACACCTCACAAGAACTATTTCTCGGATGTCAAAGGACCCTTGATCGCAAAAGGAGACTATACTCCTCTCTTCACTGTGAACATGCTCTTGAAGGATCTAACCTTGGCGGAGAATCAAGCAACGCGACAGAAGGTAGCTCTTCCTGCCGGAAGCCTCGCGAAGCAACTTTTCACGGTCAGCGTGAACCAAGGTCAGGGCGAGATGGATTTCAGCTCGATCGCCCTAACAATACAGAAGCTCAACGTAATCGGCCCGGTATCTTAGAAGAATTCCCGACCGCGCCAACGAGGCAGAAACAGGTTTTGGCGAAAGTCAGGAAAGTAATGTCAACCAACGTTCCCAGAGTGAAATCCTCCGACACTATCCTCGAAGCTGCAACCGTGATGAATCGAGAGAAGACTTCTGGTTCGGCGGTGGTTGAGGGTGAAAAAGTTGTGGGCTTGATTACAGAGCGAGCGCTACTCTGGAAGTTTGTTCCTCTCAACAAGAGACCGGACGAAGTCACCGTAGGTGAAATGTTGGTTCCATTCTTCAGGATAGGTCCGGACGAATCAACGAAGGCCGCGGCTAAGACAATGGTCCAGAACCGAATCACCAGGCTCGGGGTCTTCGAAGACGAAAATTCCTCGGCTGGGTCAGTCTCACCGACTTGGCGAGAGAGTTCTCCAAACCACGCCTACTCAAAGCGCTAATGGCCCGTGAGGAGCCGGAAGACAAACAAGTTCTCTGTCCCAATTGTCGAAAGGCTTTCTTGGAAAAGATCACGAACACTGAAGGGGTAATCTTGAGGTGGGAATGCCCGAACTGCCACTACGCTCTGTAGACCAAGTGAGATGCTTGTGAAGAGATGATCTGTCGTGATTAACGCGCGTAGTTGGACTCAGCCACCGCTTGCCTGATAACACAGTTTTTGCGTGACGAGTTGTTCCAGATTCTTAGGCGGTTGCTACCTGGACCGTCTTGGCCATCGCCAGGACTTGCTCCCGGCTTGGTTCCATGTGATGAGCGGCTTTGGCGTGCTGCTTGTAGTGTTCTACCAACTCGTCGTCGGAATCGGCTCGTATTCGGAAGCCACACTGCGAACAAGCGATTTCTTTCGTCATACCTACCGGGTCGCAAAAGCGACGCTTGTCAATTTAACATTTGTCATCTTGGCTTCTCAGATTGGAATTTGTGAAAAGAGGGCCAGGGCGAAGGCTGTTCTTTCTGGATGGGGAGTCCCTTATCTCGGCAGTTGTCCGGGACAAGTGTGCTGGGTACCGGGGATTCTTGGGTGATTAAGCGTGGACTCGTTCCTATAGCTTGGAAGGCGGCTGACCCGCGCGCATTCTGAACTCAAGAAAGCATGAAGAATTCTTCTTCCAAGAAGAAGTTTCAGGGTCGGCGCGAAGATCTTTTCGACCGCGGGGGGCCTACTCAGATCTCGCGCGATAGGCGGATGAATGTCTATTCAGTGAGAGCGTTCGTCGTCTCGCGCAGGCGCCTAGCGAGTTCTTTCATGACGCCCATGGCGATCTTGGGATCGGTTTCAATCGCGGCTTTGAAGTTCCAGAGTGGCATCACCAGGGCCTTCGTGCCGGATTCCGCCGAGACCACCGTAGCGGACCTCGGCTGCTTGTCGATGAGGGCCATCTCTCCAAAAAACTGGCCTCGACCGAGCTTCGTAACCAGCTTCTCTCCCTTACGGACCTCGACTGACCCGCCTGTTATGAGATAGAACGCAACCGCCGACCCTCCTTCCTTCTCTATGACCTCCCCAGCGTTGTAGGAACGCTCTCTCGCGAACGCGCTTGCAACCGACTTGATCTGCTTTCCCTTCAAGCCAGCAAAGAGTGGAACCTCTGCCAGCATTTTGGCGGCTTGTGGATTGGCTTTCTTATCCAAGGATTATGCCTACTGATACCAAGTCGATTTTGTCTGCTTACTTAAAGCGTTAGCCCCCGGATTCACCAGAGCAGCCTTCCTCCAACACTTTTCGCGATATTTCCGATGATCTCTGAAGCAACTGATTCAGCACAAATCCAAATACTCGCTCCCAGGTTACCTCCCTCATGGCGAAGCTCACTTTCCTTGGGACCAGCGGCTCTGTTCTGACCAAGGAGAGAATGTGCGCCGGCATCCTATTCGAAGACAAGCTACTGGATGTGGGGTTCGGAGTTCTCACGAACCTGATAAGGTCACGGAAGAAGCTCGATTCAATCAACGATCTCTACATCTCTCATACACACTCGGACCATATCGGAGACTTCACCGGACTTGTCTGGGCAATGGCGATGGAAGGCAGAACCAAGCCCCTACGGGTAGTCAGCTCCGCCAGCACCGGAACCGCCCTAGAACGAATCCTTGATCTCCAGTCGACCCCATATGCCTGGGTGAAATTTGACATTACTTTCGTGAGGCCGGAAGATGTCAGCGCCAAGTCGGTCACGACCGTCCATGACCCTGAGAATCTAGGCTATCGCTTCCCGACAGCTAGGGGTGATCTCGTCTACATCGGAGACACAGCCCAGTCCGAAAGGATTTCAGAATTCGCAAAAGGATGCTACCTCCTGATTCACGATGCTACCTATCTTGATGGACAGGAATCGCTTGCCGCTCTAACCCAACACTCTACTGCTAGAGACGCCGCAAACGTGGCAAATCTTGCTAAGGCGAGAAGGCTGGTCCTAACTCACATATCTCCCGGGAACGAGGGCGCTGAGAAGAAGTATCTTGCTCAGGCTTCGGCCGTCTTTGACGGCCGAATTGTTGTGGCAGAAGATCATCAAACCCTAACCGTGTGAATCGAGTCGCATTAAGCACAGGGAGAATCCGAGGCTTCTATTCCAATTGGGCCTTTGCTAGCAGTGAACTGTAGCGGGGGTCGGCTCTGAACCTCTTCAGGTCCGGGCTAAACCTGAGGGAAGGGAAGGCAATCTTGCCTGCTTCGAGAGCTTTTTCGGCCCATAGGAACGCATTATCTTGGTCTCCTAGAATCGAGTAGACTGTGATGAAGATTGTCGGGTTTGAATATCCAAGCTTTGAGTCTTCTATTGATGCTTCGAACAGTTTCTTGGCTTGCTCGGTCTTTCCTGACGCAGCATTGACGTATGCTAGATGTGCCGATGCTTCCGCTTTTCTCTCACTGATGTCAGCCAGTCTTCTCGCCTCCTCGGCGGCTTTTTCGAACAATCCGGTTTGCACCTGTAGGTGGACTAGATAGTCTTGGGCCACGACGAAGTTAGGGTTCATTTCAAGATACTTGTGACACTCATCGATGGCTTTGTCGTATTGTTCTGAGAAGAAGTAGGCCGATACGACGCCCATCCCGATTCCTGGAGAGAGAGGGTCGAGTACCTGTGCTTTCTCGGCTGCTGTGACCGATTCTTGTAGCCTTCCTGTCGTTTGCAAGAGCACGGAATGCAAATAGTGCGCGTTTGCGTAGTTCGGGTTCAGTTGGATCGCATGTTTGAACTGTTCTTCTGCGAGGTCCCAGTCCCAGTTGTAAATCATCAATACGGCTGCGAGTGCAGTGTGTGCTTCTGCAAGGTTATCATTCAGCTCTAGTGCCCTATTTGCATAGTCTCGCGCTTTCTCGAATGCCTCTCTGGAAGGGAGGTAGAGGTGGCGTCCCATGAGGGTATAGCAGTCCGCCATGCCTGCGTGCGCTAGGGCATAGTTAGGGTCCTTCTGTATTGCTTCTCCAAAATACGAAATTGCTTTCTCGAGGTCTTCCTTAGTCCTTCTGCTCCAGTAGTATCGTCCTCTTAGGTAGAGGACATAGGCTTCAATGTCTTCGGGAGCTTTCTCTTCGATGAGTTTTCTGTTTTCTCTGAGAAGCTGAACTTTCAGCGCCTCGGCCACTCGCTCCGCGATGTCAGTCTGTATCTTGAAGACGTCCTCTAGCTCTCGGTCGTATTTCTGTGCCCAGATGGGTGCTTCGCTCCCGACATCGATCAGCTGGACGGTGATCCGCACTCTGCCTCCAGCTTTCCTTACGCTTCCTTCAAGTATGGTTCCGACTTTGAGTTCTCGTCCGATCTCGCCCACGCTCTTGTTTGCTTGTTTGTATTTCATCACGGATGTTCTTGCAATCACGTTCAGTCCCGGAATCGAGGAGAGAGTGTTGATGATCTCCTCAGTAAGGCCGTCCGCGAAATATTCGTCCTGCTGGTCCGAACTAAGGATTGTCAGCGGAAGTGCGGCGACCCTTCGTGGCTCGAGAGCCTCGCTCTTCGCGAGCTTGGTTCCTTCAGTTGGGGGCAGAACTCTGTAAACCATCGTAGGCAACTGCACATTCTTCAACTGGTTTTGTCCAAGAGCCACTGTACGGAATTCTTCGCTGTTCCGTACGTGATCAAAGACCTGTTGAGTTATGCAGACTCCTCCCGGGTCTGCAAGAGACTGGATTCTTGAAGCGATGTTCACCGCATCTCCATAGACATCTCCATCCCTGTGTTCAACGTCTCCAAGGTGAACCGCAACTCTCAGGAGTATCTTCCTCTCGGAAGGAACGCTGTGATTCCGCCTGTCCATCAGCTGTTGGATCTTTAAGGCACATCTTACCGCTTCAAGAGCACTTGAAAATTCAACGAGGAAGCCATCGCCGATGGTCTTGACCTCACGACCCCCATGACTTGCAAAAACCGGACGTAGCAACTGCCTGTGATCCTCGAGCAGGGTGAGTGCGAGTGCCTCGTTTTTTTCTGATATGGTTGTGTAGTCCACTATGTCTGTGAACATTATTGCAGCGAGTCTGCGCTCGCTCTTTGACAAGCTGGCCCTCTGTATCACATCGACTTAGGAATAATGAGGCTTACTCTATCCCAATCCTCTTCAAGAGATTTCGGTATCTTGAATCGCCTCGGATGCCGTCGAACAATTCGTCCGTCCTAATGTAAAGAAGGTCATCCTCCCTTCTTGAATACGATTTCTCCAGCCATTCGAATCCCTTTGCGTTCTCACCGAGATAGAAATGAAGACCGGCCGCCTGCAAAGCGGAAATTGCTAGGGGCTCACCAAAATTCGCTTCCAATTCAGGTAGCAGTTTTCTAACTTTCTCCTGGTCATCATCAAAGTATGCGACTAGTACGTCGAGAATTTTGACCGGTCGGTGATATGATGCTCGGCCGAGCCCAACGGCAATTTTGGCCTCGCGAGCCCCGCGCTCGATGGCAATCTTCGCCTCGCGCTTCATGTCCGCCGACCGCTTCATCATGCCGTAGATCACGGCCAAGTCGAAATGCGCCATTGCAAAGTTGGGGTCTAACTCGACGGCCTTCTTGTACAGTTCCAGTGCCCTGTCATGTTCTCCCCTTCTTCTATAATAGTGGGCATGGTTGAGGTTGATGATCTGCGAGAACGGGTCAAGTTCTACCGCCCTTTCGATTTGTTTGAGCGCTTCGTCCCACCTCTCCTTACCTAGGAGTAGACGGAAGTACCAGTGGTGCGCGGGAGCATAGCTAGGCTTTAGTTCGATCGCCTTCCTGAACTCTTCCTCCGCCTCCTCGAGACTGAATTCGTGAACGAGTATGAGTCCTCGGGTAGCATGTGCTTCTGCAAGGTCTTCATCGAGTTCCAAGCCTTTGGCGACCGCAGTCTTGGCTTTCTGGTGATTCGCGGCAGAGTCGATCCCTAGATTGGAAAGTACCGCATAGCAGTCAGCGAGACCAACATATCCCAGTGCGAATCTCTCGTCCTCTCTCACCGCTTGACCGAAATACTCTGAAGCCTTCACTATGTCCTCTACCCCTCTTCTGTTGAAGTGGTACCTGCCTCTCAGGTAGAGGGCGTAGGCCTTGGTGCTCTCGGTTGGCTTTCTGTCAATCGAGTTGATCTCCGCTTCCAGAATCTTGACTTTGAGTGTGTCTGAGACTTGCTTGGCAATATCGGTCTGAACTGCGAAGACATCGTCAAGGGTTCTATCGTAGCTTTGTGCCCAGACATGCTGATCGTCCCTTACGTCGATCAGCTGAGTAGTTACCCGTATCTTGTTGCCGGCCTTCCTGAAGCTGCCCTCGACAATAGAGCCAACTCCTAGCTCTGCGCCGATTTCGGAGATCCGCCTGTCCTTCTTCTTGTAGCTCATCACAGAAGTTCTGGCTATCACTCGTAAACCTTTCACGAGCGAAAGCTTGGAGATCAGTTCCTCGGTCAGACCGTCCGCAAAGTACTCATCTGCTGGATCGGGGCTCATATTTGCAAACGGCAGAACCGCAATCCGGCGCTTGTCCAGCTCCGTTGGTTGAGTTGCTCGCTTTTCGTCCCACGGCATTTCCATCCGGTACACTTCCACAGGAGCATTCACGTTCTTGAGAGATTGCGGCCCAAGACTTTTGAGAGGTAGCTCGAACTTGCGATGAACATGGTCCCATACTTGACGAGTCAGGCACACACCCCCGTCATCTGCAAGATGATTAATCCTCGACGCCACGTTCACCGCGTCACCTGAGATGTCGCCCTGAGAGTCCATCACATCGCCCAAATGAACACCTACTCGCAGATGGACTCTCCTCTCCACAGGTAGGGAGCTCTCCCGTCGTGTTTATTGAGAATCGGTCTGATCAGTTTCCTTTGTTCGTCGACTAGGGCTAGAGAGAGTGATTCGTTCTTCTGTCCGAGGGTCGTGTATCCTACCATGTCGGTGAACATTATTGCAGCGAGTCTACGCTCGCCCTGTGACAATTAGGTCCTCAATACCGATCTATTACGAAGTTAAAAACCGTTTACGAATAGCGAGAAACTCCTTTGTCCCCTGAATTTACTTGTGTCTTTTTTCGTTTCGAGGCTGCATGCAATCTCTCTGATAGCCCCATCTTTTGCTCTATCTCAAACCACCTCGGATCGGTGCGATATTCTGCGCACCAAGGAAATATTCTGAAATAGAGCAGGAATCCATCGTGTTCTTGATATGCCCTATCAAGCCACCCGAATGCTTCGTCTTTCTCTCCCAGACCAAACTTGACCATAGCGACAAATGTCGGGGATTTGTAGTCTCCAGAAGCGTCGGATAGGATTTCTTCAAGTAGTTTGATAGCTTGGTCTCTTTTTCCTGCCCACGCGTAAATGGATGCTAGGTTCAGCTGGCCGAGACCTACGTTTCCCTGCATTTCGGAAGCCTTCTTTGCATCTTCAATCGCTTGATCGAAGTCTCCGACGCGTTCATGTGCCCAGGCCTTCCAGAAGTGTACAGATGCGAAACCAGGATCTGTCTCTGCCGTCGTTTCGAATTGGGCTATCGCTTCTCGAGTTCTTCCCGCTAGGAGGAGTTTTATTCCGATCCCTTGGCTGAAGGCGCTCGAATACGGGTCGAGTTTCAAGGCACGCTTCTCGAATTCCAGAGCTTCTTCAAGCCTTCCCATATTATCGAGCAAGTTGGAGTACCAGTGGTAGGCCGTGGCATAGTTGGGCTTGAGTGCGATCGCCTGCTTCAGCTCTTTTTCAGCGCCCGCGAGGTCCCATTGCTCATCGAGAACCTGGCCGAGTGACGCATGTGCTTCCGCGAGGTCCCTGTCCAGTTCGAGTGCCTTCTCGGCATATCCCTTGGTGAGAGGTCCGGCCTCAGCATGTGATGCCCACCCGCGATCTTCTAGGATCAGGTAGCAGTCAGCGAGTCCCGAATACGCTAGGGCAAAGTTTGGGTCCAGTCGCACCGCTTCTTCAAAATATCTGATGGCCTTCTTTACGCTCTCCCTCGTCCTTTCATTCCAGAAGTAGCGTCCTTTTAGATAGAGTGAGTATGATTCAGGGCTACCCGTGGGCTTTTGCTCCAAGGCTTCTTTCTCTTTCGAGAGGAGTTTCACTTTCAGAGCCCCAGCTACCTGTTCTGCTATGTCGCTCTGGATGGCGAAAATGTCGGTCAGGTCCTTGTCATAGCTTTGCGACCATAGATGCTTGTCGTTCTTTGCGTCTATCAGCTGCGTGGTTATCCTGACCTTGTTACCGGCCTTTCTTACACTTCCCTCCAAGAGCGACCCGGCTGACAGTTCTCTGCCGATGTCTCCAATCGGCATTATCGTATCCTTGTAACGCATTACAGAGGTGC
>WNGH01009232.1_pt1 | contig 10286 bp, 6 predicted proteins | sample 5400631 | NCBI WGS metagenome assembly WNGH01 (sample SAMN13153373, study PRJNA577476) | soil metagenome | isolation source: 115 cm soil or saprolite under Garry oak tree replicate 1 | place: USA:California | collected 2016-06-15 | reverse complement strand
CCCTATTCCCCATATTCCAGCCCCGCTTCCTGCGACGTGAGCGGCAGGGCGTCGGCGTGCTCGACCCCTGCTTCGAGCACCTCGCCCAACACCAGCGTGTGATCTCCGCTCGGCAGCGTGGCCACGACGCGGCATTCGACCCACCCGAGCGCGTCGGCCAGCACCGGGACGCCCGACGTGGGCGCGGGTTTGGTTTTGATGCCCTTGAGTTTGTGGGGAGCGCCGGCCGACGCCCGACCCAGCTTCTCGGCTACGTCGCGCTGACCGGCCCGCAACACGCTGAGCGTCGCGGATCATGCCGATCGTCTTGGAGCGGTTCTCCACCGCCACGACGACCATCGGCGGATGGAACGCGGCCTGGCTGACCCAGCTGGCCGTCATCCCGTGCTCCTCGCCGCCGTGCTTCACGGTCAAGGCGTGCAGGCCGCAGGCAAAGCGCTCGAGCACGCTGTGCGTCGCCGCTTGGTTCATGTCGGCAAATATTGCACGCCCGACTATCTTTGAGCCATGGCGACGCGTACGCAACTCGGGCCCCGGGCCGCCAAGGCGCTGTCCAAGGCCGACCTGCTCGACATGTACCGGTTGATGCTCCTGTCGCGGCGCATCGACGACAAGGAGATCCAGCTCAAGCGCCAGAACAAGATCTACTTCCAGATTTCCGGAGCTGGACACGAAGCCGTCCTCGTCGCCGCCGCCCGCGTGCTCCGTCCCGCCTACGATTGGTTCTATCCGTACTATCGTGACCGCGCCCTCGCCCTGGGGCTGGGCATGACGCCCACCGAGATGCTGCTATCCGCGGTCGGCGCCGCCGACGATCCCAATTCCGGCGGCCGGCAGATGCCGTCCCACTGGGGTCACAAGGCACTGCACATCGTGAGCCAGTCGAGCCCGACCGGTACCCAGTTCCTGCAGGCCGTGGGCTGTGCCGAGGCGTGGCTCCGCTACACGCGCCTGCCCTGAACAGCGCCACCAACTTGAAGCTGCCGATCCTGTTCTTGATCGAGGACAACGGCTACGCGATTTCAGTGCCCGTCGAGGTCCAGACGGCCGGGGGCTCCGTGTCGCGGCTCGTGAAGGCATTCCCCGGCCTGCTGGTCGAGGAAGTCGACGGCTGCGATCCGGTGGCGTCCTACGACGTGCTGCTGCGCGCCTCGGAGTACGTGCGGCAGCGCAAGGGCCCAGCCCTGGTGCACGCCCACGTCATCCGCCCGTACTCGCACTCGCTCTCGGACGACGAGGTGCTGTACCGCCCGCCCAAAGAGCGCGACGAGGACGCGCGCCGCGACGGGGTGCAGGCGTTCCCCAAGCGCCTGATCGCCGACGGCGTGGCCACCGAGGCGGAGATCGAGGCCATCAAGCGGCAGGTCGAGGAGGAGATCGCCGTCGCCGCCGAGATGGCGCTGGCGTCGCCCCAACCCAAGCCCGAGAGCGCGCTGCGGTACGTCTACTCGCCCGACGTGGATCCGACCTCGGAGCAGTTCGACACCGAAGACGATCCCCAGTTCGGCGGCGATCCGACCACGATGGTGGATCTGCTCAACACCTGCCTCAAAGACGAGATGGCGCGCGATCCCCGCATTCTCGTGTTCGGCGAAGACGTCGCCGACGCCAGCCGAGAGCAGTACCTCGCGCAGGTGAAGGGCAAGGGTGGCGTCTTCAAGGTCACCTGGGGGCTGCAGCGCCAGTTCGGCAGCGACCGGGTGTACAACTCGCCGCTCGCCGAGGCGAATATCGTGGGCCGGGCCATCGGCCTCGCAACTCGCGGCTTGAAGCCCGTCGTGGAGATCCAGTTCTTCGATTACATCTGGCCCGCCTACCACCAGCTCCGCAACGAGCTGGCCACGCTGCGCTGGCGCTCGAACAACGCGTTCAGCTGTCCCGTGGTCGTCCGCGTGACCTACGGTGGATACTTGAAGGGCGGGTCGATTTATCACTCGCAGACGGGCGCCGTGGTCTTCACCGCCGTGCCGGGGCTGCGCGTGATCTGCCCCAGCTCCGCGCTCGATGCCAACGGCCTGCTCCGGACCGCGATCCGGTGCGACGACCCCGTGCTGTTCCTCGAGCACAAGCACCTCTACCGCCAGACGTACAATAAGGCGCCCAACCCCGGCCCCAACTTCATGATCCCGTTCGGCAAGGCGAAGCGGGTTCGCGAGGGACGACACCTGACGGTCGTGACGTACGGCGCCGTGGTGCAGCGTTCGCTCGTCGCGGCCAAGCAGCTCGAGGAGCAGGACGGCGTGAGCGTCGAAGTGCTCGATCTGCGCAGTCTCTCTCCCGTGGACTGGGAAGCGATCGCCGCGTCCGTCCGTAAGACCAGCAAGGTGCTGGTGGCGTACGAGGACTCGCTGTCGTGGGGCTACGGCGCGGAGATCGCCGCGCGAGTCGCCGACGAGTGCTTTTCCTGGCTCGACGCCCCCGTGAAGCGCGTGGCGTCGACCGACACGTTCGTGGGCTACGCCCCCGATCTCGAGGATTTCATCCTGCCGCAGGTAGAAGATCTGGCTCAAGCGATGCGCCTGCTGCATGCGTTCTAACGCGGCGCGCGCGTACAGCCTGCTGTTCTTCTTCTCCGGGGCCACGGGTCTCGTCTACGAGCTCCTGTGGGTTCGGATCCTGTACCAGGCCTTCGGGTCCACCATCCAGTCCATCACCACCGTCGTGGCGGCGTACATGGGCGGCCTCGGCCTCGGCGCCTGGCTGCTCGGGCGGAAAGCGGACCGTCAGGCAAGGCCCGCCGCGCTCTATGGCTGGCTCGAGATCGCCATCGGCGCGTTCGGGCTCGCGTCGCCGTTCGTCCTGTCGCTGGCGCATCGGGTCTATATCGGCGCTGCCGGAGCGCTAGACCTGGGGGCCGCCGCGAGCGTCGCCCTGCGCTTCGGCCTCGCGGCGCTCGTGTTGCTCGTGCCGACGACGCTCATGGGGGGAACGCTGCCGGCCCTGACCAAGGGATTCATGGGCGTGGAGCGGGATCGGCTGCAGACTTCTCTGGGACGCCTGTACGCCCTCAATACGCTCGGCGCGGTCGTCGGCACGACTCTCGCCGGATTCTTCCTGATCGAACGCGTCGGGATTCGCTCCTCGCTGTACGCGACGGCCGCGCTGAACCTGAGCCTCGGGGCAGCGGCACTCGCGCTGGCGCGACCGCTCGAGCCAAGCCCCCTGGCGCCGCCACCCGCCGCGCGCCCGCCCGATCTCACCCGGCGCGTGGCCCTCGCCCTCCTCGCCGTGACCGCGTTTGCGTCGTTGCTCGACGAGATCGCCTGGACCCGCGTCCTCGTGATGGTGGTCGGAGGCTCGACCTACGCCTTCACGCTCGTGCTGCTCGTGTTCCTGCTCGGCATCGGCTTGGGCAGCGCGATCGTCGCCCGCCGGGGCTCCGGTCGGCCGCCTCCGGTGGCCGACGCGGCGCTCGCCCAGGGGATTACCGGAGCGGGAGCCGCGCTGCTGCTCGCGTTCTTCGGCGCGCTGCCCCTCTACGTCATCAAGGTGTTCGGGCATCCCGGCTTCGGCGCGACCGAACGTCTTGCCCTGCTAGGTGTCGCGGTCGGTGCCGTGGTGTTGATTCCCGCAGTTGGGATGGGATTGAGCTTCCCGCTCCTCGCGGACCTCGCCGCGCCACGTGACACGGCCCGCGGCGCCGACGTCGGCGTCGCCTACGCGCTCAACACGCTCGGCAGCATCGTGGGCGCGGTGCTCACGGGTTTCGTGCTCGTCGTCACTTTCGGCACCGAGACCACCCTGCGGCTCGGTCTCGTCGTGAACGGACTGGCCGCCCTGGTGCTCGCGGCGCTCGCGGCTCGCGGGGTGGCAGAGGGCTCGACGCAGCACCGCGCCTTGCGGCTCCGTGTGCTCTTGGCGGGAGGGCTCGGGAGCATTGCGCTTGGCGCCGCCTTCGGCGCCCCGGGCTGGAGCTCCCGCTTGATCGACCTCGGCCCCACCATCTACGCGCGCGACCCGATGGGCCCCGCCGCGCGCCAGGCCTTCCTCGCCCACCGTGGAGCGCGGCAGCTCGCATTCCGCGAGGGCTGGAACGCGACCGTCAGCGTCTGGGAGGGCATCAGCGGCCGCACGCTCCGCGTCAACGGCAAGGTCGACGCCTCGGACCAGGGTGACATGGACACCCAGATCATGCTCGGGCTGGCTCCGGCCGCCGCACGCCCGGAGGCCACGTCGGCGCTCGTGATCGGGTTCGGGAGCGGGGTGACGACGCGCGTGCTGGCGGATGTCCCGGGCATGCGGCGCGTGCGCGTGGTGGAGATCGAGCCCGCCGTCCTGTCGGTGAGCGGGCTGTTCGCCCGTGTGAACGACTCGGTGTTGGCGCGGCCCACCGTTTCGGCGGTGGCGGACGACGCGCGCAGCGCGCTTCAATTGCGCCGCGATCGGTTCGACGTCATCGTCTCCGAGCCGTCCAATCCATGGGTCGCCGGCGTCGCGACACTCTATACGCCGGAGTTCTTCCGAATCGTGCGCTCGCGCCTCGCCGACGGAGGTGTGTTCAGCCAGTGGGTGCAGCTCTACCAGCTGCCCCTCCCCGTCGTCGCCGGGATCGTGCGAAACGTGCGCGCCGTGTTCCCTCACGTGGAGGTGTGGTTTTCCTCGAGCCTCGATCTCATGATCCTCGGTTCCGACCAACCCCTCCGGTATGATCGGGCCTGGATCGGACGGCTGTTGGACCCGGGCACGCCGTTAGGGGGGGTGAGCCGAGAATGGCTGGGGATCGACTCCGTAGGCGATCACTTCGGCCGCCGCCTGCTGGACGAAGCCGGTGTCGCGCAGCTCGTCGAGCGAGGGACGCTCACCCACCGGGACGACCGTCCCGAGCTCGAATTCGTGGCAGCCCGCCGGTTCCTCGACCCCGTGTGGGACTCGCACGTCTTCGACTCCCTCATGGCCCTGGAGGTCCGCGTCGGCGGCCACCCGGGCACCACCCCGGTGCTGCTGGCGCGCGCCATGACCTCGCCGCGCATCCCGTCCACGCAGGGCCCGATCCTCGAGGCCGCGCACCGCGCCCAACCCGACAATCCGGTCTGGTTGGTGCGCGTCGCGCGCATGCGCTTCGCAGCGGGCGACAGCGCGTTCGTGGACAGCGTCCTGCCGGGCCTGGTCCGCACGCACAACCCTGAGGCATTGCTGTTCGCTGCTGCTCTCGCGGCGCGACGGGGGGACCAGCGGCGGCGCGCCGCCCTGCTGCGGGAAGCCCTGGCCCGCGGCGGCGATACGGCGGAGGCCGACGCAGGCCTGGCCGCGGTCGCCGCGCGCGACGCGGATTGGCAGGGCACCGCCGCGGCGCTGCGCCGCTCGCTCGCGATCGCCCGGGCCACCTATCGCCACCCGTTCCCCGCGGGCCTGCTGCACGATCCGCTCGCGGCCCTCGCTCTCACGGGACCAATCCGACTCGCCGACAGCGTACTGGCCGCTGCGGGGCTCGCACATCCCGGGTGGACCACGCCGTACGAGCTCCGCGCCGCGATTGCCCTCCGGGACGGCCGCTGCGAGGACGCCGCCTCTCAGTTCCTGGCGTTGGCGGAGTTTGGTATCGAGGTGGCGGATGCGCCGGACCGTCTCATGCGCTGCCGGGGACCCGAGAGGCGCTAAGCCCCCGGCTGCTCGCCCAGCGCTTGCTTGATCTCTCCGGCGGCGGCAATCACATGGTCCACATCGCGCGACAGCGCGCGCGCCTGTTGCGTGGCGCGCGTGAGGTCGTCCAACGCCACCGCGACGCCGGCCGAGCGCAGCCGCAGCAGGTCGAACCGCACGTTCTGCATCGCCAGCACGCACGACTCCAGCTGGTCCGCCACCAGCTGGCGCCGGGTGAGCAGGTCGGTGAGCGCCTGGCGCTGGCGGTTGAGCAGGCTCACCTGCCGGTCGCGCTCGACCCCGTCCGGCTGCCGCCTGGTCGCCTCGATCTTCTCCTCCAGCCGCCGGAGCGCCCCCTGGTCCACGCTGCCGCTCATCGCCTGCAGCGTGCGCGCCAGCTCCTCGGCTCGATTGAGCAGCGAGTCCGCCGTCGCCACGATGTCGGGGAGCAGCTTCCGCTCCGATTTGGGTAGCCGATCCACGATCCGCAGGATCGCCTTGCGGTCGCTGCGAGCCTGCTGGATCGACTCGGTCTCGTGGCCGAACTCGTCCGTCGTGGCGCGCGGCAGCTCCACCGGGCGCCTGCCTCCAGCGGCGAGACGTGCCTCGATCGCGTCAGGTGCGGGCGGGCGGGCGAGCACGTCACGCCAGGAATACCCGGCGTGCCACAGCCGCACTACCCGGGGGACCAGCACCGTCCCCGCCCAGATACCCGCGACGAAGATCGACCAGCTCGGCCGGTGCGGCCCGGTCGCGATGTTGATCATGAAGAGCGAGCCACACACCGACGCCCACGTGACGAACCGGCTCCGCAGCTCGCGCACGATCTCGGGCTCCCCGGTCGGCGCGAGCTGCGGGCGCTCCCGCACCCGCTCGAGCCGCCGGGCGGCCCGCTCGGCCGTCGCCTGCCTCCCCGGCAGTGACTCGCGCGCCGCGGGGGGAAGCGGCCGTCCCCCCCGTGCCGGGCTGGGGCGACGCGGCTGATACATCGTGGCGCTGCGCGCCTCGAGCGCGCGCCGCAGCGCGTCCGCCGTGGGCCAGCGATCGTCCGGCTCCTTCTCGAGCGAGCGCATCACGCACGCAGCGAGGTCTTCGGGGACGTCCGGCCGCTTGTCGGTGACGAGCGGCGCTCGCTCCGTGATCTGCTTCATCAGGATGCCCGGTACGGTGGGGGCCTGGAACGGCAGCTCCCCCGCCAGCGTCTGATACGCCACCACTCCCAGGCTGTAGATGTCGGAGCGCCCGTCGATCTCGCGGTCGCCCGCCGCCTGCTCCGGGCTCATGTAGTGCGGCGTCCCGATGGCCACTCCGGTCGCCGTGAGCGTCGCGGAACCGGTCGACGACGAGAGCGCCTTCGCGATCCCGAAATCGGTGACCACCACCCGGCCGCGACTGCCCTCCAGCAGGATGTTGTCCGGCTTCACGTCGCGGTGAATGATGCCCAGCGCATGGGCGGCCCCGAGCGCGTCCGCCGTCTCCAGCATGATGCGACGCGCCTCGTCCGGCGGCAGCCGGCCGCGTCGCTTGAGCTTCGCGCCCAGCGACTCTCCGTCCACATACGCCATGACGAAGTACACGAGCCCGTCCGGCCCCTCGCCCACAGAGTGGATCGGCACGATGTGGGGGTGCGACAGGCGCGCCGCCGTCTCCGCCTCGCGCAGAAAGCGCAACCGGATTTCCTCGCGGAACGCGAGCTCGGGTGGGAGCACCTTGACGGCCACGCGCCGCTTCAACCGCTCGTCGCGCGCGTTGTAGACGACGCCCATCCCGCCCCGGCCGATTTCCCCTTCGACGGTATAGGCGCTGCCGAGCGCCTGTACCAGGCGGGCCGCGAGTGCCTTGTCTGCTTGGTTCATCCCAGCTCGCGTGAAGTGCGCGCGGATAGATTAGCCGCCGCGGAGCGGGCGTGCAACCTGTAAGCGCCTCTTCACTTACGGTGGACGCACGCGCCAAGGCGACGGGCCACGCCGTCCCCGCAATGGCTATTCGGCAGCGTCTGCCTAATTGACCGCCAAGCGATGGAACGGGCGTGCTCAGTTAGACGTTTTGCTTGGCATGAACGATGCTATCGACCGCTGGCGATATGCAGCGGCAAGACCCTGACAAAGAGATCGTACCTATGTCCGAGAGACTGACGCTCCCGGTGCTACCGCTCCGGGAGGTCGTGTTGTTTCCCGGTGTGTCCACGCCGATCGGCGCCGGACGGCCGGCGACGTTGCGCGCCATCGAAGCCGCCTTGAAGAGCGAGTCGCATCTCATCTTCGCGGTGGCCCAGCGCGAGAACGTCGATACCGTGACCCCTGGCGTGCTGTACACGACGGGGACCATCGCCAAGATCAGCCAGATCCAGCGCGGGCTCGGCGGCGTGCAGCTGCTGTTGCACGGCGAGAACCGGGCGACCGCACTGCACTACAGCGAGAACGGTCGCTACCTCGAGGCCGTGGTGCGCGACGTGGAAGATCTTCCTCCGCTCAACCCCGGTGACGCGGCCTTCGTCGGGCTGCATCGTGAAGCACGGGAGCGCGCCGCCGAGCTGGGGCAAAAAACGGGGCTTCCTGAAGATGTGGTCCGGCAGGTGCTCGAGGGGGTGGCCGACCCCGGGCGGCTGGCAGACCTCGTCGCCGGTTACCTCGAGATCCCGCCGGCGGAGCGCCAGGGGCTGCTCGAAACGCTGTCCGTCGAAGACCGGCTGCGGCGCGTCCTGGTCCATGTGCAGCGCCAGATCGGCGTGCTGGACGCGCAGGAGCATATCAAGTCGCAGGTGCAGGAGGAGCTGGGCGAGCGCCAGCGGGAGATGTTCCTGCGTGAGCAGTTGAAGGCGATCCGCAAGGAGCTCGGGGAAGAGGACGAGGTGGTCGAGGTGGACGAGCTGCGGAAGCGCCTCGCGACGCTCGAGTTGCCCGAGGCCGCCAAGAAGGAGGTCGAGCGCGAGCTGCAGCGGCTGGAGCGGGCGAATCGCGATTCCATGGAAGCACAGGTGATCCGTACGTACCTCGAGACCGTGGCCGAGTTGCCCTGGAACAAGCGGGCGGAGGAGTCGCTCGACTTGAAGCGCGCCGCGGAGATCCTGGAGCAGGATCACTACGGCCTGAATGACGTGAAGAACCAGGTGCTCGAGTTCCTGGCGGTGCGCCAGCTGCGCCAGCGCGCCCCACAGCAAGCGGCCCAGGGCAACGACGACGACAAGGAAGCCAAGGGGCCCATTCTCCTGTTCGTCGGGCCGCCGGGTGTGGGAAAAACGTCGATCGCGAAGTCGATCGCGCGGGCCATGGGTCGGCCGTATGTGCGCATTTCTCTTGGTGGCGCGCGCGACGAAGCCGACATCCGCGGCCACCGCCGCACCTACGTGGGCGCCATGCCCGGTCGCATCATTCAGGGGATGAAGCAGGCCGGCGCCAAGAACCCCGTGTTTCTGCTCGACGAGGTCGACAAGCTGGGCGTCTCGTTCCAGGGCGACCCCGCCGCGGCGCTGCTCGAAGTGCTCGATCCGGCGCAGAACGACTCGTTCACGGATCATTATCTGGGAGTGCCGTTCGACCTGTCGGAGGTCTTGTTCATCGCGACGGCGAACTTCCCGCAGAGCATTCCGGGGCCGCTGCTCGACCGGCTGGAGACGGTGAACTTCGCCGGCTACACCGAGCGCGAGAAGCTCGAGATCGCCAGGCGCTACCTCGTGCCCCGACAGCTGCGCGACAACGGGCTCTCGCCCGAGCAGCTCGAGATCACTGATGCCGGGTTGAGCGAGATCACCACCAGCTACACCCGCGAGGCGGGTGTGCGCCAGTTGGAGCGCGAGATCGGGAAGCTCGGCCGCAAGGTCGCACGCAAGATCGCCGACGGTGGGGCGGAGCGCATCCGCGTCGACGCGGGGGACGTGGACGACCTGATCGGTCGGCCCAAGGTCCATCCGGAGCACAAGGCGCGGGAGGATCAGGTGGGCGTGGCCACGGGCATGTATTACACGCCCGTCGGCGGCGACATCATGTTCGTCGAGGCGAGCGTGATGCGGGGCAAGGGCGAGCTCGTGCTGACCGGCCAGCTGGGCGACGTCATGAAGGAGTCGGCGCGGGCGGCCCTGACGTACGCCAAGTCGCACGCCGACCAGCTCGGAATCCCCGAGGAGGCGTTCGTCGACACCGACATCCACGTCCACGTCCCGGCGGGCGCCATCCCGAAGGACGGACCCTCGGCGGGCGTCACCATGGCGACGGCGCTGGTCTCCGCGCTGTCGCGCCGGTCGGCGCGCCACGACCTGGCCATGACGGGTGAGATCACCCTGCGCGGCCGGGTGTTGCCGATCGGCGGAGTCAAGGAAAAAGTGCTGGGCGCCGTGCGCGCCGGCATCCGCACGGTGGTGCTCCCGAAGGAGAATGCGCCCGATCTCGACGATCTCCCGGAGGACGTGCGCTCGTCGCTGGAGGTTCTGCTCGTGGAGGACCTTGACGAGGTCCTGACGTTGGCGCTGCGCGGAGCGCGCTTCGAGGCGGGGCACCTGGTGTTCGACGGGGAAGCGCCGGTCGAGCCGAGCCTGGTGGCCAAGCACAACTGACGCTCCACGTCGGATCTCCAAGGGCCCCCGGGCGATGCCCGGGGGCCTTTTGTCATGGCTTGGTCACGGCCGGAACCTGCCCAACCCTTTCACCGTACGACCTGTCTAATCGTCCGACCAGGCTCGGGGGGCTTCCGTCATGCCGGCTATCGTCCTG
>WNGH01007610.1_pt1 | contig 10288 bp, 15 predicted proteins | sample 5400631 | NCBI WGS metagenome assembly WNGH01 (sample SAMN13153373, study PRJNA577476) | soil metagenome | isolation source: 115 cm soil or saprolite under Garry oak tree replicate 1 | place: USA:California | collected 2016-06-15 | reverse complement strand
GATGAGATATCGAAGGCATTTCACCATCTCATCTGGTATATGCCCTTCGAGCGCAGCCAAATACACCTGTTACACCATATCAGCAAACACCTTATAATATCAAACAGCCTCATGTCCCCCACATACCTTCATCAATGCACGGGAGTCATCTCCAGTCCATTGTTTAAATCCTTGACCCTCAGGGAACCGGCGTAGTCCAGCAAATGTGGGGACGCATGTGATCCTATGGTAATCATTAGCATCATATTTTCTGGGCTCCAATGCAAAGCACATACCGCCTGTCTATATCATCCAAAATCTCATTGGCTTTGTTCTTTGAGTGGTTTGCGATGATCCATTCCTCAATCCATGTAACAAGGTGGTCTTTAAATGCACCCTTAATCAGCTGGTGAAGTATGTCAGGCGAGAGTAACTCGTGAACATTTGCCCGAGGGAAACCCTCTGTAAATGGCTACTCTTGATATATTAACCTATTGCGTTATTTAAAAAGCAGTGCTCACCACAACATCACCAACCAGACCATATGCATCCCACAACTCCCCAAGTTCCAGATTCTCAAGGATTGTCTGGGTATGTTCCAATGTGCGAGGGTTGTTTTGAAAAGTGGGATTGTCCAAGTCATCTGCAGGTGCTAAGCATCTAGGGAAGTAAAAGGCATCGGAACAGTATCAGATTTCAAACATCAACAAGATGTACCTTGGGCACCATCCTTGCACGATAGAGGCCACCAGACATTGCTCTGGATAATCTGCAATATAGGGACCAAAGCCATAAATAAGGCGCCGATAGTGGAGCCCATGTAGCATACATTGTCATAGTAGTCGGTAGAACCCACATGCAAATTAGCCTATTGTATCGGAAAAAACAACGCGGGCCCACTTCTGGTGGCAAGTGCATATGTTAGTATGGGCCAATGAAGAGGTGCTGTACATATTCACGCATGGGCCCATGTGTAAATGTTATGATGTCTCAACCATGCATTTGCGTGGGCCCATTGTTCTTGAAGCTAGCAGGCGAGATGCCATCAGGCAAAATAGTCGCATTGGCCCATCATGCACACAACTGGCTGCCACACGAGACTGTCGCGTGGGCCCACATAATTTGCAACTAGCAGAATGGCTGCCGAGGTTGGCCCACGATGCGAATGCACTGACCTAGCTAGGCCCTCGTGCACAAGCCCTTGCATGGGCCCATTTCATGCACTGTAATATTTGGGCAATTAGCTCGCATTGGCCCATAAAGCACACAATTGGCTGCTGCACGAGACTGTCATGTGGGCCCACATAATTTGCAGCTAGCGGGATGGCCGCTGAGGTTGGCCCATGATGTGAATGCACTGACCTTGTCGATGAGCTCGCATTGGCCCACAGAGGCCTGGAGGCCCTTGTGCGCATGCCCTCACATGGGCCCGTTTCATGCACCATAATATTTGGGCAATTAGCTCGCATTGGCCCATCAAGAACACAATTGGTTGCCGCACGAGACAGTCGTGTGGGCCCGCATAATTTACAGCCAGCAGGATGGCTGCCGAGGTTGGCCCACGATGTGAATGCACTGGCCTTGCCGATGAGCTCGGGTTAGCCCACAGAGGCCTGGAGGCCCTCGTGCGCATGCCCTCACATGGGCCCATTTCATGCACCATAATATTTGGGCAATTAGCTCGCATTGGCCCACCATGCGTACATTGCCGATGCGCTCGGGTTTGCCCACAGAGGCCTGGAGGCCTCCTGCGCATGCCCCCGCATGGGCCCATTTCATGCACCGTAATATTTGGGCATTTAGCTCGCATTGGCCCATAAAGCACACAATTGGCTGCCACACGAGACTGTCGCGTGGGCCCACATAATTTGCAGCTAGCGGGATGGCTGCCGAGGTTGGCCCACTGTGTGAATGCACTGACCTTGTCGATGAGCTCGCGTTGGCCCACGGAGGCCTGGAGGCCCTCGTGCGCATGCCCTCGCATGGGCCTATTTCATGCCCCGTAATATTTAAGCAATTAGCTCGCATTGGCCCATCAAGCACACAATTGGCTGCCGCACGAGACTGTCGCGTGGGCCCGCATAATTTGCAGCTAGCGGGGTGGCTGCCGAGGTTGGCCCACGATGTGAATGCACTGACCTTGTCGATGAGCTCACGTTGGCCCACAGAGGCCTGGAGGCCCTCGTGTGCATGCCCTCGCATGGGCCCATTTGATGCACTGTAATATTTGGGCAATTAGTTCGCATTGGCCCTCAAGCACACAATTGGCTGCCGCACGAGACTGTTGCTTGGGCCCGCATAATTTGCACCTAGCAGGATGGCCGCCGAGGTTGGCCCACGATACGAATGCACTGACCTAGCTGATGAGCTCAAGTTGGCCCACAGAGGCCTGGAAGCCCTCGTGCGCAAGCCCTTGCATGGGCCCATCTCATGCACCATAATATTTGGGCAATTGGCTCACATTGGCCTGTCAAGCACATAATGGGCTACCGCACGAGACTGTCGCGTGGGCCCGCATAATTTACAGCTAGCAGAATGGCTGCCGAGGTTGGGTCACGATACGAATTCACTGACCTAGCTGATGAGCTCGAGTTGGCCCACAGAGGCCTGGAAGCCCTCGTGCGCAAGCCCTTGCATGGGCCCATCTCATGCACCATAATATTTGGGCAATTGGCTCACATTGGCCCGTCAAGCGCATAATACATACGGCGCGAGACTGTCACGCGGGCCCGCATAATTTACAGCTAGCAGATGGCTGCCGAGGTTGGCCCACGATGCAATTGCACTGACCTAGCTGATGAGCTCGAGTTGGCCTACAGAGGCCTGGAGGCCCTCGTGCGCAAGCCCTTGCATGGGCCCATTTCATGCACCGTAATATTTGGGCAATTATCTCGCATTGGCCCATAACTCCCCTGCCTAAGCACACGCATGGGCCCATTGCATGGACCATATTTTTGTGACAATTAGCTCGCATTGGCCCATCAAGCACACAATGGGCTGCCGCACGAGTGTCGCGTGGGCCTGCATAATTTGCAAGAGGTTTGCTGAGTATGATGCTAGAGATGGCGCCTTGCTATGCTTTATTATCGGTATTTTTCGACGGCAGCCCCCAGCCCACAATTCCTCATAAACATCGCTGTTCTATACGGCCGCCATTCCTGCTTCAGGAGCCAATCACACACCATGTCAACCAGCACAGGCACCTCTATATTAGAAGAAGCACTTGCCTGCATTGGCCACAGAATCGCCTCAATTCTTATCCAACCTGCCGAAAAAGACAAACATTATATCGCTAGTTTGCACAATGAAGTGGTAAGCATTTCTTAGCACTAAAGACTCTACGGAACCCAGTTAACTCGGGATTTGGCGTAGCTTGCTGCAGCGTGGATTATTGGCCTTTTGGCATCAAGCGGCGGCGCTCCTCATGTTCCTGGGCCTGTTAGGGTCGCATTTCGCAGTTTCTCGGACATCAAAAACCCAGAGACATACGCAGCACCCGATGGAAGTCTGCTGCTGCAGGCCGGGTCCAGGACATCAGTCGATCTACAATTCAATCTTACCGAATGGTGGGAAATTGCAGAGGGTGCGAAATTGAGCAAACCGTTTGATATTTGCGAAGAATTGGCGGCAGAGTTGCTGCGTGCTCTAGAGATGGTGAGCACCTTATTTTATATATAGTCCCTCTAATCAACCGGGGCTACAGAGGCTAGCCAGCGCGGAGCTTCGTACGAGGACAATAGAAAATTTCAAGAAAGTTCTTCAGCAGCGTCAAGAAATCGAAAGCCGCCTTGACTTATTCAAATCGTCCCTGGAGAATGAATCTCAACGCTGCGGTGAGGATGCCGACCGCTTGGACAATTTAGATAGCTCGCATGAAATGTAGATCGGCAGGATCAAAACTACAGGAATAATTACATGTTATCCGTCTCCTCATTTGTGACCTCTTGGAATTCCTCGGGAGCTACCGCTTCTAATTGGGATAAAAATGTCTTCAAAAAGCCTTTCTCTTTCGCCACTTTCTGCTTCACCCATCCAACATGTTGTTTGGCTTTCGTACGCCATTGTTCATCAGCCCCCTTCGGAAGATCCTGTATTGCATTAGCTGAGCTGAGATTGGTCATATAGCGATCATCATCACCTTGCGCATTAGTTGGTCAATGACAGGTTTTAATTGAGTCACATTTTTGGGGACCCCGCTGATGCCCTCCATATGCTCTGATACAGACTTGGGGGAGCTCTCTACTGTTGTCCCCTGACTTTGAACACAGTCTGATCCTGATGCGCTGAGAAGCTCGACCCCCCTGCAGAAGGCAGATCGCATCTATGGACATCCATTCAAGGCAATAGGAATGTGATTAGTTTGGATGTGCGCACCATCGCCTCGAACTTGTCATCGCCTGTCTCTGAGGAGCAGCTTTTTCTTTCCGGAGCTCCTGCCTGCATTGTAAATTGCTTGTAGATTGCAGCGAGTTTGCAGCGGCGGCTGATCTGATACCCATCATAGCGTTACATAATGGGTCCATAAATAACTCCGCCGGTGAACCCAAAGTAGAAAGATAAGGCGCCGATAAGCTGCCGGCATCTGCCGATGAATCGCAGGGGCCTGTCCGAAGCTGCTGAGCTGAGTAAATGCCGACCCACCTGCTTCCCTTCCTTTAACGATGTCGACATCAACCTCTAGAGGGGCTCAGAAATTGACCCAGGATGAACAAATTCTCCATCACCATGCGTGCATGATCAAAAAAGATCTGGAATCATACCGCGCATATTCCAGGAGCAGACAAGACTGGCAAGATTTATTTAAAGATCACTTGGCAAGCTTTATTCTTGTAATCCGCTTCTATAAGCCATTCTGAGATTCATCCAGACGAAATCGATAAACTTTTATGCCGCCGCCAGTAACAGGAACTCCGGCATCGCCATCCGCATTCATCCGCTATTATTGAGCCTCAGCGAGACGATCAATGCGTCTGGGACAGATCCAGACATAAGCGCTATCTCAGAAAATGATCAGAGGGCGTTAAGTAGTGACAGGTATACTCCGCCCAGCAAATTACCACCGCTGGAAATGCATTTATATGGCTCAAATGGTCCGTCTCTCCTATCGTATCAAATGCTATACTCACACGTCGGTAGCTGGCTGCCGAGAATGCATGGAATCTGCCCCTCAAGATAACTCCGGGGGGGAGGGTAATGTCGCTCAAGGCACTTCGGCAACAGCATTCCTGGAAGACAATACGGCACATATGGGCAGCGCGTCTCTGAGCACGCGCAACAAAGGGAAGAAGCGTCGACGCGCTTCTTTGGGAGGTGGCAACCTCTCAACCACTCGCGCCCCAAAGGTAGCTGGGATAACACGTAGAGCCAAAAGAAACCGGCGCCAGAAGGCCGGTTCACAGGATGCTAATGCTGCGTCCTCAGGAGGAATGTCCGACAAATCCTCCCAGGAAGGTAGAAATTGGGAGGTAGAGCCACGTATGTTCACTGGAGGTCCTGTTCAACACTTTGCTGATGACACGCTGCTCACTAGGTGCAGACACTGATATCAAGGAAGGTCTCAAGAATGAGGTCGAGGCTCTGAAAGCCAGATGCGATGCGCTCGAGAAGACTGTCGTGGTCCTGAAGTCTATATGCGATACGCATCAGAATACTCTTGAGACCTGGCGGCAGCGCATTTTAATTTCTCAACGCAACCAGGGAACGTTGGATTCGAGCTATAACGGGGAGGAGTATGAACTCATGTCGTAGAATTTAGCTAAGAAGCAAAGTTGTCATAGATATTGCCAAGTATTACAGAGAACCCTCTGCTCTGCCTCATGAACGGGTGTAATACATTCGGCAGCTCTCCCGTCTGCTCTGGCCATTACAACTGCATTGACAGCATCATAAGTCGAATATTATGGGCCCACACTTGCATATCGTTCAATGCATCCAGGGTGATTGGGGCCAATATGAGCCCTTCGGCAGAAATAATGCGCATTCTGGGGCCCATACAAAACCCTTAGGCACAGGAAAGCTTGCGTGCTTATGGGCCACAGTTGGCCCGCTCCAGCTTCTTGGTAAGGGGTGGCCAATTCACGCCATGTGCCCTTGCGAGTATTTTTCTCAGCAGCTATCGCACTAGCTATAAATTATGCGGGCCAACACGAGGGCATTGTATTTCAGCCCATTATTCATTTGATGGGTCCACAAAAGGATATGGTCCGGGTATTAGGGCGCAGGGAGCAGAGCCGAAGTGAGACTCATGCGGCAGCTCATTGTGTGCTTGGGCCAATGCGAGCTAATTGCCCAAATATTACGGTGCATAAAATGGGCCCATGCGAGGGCATGCACACGAGTGCCTCCGGGCCTCTGTGGGCTAACCCGAGCTCATCGGAAAGGGCAACGCATTCCGGTATCTGAGTATCATGCGCATGCATGGCCCATGCGAGGCTGTGGTTCGGCAGCTATCATTTGAACTATGGGCCTCTGTGAGCCCATCTGCATATTGACTCTTCGCGGCGTCTATTGGCCCATACGTGCTTACCATTCGGGCGCATGCAAGAGCCCGTGCAAGATCACGCATGCATACTGCAATGGGCGGCTCTAAGCCTATCTCCCGAAACAGTCCATCCACATCGGGGGCTCATGCGAGAGTTTTGTAGAAATAATATAATGCTCATAAACCACACAAATATCGTGGCGTAATAGGTGAATCTAAGAAAGAGGTAGCGATCTATTGGAATGAGGCCGTATGACTTCAGCAAAATCGGGGGGCGGGTGGCTCTTAAGCAAATCCATAAACCTTGAGTCTGCCTGCGTAGCCATTGAATGCCACATTGCATTTTGTCTTGCCGCCCATACAGCATGCCCTGGCTGCGTTTGGGGCTCGATGAGCTCGTGCTTCTCTTTCCAAAATTGTTCTTGATGTCGAAAATATCTGACGGCAGACTCCATCTCGACTTGGAGACACTGAAGCTCTTCGATCCACCGTGTCTTTTGAGCTTTCGCCCTCAACCAATGCACTCTGTAAACTACATTTAAATCCATTTTTTGAGCATCATCAGAACGCTCGTGAAATAAAATGTGCCTACAGTCATTCATCCACGCTCCAACATCAGCATCTCTGCAGACGTCCATAGACCAAAACCAAGGCAATGATTTGTTCCGTTGTCCACGCACATTAGGTGCGATTACGGTTGTGTCGGTTCTCAAATCATGGCGCTCCAGAACTTTGTACCGGTCAAGGAGAGAGGCCTCGGCACCGAGATCTACTATTGACTGCCGCGCGCGATTATACACCCGAGCATGATGCTGAACTGTTGACTCGACGGCATGTACTTCTCCCCAGGCACGTGTCTTTAGTCTCTGCGTCCGTGCCGGACGCACATTGTTTCTGAACAGGTAGGATTTGTGGCCCAGAGCAATGCGAATGTGATGCAAAGAGTCATTGAGTTGGCCCTCCCGTAGGCGTAATTCTGCCTTCGCCAGATCTTCGGCAGCATTCCCATCACACCAGCTGCGTCCCAGATGCGAGGGAAGATGCAATAAAATATGCTCTGCATCCATGCGGCCATCAGGCGGCCTGTTTCCCAGCGATTGAGGTCGGTAGTGTCCTTCGGCAGCCGAACCGAGCCCATCGCCGTCTTCTTCGCCAACGCCATCAAATTCGGCACCAGTGTACGCTTCTCTTGTATCTTCATCGCCCCAGGAGTCATCAGCATCGTTGGCGACCGCATGGAGTATGCTTCCAGCCTGCCTCTGAAATGCGTCAACCTTATCTTGGAGCCGTGAGCGCCTCAAGGCGATATCCCTTTTTTGATCAGGCGTTGGATGGGACCCAATCTTCCTCACCAGGGCTTGAAGCGATAACCTGTGTATTTATTGGCGTCAAAATCAGAAGTCTTACTGAGGAAACTGCCAAAGCCATACTGCATCTCTTGAATTTTCAATCCGCTGGCAAGCCATGCAGCGTTTCCGTTATGTCCGGATTCGCCTATCTCCTTTTCTGTCAATTCAAGAAGTATTTCTGCCCGAGAAGGGACTGAAGCCAGTCGTCAAAGAAAAGTAGGCTAGAACAATCAAACTCACGCCTTTCCATCTTGATATCATAGATGTCCATGACAGTGACGTCGCGTATGCGTTCCCTTCTTGAATGTTCCTCTTCTTCGGCCCAAACACTGATAGAATCTGCGCTTGCTGAGCTTTCTATGTTATCAAATGCTGCCGAACTAAGCATTGCCCCAGAAAGCGCCCTGCGGTAGCGTTTAGATACAGCGTTGACTGCATGAACACTGTCAGCTCTGATGCAGTACCTGTGAGAGGAAGCCTACCCAGATCGACAAGTTTCTTCCAATTTGAGTCGTTCATGTGGTCGTCTATGACCTCCCTGCGATGCGACGTCGACATTCCCCTCGTGCTCCTGGAGATCTCATTCAGTGGAGCCCAAAGGGTTTCAATCGTCTCGCCATCTATTTGCCGGCCGCCTTCAATGAAGCTGGGCGAATACCTAGCCAGGCAGGTATCCTGGTGCCCATGGATATGGAAAAGGCCAATGCCCAATCTGAGTTCCACGCCGTCAGGAATCTTGAGATACCTGCTGCTGCGAACCCTCTCCATCATATGAACGCTCCATTGACACATGACATCGTAACAAATGAGGGCCGCCTCTATGCCGCCCATGTTAAAGTTCAGGGCTTTGAATATGGAATAATCCATGTTTTTCTGACTCTCAGGGCCTCAATATCTCCTGGAATGCGGATAGATATGGGAACTCACGCTTCACCCCTTTGAAAATCAACCACCGAGTCTGGCACAAAGGCCCCATGTATGCATGCTGTAGCCCCAATTCCAGTTGATTCAAGGTGGCCGCTATGTTTGTTTACGTTGTTGACTGCGCGGTGATCATGGCATGTTGATCTCTGTCTGACCGTGAGCAAACGCCTGCCAAAATGGGAGAAATAGACCAGACCTGCCGCCTCTCAACTGCCGACTTCAGATGCAACTCGTACGGTTTTTTGCTGACCATAAATCCAGCTCCATCAGAAAGCGGAACATCATTTTCAGGATTCCTCATCCTCATGTGCTCCGCTTGGAAGTTGCCGTCCATCATAAAGCCTCGCATGAAAAGGTTTTTGCTAAAACAAAATGTCGGCAGCGGCCAGATATCAATATTTATAGACCCACCTATTTTTGTACTCTTTCCAATCATCAGGGAGGTTGATCCCGGGCTGTGCGCACAGAGCACAGAACGTAGACATCGACCCAGGCTTTGGATCTTCGTTTACACCATACCCAAACCCGAACCGCTTTCGAGTAATCAGAGTTCTCCACAGCCTACTGACCCTTAGCAGCTCTCGATACCGATCCTATATCTGCGGGTTAATCTACTATCGGGAGATGAGCTGGCCTGACCCACTGGGACAGTATTTGGAAATTCATCACTCGTCAGCCTCCTTAAGCGGCTAATAAACTGGCTGGGGGTTGTCTTGCACTCAAGATTATCCAGGTGGAACTCCTCTAGAACCCGAAATGTAAATGCCGTCTTGGGGTTTCGAAAGGTGGCTGGAAAGAGTCCTGCCGCCATCAACTGCATATCGCGCTCAAGAGCATCGAGACAGCAACACCACCTGACGCCAATCTCATGGATGCCAGATCTGTCAATGACGGTGATTATTGGGTTGTCGTCTTTGTCTTTTGGGCCAGGTTTTGAACTGCCGAAGCCGAGTTGAAATGTATCCTGGTCGGCAGCCGCCGGATATGCATCTGCTAGGTTGTCGTCGCTGCTGCCCTTGAATTCTTCCTCATAGTCGACATCTATCTGTGTAATGGCATGTTTAAATAGGGTTAAGAGCATAAAAAGTTTCATCACACACAGTTTGATTCAGGCACGGTTCCCCAGAGTGCCCTAATTGCAAACACACCCCAACCTTGCGCAACCACGATGGCACGAAGTATCTTCCGACCCATTTTTGAACTCTGTGAAAAGGAAGTCGCTGATGTGATTCTCGGCAGCACTCCTTGCAGAGTACAAGTGCAGGAAAGCAGTCAGAGCACCTCCACTCAAACGGAGCAGACTTGCAACTCTGGCATGTGGTCGTCGCGGGAACGCCCTCAGAATTGAGGAGGCAGCGTAAGTAAGGGCCGACCTTGGGGAGAAATTCTTCAATATAAGTTCGCTGGGACTGGGCGGGGGACATGTGAGGTTCAGTTCACTAGGAAGGGCATGCGGGCTCCTTACTCTCTTTTCGCTAGTGGGCATGGCTGGCTCCTCCACCCAGAATGTCTCGTCGACATCCATGGGCTGGGGAGCAGTTCCACCCTGCAATGT
>WNGH01008727.1_pt1 | contig 10289 bp, 8 predicted proteins | sample 5400631 | NCBI WGS metagenome assembly WNGH01 (sample SAMN13153373, study PRJNA577476) | soil metagenome | isolation source: 115 cm soil or saprolite under Garry oak tree replicate 1 | place: USA:California | collected 2016-06-15 | reverse complement strand
GGCGACCTACGTCGGCCTGGCCAGGCGGCACGGCGTCACGCTGATCGTCACGATCCTGCATGCCACCCCGCTGACCGAGATCACCTCGGCCGAGCGGTTGCTCAACTGGGGCTTTGGCATGAACGGGCACGTGCGCGCGGTCGGAAGGCTGGTGCCGCCGCTGGCCGGCCGATGAGCGGCGTGCGCGCAGTTCTGGCTCGATAGGCTCCCCGTGGGCTGCTGCGGTGACAACCTTTGCCGTCCATCCGCGCAGGTCGCACCGGTTGCGCCGGCATCGAGCGGAATTGCGGCACGGGTATCGGGGCCGGCCGTGGGGAACAGTCCGCACGTTCCAGTTGTCCGGCCGGCCGCAGATCGGGCACCTGGGCTCCGCGGTCGCCGGAGCCAGGTGGCGGGCTGACTCCAGGCCGCAGAACGCTCGCGGGATCGAAGGACTCATGCAGACGAGCACACGAAGCGCAGCCCTGGTCGTGTCGGCGGTCGTGACCAGCGCGGCCGCGGGCACCGCGGCGCCCGCACAAACCCCCGCCACCCTGACGGCGGCGCGAATGCGGTCGGCCGCGCACCGGCCCGCCGGGACCGCGGGCCGCCCCGAGCCGCCGAACGCGAGCGAGGTCGGCGGTTCGCTGCTGGCCCGTCGCGGCGTGGTCGTGCGCTACCCGCGGCACGGGCTGCGGCCGCTGCCCCCAGTGCCCGCCTCGGCCTTCCTGGTCGCCGACGCCGGAACCGGCGCCGTGCTGGCCGCCAAGAACGCGCACGGGCTGTTCCCGCCGGCCAGCACGCTGAAGGTGCTCACCGCGATCTCCATGCTGCCCAGGCTCGGGCCCGACGCGCCGGTACTCGCCACCAAGCGGGCGGCCTCCGTCGAGCCCAACATCGTCGGCCTCGTCCCCGGCCGCCTGTACAGGGCGGCCGACCTGTTCCGCGCGCTGCTGCTGACCTCCGCCAACGACGCCGCGGTCGCGCTCGTCCAGGCCAGCGGGTCGTTCGCCAGGGGGATGGCCCTGGTCAACGCCGAGGCACACCGCCTGCAGGCCTACGACGTGGTCGCCAGGCAGCCGAACGGGCTGCCCGCGCCAGGCCAGGTGGTCTCCGCCTACGACCTCGCGCTGATCGCGAGGAAGGCGCTGTCGATGCCGGACTTCATGCGGTACGACTCCACGCTGACGGCCAGATTCCCGGTCAAGCGGCACAAGCGCGTCACGCTCGTCAACCAGAACGACCTGCTGACCAGGTACCGCGGCGGCATCGGCGGCAAGATCGGCTGGACCGAGAAGGCCGGGGCGACCTACGTCGGCCTGGCCAGGCGGCACGGCGTCACGCTGATCGTCACGATGCTGCATGCCACCCCGATGACCGAGGTCACGTCGGCCGAGCGGTTGCTGAACTGGGGGTTCGCTGCCGCAGGAACGGTCAGGCCGGTCGGCGTGCTCGTGCCGCCGCTGTCATCGGCCCGCGCGACGGCGCGGCGGCAGGCCGCGGGGCCGGCCGGGAGCGCCAGCGCGCTGTCCGGCGCCCGGGGCCGGTCGGCCGGCGACGTGATGAGGCTGGGCGCAGGAGTGGCCGCTGGCCTGTGTGTCGCGCTGCTGGGCGGCCTGGCCTGGCTCAGGCGCCGGGTTCTGCACGGCAGGCGGGCGGCCGGGCGGTCAGGGGATCTGGGCAGACACCATCCCGTTGCCGCCCTGGACCGCGAACGGGACTTCCGCAGCTGAGCCACCTGCCGGGCGGAAAGCTGGCCGGCCCGGTTGGCGGCAAGCTCGTCGGCGCTGAAATCCAGCGCGGCCGACAAGATCAGCTGGCTCCGGGCATCCATGAGGCCTCCGTTATCGCGCGGGCAGGAAGCCGATCCGGTCCCTGACCAGGGCCATGGTGCTGCTGGCCACCTGCCTGGCCCGGGCGGCGCCGTCGGCCAGCATCCGGTCAAGCTCGGCCTCGTCGGCGAGCATCTTCTCGGTCCGCTCCCTGATCGGCGCGAACGCGTTGACGACGACTTCGGCCAGGTCCTTCTTCAAGGCCCCGTAACCGGAACCCGCGTACCGCTGCTCAAGCGCGTCCGGGCTCTCTCCGGTCAGCGCCGAGTAGATCCGCAGCAGGTTGGTGACGCCCGGCTTGGCCTCGTCGTCCGCCCTGACCTCCGAGCCCATATCGGTGACCGCACGGCCGATCTTCTTGCGGACCGAGGCGGGGTCCTCGAGCACGTCCACGATGCCCTGCGGCGCCGAGGCCGACTTGCTCATCTTGACCGACGGATCCTGCAGGTCGGCGATCTTGGCGACGTCGGAGACGATGTACGGGCCGGGCACCACGAACGTCGGGCCGAACCGGTGGTTGAACCGCTGCGCCAGGTCCCTGGTCAGCTCGAGGTGCTGGCGCTGGTCCTCGCCGACTGGTACCTGGTCGGTCTGGTAGAGCAGGATGTCGGCGGCCTGCAGGATCGGGTAGGTAAACAGGCCGACGCTGGCCTGCTCGGCGCCGGACTTCTGCGACTTGTCCTTGAACTGGATCATCCGGCTGGCCTCGCCGAAGCCGGTCAGGCAGCTGAGCACCCAGGACAGCTCGGCGTGCTCGGGGATGTGACTCTGCACGAACACGGTGCACCGCTTCGGGTCGAGCCCGGCCGCGAACAGCTGTGCCGCGGCGACCCTGGACCGGCGGCGCAGCAGCGCGGGGTCCTGGGGCACGGTGATCGCGTGCAGGTCGACTACGCAGTAGAACGCGTCGTGGCTGTCCTGCAGGCTCACCCACTGGCGGATCGCGCCCAGGTAGTTCCCGAGGTGGAAAGAGTCAGCGGTCGGCTGGATGCCGGACAGCACGCGGTTGGCAGACATGGCCGAATTCTAACGGGCCGCCAGGCGCCGGTTACTCGGCGTCCGCGGCGGCCGGGCGCCGCAGCGGCCCGGACCTCGCTTTCGCGTCGGGAGTCGCGGCGGCTGCCTGGCCGGACGCGCCGCCGTTGCCTGGCCCTGAGACCGCCTCGCGCATCACGACCGGCACGATTTCCGGTGCGCCCAGCCGGATCGCGTCGGCGTCGGTGTCGGTGTCGGCCTCCTGCGACTTGCGTTCGGCCTCGACGCGGGCGCGGTAGTTGTCGATCTCCCTGGTGACCTGCCGGCCGCGCCACTTCATCGGCCCGGCCATCAGGCCGGCCACCTCCTGCGCCGCCGACAGGCCACGGTCCCATGCCTCGATCGAGATGTGGGTGCGCCTGGTCAGCACGTCGTCCAGGTGCCTGGCCCCCTCATGGGTCGCGGCGTAGACCGCCTCGACCCGCAGGTAGTCGTCGGCACCGGCCAGCGGCCTGCGCAGGCTCGGGTCGGCGGCGATCAGCTCGAGCAGTTCACGGGCCAGACCGCCGTACCTATTGAGCAGGTGCTCGATCCGCGCGACGTGCAGCCCCGAGGACCTGGCGATCGTGTGCCGCGAGTTCCACAGCGCCTGGAACCCGTCGGCCCCGGCGAGCGGTATCTGGTCGGTGCAGGACGGGGCGACCTTGCCGTCGAGGCCGTGCGCCACGGCATCCACGGCGTCGCGCGCCATCAGCCGGTACGTCGTGTACTTGCCGCCCGCGATCATCACCAGCCCGGGAACCGGGTGGGCGACCGTATGCTCCCTGGACAGCTTCGACGTGGTGTCGGACTCCCCGGCCAGCAGCGGCCGCAGGCCGGCGTAGACGCCCTCCACGTCATCGCGGCTCAGCGGCACCTCGAGCACCCGGTTGATCTGGTCGAGCACGTAGTCGATGTCGGCCCTGCTGGCAGCGGGGTGGGCCTTGGACAGCGTCCAGGCCGTGTCGGTCGTGCCGATGATCCAGTGCCGGCCCCACGGGATCACGAACAGGACACTCGACGCGGTGCGCAGGATGATCCCGGTGCTGGACTGGATCCGGTCCTTGGGCACGACCAGGTGCACGCCCTTCGACGCGCGCACGTTGATCGAGCCGCGGCCGCCCACCATGGCCTGGATCTCGTCGGTCCACACGCCGGTCGCGTTGACCACCTGCTGCGCCCGGATCTCGAACTCGCTGCCGGTCTCCAGGTCCACGGCGCGCACGCCGGTGACCCGCTCGCCTTCCCGCAGGAAGCCGGTGACCTGGGTTCTGGACGCGACCTGCGCTCCGTAGCCGGCGGCGGTCCTGATCAGGCCGACCACGTATCTCGCGTCGTCGACCTGCGCGTCCCAGTACAGCAGGGCGCCGGTCAGCGCCGACCTGCGCAGCGCGGGCGCCAGCCGCAGCGCGCGGCGCCTGGTCAGCTGACGGTGCAGCGGCAGCCCCCTGACCTGGCCGCGAGCCACCCCGAGCGCGTCGTAGACGCTGACGCCGGCGCCGACGTAGGCCCGCTCCCAGCCGTAGTGACTGAATGGGAACAGGAACGAGACCGGCCTGATCAGGTGCGGCGCGATCCGCTGCGAGAGCAGCGCCCGCTCGGTCAGCGCCTCGCGGACCAGGCCGAAGTTGAACTGCTCCAGATACCGCAGCCCGCCGTGGATGAGCTTGCTCGACCTGGAGGAGGTACCCGACGCGAAGTCCCTGGCCTCCACGAGCCCGACGGACAGCCCCCGGGTCGCCGCGTCGAGGGCCACGCCCGCGCCCACGACCCCGCCGCCGACCACGAGCACCTGAAGCTCGGTTCCTGCCATCGTCGCGATGGCCGCGCCCCGCTCGGCGGGCCCGAGCCTGACCGCTCCCAGCGCATGCGTTGTCACGTGCAGAACGCTACCCATGGCGGGGCGCGGGGACGATCACCGGGCCGGTGTCGCGGGCGGCGGCTGTGGCACCGGCGGCGCCTGCGGCGCTCCCGGGGTCACGGTGACCTCGACCCGCTGGAACTCCTTCAGGTCCGAGTACCCGGACGTCGCCATCGTCCGGCGCAGCGCTCCCATCAGGTTCATCGAGCCGTCGGCAACCGTGGAAGGCCCGTGCAGGATCTGCGCGAGCGTCCCGATCGTGCCGACCCTGAGCCGGTTACCGCGCGGCAGTTCCGAGTGGTGCGCCTCGCTGCCCCAGTGGTAGCCGCGGCCGGGTGCCTCGGCGGCCCTGGCGATCGGCGAGCCGACCATGACCGCGTCGGCGCCGAGCGCGAGCGCCTTGGCGATGTCGCCGCTGCCGGTCATCCCGCCGTCGGCGATCACGTGCACGTACCGGCCGCCCGATTCGTCCAGGTACTCCCTCCGGGCGGCGGCCACGTCGGCGATGGCGGAGGCCATCGGCACCTTGACGCCGAGCACGGCGACCGTGGTCTGGCCCGAGCCGCCGCCGAACCCGACGAGAACGCCCGCCGCGCCGGTGCGCATCAGGTGCAGGGCGGCCGTGTAGGTGGCGCAGCCGCCGACGATCACCGGGACGTCGAGCTCGTAGATGAAATGCTTGAGGTTCAGCGGCTCGGCCTGGCTGGAGACGTGCTCGGCGGAGACCGTCGTGCCACGGATGACGACGAAGTCGGCGCCCGCGTCGATCACCGCCTTGTGGTACTTGAGCGTGCGCTGCGGCGACAGCCTGACGGCGATCGTCACCCCGGCATTCCTGATCTCCGAGATCCGCTGCCCGATCAGGTCGTCCTTGATCGGCTCGGCGTAGATCTGCTGCAGCCGCGCGGTCGCGGCGGCGTCGTCCAGCGCGGCCACCTCGGCCAGCAGCGGCTCAGGGTCGTCGTACCTGGTCCACACGCCCTCGACGTCCAGCACCGCCAGGCCGCCGAGGTTGCCGATCGCGATCGCGGTGGCGGGCGAGACCACGCTGTCCATCGGCGCCGTCACCAGCGGCAACTCGAACCGGTAGGCGTCGATCTGCCAGGCGATCGAGACGTCTTCGGGGCGCCTGGTCCGGCGCGACGGCACGATCCCGATCTCGTCGAGCGCGTACGCCCGGCGGCCGCTCTTGCCTCGGCCGATCTCCATCTGGGTCACGCTGATCAGTCTGCCAGGCTGCCCGGCCTGCAGCCCGCCGACTGCGACGGCGCGCGGGCCAGGCGCTCGGTCGGATGTCCGCTCGGTCGGATGGCCGCTGCCGCTGCTGTCGCCGAGGCCTGGGCGCGCTTTGCCCGATTCAAGGCTTATGTTCGGCCTCATCTCCGGTGTGCCTGCCTATGGATGGCACTTCCATCCGGAGATTCGAGATGCAAGGACCATCCACCCGACTCGCCCGGCCTGCGCGCCGGGCGAGCGGGCGTCCGGGCCCGCGAGCGGGCGGCCGGGCCGGCGAGCGAGCTGCCTGAGCGGCGCGCCGGGCAGTCAGCTCGCCGGGCCGGCGTAGTTCGGGGCCTCGGCGACCATGTGGACGTGGTGCGGGTGACTCTCGACCAGCCCGGCCCCGGTGATCTGCGTGAACCTGGCGTCCTGCAGGTCGGCGATGGTGCGCGCGCCGCAGTAGCCCATCGCGGCCCGCAGGCCGCCGGAGAGCTGGCCGACCACAACGGACACCGACCCGCGGTACGGGACCCTGCCCTCGATGCCCTGGGGCACGAGCTGGTCCTCGCGCAGGACATCGTCCTGGAAGTACCGGTCCTTGGAGTACGACCTGCCGCGCTCGCGGTTGCGCATGGCTCCGATCGACCCCATGCCGCGGTAGAGCTTGTACTGCTCGCCCCCGATCATCACCATCTCGCCCGGCGCCTCCTCGCAGCCCGCGAGCAGCCCGCCGAGCATCACGGTGTCGGCGCCCGCCGCGATGGCCTTGGCGATGTCGCCGGAGTACTGGACGCCGCCGTCGCCGATCACCGGGACCCCGGCGAGCACGGCCGCCCTGGCCGCCTCGTAGATCGCGGTGATCTGCGGCACGCCCACGCCCGCCACCACCCTGGTCGTGCAGATCGACCCCGGACCGACTCCGACCTTGATCGCGTCGGAGCCCGCGTCGATCAGCGCCTGGGCGCCCGCCCTGGTCGCCACGTTGCCGCCGATCACCTCGACCCTGGCGTTGGCCTTGAGTTGCGCCACCATGTTGAGCACCGCCTGGCCGTGACCGTGCGAGGTGTCCACGACCAGGAAGTCGGCACCGGCGTCGATCAGCGCCTGGGCCCGCCGCTTGGCGTCCTCGCCGACTCCTACCGCGGCGCCGGCCATGAGGCGACCTTGCGCGTCCTTGGTCGCGTAGGGGAACTTCTCACTCTTCGTGAAGTCCTTGACCGTGATCAGCCCGCGGAGCAGTCCCTGGGCGTCCACCAGCGGCAGCTTCTCGACCTTGTTCTGCGACAGCAGCCGCAGCGCCTGGTCGCGCGACACCCCGACGGGGGCCGTGACCAACGGCATCGGCGTCATCAGCTCGACCGCGCGGCGGCTGCGGTCCTGCTCGAACCTGATGTCCCGGTTGGTAATGATCCCGAGCAGCACATCGTCGGGGGACACTACCGGCAGGCCGGAGATCCGGTAACGGGCGCACAGCTCCTCGACCTCGCTGATCGTGGCGTCGGGGCCGCAGGTGACCGGATTGGTGATCATCCCGGCCTCCGAGCGCTTGACGATGTCGACCTGGTGCGCCTGCTCGTCGACCGACATGTTGCGGTGCAGCACCCCGACACCGCCCTGCCTGGCCATGGCGACCGCCATGGTCGACTCGGTGACCGTGTCCATGGCCGAGGACAGCAAAGGCACGCGCAGCCTGACCCGGCGGGTCAGCCGGCCCGTGGTATCGGCCTCGCTGGGCAGCAGCTGGGAGTGCGCTGGCAGCAGCAGCACGTCGTCGAAGGTCAGTGCGGGAGGGCCAAACTTGGCGTCGTCGGTCATGTCACTCCGAGATGCTGGTGGCCGGGTTGTAGTCATCTTAGTTACGGCCGGCCATCCCGCGAGCGCAGCCGTCGCTGAGACCGGCCGTGTCGCTGAGACCGGCTGCGTCGCTGAGAGCGGCTGCGTCGCTGAGAGCGGCTGCGACCTTCCTGACGAACGAGACCGCGTCCGTTCCGGGTCGCTGTTCGGGAACTCGCCCCCGCTGCTGGTCCAGCGCCCGCCGGACCAGGCCGGCCGGGCCCGTGCCTTGCTCTAGTGCCGCCAGCCCGCCAGCGACCTTGGAGACGATCCTGTCCTCGTCCAGGTACACCAGCGCCCGGCAGGCGTTCAGCACGGCATAGCACTCCGGCGCGTTCGCCAGGCCCCAGGCCAGCTCGCCGGCCAGGTAGCGCAGGACCGTCGGCCCGCCGACCTTGCCGATGGCATCCGCCGGGGGCGGCCCGGCCAGCCTGATCCCGGCCGCCAGGCAGACCGCGTAGTCGGGTCGCCCGGGGCATTTCAGCCCCGGGCTCCCACGGAACGGAGCGTGACAGTCTCCCGTCACTCCGCTCTTCTCACCTGATCCATCAGAACGTGAGTGCGCGCATCCATGCCCAGTGAGCGAACATCTCCGGCTCTCTTTCTGTGAGCGCCTTCCACCAGGCTTTAAACCGCTTGTATGCGCGCAGCCGCCTGAACTTCTTCCGGGCCCAGCGCATCAGGTAGGTATTGATGCTCCGCAGGAGGGAGTACATCTCCCACCGGTTGAACCGGCCATAGTAATTCATCCAGCCGCGGACGACCGGATTGATCCACTCAGCCAGCTCTTCCAGGTTCCTCGTGGTGCGCATGTGTATCCGCCACCGGCGGATCTGCTGACTCTTGTCCTTCAGCGCGACCGCGCTGATCGCCGGCTGGAACGACGTGAAAATCCTGCCGTTCCTGCCAGACTTAGACTCCCGGGGACGGAACTCATACCCCAGGAAGGTAAACGACGTGCAGCCGAAATCGCGCCGCCGGTTACTGTCCTTGCAGTACACTACCTTGGTTTTGTCGGGATGCAGCCGCAGCCCGACGCTTTCCAGCCTCTCGGACAGCGCCGCCCATACCTCACGGGCCTGGCGCTCCGTCACGCAATGCACCACAGCATCATCAGCGAACCGCTCGAACTGCACGGCCGGGAACTCACGCCCCAGCCACGAGTCGAACGCATAATGCATGAAGAGATTAGCAAGGACAGGTGAGACCGCTGACCCCTGCGGGGTTCCCCGGTCCCGTTCCGCCAGCCTGCCATCGGGAAGCTGCATCGGCGCTTTCAGCCAGCGCCTCACATACAGCACCACCCATTTCTGGCTGGTGTTGGCCTCCACCGCCTTGACCATCAGATCATGGTCAACCGAGTCGAAGAACTTCTGGACATCCAGGTCCAGGATCCAGTCCTTCTTCCAGCACCGCTCGCGGCACTTCTCCACCGCCATCAGCGGCGAGCGCCCCGGCCGGTACCCATAGGAGTCATCATGAAAGATCGACTCCATCCGGGGCTCCAGCTGCAGCGCCACCACAGTCTGCGCGATTCTGTCGGCAACGGTGGGCACGCCTAAAATTCGCGTGCCACCGCCATGCGGCTTCGGTATCTCAACTGCCCGCACCGGGGGCGGAAAATACGTCCCCGACGACATCCGGTTCCAGATCTTATACAGATTGTTTCTCAGATCGGATTCGAAGTCCTCGATGGAGCAACCATCCACCCCGGCGGCGCCCTTGTTCGCCCTGACGCTCTTGTTCTTGTACGCCTCCCACACCAGCCGCTTCGGAATATCAAACGACTTATTCTCCGGACCTGACTTGCCCACTCGTCTCCTCCCAGAACATCGCCTGGTTGCCCGAAAGAGCAAACCTAGATGAGCCGGCCCCTTCGCTCCTCTCCCATTACAGGAGTTTCAGCACTACTACGAGCCGGTCCGCCAGCGAGCGCCGCATCAGTACTCAGCGCCTAACAGTTTCTGCTGCTCGGCGCGCTCCCTCTTGCCACCCCGCGCCCTTGCCGGGCGCAGAGCCGCGTTATCGGCACCCGCTTTCCCACGTTCCATGCAGAAGCCGCAGACCAGGCTCGCGCCGCCTTCACGCCGGACACCGCCCGGCCAGTAAACGGGCACCCGCCAGGCTCATCCCGGAACTATGCACACGCTCCGGTTCTGATGTCATCTCCTGTATTTCGACGCTTCATCGAACGGTTCACTTGCGTTCGCCTTCCCGATCCCTGCCTGACGACTCTCACGCCGCCTTTTCCTCATCGCTCACGACCACGGTCTTCAGCCAAAGCCGCATGAGGCGGTTTGACATCACCCCCCGCAGGGCGACGCCGAAGGGCCACAAAACCTTCATCTTCCGCACAGCATTGCCTCAAGAAACCTTGCCTACATCTCAGCCCCTCTCAGCATTCGTGGCACACATGCAGGAACAGGTTCGCCAGCACGGGGCTGACCGCAGACCCCTGGGGGGTCCCTTTGTCCCGTGCCTGCGTCCTGCCATCGGGCATCACGATCGGCGCTGCCAGCCACCGCCGCACATACAGCACGATCCACCGCTGC
>WNGH01015886.1_pt1 | contig 10292 bp, 5 predicted proteins | sample 5400631 | NCBI WGS metagenome assembly WNGH01 (sample SAMN13153373, study PRJNA577476) | soil metagenome | isolation source: 115 cm soil or saprolite under Garry oak tree replicate 1 | place: USA:California | collected 2016-06-15 | reverse complement strand
GGGCGCTGGTCAGTCAGCTCGAGGCGCAGGTCAAGCTCGACCAGGCGGCGATCGACAACGCCCGCGCCATCCTGTCCTACACCGAGATCGTCGCGCCGATCGCCGGCCGCACCGGCATCCGTCTGATCGATGTGGGCAATCTCGTGCGCGGGGCGGAGGCCACCGGCATCGTCATCCTCACGCAGCTCAGGCCGATCTCGGTCTTCTTCAGCCTGCCGCAGCAGAACTTGCCCGATCTCACCAAGGGCATGGCCGAAGGCCAACTGCCGGTCGACGCCTTGACCGCCGATGGCAAAAGCGCGCTCGACAAGGGCAAGGTGACAGTGATCGACAATCAGGTCGACCAAACCACGGGCACGGTGAAGCTCAGGGCCGAGTTTCCCAACGACGATCTTCAGCTTTGGCCCGGGCAGTTCGTCAACGTGCGGGTGCTTATCGATACCCTGCGGCAGGTGGTCGTGGTGCCGACCGCCGCCATCCAGCGCGGCCCCAGCGGGGCATTCGTGTACGTGCTCAAGGATGGCGACGCCGTCACCGTACGGCGCGTGACGCTGATGCAGCAGAACGACGTGCAGGCCGTGGTCGCCACGGGCCTGCAGGCAGGCGAGCGCGTGGTCACGACCGGCTTTGCCCGCCTCACCGAGGGAACACAGGTGGCGGTGTCGAGCGCGGAGGATGCCGGGCAGGTCACGACACCGGTGGTGCGGCCGCGCCCAGATGGAACCCGTGGCACACGCGGAGGCGAGCGCGGAGGAGAGAAAGCAAGGCGTAATCCGAGCGCGGGTCTGCCCCCGGTCGCCAACCCATGAGCGTCTCGTCGCCCTTCATCCTCCGCCCGATCGCGACCTCGCTGCTCGGGGTCGCCGTCATGCTCGGCGGGCTGCTCGGCTATCTGTGGCTGCCGGTCTCCTCATTGCCGCAGGTCGATTTCCCGACCATCCAGGTCACGACCCAGCTTCCGGGCGCGAGCCCTGACGTGATGGCTTCGCTGGTGACGGCGCCGCTCGAGCGCAATTTCGGGCAGATCCCCTCGCTTCAGCTGATGACGTCCTCGAGCTCGTTCGGCATCAGCCAGATCACGCTGCAGTTCGAGCTCAGCCGCGACATCGATGCGGCTGCACAGGACATCCAAGCGGCGATCACTGCCTCGGCAGCAACGCTGCCGAGAAACCTGCCCTACCCGCCGGTCTATTCCAAGGTGAACCCCGCCGATGCGCCGATGGTGACGCTGGCGATCACCTCCAATACCATCTCGCTGCGCGCGCTCAGCGACGTCGCCGACACCCTGCTCGCGCAGCGGCTGAGCGAGATTTCCGGCGTCGGGCGCGTCACGGTGCAAGGCAATATCCGACCTGCCATCCGCATCCAGGCGGATCTGTCGCGGCTTGCCAATTACGGCATCTCGCTTGAGGACCTGCGCAACGTGATCATGGCGGCGAATGTCGCTGGCGCCAAGGGCGCGCTCGACGGGGCGCATCAGTCCTATACCATCGCGGCCAACGACCAGCTGACCGCGGCCGACGCCTATCGCAACATCATCGTGACCTATCGCAACACCGCCCCGGTTCTACTCCGCGACGTAGCCGACGTGATCGATGGGCTCGAGAACAGCAAGGTCGCCGGTTTTTACCACGGCATGCCGGCCGTCGTCGTCGACATCCAGCGTCAGCCGGGCGCCAATGTGATCGAGACGGTGCAGCGCATCAACAAGGAGCTGCCGAAACTGCAGCGCGCGATGCCGATCGGCGCCACGCTCACCGTGGTGCACGATGCCACCGCCAGCATCCGCGCGTCGGTCCGCGACGTGCAATTCACGCTGATCCTGAGCGTGGCGCTCGTCATTACCGTCGTGCTCATCTTCCTGCGTACCATCCGCGCCACCATCATCGCCGGCGTCGCGCTGCCGCTGTCGCTCATTGCGACCTTCGGGATCATGTGGTTCTGCGGCTTTTCGCTCGACAACCTGTCGCTCATGGCGCTGACGATCGGCACCGGCTTCGTCGTCGACGACGCCATCGTCATGATCGAGAACATCGTCCGCCACATGGAGAACGGCGAGGACCCGTTCGAGGCCGCGCTGCGCGGCGCGAGCGAAATCGGCTTCACGGTGATTTCGCTGACGGTCTCGCTGATCGCGGTGTTCATCCCGCTGCTGTTCATGACCGGCCTGGTCGGCCGCATGTTCCGCGAATTCGCGCTCACGCTGACCATCGCCGTGGTGACCTCGGCGGTGGTTTCGCTGACCTTGACGCCGATGATGTGCAGCCGGCTGCTCCGGCATCAGTCGGCGGGACCTGTGAGGCTCGGCATCACGCGGATATTTCACCGCGCGGTCGACGGGTCGGTGGAGCTTTACCGGCGAAGCCTCGACTGGGTGCTGCGCCACGAGACCCTCACGCTGTTGGTGACCGCCGCCACGCTCATCGCGACGATCTGGCTCTACATCGTCATCCCCAAGGGATTTCTGCCGCTGCAGGACACCGGCCTCATTTTCGCGGTCATGGAAGGCGGACAGGACATCTCGTTCACCGAGATGAAACGGCTGCAGGGCGCGGTCGAGGACGCGATGCGCAAGGACCCCGACGTGACCGGGGTCGTCTCCGTCATCGGCGTGACGCCGATCAACGCCACGCCCAATGCCGGCCGGCTCGCCGGTGACCGCGATCATCGAACGGCTGCAGCGGGCGGTCGCCGCGGTTCCCGGCGTCGTCGTCTACTTTCGGCCGGTGCAGGACATCCAAATCTCGACGCGGCTGAGCCGCGGGCAATATCAATACACGCTCACGGGCACCGACGCCAAAGAGGTCGACGATTGGGCTTCGCGGCTCACGCACAAGCTGCAGTCGTCCGCGGTGCTGCAAGATGTCGCCTCGGAGGCGCAGAATGACGGCTTCCGATTGCAGGTCGAAGTCGATCGGGACACGGCGGGCCGCCTCGGCGTCTCCATGCAGACCATCATCGACACGCTGAGCGACGCTTTCGGGCAACGCCAGATTTCGACCATCTATGGGCAGGCCAATCAGTACCGCGTGATCCTCGAGGCAAAGCCGGAATACCAGAACGATCCCACCTCGCTGACGAAGCTCTATGTTCCCGCCTCCGGCGTTCAGGCGGTGGCGCAGCCCACGTCACTGACCTCGAATTCGCCGACCGTCATTCCGACGGTCTCGGGCAGCCCGATGGTGCCGCTGAACGCGGTCGCGCGCTTCGGTGCCCGTGAGCGTGTATTGATATTGCCCGCGGCTCAGCCGCGTCGAGATTTGGATGTCCTGCACCGGCCGAAAGTAGACGACGACGCCGGGAACCGCGGCGACCGCCCGCTGCAGCCGTTCGATGATCGCGGTCACCATCTACATCGTGCTCGGCGTGCTGTACGAGAGTTTCATCCACCCGCTCACCATCCTGTCGACGCTGCCTTCGGCCGGCGTCGGCGCCTTGCTCGCGCTGATGCTCTACAAGCAGGACCTCTCCGTCGTCGCCCTGATCGGCATCGTGCTGCTGATGGGCATCGTGAAGAAGAACGCGATCATGATGATCGACTTCGCGCTCGAGGCCGAGCGCAAGCAAGGCCTCTCGCCGCGGGAGTCGATCGTCCAGGCTTCGCTGCTGCGGTTCCGTCCGATCATGATGACCACGCTCGCGGCCTTGTTCGGCGCCATCCCGCTCGCGTTCGAATCAGGCACCGGCTCGGAGCTGCGCAATCCGCTCGGCATCACCATTATCGGCGGACTGCTGCTCAGCCAGCTACTCACGCTCTATACCACTCCCGTCATCTATCTCGCGATGGAACGTGTGAAGACACGGTTGAGCCGCCCGGCGCCGCTGCAGACCGAGCTCGACTTGCCGAACCAGCCCGAGCCTTCGCAACACCCGGCGGAGTGACGGCATGAGCGGCGCGAGCTTCTCGGAACCCTTCATCCGCCGGCCGGTCGGCACCACGCTGCTTGCCATCGGGCTCTTTCTGACGGGCGCGGTGGCCTACCACTTCCTGCCGGTCGCCAGCATGCCGACGGTGGATTTTCCGACCATCAACGTCACCGCCAGCCGACCGGGCGCCGATCCCGAAACGATGGCGGCGACGGTGGCGGCGCCGCTCGAGCGCCGGTTGGGAGGAATTGCCGGCGTTACCGAACTCACCTCCCGCAGCTCGCTGGGCACGACGCGCATCACCATCCAATTCGACCTCGCTCGCAATATCGATGGCGCCGCGCGCGACGTGCAGGCCGCAATCAACGCCGCACTCACGGATCTGCCGAGCGACCTGCCATCATCGCCGACTTTCCGCAAATCCAATCCGGCGGCCACGCCGATCATGATCCTAGCGCTCACATCCAGCAACCTTCCGCCGAGCGTGCTGTACGATGCCGCCGATAGCGTGATCGCGCAGCGACTCTCGCAGATCGAAGGGGTAGCCGAGGTCAACGTCAACGGGGCTGAGCAGCCGGCAATTCGCGTTCGTGTCGATCCGGTCGCGCTCGCTTCGATGGGCCTAGCCCTCGAGGACGTGCGCACCGCGATCGCCAATACCAACGCGGTGGGACCAGTCGGTGCCTTCAACAGCACCGAGCGCGCGATCACTATCGCCGCCAACGATCAACTTCGAACCGCGGCGGAGTACGACCCCATCGTCGTTCGCACCGCCAACGGCGCGGTGGTGAGGCTGTCGGCGGTCGCTTCGATCGAGCTCGGGGTGCGCGATCGTCGCGCGGCCGCCTGGTTCAATGGTCAGCCCTCCGTGCTGCTGGTGATCAACAAGCAGGCCAATTCCAACGTGATCGAGACCGTCGACCGCATCTATGCGCTGCTGCCGGAACTCAAGCGCTGGATCCCCACCGGCATCGACATCTCGGTGCTCTCGGATCGCACTCGGACGATTCGCGCGAGCGTGTTCGACATGCAGCTCACGCTGATCGCCACCATCTTTCTGGTCATGCTCGTGGTATTCGTCTTCCTGCGGCGCGCCGCGACGACGATCGCCGCCGGCGTCACGGTACCGCTGGCACTCGCCGGTACCTGCGCGATGATGTGGGTCGCCGGTTTCTCCATCGACAACCTGTCGCTGATGGCGCTCGCGGTCTCGGTCGGTTTCGTGGTCGACGACGCCATCGTCATGATCGAGAACTGTTTCCGCAATCTCGAGAAGGGCATGTCGCCGTTCCGCGCGGCCATCGAAGGCGCGCGGCAGATCGGATTCACCGTGCTCTCCATCAGCATATCGTTGATCGCCGCCTTCATCCCGCTGTTGTTCATGACCGGTCTCGTCGGCCGTGTATTTCGCGAATTCTCGGTGACGCTCGCCTTCGCGATCGCAGTTTCGACCGCGGTATCGCTGACGCTGACGCCGATGATTTGCGCGCATTTCGTGCGTAAGCCGCCGAGCCCCGTCGCCACCCGGCTCGACCGGGCGGTTGAGCGCGTCTTGGGCGCGATGGTGCGCTTCTACGCGCGAAGCCTCGCCGTTGTGCTCGACCACCGCGCGCTCATGCTTCTCATCATGGCCGCGACCATGGCGATCACCACCATGCTCTATGTCCGAACCCCGAAGGGCTTTTTCCCGCTCGACGACACCGGTTTGATCTATGGCGGCACCCAGGCGTCGACCGAGGTGTCGTTCCAGGCCATGTACGACCTGCAGCAGAAGGCGGAAGCGGTGGTGCGCGCCGATCCCGCCGTCGCCGATGTCGGCTCCTCCATTGGCACCTCGGGCTGGAATGCCTCGGTCAATCGCGGCAACCTGTTCATCAGTCTCAAGCCGGTGGCCGAACGCGGTGGTTTGAATTCGCAAGCCGTGGCCAACAGGCTGCGGCAGAAGACCGCCGACATCCCGGGGCTGCGAGTGTTCTTCTTCCCGATGCAGGATGTGCGGGTCGGCGGCCGCCAGAGCGATTCCACCTACCAGTTCACGCTGTGGGATACCAACTACAACGAGTTGCTGCTTTGGGCGCCCCGCATTCTGGCGAAGATCCAGACACTGCCGGGGCTGGTCGACGTCTCGACCGACCGCGAGCAGGGTGGGCTACAGGTGAACGTGTCCATCGACCGAATCGCGGCCTCGCGGCTGGGGGTGCGCGTGCAGGACATCGCCAATGCCCTCAACGATTCCTACGCCCAGCGGCAGATCTCGACGCTCTATACCCAGCGCAATCAGTATCGCGTCATTCTCGAAATCGATCCGCAATATCAGCGCGACCCGACCGACCTTCGCCGCGTCTATGTCAGCGGCGCCGGCAACACCCAGGTGCCGCTCAGCGCTGTGACCAATATCAACCGCGGGCTCTCCCCGCTCGTGGTCAACCACCAGGGTCAGTTTCCCGCCATCACCATGAGCTTCAGCCTCGATGAGAACACGCCCATCGAGCAGGCGACGCGGATGGTCGATCAGGCGGTAGCCGAGCTGCACATTCCGGACACGCTGCACGCCGAATACGCCGGCGATGCGCGCGCCTATCGCCAGTCGATCGGCGCACAGCCGCTATTGATCTTGGCGGCGCTGATCGCCGTCTACATCGTGCTCGGCGTTTTGTACGAGAGCCTGGCGCACCCGCTGACCATCATTTCCACCCTGCCGTCCGCGGGCCTCGGCGCCCTCTTGGCTTTGCAAATTTTCAACGCCGAGCTTTCGCTGATCGCGTTCATCGGCATCATCCTCTTGATCGGCATCGTCAAGAAGAACGGAATCATGATGGTCGACTTCGCGCTCGAAGGCGAGCGCAAGCGCGGTCTGCCGCCGGAACGGGCAATCTTCGAGGCTTGCCTCGAGCGCTTCCGGCCGATCATGATGACGACCATGGCGGCGCTCTTGGGCGCCGTGCCGCTGGTGATCGCGACCGGCCCGGGATCGGAACTGCGCCGGCCGCTCGGCATCACGATCGTGGGCGGACTTCTGGTCTCGCAGATGCTCACGCTCTACACCACGCCGGTGATCTATCTCCTGCTCGATAAGCTCCACCGGCGGCTGTGGGGCGCTCGCGTCCCTCGCGAGCCCGGCCACTTGCTCAAGGCCGCGGCCCGCGCGCTACGGCCGTAAATCAGCGGTAAGCTTGCGCTACGCCGACTTCGCCAGCGGCGGCAGATCGGCGAGCTCCTGCGCATAGGCCTGATCCATGCGCGGGGTGAGGCCGTGCTTGGCCAACTCGTCGGCGAACATTTTCCGCACCATCGGCATCTCGTCGGCGTAGTCGATCTGATCGCCGCCAAGGCGCCGGCTGATCCAGGCCTTGGGCACGCCCTGGGCGTTGCGGATGGAAACGACCTCGTGCTTGAAGGCGAGGTAGCGCGCGGGCGCGGTGCCGGCGTTGAAATGCTGATGGAACCACATGTTCGGCGGCACGATCAGCGTCCCCACCTCCCACTCGTAGCGCTTAGGCTCATCGCCCTCGGGCCACATCAGCGAATAGCCCTCGCCCGAGAGGATGATCACGTGGGCGCCGGGACCGTGGGCGTGGCCTTTCTTGTAGGTGCCGATCGGAAACTGAGAGATGTGGCTGTTCATCGAACCCTTGGCCATGTTGAAGCGGATGTGGCCGCCGCCGGCGCCGCGCTCCTTGGCGCTGATCAGCGGCAGATTGACCGCGTCGGCCACGAAGTTGGTGACGAGCAGGAGACCCTTCTGCTCGCCCTTGGCGCTGAAATAGTCGGGCTCGCCGTTGAAGCGGTTCTTGAAGTCGTGCTTGGTGTTGAAGACGAACGCGACGTCCTCGTAGAGGTTGATCACCGGCGGCGCATTGGTGACGGCGACGTAGCGCGCCGGCGCTTGGCCCGAGCCGTTGAAGTGCTGGTGCCAGCAATTGAGCGGAATGGCGAACATCGCACCCGCCTTCCACTCGAAGGTGATGCGCCGGCCCTCGTCGTTCCACACGGTGGTTGAGCCGCGGCCGTCGAGCACCAGAATCATTTCCTCGAACAACTGCCGCTGCGGCTCGAGCTTCTTGCCGGGCGGGATTTCGCAGACATAGCAGTCGTTGGAGGTGCGCGAGGCCTCGTGATTGATGTAGACGCCGGCGCCGCCGCGGCGCGCCCAGGGCTTGAGCTCGACGGTGCGCAGGTTCCGTACGTAATGCGCGCTGATGATGTCGAGACCTTCGCCGCGGACCCAGCGCAGGTAAGGTGTGTCTTTTTCGGTGGAGAATTTCTTCGCCAGCTCTTCCGAGACGATGGCGTCCTTGGCCATGCCTTGCTCCTTCCAGATATCAGTAATCAGAGGTCGGTAGTCGGAAACCGGACATCACATTTGGGATAGCATGCTTGCCGCGGCGCCAGTGCTTGATTTTTCTTATCCCTGACCGATCACTGATGTCTGATCACTGACTGCTGATGGCCACGCATTTGTCCGCCTTCATGCGCAGATAGATCGGATCTCCCGTCGGCGTGCGCAGCGAAGGATGCGCCTTTGCCAACAGCACAACATCGCCGACCTTGACATGAAAATCCAGATAGTCGCCGAGGAAATCCTTGGCGTCGACGGTGCCCTTGCAGACGTTGTCGCCATCGGCGGCGGTCGGCGGCCCTTCCGACAACTCCACGTCCTCGGGCCTCACCGATACGATCACCGTGGCGTTCTTGCTCACGCCCTCGCTCGCATGCGCCTTGAGCTCGCCCATGGCCGAGCTGACGATGCAGCGGCCATCGCCGAGCGCGGTGACGGTGCCGCCGATGAAATTGGTGGTGCCGACGAAATCGGCAACGAACTGGTCGCTGGGCTGCTCGTAGATCTGGCGCGGCGTCCCGATCTGGACGACGCGACCTTCATTCATCACCGCGATCTCGTGGGAGAGCGCAAGCGCCTCGCTCTGGTCGTGGGTGACGTAGACGGTGGTGAGATTGAGGTCGCGCTGCAGCCGCTTGAGCTCGGAGCGCATGCGGTCGCGCAGCTTGGCGTCGAGGTTGGAGAGCGGCTCATCGAGCAACAAGAGCTGCGGCTCCATCACCAAGGCGCGCGCGAGCGCGAGCCGCTGCTGCTGGCCGCCGGAAAGCTTGGTGGCGTCGCGATCGACCAGCTCGTCGAGCGCGACTGCGTGCAGCACGCGCATGACCTTGTCGCGGACATCCTTCTTGGCGAGCCTGCGCACCTCGAGCGGGAACGCCACGTTCTGGAACACGTTCATGTGCGGCCAGATGGCGTAGGACTGGAACACCATGCCGAAATTGCGCTTGTTGGGCGCGACGAAAATGCCCTTGTCCGACGAATAGACGAGGCGGCCGCCGACCTCGATCTCGCCCGCAATCGGCTTCTCGAGCCCGGCGATCGAGCGCAGCGTCGTGGTCTTGCCGCAGCCCGACGGCCCGAGCAGCGTGAACAGCTTGCCCTCCGGCACGTCGAACGAGACGTTCTGCGCAGCTTTGACCGCGCCGCCGCGCTCGTTGGCGTATTCGGTGAAAAGCGATCTTACGCTGAGCACGTTTCCATCCCGCGTTTTTTATGTTTCCGCGATTCCGAACCGCCTGCCGACGAGCTGCGCCAGCATGACCATCAGGAACAGCGCGACGATCAGCATGACGCCGAGCGCCGAAAGCTCCACGTACTGTCCATTCTGCCACAGCTCCCATATCATGATCGATACCACCTCGGTGCCGGGCGAATAGAGCAGGATCGAGCTCGACAGCTCCCGGATCGAGACGATCATCACGTAGATCCACCCGGCCAGCAGTCCCGGCTTCAACAACGGCAGAACGACGCGGCGAAAGGTCATGCTCCAGGAAGCGCCACTCATCGCCGCCGATTCCTCGAGCTCCTTGTGAATCTGCAGCATCGAGGCCGAATTGTAGCGCATGCCATAGGGGAGAAAACGCGTCACATAGGCGATGAACATGATCCAAAGCGTGCCGTAGACGCCGATGTCGACGTAGAGATAGCAAACCATGATCGCGAGCCCGAGCACCAGGCCGGGAAAAACCAGCGGCAGCGACGCCAGATTGTCGAGCATCCAGCGCCCCGGCACTTTCGTGCGCACGACGATCCATGCGATGACCGCCGACACCAGCATGACCGTGGTGGCGCTGCCGACCGCGAGCACCAAGCTGTTCCACACGGTGTTGGCGAATTGCGGATATTCCAGCACCGCGCGGTAGGAATCGAGGCTGACGCGGCTGAGCGCCGCCCACGACGGCGCGCTGTAGAATTTCTGCAGCGACGACCATGCCAGCACTAGGAACGGCAGCAACACGATCACGACGAAGTAGAGTATGAAGATCGTCGCCGTGAGGTAGCGCCATCGGCCGAGGTCGATGGTGCGCGGGCGAAACCCCTTGCCGGTCACGGTCGAAAATCGCGCACCCTGGCTCGAGAGCCGCGA
>WNGH01007606.1_pt1 | contig 10293 bp, 6 predicted proteins | sample 5400631 | NCBI WGS metagenome assembly WNGH01 (sample SAMN13153373, study PRJNA577476) | soil metagenome | isolation source: 115 cm soil or saprolite under Garry oak tree replicate 1 | place: USA:California | collected 2016-06-15 | reverse complement strand
GAGTGAGACCGTACCCGGCTGGACCAGCGACCGCTCGCGCGACCGCAGGGCCGTTTACATGGTAGGCAGGATCACTCCCAACCCCATCGTCCGCGCGCAGTGAAATCGCGCCGGGCTGAGCGGGGTGCGGGCCGTCGCCCGGGAATGATCCGGCAGTCCGCCTCCTTAACTGTGCTGAGCCGCATAAGCCCCCGCGCACCCGCGCTGGGCTGGATACAGCCTCCCCGCGCACTGTGCTCGGCTGGTACAGCCCCGTGCACCTGCGCTCGGCTGGTACAGCCCCGGACATCCGCGCTCGGCTGGGCACAGCCTCCCGGACACGGCCGGTTTTCTCTGTGGCCTCGTGGAATGCCAGGGGCACCCGCAAAGTTGAGTAGGGTAGGCTCAAGTCATTTGCCAGGCTGATAGCAGCGTGGCAAGCTTGCGCCGGGAACACTCAACTTAGGCACACGATCACACAAGGACAAAACTCATGGCACGAGCGGTAGGCATCGACCTGGGGACAACCAACTCCGTCGTCGCGGTTCTCGAGGGCGGCGAGCCCACGGTCATCGCCAACGCGGAAGGCTCGCGGACGACCCCGTCCGTCGTCGCCTTCGCGAAGAACGGGGAAGTACTCGTCGGCGAGGTGGCCAAGCGGCAGGCAGTGACCAACGTTGACCGGACGATCCGCTCGGTCAAGCGCCAGATGGGCACCAACTGGTCCGTCTCCATCGACAGCAAGAAGTTCACAGCCCAGCAGATCAGCGCGTTCATCCTGCAGAAGCTGAAGAGGGACGCCGAGGCGTACCTGGGCGAGACGATCGCCGACGCGGTGATCACGGTTCCCGCGTACTTCAGCGACGCGCAGCGGCAGGCCACCAAGGAGGCCGGCCAGATCGCGGGGATGAACGTGCTGCGGATCATCAACGAGCCCACGTCCGCGGCCCTGGCTTACCACCTGGACAAGGACAACGAGGCCACCATCCTGGTGTTCGACCTGGGCGGCGGCACCTTCGACGTCTCGCTGCTCGAGGTCGGCGAGGGCGTGGTCGAGGTCAAGGCCACCAGCGGTGACAACCACCTCGGCGGCGACGACTGGGACCAGCGGGTCGTGGACTGGCTGGTCAAGGACTTCAAGAACAGCTACGGCACCGACCTGGCCAAGGACAAGATGGCGCTGCAGCGGCTGCGGGAGACCGCGGAGAAGGCGAAGATCGAGCTGTCCAGCTCGACCGAGTCGCAGATCAACCTGCCCTACATCACGCACTCGGAGCAGGGCCCGCTGCACCTGGACACGAAGCTGTCCAGGGCCGAGTTCCAGAAGATGACGTCCGACCTGCTGGACCGCTGCAAGGCGCCGTTCCAGCAGGTGATCAAGGACGCCGGGATCAAGCTTGACAAGATCCATCACGTGGTGCTCGTCGGCGGCTCCACCCGGATGCCCGCCGTTGTCGACCTGGTCAAGGACCTGACCGGCGGCAAGGAGCCGAACAAGGGCGTGAACCCGGACGAGGTCGTCGCGGTCGGCGCGAGCCTGCAGGCTGGCGTGCTCAAGGGCGAGGTCAAGGACGTCCTGCTGCTGGACGTGACCCCGCTGTCGCTGGGCATCGAGACCAAGGGCGGGATCTTCACCAAGCTGATCGAGCGGAACACCACGATCCCGACCAAGCGCTCGGAGATCTTCACCACCGCCGACGACAACCAGCCGTCCGTGCAGATCCAGGTCTTCCAGGGCGAGCGGGAGATCGCCGCGTACAACAAGAAGCTCGGCATGTTCGAGCTGGCCGGCCTCGCGCCCGCGCCGCGCGGCATCCCGCAGATCGAGGTCACCTTCGACATCGACGCGAACGGGATCGTCAACGTCTCGGCCAAGGACCTGGGCACCGGCAAGCAGCAGTCCGTCACGATCTCCGGCGGCTCCGCGCTGGGCAAGGAAGACATCGAGCGGATGATGGCCGACGCGGAGAAGTACGCCGAGGAGGACCGCAAGCGCCGCGAGGAGGCCGAGGTTCGCAACCGGGCGGAGACGCTGGCCTATACCACGGAGAAGTTCCTGGCGGAGAACGCCGACAAGGTCCCCGACGACATCAAGTCCGAGGTGGAGGCGTCGATCGCCGAGCTGAAGAAGTCGCTGGAGGGCACCGACACCGAGGCGATCAGGGTCGCCAGCGAGAACGCGGCCCAGGTCAGCCAGAAGATGGGCACGGCGATCTATGCCCAGTCGCAGCAGGCCTCCGGCGCGCAGGCCGGCCAGCCGGCCGGCGAGCAGGCGGAGCCGGCCGCGGACGACGACGTCGTGGAAGCGGAGCTAGTCGACGACGAGAAGCCGGCTGAGAGCGAGGGTGGCGCCGCCTGATGTCGTCTGAAGAGGAGAGCACCGGGCCGGTGATCCGCGATCGGCGGCGCATCGATCCGGCAACGGGAAAGGTCAGGGAACCGGCTCAGTCCGGCTCGCCGCGCGGCGCTGGTGCGCCGCTACGCGGGGGGCCGGGCCAGGCCAGGCCAGGCAAGCATGCCGCGTCCAAGCCCGGCGGCATCTCCGGTGCCGTACCCGGTGGCCATGACCAGCCCGGCAGCCAGGCCAGCCCGCCAGGCTCGCCGTCATCGCCGGAGCTGCCCGGCGACGGGCAGGCCGCCGACGGGCAGGCCGCGCAGGAACGGCTCGCCGAGCGGACGGCGGACCTGCAGCGGCTGCAGGCCGAGTACGCGAACTACCGCAAGCGCGTCGAGCGGGACCGGGTCGCGGTCCGGGAGCAGGCCCTGGCGAACGTGCTGGGCGCGCTGCTGCCGGTCCTGGACGACATCGGCCGGGCCAGGGAGCACGAGGAGCTGGCGGGCGGGTTCAAGTCGGTGGCCGAGTCGCTCGAGTCGGCTGCCGCCAAGCTCGGCCTGACGAGTTACGGGGAGGACGGCGAGCCGTTCGACCCCAACCTGCACGAGGCGCTGATGCACTCGTACTCGGCGGAGGTGACCGAGCCGACCTGCGTGCACATCCTGCAGCCTGGCTACAAGATCGGGGACAGGATCCTGCGGCCGGCCAGGGTCGCCGTGGCCGAGCCAGGTGACCTGGCCGAGCCTGGCGACCTAGTCGAGCCTGGCGACCTAGTCGAGCCTGACGACCTAGTCGAGCCTGACGACCTAGTCGAGCCTGACGGCCAGGAGCCGGCGGGCACCCCGGACGGCCCGGGCGGCGGGCAGGCGCCCGATGCCGCCCCGGACGCCGGCGGCCCCGGCGATTCTCCGGCCGACGAAGGTACCCCGCGCGCAAGCGATCCTGACTGACCGGACGAGGAGTGGCCGATGAGCACCAAGGACTTCCTCGAGAAGGACTACTACAAGGTCCTCGGCGTCTCCAAGGACGCAAAACCGGATGAGATCAAGAAGTCATACCGCAAGCTTGCGCGCAAGTACCATCCGGACGCCAACAAGGGCAACGCCGTTTCCGAGGAGCGCTTCAAGGAGATCTCCGAGGCGTACAACGTGCTGTCCGACGAGAAGCGGCGCAAGGAGTACGACGAGGCCAGGTCGCTGTTCGGCAGCGGCGGGGTCCGCATGCCGGGGCAGCAGGGCGGCCAGGGCGGGTTCGGCTTCGATCTCGGTGACATCTTCGGCGGCCAGCCCGGCAGCACCGGCGGGCGCCTCGGTGACCTGCTCGGCGGCGTCTTCGGCGGCCGCACCACTACCCAGACGCGGCCCAGGCGCGGCGCGGACATCGAGACCGAGACCTCGCTGACGTTCGGCGACGCGATCGACGGCGTCACCGTGTCACTGCGGCTGGCCGGCGAGGGCCCGTGCAAGTCGTGCATGGGCACCGGGGCGAAGGCGGGAACCGTGCCGAGGGTCTGCCCCACCTGCGAGGGCAGCGGGCAGGCCAGCAGGAACCTGGGCAACTTCGCCTTCTCCGAGCCGTGCCGGACCTGCCGCGGCCGTGGTCTCGTCGTCGACGACCCCTGCCCGGTGTGCTCGGGCAGCGGCCGCGCGATGAGCACCAGGACCATCCAGGCCCGGATACCGGCCGGCGTGGGCGACGGCCAGCGGATCAAGCTCAAGGGCAAGGGCGCTCCCGGCGAGCGCGGCGGCCCGGCGGGCGACCTGTACGTCCGGGTGCACGTGAAGCCGCACCCGGTGTTCGGCAGGTCCGGCCACAACCTGACCGTCAGCGTGCCCGTCACCTTCCCCGAGGCCGCGCTGGGCGCGGAGATCAAGGTGCCTGGCCATCGCACGATGCCGGTGAATGTCCGGATTCCGGCTGGCACCCCGAACGGCCGGACCTTCCGGGTCCGCGGCAAGGGCGTCCGCCGTCCGGACGGCACCGTGGGCGATCTCCTGGTCACCGTGGACGTTCAGGTCCCGAAGCAGCTGAACGACGAGGAGCGCGAGGCGATCGAGACATTCAGGAAGGCAGCCGGGGATGGCGACCTGAGGGAAGACCTGCTGCGCCGGGCGAAGGCCGGCTGAGAGTGGTGCGGGGAAAGACATGATCAACGAGTTCGAGCTCTCCGACGATTCGCCGGTCTATGTCATCTCCGTTGCCGCCCAGCTGTCCGGGCTGCACCCGCAGACGCTGCGTGCCTACGACCGGATGGGCCTGGTCCGCCCTGGCCGGGCGGCAGGCCGCGGGCGCCGTTACTCGCTCCGCGACATCCTCGTCCTGCGCGAGGTCCAGCGCCTCTCGCAGGAGGAGGGCATCAACCTTTCCGGGATCAAGCGGATTCTCGCGCTGGAAGACGAGGACCGGCGCAGCCGGCTGCGGCTGGCGGAGACCCAGGCCGAGATCGTCCGGCTGCGCGCTGAGCTTGAGTCCACCCGCGCCGTCGCCGCCCGGCTGGCTGGCCTGCTCAGGACCCGGTCCGGCGGTGGCGCGCTGGTGCCCGTCCGCGCGCCTGGCGGCACTGCCGCGCCCCGGCCAGCCCAGTCAGGGCAGCCGCCATCCCCGCCGCCGACTGCCGCCGCCGGCGGGATCGCCGCGGACGCGGCCAGGGCAGCCGCCATGCTGCCCAGCGGCATAGTGCCCAGCGAGACCAGGAAGGACGCAGACAATGGATGACAAGCTGACTCGCAAGAGCCAGGAAGCGTTGTCCGAGGCTGTCAAGCGCGCCGCGGCCGCCGGGAACCCGAACGTCGACGCGCTGCACCTGCTCGTCGCGCTGATCGAGCAGAGCGGCGGCACCGCGGCACCGCTGCTGCGGGCGGTCGGGGCCGACCCGGCCACCACCGCGAAGCGGGCGGAGGAACTGCTGGCCCGGCTGCCCCGCGCGGCCGGGACCACCGTCGGCCCGCCGGAGACCTCGCGGCAGCTGCTTGCCACCCTGGCCACCGCGGCGAAGCGCGCCAGGGAGATGTCGGATGAGTACGTCTCGACCGAGCACCTGCTGGTCGGCCTGGCCGCGGACGGAGGCCAGGCCGCGGCACTGCTGCGCGAGGCCGGAGCCGGCCCGGACGAGTTGCTGAACGCGTTCCAGCAGGTGCGCGGCAGTGCCCGGGTGACAACGCAGGATCCGGAAGGGACCTACCAGGCACTGGAGAAATACGGCATCGACCTGACGCACCGCGCACGCGACGGCCAGCTTGACCCGGTGATCGGCCGGGACGCCGAGATCCGCCGGGTGATCCAGGTGCTCAGCCGGCGTACCAAGAACAACCCCGTGCTGATCGGCGAGCCGGGCGTCGGCAAGACCGCGGTGGTGGAGGGACTCGCCCAGCGGATCGTGGCCGGCGACGTGCCGGAGTCACTGCGCGGAAAGCGGATCGTGGCCCTCGACCTGGGCGCGATGGTGGCCGGGGCCAAGTACCGCGGTGAGTTCGAGGAGCGCCTCAAGGCGGTACTGAACGAGATAAAGCAGAGCGAAGGCGAGATCATCACGTTCGTCGACGAGCTGCACACGGTGGTCGGGGCCGGCGCGGCAGAGGGCGCGATGGATGCGGGAAACATGCTCAAGCCGATGCTGGCCCGCGGCGAGCTGCGCATGGTCGGTGCCACCACGCTGGATGAGTACCGCGAGCGGATCGAGAAGGATCCGGCCCTGGAGCGGCGGTTCCAGCAGGTTTTCGTCGGGGAGCCCTCGGTCGAGGACACGATCGCGATCCTGCGGGGGCTGCGGGGCCGGTACGAGGCGCATCACAAAGTGCAGATCTCGGACGCGGCTCTGGTGGCGGCGGCGACCCTGTCCGACCGGTATATCACGGCCAGATATCTCCCGGACAAGGCAATCGACCTGATCGACGAGGCGTCGTCCCGGCTGCGGATGGAGATCGATTCCCGGCCGGTCGAGGTCGACGAGCTGCAGCGGTCCGTTGACCGGATGCGGATGGAAGAACTTGCCCTGGCCGGGGAGGCCGATCCGGCCAGCAAGGAGCGGCTGGAACGGCTGCGCGCGGACCTTGCCGACCGCCAGGAGCAGCTGACCGCGCTGGTCGCACGCTGGGAGCGGGAGAAGGCCGGGCTCAACAAGGTCGGCGAGATGAAGAAGCGGCTCGACGACCTGACCGGCCAGGCCGACCGGGCCCAGCGTGACGCGGATTTCGAGACCGCGTCGAGGCTCATGTACGGCGAGATCCCGGCCCTCCAGCGGGAGATCGCCGAAGCGGCGGCCCAGGCGGCCAGCGAGGCCGAGGCCGCTGACCCTGGCGCACCGGCGGGCCTGGCGGCCACCGCTTCCCGGCCCATGGTCAAGGAAGAGGTGGGACCGGACGACGTCGCCGTCGTGGTGTCCGCTTGGACCGGAATCCCGGCCGGGCGGCTGCTGGAAGGCGAGACCGGCAAGCTGCTCCGGATGGAGGCCGAGCTCCGCAACAGGATCGTCGGCCAGCGCGCGGCCGTGCAGGCCGTCTCCGATGCGGTCCGCAGGTCGCGGGCGGGCATTTCAGATCCTGACCGCCCGTCCGGCTCGTTCCTGTTCCTCGGGCCGACCGGGGTCGGCAAGACCGAGCTGGCCAAGGCGCTCGCCGATTTCCTGTTCGACAACGAGCGCGCGATGGTCCGGATCGACATGAGCGAGTACTCAGAGCGGCATTCGGTCGCCCGGCTGGTCGGCGCGCCGCCCGGCTACATTGGATACGAGGAAGGCGGCCAGCTCACCGAGGCCGTCCGCCGGCGGCCGTACTGCGTCGTGCTGCTCGACGAGGTGGAAAAAGCGCACCAGGAGGTCTTCGACATCCTGCTGCAGGTACTCGATGATGGCAGGCTCACCGACGGGCAGGGCCGTACCGTCGATTTCCGCAACACCATCCTCATCCTTACGTCCAACCTGGGATCAGCGTTCATCGCCGATCCCGCGCTGGACGATAAGGCCAAGCGGGACGCCGTCATGTCAGTGGTGCGGACGACCTTTAAGCCGGAATTCCTCAACCGGCTTGATGACGTCATTCTCTTCGACGCGCTTTCCACCGAGGAACTTACCGAGATCGTCGACTTGCAGGTAGCCAGGCTCACCCGGCGGCTCGCCGACCGCAGGCTCGCCCTCACCGTCAGCCCTGCCGCGCGCGAGTGGCTGGCAGTCACCGGTTTTGACCCGGTCTACGGCGCCAGGCCACTGCGCAGGCTCATCCAGTCGGCCATCGGCGATCAGCTGGCCCGCGGCCTCCTGTCCGGCGACATCGCGGACGGTGACGTGGTCCTCGTTGACCTCGATCCGGCGTCGGACTCGCTGACCGTGCGCGCCGACCGGCCGGCCGCCGTCCCTGCGTCCTCGTCCGCGGTAGGCGGCTCGTCGAGCAGCCTGTCGTAGTCGTCCTCGGGCAGCCCCAGGTCATTGCGGATCCGGTACCGCAGGCTCAGCAGCATCCGCAGCTCGGCCCGGTCCTCATCGCCCGGATCCGCATCCGCGGACCGGAGGCCGGACCGCCGGGCACGGTCCTCCTCGCGCTGCAGGCACAGCTGCACGCCGGCGGTCGCCCAGTCCAGGGCGCCGTTCAGGTCGGAGCGCTCGACAAGTATCTCGGCCACAAGGTCGCACACCCGCGGATCGCGCCGCCCCTCCTCCTTCAGCGCGGCTATCAGGGCGCGGGCCTCGGCCGTTTTGTCGAGCATGAAGAGCGCCCTGGACAGCGGAACCCTCGGATCCACGAATACCGGCCCGCCGTCAGCCAGCGCGAGCCGGAATCCGCTGGCCGCCGCGGCGGGATCGTCGGCAAGCAGCCATTGCTCGCCCGCACGCAGAAATGCCTCTGCCCGTGGCATGGATGGGCTCTGGATGCCAGTGACGGCAAGCCTGCTCATCCGCTGCGCTGCGGCCTCATGCTCGCCGCTAAAGGCGGCGTCGAACTCTATTGCGTCAAATTCCTCGCGACTCAAAACAGGCACGATACAGAACGTACCCACCCGGACGGGGCTTTCAACGCGCAGTCGCGCCACCGATCCTGCGCGGAGTCCGGCCTACCGCCGGGAGCGCTCAAGCGCGTCCCAGAATCCTCGCCTGAGCGCATGCCGCACCTCGTCGTGAAGCAGCGAATCGATCGGCAGTGCCGAGCCTTGGAGCAGCCTGGCCTCAAGGTCAGAAGGCATCCGGGGCTTGCGCGCTAGCACCGCCTCGAGCCACAGGGCAGGTGCGTCGCGCGCCACCGCCTCCCCGAAGCCGAAGCCCTCGGCGTGTGCCGCCTGTACCGCGTCGGCCAGCGAGACGGCCACTGGCGGCGGAACGGGCGCCTGGGGCGCGACGGGCTGAGGGCCGCTGTAGAGACCGCCATGCGGGGCGAAAGCCGGGCCAAGCGCGCTGCCGGCATGCTGGCCATGCTGCGGGCCGGAGAACTGGCCGGGTTGCCGTTGCTCAGCGGATCCGCCGTACGGGCCGCCGGCTCCGGCCGACGGGTAGTGCTCCGCGGGCTGATATTGCTCGGCCTGCGGGTACTGCTCCGCCGGGATGTACTGCTCGGGCGGCTGATACTGACCACCCTGGACGTATTGTTCCGGCGGGTACTGCCGTGCCCCGCCGCCCTGGCCCTGGCGCTGTGAGCCGCCCGGCTGGTCGGCCTCCGGGCCGGCCGGGCTGTCGGTGGCCGACGCTGGCATCCGGTCAAGGAACGGATCCGGCGGGTAACTTTGCGTGCTCTGCGGCCTGGGCGCCTGGTCATCACCATGCTGAGGTGATCCTGACCCGGCTGGGGCGCTGAGCGGACTCGGCGCCCCGAAACTTGCTGGCGAGTTGCCGCTGCGCGGCATTCCGCCCGGCTGGGCCGGCTGCGGCGCGGCGGGCTGGCCCTGTTGCGCGGCGCCGGAAGGCTGCGCTCCGCCCAGCTGGCTCTGCTGGCCGTGACTCCCGGCGGGCTGGCCTTGCAGTCCGCTGGGTTGGCCGGGGATCCCAGCGGGCCGGCTCTGCAGTCCGCCGTCGGCCTGGCCAGGCAGGTCACCTGACTGGCCCTGGATCCCGGCCGACTGGGCATGGGCCCCGCCCGGCTGGTCCCGCAACTCGGCTGGTTTGCCCTGCTGCAAGCTGCCAGGCTTGCCCTGCTGGACTCCGCCCCGCTGGACTCCGCCTTGCTGGACTCCGCCTTGCTGGCCCGGCAGGTCACCGGGCTGGCTCTGGATCCCGGTCGCCTGGCCCTGCTGAGCGCCGCCCGGCTGGGCGTGCTGCGTCCCGCCTGGCTGGCTCTGCTGAACTCCGCCTGGCTGGGCGTGCTGTGTCCCGCCTGGCTGGGCATGCTGAGCGCCGCCCGGCTGGCCCGGCAGGTCACCCTGCCGGCTTCGCGAGGGTAGCTGCTCATCCTGCGGAGCCGGGCGGGCGCCGGACGGCGGCTGGGTGGCGCGCTGGAAGTCCGTGACGACCGGGGCGGTGTAGATGGGCGGCGGAGCAGGCAATGCCGCGGCGGGCAGTCCACGATGAGTCACGGCGCCGACGGCCGACCCGTGACCGTTGGCCAGGGATCGGCCTGGGTAGGCAACGGCCGAGTACTCGTCCGCACGGTGCGCTGGCTCGGCGCCGGCGATCAAGTCGACGAATGGCCGCAGGTGGGCGCTGCCTATCTCGAGAATGTCATCGCACTCCTGGCGCAGTGGCCGCGCGATCGTCCAGTTCCCGTCCACGGTGATATGCACGAGAATGACCCGGATCCCGAGGTCCTGCACCTCGGCGACCACCTCGGCAAGATCCTCTTCGCCGCTGACGAGGATAGCGTCGGTGATCGCCCCGTTTCTGGCCAGGGTGTTCAGGTCACGGTGCATCTCGGCTTCGACGCCCTCGCGGCGGCCGGGGCGCATCCTGCCGAGCCGAAGCTTGAGTCCGGGCAGGTCAGCGAGAGTGTCGTGGTCGGATGTCCGCCGCCCCTCGACCGTCGCCTCGTACCAGTAGCACCGCAGCATGGGCAAGCCGCTACGGT
>WNGH01019780.1_pt1 | contig 10294 bp, 10 predicted proteins | sample 5400631 | NCBI WGS metagenome assembly WNGH01 (sample SAMN13153373, study PRJNA577476) | soil metagenome | isolation source: 115 cm soil or saprolite under Garry oak tree replicate 1 | place: USA:California | collected 2016-06-15 | reverse complement strand
GCTGGGTCCGCTGGGTCCCCTGGCTCGGTTGGCTCCGCCGGGTCCATCGGCTCGGCCGGGTCCGCCGGTTCGGCCGGGTCCGCCGGGTCCTCGGGGTCCGCCAGGTCCGCCAGAGGTGCCCGACCTGGCCGTCGTCGGGCAAAGCACTCATCCGGGCAGCCGGCCGACGAGGCCCAGGTAGGCCCAGGGCCGCTGGCGCTCGCGGCGTCAGCCGCCAGGGTTGAGGCGGAGGCCAGGATCCTGGCGGCCCTGCATCAGGCGCGGAGGCCTGCCCCAGAGCCCGCGCCGGCCGGAAACGCCAACGACGCCGGACCGACCGAGGCTGGGCTGGCTGCGCCAGTCGCCGGATGCGGCGCGGCAGGGGAGGCCGGTTCGCCGGCCGGTCAGGTGCCGATGCCGCGACCCGAGGTCGCGTCGGGAGCGCAGCCGTGGCCGGCCAACCAGCCCGCCGACGCGCCAGATCCTGGCCAGTCTGACGACGCTACATCGTCCTGCGGCGGCCCAGAGTTCAATTCCGCGGACGCGGATGAGGGCGCAGTAGCGGAGTTCCTGCAAGAGCCAGACGTCGCCGGCTACCTGGACGCCGACCTCGAGGACGACGCCGACCTCGAGGTCGACGCGACGGCGGACGAGCCGCAGGACCACGCGCCATCGGGCTATGCCAGGCGCAGGATCACTCGCGGCTACTCCATTCCGCGGCTGTCGAGGTCCAAGCGGCCGGGTGCGATCCCCGGCGCCCAGCAGCCCGGCTGACACCGGCCGCGGCGCGCGGGCGAAATTGGGATGCGCGCGCGGCCGGGACATGGTGGTGTAGCTGCCATGAACCGGACCGCGGTGCTTGCCGCGTTCAACGAGCAGGTACGGCAGAGCACCAGGCCTGACGGGACGGGCGCGACCTTCCAGGCGGGCAGCTTGGTGGTCAGGCGGCTGGCCGTGCCTGGCCAGGGTGGCTCAGGCGTGCTGTGGTCGCGCCTGGACGCGGGCAACGCCGACGAAGTCATCGCCGCGGAGGTCAAGCTGTTCGCCGGCCGCGGCGAGGAGTTCGAGTGGAAGCTGTACAGCTATGACGAGCCCGGCGACCTGGCGGCCCGCCTGCTGGCGGCCGGCTTCGTGCCGGAGGAACCCGAGTCGCTGATGGTCGCGGTGATAGCGGAGATCGCCGACGCGCTGGCGTCGGCTGAGCTTCCGGCCGGGGTAAGGCTGGAGCGGGCGACCGACGAGGCCGGTGTGGACCTCCTGATCAAGGTGCACGAGCTCGTCTTCGGCCAGGACGAGTCCGAGCTCAGGGCCTCGCTGCTCACGCAGCTGGCCAGCGCGCCGGAGACGACCGACCTGGTGGTCGCGATGGCCGGCGACGAACCGGTCTGCGCGGCCAGGACCGAGTTCCTGCCCGATACCGAGTTCGCCGGGCTGTGGGGCGGCGGAACGCTGCCGCAGTGGCGCCGACAGGGCATCTACCGAGCACTCGTGGGATACCGGGCCGACCTCGCCGCCCAGCGCGGCTACAAGTACCTGACGGTCGACGCATCGGACCAGAGCAGGCCGATCCTGGAGCGGATCGGCTTCGAGTGCCTGGCCAGCACGACCCCGTACAGGTGGTCGCCCGCGCAGGCGGGGCGGATCGCGCAGGTGCCGTAGCCCGGCCGCGAAGCTCCGCGCCGTCGCCCGCCCGCCGCCCTACCGGCCGTTACCCGGCACCGAGGACCGCCGCATGACGGGCGCGGTCGTCGTGGCCGCGGTTGCCGTCGCGGGCGGCAGCGCGGCCGTGCAGTACATACACCTGGATGCCTTGTACGGGATCAGGCTGAGGCACTCGGGGCACTGCCGCTCGGCGGCTTCCTTGTTGCGCTGCGCGAACGCCATCACCTTGCTCATCGGCGCGACGAGCAGGAAGTACACGACGGCAGCGATGATGAGGAACGCGATCACCGCGTTCAGGAAGACGCCGTACTTGATCGTGGTGGTGCCGATCGTGAACTTGAGCGAGCCGAAGTCCGGCGACCCGCCGGCCGCCGCGATGAGCGGCGTGATGATGTCCTTCACCACCGCCTGCACGATGTTGTTGAACGCGACCCCCATCACGACTGCCACGGCCAGGTCGATGACGTTGCCGCGGAGCAGGAACGTCCTGAAGCCCTTCATGCACATCCCTCGCAAGTTTGGTCGGCATGCCCGAAGGTGAGGCTACATCGGTCGGCTTGCCCGGGGATGACACAACGAGATTTGCGCGCAATGCCCGTTATGCTGCTTCTGCGCGGCGTCGCCGTGGTGCTCTGCCACCTCGTAGCAGTCCCGCAGCGCGGTCAGCATGCCGAGCCCGAGCAGTTCGAACCTGACCAGCCCCGCGTACGCGCAGTCGTCCTTGTCCATATGGCGATTCGCCGCTGTCGGCAGGCGTCGGCGGGGGCACAGCAGCAGGCGCGGTATCAGGCGCGGGGGCCCGGGGGCCGGGGGGTTCCACGGTGCCGGCTCGTTCAGCGCCGCGAGCAGCGCGTCGAAGTCAAGCTGCCACGACCACGACAGCCCTGCGTCGGCGTCTCGTCCGCCGCTTCCCGCATCGCCCCTCCCTTCGTGGCGCACCCCGGGTCTGCCGTGGTCTCGCTCCGCGGCCCTGCTCCCGCACCCCCTGGTCTACGAGCCGTCGGCCCGCCTGGCCCGCACCCTCGCCCGGCCCGCCTGCCGCCTGCGCCCGCGCCCCGCACACGCGCTTCCCCCGGTGAACAGCGCTGTCACATCGATGTCCGCCGGCGGGCGCCGCCCAGAACAGCGCTGCCACATCGATGTCCGCCGGTGAACAGCGCTGCCACAACGAAGTTCCGCGGACCGCGCCGCGCAGGACAGCGCTGCCACATCGATGTCCGGGGGCGGCCGGCCGGCCGGGGACCGCCGACTTGCCTGGGGCCGGCCGGCGCGCGCCCCTGTCGGGCCCGCCGCCGGCGCGGCGCCGTCCCGGCGGGCCGCCTGGATGGCCGCGAGGGAACGGGCTGGGGCAGGGCGGCGGCGGGCAGGGCGGCGGCGGGCACGCCGCGAGGCGTGCCCGCTCACCCGTGACCCGGTGAACCCTTGGTGCTGCCATAGCGCCCCCAAGGGTTCTGCGGGTGAGCCGTCCGCGTCGTGCGCGCGCCAGCCAGCCGCCCCCATAGGCCCGGACCCGGAGACCGCCTACCGCGAGGAGATGACCGTGCGGAGACCGAAGCAGGGCCAGCCTGAGCAGGAACGCCAGCACGAAGACCCCTGGCAGGCGCCCGATCCGGCGCTCGCGCTCGCACTTCGGCAGATTCGAACGCTTCCCATAGCCCGCGGGCGGAAACGCCGTTGCGCCGTGCCGCCCGACCGGCCAGCATGAGCAGCCATGGGATGGACGCTTACCGACGATGTCGGGGCCTACCGCGCGGCGGTCGGCGAGCTGCTTAGCTCCGAGCCCGAACGTAACACCGTGCTGCTGTCGGTGCTCGCGAGCCTGACCAGGCTCGGTCCGGCCGCGTTCGGCGACGCCGCCCCGCTGTTCGGATGGTGGCCGCGGGACGGAGCGCCGAGGGCCGCCGTGCTCCAGACGCCGCCGCGGCCGATGCTGCTGACCGCGCTGCCGGGGGAGTCGGCCGGGCAGCTGGCGCGGGCGCTGGCCGACCGCGGCGCGGCGCTGGCCGACCGCGGCGCGGCGCTGTCCGGCGTCAACGGCCCGGAGGCCGACGTGACCGCCCTGGCCGCCGTGTGGCGTGACCTGACCGGGGCGAGCGGCCGTACTCACCAGCGGCAGCGGCTGTACCGGCTCGGCGCGCTGGTCCCGCCGGAGCCGGCACCGGACGGCACGGCGAGGCTCGCCACCGTCGCCGACGCGGCCGTCGCCGGTTCCTGGTATGCGGCCTTCGCCGCCGAGACGGGCCAGGTGGAGGCCGTGGATGACGTGGTCACCGACCGGCTGCACCGAGGTCAGCTGTTGCTCTGGGAGGTGGCGGGCAAACCGGTGTCGATGGCCGGCCTGACCGACGTGCTGGCCGGCGTCGCCAGGGTCGGGCCGGTGTACACCCCGCCTGGCCGGCGCGACAGCGGCTACGGAGGCGCGGTGACGGCCGCCATCAGCGAGCTCGCGTTGTCCCGCGGCGCCGAGTCCGTCATCTTGTTCACCGACCTCGCGAACCCGGCAAGCAACTCGCTCTATCGCAAACTGGGCTACGAGGCGGTCGAGGACCGCATGGTCGTCGTCTTTGGTGCATGAGGCCGCTTCGGCCCGCGCTCATGTCCGGATGGCCGTTCTAGTCATTAACATTATGTCTGTGCCGGATGCACTATTAGTTCCTGCGCACCCCTGCTCGTTGTCCGTTTACCGCCGACGTGGTACAACAGGCCGAATGACCGCCAGCACAGGTCCCGCACAGCCCGCCATCGCCGAACGAGACGGCGACGGCTCCCTTGCTGTCCGCGTCCACGGCCTGCGCAAGAGCTACGGTCCGGTCGTCGCCCTCGACGGCGTCGACCTCGATATCCGGCGGGGCGAATTCTTTACCCTGCTCGGGCCGTCGGGATCGGGGAAGACCACGCTGCTGCGGCTGATCGCCGGCTTCGAGCGGCCGGAGGGCGGCACGATCGAGCTTGGCGGGCGGGACATCTCGAAGGTGCCGCCGTACGCGCGCGACATCAACACGGTCTTCCAGGACTACGCATTGTTCCCGCACATGTCGGTTGCGCAGAACATCGAGTACGGGATGCGGGTCAGGCGAGTCCCCAGGCCGGAGCGGCGCAGGCGCGCCGAGCGCGCCCTGGAGATGGTGCGGCTGACCGGACTCGGCGGGCGCAAGCCCACGCAGCTCTCCGGCGGGCAGCGGCAGCGGGTGGCGCTGGCCAGGGCCATCGTCAACGAGCCGGAGGTGCTGCTGCTCGACGAGCCGCTCGGTGCGCTCGACCTCAAGCTGCGCCAGGAGATGCAGCTTGAACTTCAGCACGTGCAGCGCGAGGTCGGCATCACGTTCGTCTACGTGACGCACGACCAGGAGGAGGCGCTGTCCATGAGCGACCGGATCGCGGTGCTCAGCCGCGGCCGGATCGAGCAGGTCGGCACGCCGCTCGAGGTCTACGAGCGACCGCGGACGGACTTCGTGGCCGGCTTCATCGGGATCTCGAACGTGATCGAGCGGGACGGAAGGCACATCACCATCCGTCCGGAGAAGATCCGCATGCTGGCCGCCGGCGAGGAGCCGCCGGCCGGATACCACGCCGAGGCCGGGATCATCAGGGACGTAGTCTACGTCGGGGTCTCCACGCGGTACACGATCGCTCTTGACGCGGGCGGCGAGCTCGTGGTCGCCAGGCAGAACGAGCAAGCCCCTGATACGACACACGACATCAGCGGCCGGCCGGCGAGGATCGCATGGTCGCCAGACCAGACCAGCACGGTATCGCAAGGGGAGGGCGCGCGTACCTAGCAACAGGCGCGCGGAAGGGCAGGCAGGAACATGTTCGGTCAGCACAGTAATCAACCGCGCACACATCATCGGAGCGCGCATCACCGGCTCACACATCACCCGCTCACACATCACCGGCGCGCGAACTACCGGCGCGCGGCAACCGGCCTCGCGGTGCTCGGCGCCGCTGCGCTGCTCGCCGCGTGCGGCAGCGGCGGCGGCAGCAACGGCAGCAACGGCAATTCCGGCGGCACCCCGAGCGGCGGGGTGCCGACCGCGAACCTGCCGGTGCTCAAGCACATCGGCAAGGGCGAGGGTCAGCTGAACCTGATCGCCTGGACTGGCTATCTGGACCCCAGCTGGGTCAAGCCGTTCGAGCAGCAGACCGGCTGCCAGGTGAACTCCAAGTACGCGAATACCTCGGATGAGATGGTCGCGCTCATGGCCGACGGCGGCGGCGGCCAGTACGACATGGTGTCCTCCTCTGGCGACGCCGACCTGCGGATCATCTACGGCGGCAACGCGCACCCGGTCAACATCAATCTGATCCCGGACTGGAAGAACTTCTTCCCGCAGTTCCAGTCGCCGCCGTTCAACACGGTCAAGTCGTACTGGGCGCTCGCGTCGCAGGAGATCTCGGCGTTCAAGAACGGTGACGTGGTCGTGGGTGCCGGCTGGCCGTACCAGGTCAGCGCGCTCGAGGCGGCGAAGTTCCCGATCGGCTCGACGATCCCGAGCGAGGGCGCGACCGGCTGGGCCGACACCTGGATGCTGGCGGCCAGGGCCCCGCACCCGAACTGCGCCTACATGTGGATGCGCTACATCAGCACGCCGAAGGTGCAGGCCATGCAGGCGGTGACCTACGGCGAGACCCCGGACAACAAGCTGGCCTGCTCCTACATGGACAAGATCCAGGCCGGGTCGTGCGCGCAGTACCACGCCAACGCTCCGGCCGCGTACCTCAACTCGGTCGCGCTGTGGAAGACGCCGGTGGCGACGTGCGACAACGGCAAGCCCGACTGCGTGCCGTACTCCCAGTGGGTGACCGCATGGAACACCCAGGTCAAATGAGTCAGCGGCGGGGCGGGCCTGGCGAGCGCCGGGCCCGCCCCGCCGCGGGCCCCGTTCGCCCGGGGGCGAGCGGCCCGTGACCGATCAGATCGCCGGCCGCCGGCCGGCCGGCGGAGCCTGGTCGAAGGTCGGAGCGGCGCTGTGGCGCCGGCCGTGGGCGCGTGCGACCCTGCTGCTGACGCCGCCGCTGGCCTGGTTCCTGGTGATCTACCTCGCCGCCCTCGTGGTGCTGCTGATCACGGCGTTCTGGGAAACCAACCCGTTCACCAACAATCTCGAGCAGATCTGGAACCTGCAGAACTTCGCCCAGCTGTTCCAGACGCCGGCCTACCGCTCGGTCATCCTGCGCACCGTCGGGATGGCGGCGGGGGTCACCGTCGCGGACGGGATCATCGCGTTCCCGTTCGCCTACTTCATGGCGCGGGTGGCCACCAGGCAGACCCGCACGATCCTGTACGTCGCGATCCTGCTGCCGTTGTGGGCCAGCTACCTGGCGAAGGTCTACGCGTGGCAGCTCGTGTTCACCAGGGACGGGCTGCTGAACTGGTCTCTGGGCAAGGTCGCGCTCGGGCCGCTGAACCTGATCAACACGAACTGGGCCGTGTTCATCGCGTTCTGCTACATCTGGCTGCCCTACATGGTCATCCCGGTCTACGCGGCGCTTGACCGGATCCCAGGATCGATGATCGAGGCCTCGCAGGACCTGGGAGGCCGGACATGGCGGACGACCCGGTCCGTCATCATGCCCCTGGCGCTGCCCGGCATCGTGGCGGGATCGATCTTCACGTTCTCGCTGACGCTCGGCGACTACATCATCCCCGAGCTGCTCGGCGGCACCAACTCGGTGTTCATCGGATCGGTCGCCTACGACAGCTTCCTGTCCAACAACATCCCGCTCGGCGCGGCGATGGCGATCGTGCCGATCGCGATCATGATCTGCTACCTGCTCGGGGCGCGGGCCCTCGGCGCCTTCGAGGACCTGTGATGGAGTCGACCGGCCTGAAGGTGGCGCTGCGCGTCTGGGTGGCGCTCGTGCTGGCGTTCCTGTTCGTGCCGATCCTGCTGATCGTCGTCTACGCCTTCGACCCGGCGACGGTGGAGAGCTGGCCGATCCACGGTTTCACCATGCACTGGTTCACCGTGGCCTGGCACGACAAGGACGTCCGCGACGCGTTCCTGCTCTCGGTGAAGGTCGGCCTGCTCGCTACCGGCATCGCGCTGGTGCTCGGCTCTGCCGTGGCCTACGCGCTGCACCAGTTCAGCTTCTTCGGCCGGGACGCGATCTCCTTCCTGCTCGTGCTGCCGATCGCGCTGCCCGGTATCGTCACCGGCCTCGCGCTGAACTCGTTCTTCTCCTTCGCCAGCGTCCAGCTGTCGCTGTGGACGATCGTGATCGGCCACGGCACGTTCTGCATCGTCATGGTGTTCAACAACCTGATCGCGCGGCTGCGCAGGATGCCAGGCTCGCTCGCCGAGGCGTCGATGGACCTGGGCGGCCGCGGCTGGCAGACCCAGCTGTACGTCACGCTGCCCTCGGTGGTCACCGCGCTGATCTCCGGCGGGCTGCTGGCCTTCGCGCTCTCCTTCGACGAGGTGGTCGTGACCGTCTTCACCTCGGGCGCCCAGAACACCCTGCCGATCTGGATCTTCGGCCAGCTCCGGCTTGGCCAGCAGCTGCCCGAGGTCAACGCTGTCGTGTCGATCGTCATCCTGTTGACGATCGTCCCCGTGCTGCTCGCCGCCAGGATCGCCGGGGCCGGCGCGGTCACCAGGACGGCCAGGGCCGCCGCCGTGCAGGACGCCGGGCGGGTCTAGGGCATGTCGCCCGCTGGACAGCTGTGGCAGCCGAGCGACTTCCCCGCGTCATGGCTGCGCGCCAGCTGCCAATGCTCGTCCTGCCTGGACCCGGGCTCGGGCCAGCGGCTGGCGCGCATCGCCGATCGGCCCGCTGAGGTGCGGGTCGGCGAGGTCACGCAGGATCCGCGCGACGACGGCACGGTGCGGGTGACCTTCGAGCCCGACGGGCATCGCGGTGTCTTCGCTCTGTCCTGGCTCGCCGCGGCGTGGCAGCCGACGGCCGCGCCCCGTACCGAGGACGCCAAGCGACTGTGGAGCGCCGCCGACTTCGCCGCCGGGCAGCCGCAGGGCCGCTGGGAACGATACCTGCGTGACCCCGAGCACCGCGCCGCCTGCCTGACATCGCTGCTCACCGACGGTTTCGTGCTATTGCGCGATGTGCCGGCCGTGCCGGGAACCGTGCTGGCCGTGGCGCGGAGCATGGGCTATGTCCGGGAAACGAACTACGGCCTGCTCTTCGACGTGCGGGCGAAGGTCGATCCGGCCAACCTCGCCTACACCGCGCTGGCCATCGCTCCGCACACCGACAACCCGTACCGCGACCCGGTTCCGACCGTGCAGCTGCTGCACTGCCTGGCCAGCGCGGCCGAGGGCGGCGACTCCGGCCTGGTCGACGGCTTCGCGGCCGCCAGCACGCTGCGCGCCGAGTCCCCCTCGGCGTTCGCCACCCTCGCCAGCACGCCGGTGACGTTCGCCTACGCGGACAGCACCGCCGAGCTGCGCGCGACCATGCCGCTGATCGGCCTCGATCCGCGCGGGCTGATCAGGGAGATACGGTTCAACAACCGGTCGATGCAGCCGCTGCCGCTGCGGCCGGCCGCGGGACCGGCGGCCGCAGCGCGCGAGGCCGACGCCTTCTACGGCGCCTGCCTGGCCTTCGCCGAGATCCTGTCCAGGCCCGAGCTGATGGTCACCTTCCGGCTGGACCCCGGCGACTGCGCGGTATTCGACAACACCCGCGTGCTGCACGCGCGGACTGCTTTTACCGCGGCGGGCAACCGGCACCTGCAGGGCTGCTACGCCGATCTTGACGGCGTCGCCTCGACTCTCGCGGTAATAGGGCGGCGGTCAGGGCCGGCCGCCGGGCCAGCGGGGCAGGCGGGCCGGGCCGGGCCGGCCGGCGCAGGACCGGTAGACGAGCCCATAACCACGAGGAGCCACGGCGATGACGAGCACTGATCCGGTCGAGCGGATCGCGGACCTGTTCGCGAGCGAGGGAGCCGCCGAGTACCTCGGCGAGCCGGTGACTCAGGCCGCGCACATGCTCCAGGCCGCGCACCTGGCCGAGTTCGACGGCGCCGACGACGCCATGGTCGCCGCCGCGCTGCTGCACGATGTCGGCCACTTCGCCGGCACGGTGAGCGGTCGCGAGCTGATGCGCGGCGCGGACAACCGGCACAGCCACGCCGGTGCGGACTGGCTGGCGCAGTGGTTCGGCCCCGAGGTCACCGAGCCCGTGCGGCTGCACGTCGCGGCCAAGCGGTATCTGTGCGCGGTCGAGCCCGGCTATGCCGGGACGCTCTCCCCGGCCTCGGTCTACACGCTCGGCGTCCAGGGCGGGCCGATGCGCGGATCGGAGCTTGACGAGTTCGCTGCCAGCCCGTACGCGCAGGCGGCCTGCCGGCTGCGGCACTGGGACGACGCCGCCAAGGACCCCGCCGCGCCGCCGCCGCCGTTCGACCACTTCAGGGAGTTGCTCGCCGGCCTGGTCCGGCTTCCCGCCGGCTGATCCGTATTCCCCGCCGGCCTGGTCCGGCTTCCAGCGGGCTGACCCGGGCTGTACGCCGGCCGCCGGCTGTCTCGGCAGCCCGCCGCCGACTGGCGCGCTCAGGGGGCGCTGGTGCCCGTCCGTCCGTAGGCGTCCTCCAGCCGGACGACGTCTTCCCGCCAGCCGGGCGGCGCCGTCGACGCCTCGGCGAAGACGATGTCGGTGATCGCGGTGACCCTGTGCACCACCCTGGGCGGGA
>WNGH01028946.1_pt1 | contig 10295 bp, 9 predicted proteins | sample 5400631 | NCBI WGS metagenome assembly WNGH01 (sample SAMN13153373, study PRJNA577476) | soil metagenome | isolation source: 115 cm soil or saprolite under Garry oak tree replicate 1 | place: USA:California | collected 2016-06-15 | reverse complement strand
TTCACATCGAAAAGCGGGCTGGTGTAGGTGGGTACATCAACATATGCCTGGCGCCCACCGGCCATATTTACCCCGGCGATACGGCCATGGGCCATCGCGTTATCCCATGTACCCATGGTATGATGTTCGTCCACCGTCAGGTCAAAGAATTCAGCTATGTCCCCGGCCGCATATACGTCCGGGACATTCGTTTCCAGATATTCATTGACGACAAGACCTTGCCGGACTTCGATAGGCGTTGTTGCCAAAAACTGTGTGTTCAGGGTAATGCCCAAACCGACCCCGATCATATCGGTCTGTATCTCGCGACCCTTCTTTGTCTTTACATAACCAGGCACGCCATTATTTGGAACGACGCATTCAATCTCATCTCCGTGTATGACCTCGACGCCAAATTTCTTGGCAATATTATCCACGACTTCGCCACCTTCAGGATCCAGCGAGCTACGTAACCAGTAAGGGCCGCGCATGAGCCAGGTGGTGTTGAGTTTCCGCACGGCGAAGCCATCGCACAACTCATAGGAAATAAAGCTCCCACCATAAGCAAGCGCGGTACGCGACTCAAGCATACGCTCGATAATGGTCTTTGTGTCATCCAGCGTTACAAAGTTATAAATATGTTTGAGGTCTTTTGCCCCTGGCACACGCAGCGGGTTAGCCCAGCCGCCAGTTGCTACAAGCAGGGCATCATAAGGGAAAATTTGCCCTTTATCAGTCACAACCGCATGTTCATCGGTGTTCACGTCTGTTACGAAAGTTTCTGTATGGAGTTGAATATTTCTCTGTTCGTGCCAGGCAAAGTCACGGATCATGACCCTTTGCTCAGTAATTACGCCTTGTAAGAAGCGAGGAAGGGAGACTCGGTTATACAGCGGGTGGGGTTCGTTGGTAAATAACTGAATGCTACAATTTGGATCATTCTTACGCAGAGTTTCGGCCGCCGTTGTCCCTGCAACCCCATTGCCTATAATCACATATCGTCTATCATGCGTCGTCAAATTGTATTCTCCTTGTTCGCCGGGTCCATTTTACCTGATTGGATACGAGGGAATTCTAGCACAGTTTTGGGGAGAACGCTATAGCTCAGGAATCCCTCATGGTTAACCTCCAAAGAAGGTCAGAGATGTCTGGTAAAGTAGATACACATTGAGAACGACTATCAGCCCGACAACGATGGTAATGATTAGCGTTGTAATACGATGGTTGACCAGGGTGCCCATGAGGTCACGTCGCCGTGTGAACATGACCAGTGGAATGAGCGCAAATGGAATACCGAAGCTCAGAACAACCTGGCTAATGACCAGGGTGCGGGTAGGATCAAGGCTGACAGCGATCACGGCCAGGGCTGGAATCATAGTTACCAGACGACGCAGCCAGATGGGAATCTGGCGGCGGAGAAATCCCTGCATTATCACTTGACCGGCCATGGTACCCACCGTCGACGAAGAGAGCCCCGAAGCCAACAATGAAATGGCAAAGATAGTGCTCGCAGCATTGCCAAGCAGTGGCTGTAAAGTGCGGTACGCATCATTAATAGTTGCAATTGTGGTCAGGCCATGCTGAAAGAACGTTGCCGAGGCCATAACCAGCATAAACAGGTTGACCAGGCCCGCCAGGGTCATAGCAATGATCACATCAAGCAACTCGAAGCGGAAAAGGCGACGTTTCTGTTGCTCATCTGGCGTTTTGATGCGGTGCTGGGTCAGTGAGGAATGTAGAAAGATAACGTGCGGCATTACAGTCGCACCTAAAATCCCGACCGCAAGCAGAACACTCTCAGTTCCCCCAAACTGCGGCACCACTGAATGATAGGCGATCTGGCCCCAGTCTGGACGATCGAGAAAAGTTTCTATCAAGTATGAGGCAGCAACTACTCCTACAAGGGCCATAATCACTGCCTCAAGCGGTCGAAAGCCACGCCCCTCCAGGCCCAAAATGATAAAGGTTGTAATACCGGTCAGAATACCGGCCGCCAGTAGTGGTATGTGAAAGAGCAAATTAAAGCCGATTGCTGCACCCAGGAACATAAAGTCTGAATCAGCATAGCCATGAGATTACTTGCAATGATAACCCAGACCAGCATATAGCCGAACTGGGCACCGGCTTGAATATTTGTAGCAAAATTGCCAGGGTCGATGTAAGCTACACAGGCAATGAAAGCTGGTCCCAGGAAAGGCAGAATACGAGCTAAAATTCCCCGCTTGCTTTTCCCCTGGAGAACATCGCGAGCAGCTTCAACAGTGGCGACATCGCCAGGGCGTAGGCTATCGCTGTGGTGTTGCCATTTAGTTATTTGTTTCTGATCGCTTGATCTTACTAAGAACGCCATACAAACACTCCTGTGTCAGCATATATTCTATCTACTCGTCATTTTTCTGTTTCTGGCGAGGTTACGATAATCTGCTCAGCTAGCTCTGCTCCAAGCATACGTTCTACCTGCTGTGCCATTTCACCTACGAGTACACGCAAAGGCCCACCAAAAGGTGCTCGTTCGACCACCTGCACACGTGTCTCTGGATATAAACCCAGTTGCCCCAGGTAGCATAATTTTTCGGGGTTCTGGTCGCTGACACGCAGGATAAGTGCGGCCTGACCTTCTGATAACTGGGTCAGCGTGCATCCTTTACGGACAGACATAACTCCGTCCTTGCTCGGGATGGGGTCCCCGTGGGGGTCAACCGTGGGGTAACCCAATAAAGCATCCAGCTTATCTTCAAACTCTTCAGAGATGACGTGCTCTAACTTGTCGGCTTCATCATGCACTTTATCCCAGCTATAACCCAGCTCGCGCGCTAAGTAGAGTTCGAGTAAACGATGATGGCGGATAACTTCCATCGCCTTGCGCTCACCCAGAGGTGTCAGTCGCACCCCTCGATAAGGCGTATGCTCTACCCAACCGGCTTCCGCAAAATCTTTGAAGAGCATAGTTACGGTAGCATCACTCACGCCCAATTGCTCGTGCACTGCTGAAGTTGTAACCTTCTGCCCCCGTTCCTGCATGGCATAGATAACTTTCAAGCAGTCGCTGATGCGGGGAGCCAGTTCTTGAATTGATTCTTGAATTGATTTATGCATCGTTTACTCCTTCCTAAAGACATTTTTTAGCTCTCTAAAAAATAATATACCATAAAGTTAAAAATATATCAAGTGGTCAAAAAAATCAGGCTTCAGCCAATAAAAAAATGAACACGTTATTTTGTGTCCATTTGTAACCATTGAGGAGTTTTCGCCGCCTATGGCGGCTCGCCTATTAATGTGTGAGTGGCGGACTTTGCAGCCTGCAGCTGCAAAGTCCGCCACTCACACAAACCACTTCGAACTGCCGCAGACACTACCTTTCGACCCTGCTGAGCGAAGCTAGACGCGCCAGCGGCGTTGCAGGGTCGCATTTCAAGGCAGTGAGGAGTCAAGAAGAGGGCACCTGCATAGTTAGTCACTTTCAGGCAGGTTATAGATCTTCTCAAACTTGCTGTTCAGGTAGCGCGTGAAGTACTCAGGATTGGGCACTTCTCCGGTAACCCGCTGCATAAGTTCCTCGGGTAGATAGATTGCTCCAACAGTGTACATATGCTCACGCAACCATGTCAGGATGAACGCAGTATCACCAGATGCTAAGCGTGAATCAAAGTCTGGAAATGCAGCCTTGAGGGTATGGAAAATCTGAGCAGCAAAGAGGTTGCCCAGTGTGTATGTCGGGAAGTAGCCGAAACCGCTTGTCCAGTGAATATCTTGCAGCACTCCCTGAGCGTCATTGGCAGGTTCAACGCCGAGATATTCTCGATATTTTGCGTTCCAGAGACCCGGCAGTGACTCAACAGCAACATCTCCGTTAATAAGAGCCTTCTCTAGCTCGAAGCGCACAATAATATGCAGGTTATAGGTCACCTCATCTGCTTCGATACGTATCAGGCTGGGCTGGACTTTGTTTAGAGCGCGGACAAAGGTGGCAACATCCACCTGGGCAAATTGCTCTGGAAACGCTTCTCGTACAGCGCTATATTGACCCTGCCAGTATGGCTCAGAACGTCCAATGGAATTCTCCCAGAGACGGGACTGGGACTCGTGGGCTCCCATCGAAGCACCGCCAGCAACGGGTGTACGCACAAGTGTTGGCGCTGAACCCTGCTCGTAAAGTGCATGGCCTCCTTCGTGAATAGCCGCCATGACTGAGGGCTGGAGATAGTGCTTATCGGGGTGAACAGTGAGACGCACATCAAACGGGCTACCAAAGCTCGTGGTAAATGGATGTGGTGATTGGGCAACCTGACCCCGTGAGAAGTCGTATCCCATATCACGCAGCACACGCTCACTCAGTACTATCTGTTGAGCTACCGGGAACTCACCCTCCAGGCAAGAGGCATCTATCACGTTGCCACTGGCTTCGATGCGTTGGAGCAGTCTCTTACTCGTCTCACGCACAGGCTTAAACAAAGCATCTAGCTTGCGGGTCGTCATTCCCGGTTCATACTCATCCAGGAGCGCGTCGTAACGGGTCTCGACGAAGCCCAGTCTATCAGCAACTTCACGTTCTAAGGCGACCGTGCGGCTAAGCCAGGGTGCAAAACTAGCAAAATCATTATTTTCCCTGGCACGTCGCCATGCGTCAAAGCTTCCAGCTTGCACCCGTGCTATCTCCTCGACAAGTTTGCGCGGCAATTTTGTCCCCCGCTCGTAACCACGAAGAGCCTCACGCACCAGGCCACGGTCGGCGTCAGAGAAAGAATCCTGCTGAACTGTCTGGCGTAGTTGGCCTAGCAGGTCCCCCAAACGGCTCGAGGTCCAGCGTTCGTGCAACACTCCCTGAATTGTTGCCATCTGGAAGCCTCGTACCTGGGTAGCGCCTGCAGGCATGGCTGTATTCTGATCCCATTCAGCAATGCTCCCCAGAGCTGACAGGTCTGCTATTTCATGCATCAAGTCTAGCAATTCATTGATACGTGCATCGCTATATGTAAATTCTGGTACTGTTTTATTATCTTGTTTTAACATAGCTGCTTCTCGTGTTCTCCTATCTTTAGTGCAACGTGCGCGGACAGACAAAAACAATACCTATCTTGTACGCGCAAGTATGCCTCATAGTATACAGGAAAGGGCAAGCCCAGCCACTACATTTTATACCACCATACGTGAAATGTAGTGGCTGGGCTCTGCGCAGCCACCCCAGCCAGGCCCCACATCCCGGCATCAATCAATGGGCCAGGCCCCATGCCCCGGTATCAATGGGCCGGGCGCAGCGCAGCTACAATCATCGCCACCACGCTCAAAGCGAAGGATACGTAAAAGGCCAGGTGTACCCCATGCAGGAAGAGGGCCAGAGCTGCAGGGAACTGGCTCATCCCACCGCCATAGATGAAGACCTGCATCATCGCCGCCATGGGGACCGCACTCAAGGCGAGTGGGAAGACAATGGCAATGCTGAGCATCTGGCCGGTATTATTCAGCATACTGAGAATACCTGCCGCCGCACCTCGCGTATGTGGCTCAACCGAACTCATTATGGCGTTGGTATTGGGCGAGACAAAGAAGCCGGACCCGCCACCCATTAATGCCATGTACCCGGCGAGAACCCAGTATGGTGTCGAGGGGCCAATAGAGGTAAGCCCCAGCAACCCCAGCGAAGAGATGCCCAGGCCAATAGGGGCCAGCAGCCGTGAACCAACACGGTCCGAGAGCCGTCCACTCAAGGGACCAATCAACATAAAAGCCGCTCCAAATGGAGTCAGCAGGAGACCTGCCGTTAAGGGATCTTTGCCATATGGGCCTTGCAGAAAGAATATCAGGAGAAACAGCACCGCACCGCGGGCAATACCATTAAGCAGGCCGCTCAGATTTGCCAGTGCGAAGAGACGATCGCGGAAGAGACGCAGTTGGACGATTGGCTCTTTGATACGGGGCTCAATGACGGCAAACAGGATCAAACCGATAATGCCTACCACAAAAATGGTATAGGTGATCCATGGGGCAAGCAGAGGAAATGCTAGCAGGCTTAACCCGAGTAAGCTTCCCGTCAAGCCCACAGTAAGCGTTATGCTGCCAAACCAATCAATATGTTGATGTCCAATAGGCCGGACAGGTTCGCGCAGACGCCAGATCCCCCACACTACGCCAAAGATGGCAAACGGGACATTGAATAAGAAGACCCAGCGCCACGACCACTCGGTGAGTAGACCGCCAATGATCGGTCCTACCAGGAAGCCGGCCGCGCCCGCAATCTGATTGATGCCCAGGCCAAGTCCTACCTGTCCCTTACGGAATGCATCGGTCACGATAGCGGTACTATTTGTGACGAGCAGTGCGCCGCCAATACCCTGAATCACCCGCCCCACGATCAAGTCGCCGCCGTGAAATTGTGGCTGCGCCAGGCCCGCAACGAGCGATCCCAGTGCAAACATCACAAAACCACTGTTATAGAGACGCTTGCGTCCCCATATGTCGGCCAGGCGTCCAATAACCGGGGTCAAAACAGTCGTGATCAGCAGATACCCTATCAACACCCACATGATCGTAAAAAAAGTAGTATGGAGTTCGGTCAGGATATTAGGTAGTGCAATCAACAGAGCCGAACCTTGTATCGAAGCCAGCAAGGCGCCAACGGTGGTAACAGAGAGTGCCGTCCATTGATAACCATTTTGCTGCTCCGCCTCAGCCTGTTTAGATAGTTCGTCCTGTCGAATATTGTCAATTGGAACATCAGAAGAGAAACGTGAAGATCGCATAAACATCTTTCCAGAGAACGCTCTCCTTCTTGCTGTGCCACCAGCCCGACAGAGGTGAGCCTACAGAACAGTGTTGCACATCGCCATCACTATGACAAGCAAGCCGATAGCCAGGGTCGTCACAGAGATGGCGATCAGTACAGTACTTCATGGTTCCGCCTCAACCAGGTGGCGAAGCGCGGGAAGTGCAGCACGCAGCGCACGCTGCTCGTCACAGCTGAGCCGCTCCATCCGCATACCGTGCGCCAATCGGTATCATCACGACTGCGCTCTACATACCCCTGCGCCAGCAGGCGCTTGACCATGGCGGTCACAGTGGATGGAGCTACGGCCAGGTGCTCGGCAAGTTCTTGCATCATGCAGCGCTCATGCTCGACGAGCACTCGCAAGAGCGTGATTTGTCCTGGCGTGGCCCGCAGTTCCGATACATCTTGCCAACCAGGCCCGGCGCCAGGAGAGTCGGCATCCAATGGCAGGTCTGTATGTATACGCCGCAGCATCTCAGGAACGATCTTGAGCAAGGCCATCGCTACGTCTGTATCGTGCTGTACCGGTTCTCGGACCATTTAGAATAACCTTCTTACTCTCACTTCGATAATCTAAATATATGATATGCGAAATATATAAAAAAAGCAAGGGAATTGGACTGACATTTCATAGAGGGCGCGATTCATCGCGTTTCTACGAGTATAGCCATCCCATTGTGCGTAACATTCCCTGCAATGCCTGCGAAGCGTATTCAAACAACTCTGGGCCTGTGAAGCCTCCGAATTGTCCTTCGGAGGCGAGGTGAGGTTCAAGCGAGAGGAATCCATCGTAGCCATCAGCGCGTAGGTGCGCCAGGAGGTCGGGCCAGCGGGTTACGCCCTCGCCTGCTGCGACAACGCGGCCATTCGGGAGGGCGTCTTTGACATGCACCCAGCCCAGCCAGGGGCGTAGGGCTATATAGGCATCAGGGTAGGGGATTTGCCCGCATTGAATGAAATTCGCGGGATCGAGTACGAAGCGGAAGTGACTGTCTTCGCAGCTTTGCATGAGATCGACGCAGCGGTCGATCGTATCGCCGTAGATGCCCTTTTCGTTCTCGTGCAGCAGAGTGATGCCCGATGCTCGCGCTCGTTCGATCATAGTCCGCAGGCGCCGTACCACCGCGTCTCGAAATTGGTCAAGGTGCATTGTCCTTCCTGCCGCGGGAGGGTAAAACGAAAAAATGCGTATATAGGGCGTCTCAAAGAGGTGCGCGATTGCAATTGCACGTTCAAAACGCTGCAAGTGTTCGTCAAAGTCGCTGTCGATGGGCACCTTGCCGATAGGTGAACCTATGGCGGCAACGTGAATACCGTGGCCGTTCAGGATATCCTTGATATCGCTGATCTGCTCATTGCTCAGGTCAAGCACGGATGTGTTCCAGACTTCTCTCAGATCGAGGTGATAGATATCTTCACGTTTGAGTGCGGCGATTTGCTCGTGCAGATCGGACGATATTTCGTCAGCGAATGCGGATAGACGAATCATAGTAATGTTACCTCCTGGTGTGTGCGGGCCGATTCGTAGATGCCCAGGATAATTTCGACAGGCCGGCGCCCGGCATAGCCATCGACGAGCGGCGTGCGATCCTCGCGAATGGCACGGATCATGTCGGCAATCTGCAAGGCGTGACCGGTCACTGAAAGCGCGGCGGGGTTCTGTGCAGTGCCGCTCTGTTGCTGCATCTCGACTGTCGGCGCCTGTTGTTGAATGCCGTAGCTCCCTACTGCTTCTTTATCGTCGCGTGCAAGGTGCAGGTAGGCCAGGGCATCGTTTTCGATAATGGCCGATCCCTGGTCGCCAAAGATCTCGACGCGAGTAGCGACTCCTGGGTAGGCTCCTGTGGTGGCAGCAATGGTCCCGAGCGCGCCATTGGCAAAACGCAAGACCGCGACAGCCACATCCTCCGTTTCCATATGATGCACCAGTGTATCAGTATAGGCATAAACACTTTTCACAGGACCCATGAACCACTGCAAAAGGTCTATCGAGTGAATGGACTGGTTCATCAATACCCCTCCGCCGTCCAGTTCCCAGGTGCCGCGCCACGCGCCGCTATCGTAGTACTCCTGAGATCTCCACCAGGGAATAACGGCGTTGCCAAGTACCAGTCTCCCGAAAGTCTGCTCGTCTAACAGCTTGCGTACCTGCTGACTGGCGGGGTCGAAGCGGTGCTGGCTGATGACGGCCAGTTTGACGCCTGTCTCCCTTTGCACGCGCAGCATTTCGTCCAGCGCTGCGCGCCGAATCTCCATCGGCTTCTCTACGATGACATGCCGTCCTGAGCGCATGACCTGGCATACATGTTCGCCATGCTTGCCGCTCGGCGTGCAGATGATCACCACGTCCAGCCCTTCTCGCTCCAGCATGGTCGAGAGATCTGTATACGGTGTGGCTCCGTAGCGCGCGGCCAGTGTTTGCGCTCTTTCGGGAATAAGGTCGGCCGCCGATACAAGCACCGCGTCCGGCAGGCGGGAGATAGCCTCCGCGTGAACCGGACCGATGACACCGCAGCCAACCAGTCCAAAACGTAATGGTTCTGTCATGATCTGTAATCCTTACTTGCCCTGTAGAGCATCACTCCTGTCTCTTAGATGATACTAAACAGCTCCTATGGCTTTCAAGGTGAAGCGTACTGCAGCACAAGGCTTCGCAAACAGTGGGGTCAATAGTCCCGAGCAGGCAGAGGCAGAGCCTCTGCCGCATCCCTTTTGCAGTTGTTGGGCGAAGAATAAAGGGGAGTGCAGAGGGGACGAAGTCCCTTCTGCCGGGGTCTGGGGTGCCCCCAGCTTTTCCACCCAAATCCCCCTCAAGGATGCAGAGCCAGTGAAAGGAGGTATTGCGTGTTCAGTTGAATAGGTTTATTATTCTTAATACCTTGCTATGCGTACTCAGAAACTGAAGGTTAACTTTTATCGTGTCTATACAAGGGTTACGTATTCTCGCTTGCATGGTATATCGTTCTTTCCAACACAAAACCTTCCTCTAATGGGCTCACTTTAGAGAGCCACATTGACAGAAATGAACTGGAGGTTACCCAAATGGCAGATAACGGCCATTTCCTTCTCCTCATGAAAGGGGCAACGCCGTGGAATCAATGGAGACAAGAACATACTGAAGTCCAGCCCGACCTTTGCGGGATCGACCTCACCAACGCCAACCTCAGGGGAGCAGACCTCACCAAAGCAGACCTCAGATGGACAGACCTCACCAAAGCAGACCTCACCGAGGCCAACCTCACGGAAGCGTTCTTGGCCGAGGCTAACCTCATTATGACCAATCTCAGCAAGGCCAACCTCACTAAGACAGACCTTCTGAGAGCGAGCCTCTTTGGCGCAGACCTCAGGGGAGCAGTTCTCAGGAAAGCCAATCTCACTGAAGCAGACCTTTGCGAGGCAGACCTCAGGGGAGCCGATCTCAGGGAAGCCAATCTCTACCGCGCAGACTTCAGGAGAGCCGATCTCAGGGAAACTAACTATATCAAAGCTAACTTTTATGGGACAAAACTCATCGGGGCAATTTTCAGTGATGCAGACGTGGTGCATAAAGATG
>WNGH01018776.1_pt1 | contig 10295 bp, 19 predicted proteins | sample 5400631 | NCBI WGS metagenome assembly WNGH01 (sample SAMN13153373, study PRJNA577476) | soil metagenome | isolation source: 115 cm soil or saprolite under Garry oak tree replicate 1 | place: USA:California | collected 2016-06-15 | reverse complement strand
AGTGAGCTTGCGCGCTATGTCACGACGCGGGTCGTTCCAAGGACGAGTCAACCCGCACTCTTGCCACAGCGCGACGACCGCCTGCTCGTCCTGAGGTTCGTATTTGCGAATCTTCATTATTTGAGTGACGCCCAACGTCTTGCTGTGCGGCGGGCCCGCACGATGCGGAGAAATGGTACGACGCTTCCGGCCCGTCCGCACCAGCTAAAGTTAGGCACAGGTTTCAAACGAAGCTCCGCTGCGAAGAACGGGCACCATGTCTGGAGAGCGGCCAGTGTAACGCGATGTCTCCACTGCGCCACGACGGGCGCGCGAGACGCCAGCACGGCACGGTCGTTCCGAGCCGGGCGCGGCCTGTGAGAGGGCACCCCAACCCCGGCAGCAGCCGCGTGATTTTGAACCGCCACTCCTTTCGCTGAAGCGGAGCGGGACGCAGCGCCCAACGAAACTGCCCATGTACGAACCTTGCGCGCCGCGCGCCGTGCGAGACGCGATCGGTGCACGGCACCCCTTCGGTTGTGATGGCACCAAATGCAGCACACTCCGACACACAAACGAAAGTTCACGCCTAACGTCGCCGTTGAGCCGCCGAGCGAGCGGGCGAAGCCCGCTCGCGAAAGTCGGCCTCGAACGGCTTGTTATGGCTCACTTGGTAGCTTGTGAGTTATTTCAGATGTTGGAACGAGATCGAGCCGCCGTTCGGGTCGTCGGCGTTGAGGGACATCTTCCACACGCGGCTGCCCTCAGGGCATAGCTTCTTGTCCTCGTATGGGTCGTAACCTTCAGTCCCACCTGGGACGCTCTGCATCACCTTGAAGAAATACATCACCTTAACCGTCAGGCCGCCGATTTCTACGAGTAGGTTGGCACGGTCGGGACCGTAATAGTCGGGCACGGGGAAATAACGGTAATTTCCACTCGGCGTTACTCTCAATTCTCCGTGCCTCGGCCCTTCAAGGATGCTCGCCTTCCCCGCAAGTCCAACTGCCTTATGCTCGACCCTGTCGAAGTAAATGTTGACCGCTCGCACCGGGCTCATGGCATTGACCGCAGTCCCAGGTGGTATAGGCGGATTCTCGATCAAATGGCAAACGCCGATGGTGCGATCGATCTTGGCAGCGCCCTGTTTCGCTGCGCCCGCCTGCACGATCATCACCTGGGCGTATTGCGGCGGCGCATCCGGCATGTCGACCATAAATCACTCTCTATGAGCCATAACGTTTTGCGTCAGCGGCGCGCGGGCACGTTGCTGGCAAAGTAGAACACGGCTTCACGCGCGTCCGCTGCACGCAGAAGTTAGGCGACTATTCAAACCCAGTGGGCAGATACTTCTTCTCGATACCGGTTCCATATGTGCGCAATACCTTGCCACAGGCGCTAATCTCAAAATGTTCTTCATAGTATTCGGCCCCTAGTTGCTTTTTGAGCGTCTGGTCATTCACCCGATAGTACATGTCTACCTCTACAACATTAATACCCAACCTTCTGTCAAGAAAAGGACTAGCTGTCCTGTTTACCCGGCAACAATGTGGGTGGATGACATGAAAAGAACGAATGGAGGAATCTGATTCATCAATTTGCATCTTTCCACTTGGGATCTCCGAACGCACAGCGATCTCCATGAATTCTTGATCGGACAACGAACGTCCTTTCTCACCACAGTATCCGGCGGCCTCGACTGAAATAACTAGATAGAACCCGAAACCAGCGAGGCAAACGAGGCCAATGGCAAGTCGATAGGTTTTAAGGCCCTGTGGCATAAGGATTCGCAACTACCTCCATTGCCATGACAATCGAACACTCTATGGCCATGCTGTTGACGTCGCCTAACGTCGCCTTCAGCGGCGCGCCGCTTGCGGCGCGTCCGCTGCAAGAGCTGGTTGGGCGGCATGGTCTATTGCGACATTATCGAGAATAACGTAGTGACTCAGAATCATCGCCCGCCTTTCATACACGCCCCAAGAAGTGGTGCAAACCTGCTGCGGTCGCGGTCGCCCATATCTCGCATTGTTTTTTCCGCCCAAGTTCGGCACTCCTTTTCCAGGAGTGTCTCACGCGGAATTGTGAGGCCGACACCAATAATTGCTATGACGATAGCTACCAGAGCAAGCAAAGTAGCTCGTCTCGATGCCTTGATGGCGTGCCGGAACTCCAAGTATTGAAGATAGCTGAAGTACGCCTCCGGGCGCAGCATCCACTCTTGGATCTCGTCAGGGCGACCCTTCTGCACCTGATATTCGTTGAGAGAGTAGATGCTACCAGCGACAAAACGAAACTCTCTTTCCGAAATTCCGCACGCCGCGCATGCATCTGCGGACTTAAACGAGGGATTCCGCAGCGTGTACGCGATAAGCTGTACATACCTGTGGGGGTCAGGATCGGGCAACTGAGACCATTGGAAAAGAGTCATGACGCCCAACGATCGAGTTGAGCGGCCAGCCACGTTGCCCGTGCCGCGGCCAGACGCGGCCCACGATGTTCCACGGTCCGCTCCAACGTGTTGTTAGGCGTCAGAGTGCCCACTACTCGAGCTCCTTTTCCAATACTTCCAGCTCCAGGCCCGCGACTCGAGCCACGCTCGGGCTACCCGTGGGAAGAGGTTCGATAAGGCCGGTCCGGCAATACCCGCGCCGTTCGTAGAAAGCAATGAGTTCACTTCTGCAGCTTATGACCGTCATTGAAATTCTTTTCATGCCCCAAGAGTTTCGAACAGCCGCTTCGGAAGCCGCGATCAGGCTAGAGCCAATCCCCGTCCGCTGCAGCTGTGGATTCACGACGAGCATTCCAAGGTAGGCCGTTGTTCCCTTTTTTCGCAACAGAACAGATCCGACGAGATCCGTACCCCTCAGGCAAAGCAAGAACATCGATTCCTTGGAGTTGAGCAGATCGCGCACCTCCTTTTCGTCGGTCCGTTGTCCATCGAATAAATCGGCCTCGTTCGTCCAGCCGACCCTGCTTGAGTCGCCACGATAAGCGGAATTCACCAGCGCGGCGATCATCGCCGCGTCCTCGATTCGGGCTCGGGTGACTGAAAGCGTTGGTCCCACGCGCGAGAAACTCTGACGCCTAACGTCCGCGTTGAACGGCGTGAGCAAGCGCGCGCAGCCGCGCTTGCGAGCGTCCGTTTTCGAACGCGCTGTTAGACACCCTATAGCCTCATTCCGATAAGCCACGCGGCCAAGCCGCCGCCGACGACGACGGCAAGGCGGAGAAGGAATATGGAATGCAGAACCTCCGTGCCCTTTTCTTCCGCTGCCCACGCAACGTGAAACTCGTCAGTGAACTGTTCGCGCACGGCGTCAAGCCGCGCCTGGCGAACCAGAATAGATCTCTGAAGCTTGTAGAGGACTACTAGGGCCGCTACAAATACGAAGGCTACGAGGGCCACCAACAGCGTTCGATCGACAGTGGTGAGATTAGGTTTCAGGAGCTGGGCAACGCCAACCAGCCCGGCAAATAGCAACATTGAATAGTTGGTGACAGACCACTGCTGAGTCTTGAAGTACGTGAGATCACCCACCGTCACTTGATAGAGTAGGCGCAATTCTTCGTGGTCAGGCTTTGGTTTGTTTGCAGCCATGTGTCTTGGGTGTCTAACGTACGAATTCAGCCGCCGCCGAAGGCGGTCGGCTGCGATGAAAGGTTAGAACGCCTTACGTACCACCACACAAGGAGGCCCCCGCTCAACAGGCCACCAACAAGCAGCCAAGTAATATATGCAATGACCTGCCAGGATGCGGCGAGCGTTGCGCTAACGCCGACCACGGGCACTGAAATGACGGCGGCAATCACGACGCCAAGACCAGAGCCAACGTGCGATGCTCCCCGCGCGTCCGGGTAGACCGCCATGTTAGAAGGCGCTACTTGTGGTAAGCAGCGTCAAGTGCAATGCCGACGAAAAGCAGAACGACGGCAAGCATGATGACGCCAGCGAGAATTTCCATGGCTATAGCTTCCCGATCTGGTCGATGCGGCGCTCGACCTGGCGATGCAAAAGAAAAATGCCGAAGCCAAGCAAGACCGCGCCGATGGCTCCGATGGACCACAAGAGTGGATCAGCGGTCTTCGGAGTTGAAACGAGCCAACCGACCAAGGTGATTTCTGTCACGACCATTATCCCCAGCCAAAACCTGAGATAAACCAACTGCTCCTTGAGGCGATCGAGTTCGGACACGATGCTCCAGGTTGAGGCAAGTTACGCCGCAAGGATACCTCAAGGTCGGTCGTGGCGCTTTGCACTGGAGTGCGCCTTCTAACGCTCGCGCCCACGCGCGGGCGCGGACGACAGTTGATCAAGGTGCGATGCTTCTCGCCCGTCGCGGTGGGGCGCGGGGTTAGGCGGCATGGCACTTGGCATTTAAAAGCAACACTGGCGAATGGTGATGCCCTGAGATCGCGTGGTATAGGCTGCCTGTGCACTCAACCTCTTTTGAAAGGTAAGGGCGCAGCGGACCGTAGCCGTCAACCTTCGAAGGGAACACTAGCTGCACTCTAGCGATCTGTGATTCAGAGGGTTCATTGTTATTGGGGTCGCCCGCAGCTACACAAAATGGCTTGGGTGGGGAAATAAAAAAATATGTAGCTGGGGCATCGCCCTTAGCAATGCTCTCGTAATTCAGCTGCTCTGGGAATGTGTGCTCTGACAATGCGCCGCGCAGCGTGACCTCGCCGGAGTAAGTGAGGCACTCACCAGCGAGAGCCGGTGCGGCAAAGACAAGCAAAGTAAGAGGCACTAGCTTCATGACTCACTTCCTGTATTTGGTTTCATAATCCTTGGCAAGTGCCTTGGCCCTTTGGAGTTCGTCCGAAGTGAGCTGAGACAGAAGCCGCGCTGCTGCATCTGTTTCCCCGGCCGTTACAAACCAAGCATAGGCTTCAGGTCGGTCTCGGAACGCTTGGTCCACTTTTTCATGGCTTAGGAAAATTCCAAGCGCGACTTGAGCTAGCTTGTGACCTTGGCGGGCACTTTTTTGAAACCACTTAAGCGCTTCGCGTTGGTCGTTCTTTTGGTCGTTGCCACTCCACAGAATCAGGGCGTAACCGAATTCGGCCTCAGCGTTTCCAGACTCTGCCTTGGTACGACACTGCGATAGATTTTCGGTGTCCTTCCCGTTGCTATATGCCTCGGTGCATGGATCGACGGCAAAGCACGCAAGCGGAGCAAAAAGAACGAGCGCAATCGCGGGAAGGAAGGTCTTCGGCATATCGTGGTTGTTGGATGCCTAACGCCCGCGCTCACGCGCGCCGAGTGAGCGAAGCGAGCAAGGGAACCCCCGCCGGCGAAGCGCGGCGGGGGCGTCGCGGTGGAGCGCGTTGTTAGGCATCTTTCCTTACCCACTCATCAACCGTGGTGAACATGTAATTGCCCACCGGCGCGTACCTTGGGTCGTTATGTGCCAGGGGATTCGCGCCTATCCACACAACGACGACATCTGTCTTTTCGAGCTTCTTCTCCGCTTTTACCCACTCGAGAAAGCGCTTATCAATGTCCAGGTGTTCATAGGTTTCACCGAGCATTACGACGCGAGCTTTGGCCGTGCCTTTGGGTACCGGCACGTTCACGACATCACCTAGGGTAACCGGTGAACCGTCCACGTACTTCATAAAGATGCCTAACGTTCGCGCCCACGCGCGGGCGCGCGAGACAGTTGACCGAAGTGGGACGCTTCTCGCCCGTCGCGGTGGGGCGCGGGGTTAGACAGCAGCTTATTGTCCACGGGATACGTCGCGCATTATTAAGAAAGAAGCATAGCCTTGATCGATCCTACGAACCAATTCAATCTGGGTTCGCCCATCGTTCCAGACCGTTGTTTCGTTACCACCGGTTCGATCTGTTCTTGAGGATGGGCCGAGAGACTTTTCATAAATAGATCGTTTTTCGGAAAAATCATAACCGACGCCATACTGAAACCGAATCTCGCTGATCGCCTCTGCGCTATTCGTGATAACCACAATGGTCTCCGCACCACCGAATGAATTGGGTCGGAGACGATAAACGCCTGGCCCAATCTTTTCAGAAATCTTCTCAATCTGACTGGGCACCAGCCCGAGCTCGAGTCGCCCGAACGATCCGAGACTGACATGGCGAAAAATCGGCTCGGGTCGCGCTCGGGATTCCGCTAGTGTCGATTCACAATACGAGGCGATAGCCGCGGCTAATAGGAGGTGCCGGAATATTCTTCGCATTGCCATATGCTGTCTAACGCAGAGTTAACCGGCGCGCGCCGTTGTTGCGCGCGTCCGGGTTGAATGACGTGTTAGGCAACAAATCTTGCCACCCCCAAAGCGCCAACTGAGAACAAGGCGAGTAGGACATAGAAGTTGAGGATGTGCCAGCGATTGCGATTGCCGAGAATGGAGAATACTCGACACACGGATGGGTACTGAAGCTTGCGTCCGTAACTATGGTTATAGCCGACTAGCAGTTCTGCAGCTGATTGGTCTGCTAAGTACTTGTCTATCCGTTGAGAAATATCAGTGGTGTGTCGGATTGCTGTGTCCTGGAATGACTTGTATATCAGCTCCAAATATATGAAGGCGACCAGCAATGCTAGGTTCGCTAGTGCGATGACGTGATGGTTCTGAGAGATCGAGAAGGCGATAACCGCGGATGAAGTGAGAAGGGCCCAGTTCTTGATCTTGAAGATATGATCGTCGCACTTGTCGATGAACCCAACGGTTTGTGCGAAATCTTCTTTCAGAATCTCGATTGGCTGCATATTGTTGCCTAACGTTCGCGTTGAACGGCGCGAGCAAGGGAGCGAAGCGACGCTTGCGAGCGTCCGTTTTCCAACGCGTGGTTAGCCAGCATTGCCACGGCCCTCGGCGACTTCGGGGCGACGCATGAGAATAACCTTCAGACCGCTCTCGCGATACTGCGACAAACGATCGGCGAGAAATCTCGGGGCTGATTCGGACAAACACTCGCAAAATCCCACCCGAGCGTAAAACCCGTCGAGGTGCGTGTACGGCACGCAATAGCATTCGGCCCCGCCAAGACGTTTCATAAGCTCGTGGAGAAGTGCCGTTCCGATTCCCTGTCGCTGCGACGAAGGTGAAACTTGCATGCCGCGCAGAACGTAAGTCTCACCTTCCTGGGCGAGGCGCACGATCCCAAGCAGTTCGCCGTCACCTTCGGCCACGAAAACCTTGTCATTGGGTCCGATACTGCCACGGTAATCCCATGCGCGGTACGCCGCGCGAACATTGTCTAGGTCGTCGACGGCCGCTACGCGAACGCCTATTTGTCTCACGGCATGCATGCTGGCTAACGTTCCCAGTAACCGGCGCGCGCGGGCCGGCCTGTGCAAGGCACGGCGCTGGCGCGCGCGTCCGCGTTGACTGGGCGGTTAGCGGGCACGTTTCACCACTCTACTTGCACCTCTTTGACTTCAGCATCGTTGTACGCTGTGACCGTTGCTCGCCCGCCTGAACCGGACCATTCCATTGAACTGACGTAGTACTTGTAGTTGCCCCCCAGTTGCTGTTGGGCTTTTTGTCTGGCTACGTCAGCTGAGGAGCTGTGGTTCATTGCCAGCGCCATGGCCATGAAGATTATGACTACGGCGACGCCAGCAACAAACGCAGAGAACGGCCTCTTGGTGTCGAGCCCTGCGGACCTTCGCGCCTCCACAACCGCTTCCGAAGTAAGTTCACGGTAGACCCATGAAACGAATACCAGAGCAGCGATTGCAAGAGCCAGCGTTACGGGCGTCGATACCGGATTCAAACGGAGTTGGACGGCCCAAAAATCGAGCGGGATCACGAGCGGCAACAATATGAGTACTCCCCCCAATCCAGTTAGGAGCAGGGCGGCGAACCAGGTAACTACCTTTGCCGCTCGCAGGTTCCTTCTTAGTAGGAAAGCTCCGGCGATTACCGCAAAGATATTGAAGCTAGAGCCGTAACTCAGATGATTCACGATGCAGTACACCATGTACCCAATATCAAGCACGCCGACTACGATCAGTGCCCATCCAACCCTACGGAACGCATCTGAAATCATATGTGACCGCTAACGTCTGAAATCAGCGGCGGGGCGCCTACACTGCGTATGCATGGCACGGCGGCTCGCGGCCCGTCCGCTCTGGATTGACGGGTTAGGGGTCACGAACGAGGTCGGCGATCCGGCCGCTCGGTAGACGAACCGGGCCTCGCAGTGCTGAGTCGTTTGCAAGGTTCTCATCAAGCACTTTGAAACAACTGTCACGATGTTTGACGAGGAGGCTTTCGTCTTCGGTCTCATAGTACTCGCCTTCGTCGAAAACTTCGAAGATCGTAAAGTAGGATGACAGCTTACGAAGTAGCACCGCGATTTCTTTATGTACCTCGATGGGTGCGAACTGAGTCTTAATGTACTCCTGGATGTAGAAGTCCTGGTCAAATTCGAGGCGCAAAGGTTCGCTGCTCGGATGAGGACGCAGTTCGACACCTTTCGTCGGACCGGTGTAGTCCCAATCCTTTTCTTCGCGTACGCGTTTGAGCGTGGTGTGTGCGATCAAGAATCTCTCGGCTGGCCACCCCTTTCCCGCCGCGAAGTCCGTTGCGTCGGACAACAACTGTGCGTACGCCCGCTCATCGCGGAGTTTGCCTTCGAAATGGACGGTGACGCCCACGCGTGACCCCTAACGTTCACAATGAGGGGCGCCCCGCTGGCGGGGCGTCCCTCTCGATTGTGGGGTTAGATGGCGCCGAGCGAATGCCACCCCACCGAATGACCGCCGCACAACAGAGAAAACCGAACACGAAAAGTAGCGCCCATCCCTGAAGCAACTGCCGCCAGAACCACCAGGTTGGGAGGCCGTTTCTGAACGCTTCCCAACCAGACATGGTTTGCGCTCGTTGATTGATGTACGCGGCCGCCTCACCGTAAGTCATGTTTTCGACTTTGTCCCATTCCACCGGTGGAAAATAGCTTGCGCCGCCACCGAAGATGATCGAGGCACCAATGGTCACGACCGCAGACAAAATGAAACTAATGACTACAGCCCTTACCCATACCCGAATGTTTGAATGCGCCATCTAACGTTCGCGTTGAGCGGCCGCCGAAGGCGGTCCGCTCTCGAACGCGGGGTTAGGCGATGGTAGCTGGCAGGTCGTGACCACGATGTGCTCCCCGGAGAGAACTGCTTGATATGTGTACTGGTCACCACTGAGGACAGCCCAACCACCCGGAACGATCCATTCTCCGACACACGATGGCGCTGCATTCAGGTCGTGTTCTGGAAACCCTTTACTCACCCAAATGTAGTGAGCTTCAAATGTGTTTCCTCGGTATTCGTAGTGAAATTTGTACATGCGCAGACCGTGGCCAGAATCGGAGAGGTCAGCAATGTATCTATAGCCGTTTAGCTCTTGCTTTCCATCGGTTAGCTTCGTCCCCGCAACCCTTTTGCCGATTTGCGAGGGTTTGAGCGACTGCAGGTACGTGCGAACTCGCGGCTCATTCAACTCAAGCCACCGACCAAGCGTCATTTCAGCAGCGACGGCTAGTGTGGCCGAGCAGCAAAGAGCAGCTACGATCGTTCTCATCGCCTAACGTCGCCCATGAGCGGCCGAGCAAGCGGGCAAAGCCCGCTTGCGAAGGTCCGCCTCGATGGGCCGGTTAGGGTTCAACTGGTTCGAGGCCCAGTGCTGCGCGGGTGTACTTGCCTTCCTGCTTTGACAAGACACTGTACTGAGGCCCATTGATCCACCAGCCGACGTACTTCGGAATGAAGGCCCGAGCAGGCGGTGGGGTTGGCGGGTCGGCCCCCCGCGTATGCCACGTTGTGGCTCCGTCAGCGAGCTGGACTGTTGCGATGCCATGGGCAAGCGCGTACTCGAGCGCTCCGGATTGAAAACCTGACACAGAAAATAGCATGCCCTTCTGGGCGCCGAGCGATTGAACCTTTGCGTACAGAATTTGAACATCTTGTCGCTCCACTTTGCGCTTCTCATGCTTGCATTCCACGAGGACGGTGAAGTTCGCGCCGAGCGCAGCAAAGCGAGCAACGACATCAATGATGTACTCGCCATCGAGGCCTGCGACTTTGGGCTGATGCGCTGACTGATACGACAGAAGCGTTTCACCAGCAGCGTCCAGAATCTCCTTCACCGCGAGTTCGTACTCGCTAGGTGTCAGTGCTATGGGTTGCACGAAGGGGAGCATCTGAACCCTAACGTCTGAGCTAACCGGCACGCGGCGCTTTTTGCCGCGTGTCCGCGTTGAGTGAATTGTTAGGCCTCACGGCGCAACCAATTTCTGTAAGCGTTCCGAAGCCCGCGAAATCAGGCAGGAACTATATGCTATTCCC
>WNGH01007602.1_pt1 | contig 10296 bp, 10 predicted proteins | sample 5400631 | NCBI WGS metagenome assembly WNGH01 (sample SAMN13153373, study PRJNA577476) | soil metagenome | isolation source: 115 cm soil or saprolite under Garry oak tree replicate 1 | place: USA:California | collected 2016-06-15 | reverse complement strand
GTTTTGAGCTTGGCGTCGAGACCTTGAACGGCGTAACCAAAGAACAGCTCAACGCCCTTAACCCTGCGGTGGTCTACTACATCGATCATCTGCACATCGCCACCGCTGGTTTCATTGCCGCCACCGGCGTCGCCGTTGCAGCCCTCTCTTGGTGGGGGGTCCGCAAAGGAGAGTGGTGGGCGTGGTGGGCCGCCTTGGTTTCCCCGGTGGTGGGTTTGGCAGTCGCTCTGCCGATGCATTACTTCGGTCACTTTTCATTCAACTGGGTGAGCCATCTGGGGCCGATTTATCTGGCAACCCTCCTGTTTGTAATTGGGGCTCTGCAGGCCCTCCGAGGTCTGCTACAAAAAGGCGGCTCGTAATTTTCACGACTCTAGCGGTTAGCGCCCTTGAGAATGATCTGCTCGAACAGGCCGAACGATTTTTCCTGCTCGTCGAGCAAGGTCGCGGCGTCGAGAAATTTGAGCTTGACGCCCTTGACCGGCCATTCGATTTTCGCGTGGGTCGGGACGTAGCCGATTTTTGCCAGCATGCGCTGTCCTTCGGTGCCGATGACGTAGTCGTAGAAGAGCAACGCTGCGTGCGGGTGCGGTGCCCTTTTGGCGACGCCGATCGCGTTCGTGATGCTCACCGCAGGCTCGATCACGAACCAGTCGATCGGCGAGCCCTTCTTCTTCGCCTGCTCCACGCTGTATTGATACACCGTCAGCGCGAGCGGCACCTCGCCGGAGGCGACCAGGTTCGTCAATAGGGGATGGCCGCTGCGGACCGAGAGCCCATTGCTTGCGACCAGGTCGCGAAAGAACTTGACGCCCTCGGCCCCGCCCATGTCCGCGATCACCGACGACATCCATTCGTGATCGTCACCTTCGATCGCCAGCTTGCCTTTCCATCTGGGCGCAAGCAGATCCTGATACGTTTTGGGGAGGTCCTCCTTCCTGACCTTGTTCGTGTTGTAGGCCTGCACGAACACGTGGTGCAGGGTCGCGACCCATTCGCGGTGCGCCGGCACGGCGGCAGGGACCAGGTCCTTGTGATGTGGAGAGTGAACTTCCTGCAGCAGACTCTCGCGGCGCAGCGCTTCCTCCTGAGGCGAAATGATGGCGATCACATCGACGCTGGGGCCGGCGGCGCGCGCTTCTGTGATGACCTTCCGTAGAACTATCTCCGAGCGGGCGCGCCAGACGTTGACCTTGATGCCGTATTTGTTCCTGAACGGCTCGATCAGCTGATCGGCGTATTCGAGCGGGAAGGTCGCATAAAAAAGAAGCGAGCCTTCCTTCTTGGCCCCTTCCACCAGGCGCTGCTGCCGGTCTTCGCCCTGATACGTGGCGAGCCTTTGCAGCGTTTGCGGATGCACGGTGTGAGCCGACGACGACAAGGCGAACACCAGAACGGTGGAAATGCGCCTCAAATCGCGGAGCAATACCTTCATTGGCGGCCCCGCCTGAGTATCACCTCCTCGAAGGACTTGCTCCACTTGTCGCTCTGGTCCAGCGCGAGCGCCGGGTCCACGAGCGTGAAACGCCGCACGGCGAGCGACGACCGCACTGTGGTGTTCGTCGGAACGTATTCCATGGCCACCAGCAATTCCTGCGCCTCGGTCGACTGCATGAAATCGTAGAAAAGGAGCGCGGCATTCGGATGCGGGGCGCGGCGCGCGATGCCGATGCCGCTCATGCGCGCGACCGCCGGCTCCAGCACGAACCAATCGATCGCGGCGCCCTTGCGCCTGGCGGCTTCCGCCATGAAGTTGTAGACCGTGAGCGCGAGCGGCACTTCGCCGGCGACGACCATGTTGTTGAGCAGCGAATGCCCGGTGCGCACCGAGATGCCGTTGCGCGCCATCAGGTCGCGGAAGAACTGGATGCCCTTTTCCTCGCCCATGGAGAGGACCACGGTCGAGTACCATTCCGGTACGTTGGCCTCGATGCCGAGCTTGCCTTTCCACTTCGGGTCCAGCAGATCCTGAAACGTATTGGGCAGGTCCTCTTTTTTCACGAGCTGGGTGTTGTAGGCCTGCACCCAGACGGACAGGTAGGTCGCAACCCATTCGCGATGGGGCCGCAGCGCGCCCGCGATCAGCTCCGTCGAGTACGGTGATGCGACCGCTTGCAGGATTTTCTCCCGATGCAGCGTCTCCATTTCGAGCGCGGAGGAGTGGATCGCATCGACCTCGTGGCGCTTCGCCACCGCCTCGGCCAGGGTTCGCTGCAGGACTTTCTCGGACCCGGCGCGCCAGACTTTAACCTTGACGCCGTATTTTTTCTCGAACAGATCGGTCAGGGGCGGCAGGTCTTTTTCGGCGAAGCTCGTGTACAGCGCGAAGGAGCCCTCCTTTTGCGCCGCAGCGATCAGCCTCCGGGACCGGTCCGGGCCGCCATACCGCAAGAGCGAGGTATCCTGCGCGAAGGCCGGCAGGGCCGTCGCCAGCGCGGCCAGGAACAGGACCAAACTTGAGTATGGCACTGCACTAATCTAACATCGTGACATTCCGCGCGCTGATCGATTCGGGGCGCGCTCTCGAGAAGGAGAGATATATGTCCTTTCAGACCACGGATCAGGACGACCGCACCCGGGAACACGACATCACGCGTGCCGGAGTCAAGGCGACGGCGAAAAAGCCGTCGTTCTTCAAGATGCGCGCCCAGATGCTCGACCAGGGGCGCACCAACACGCCGCTCGCGAGGACCGAGAACATGTGGGCGACGCTCAAGGTCTACGCCTCGGGCGGCGAGAACGGGCTGCACACCCATCCGAACGAAGACCACACCTTCATCGTGCTGCAGGGCAGCGCGCGCTACTACGACGCGGACGGCGGCCATACCGATGTCGGAAAGCACGAGGGGATCATGCTGCCCGCCGGCGCGTATTACTGGTTCGAGGCCACGAGCAAAGAGCCGCTGGTGCTGGTGCGGATCGGTTGCCGAGTCGGGCCTCGCGACGCTTCCGGCCGGCTCAACCTCCGCGGCGAGCCGATGCCCGGCGATTCGAAGGAGAACAAGCAAGTGCCCGTGGTGGCCCGCGACGGCGAGTTCTTCGAGTAGCCGATCAAGCAGGGCACGAGCATGACGGCGACAGATACTCGGAGTCGGGGGATCGACGGGATCATCATCTCTGCCGATTCCCATGTGATGGAGCCGGTCGATCTCTGGAAGAAGGGCGTGCCGGGAAAATATCGCGAGGCCGCGCCGCTCTTTCCTCCTCACAAGCTGGGCGAAGGATTCCAGCGGCGCGAGGGGGGACAGGATCCGAGCGCGAGGATCAAGGAGATGGAGGTCGACGGCCTCTCCGCCGAGGTACTCTATCCGACGCTCCTCCTGAGTCTCTATGCCCTCGACAATGCTGACCTGCAGGAAGCCTGCTTTCGCGTCTACAACGATTGGTTGATCGAATATTGCAGCGTGGATCGGGACCGCCTCATCGGCATTCCGGCCATCTCCGTCTACAACATCGACAATGCCGTCACGGAGCTGGAACGCTGCCGCAAGGCGGGACTCAGAGGTGCGTTGATCTGGCAGGCGCCCCATCCGGAGCTGCCTTTTCATTCCCGCCACTACGACAAATTCTGGGCAGCGGCCCGGGACCTGGATGCGCCCGTCAGCATGCACATCCTGACCGGCCACAGCTACCACAGCAAGGAGAGAAAAGGCATCGAGCGCTACCGCGGCAGCGTCAACCTGAAGCTCGCGGACGTCGCGAACGCGCTCTTCGATTTCATTTTCTACGGCGTGCTGGAGCGCTACCCGAGGCTCAGGCTGGTGACGGTGGAAAACGAATCCGGCTGGCTCCCCTTCATGGTCCAGCAGTGGGATTATTATTTTCGCCGCTTCCGCGGCGAGAACCCGCCGCCCATCACCCGCGACCCGGGCGAGTACGTCCGCGACCAGGTCTTTTCCTGCTTCTTCAACGACTCGGTCTGCGGTCGCAATCTCGAGTGGTGGGGCCAGGACAACCTCATGTGGTCGAATGATTTTCCCCATGCCAATTCGACCTGGCCGAATTCGATCAAGGTCATCCGGCGCGATCTGGGCCACCTGCCTCTGGAGACGCAGACGAAAGTGCTGGCCGGGAATGCGTGCAGGCTGTACGGCCTCGACATGGCTGCGCTCCCGGCCGGTATTTCCAGGGCGGCGCAGGCAGCGCAAGCGGCGGCTTGAACCACCGGCTGATTTCCGCGTTTCTCCTCGCCGTCGCGGCCCCCTTCGCATCGGCACAATCGTTCGCCGAGCTGGCCTCCGACGACAGCCCTTCCCGCCATCAACGGCTGGTGGAGGCGGCGCAAAGGGAAGGCTCTTTGACCGTCTACACTTCCAATGCCGCGCCGACGATCGAAGCGTTGAGCGCCGATTTCAAAAAGCGCTATGGCGTCCGCGTCAACGCGTGGCGGGCATCTTCGGCCAAGGTGCTGCAGCGCGCGGCGGCGGAAAAAAGAGCGAACCGCTGGGACCTCGATGCGGTAAGCATCTCTTCGCCGGAGCTCGAAGAGCTGGTTCGGGAGAACCTTCTGCAGGAAATCAATTCCAGTTGGCACAAAGAAATGCTGGAAGGCACCGTTCCCGCCCATCGTGGCTGGGCGCCGCAATTCATCAACGTTTTTGTGCAGGCGTACAACACCAAGGCGGTCAGGAAGCAGGACCTCCCCAAACGCTGGAGCGATCTGCTCGAGCCCAGATGGAGAGGCATGCTGGGCGTGGAGGCGAAAGCCGGCGAATGGTACTGCAGCCTGCTCAAGAGCCTGGGCGAGGAAAAAGGCGCGGAGCTCTTCCGCGAGATCGCGGCGCGCAACGGCTTGTCGGTGCGCAGCGGCAATTCGGTCCTCGCCAACATGGTCGTATCGGGCGAGGTGCCGCTCGCGCTCGCCGTTTACAGCCACATGATCGAGGAGGCCAGGCAACGAGGCGCGCCGGTCGACTGGTTTGCGATCGATCCGATGATAGCCCGCTCGAACGGCATAGGCGTATCGCGCAAACCGCCTCATCCGAATGCCGCGCTTCTGTTCTACGAATATGCGATCGGCGATGCCCAGCCGCTGATGCTGAAGATGAAATACCTGTCACCGGTGAAGAAACTCGCCTCCCCGCTGCGTGGCGCGAAAATTCTGTTCGTCGACCCGGCGACGGACAGTGCAGAGGTCGAGCGTTGCGACAATGCCTACGACGCGCTGATCAGGATGAAAAAGTAGTCTTCCTAGTCGGCTCCCTGGCCAGCCGTTACCATACGCAAATGCTGCGCAACGATGCCGACTCCTGGGGCGCTCCGGCGAAGCTCTTTCACTGGGTCATGGCGGCGCTGATCCTCGCGCAGATCGCGCTCGGCGTGATGGCGGCGAGCTGGCGGGTGTCGCCGGCGAAGATCGAGCTTTTTTTCTGGCACAAGTCGAACGGCATGCTGATCCTCGCGCTCGTCGCGCTGCGTCTCCTGTGGCGGCTCGGCAATCCCACTCCCGCGCTGCCCCCGGGCATGGCCGCCTGGGAGCGCGCTGCCGCGCGCCTGAGCCACCTCGTGCTCTATGTGCTGATGGTCGCCCTTCCCATCACCGGCTGGATCGTCAGCTCCGCTTCCAATGTTCCGTTCCGGATTTTCTGGCTGATTCCGCTGCCCGCGATCGTGGCGCCGGACAAGGCCACCGCCGACTTCGTTGCGCTGGTGCACGGCGGGCTCGCGGCAATGCTGGCGCTCGTCCTGGTCGCGCACATCGGCGCGGCGCTGCGGCATCACTTCGTCAAACGCAATACGGTGCTCGAGCGAATGCTCCCCGGCACGTGGAGAACGCCGTGAAAGAAATCGTCGCTTTGCTCGGGCTCTTCGGTCTGCTGGCCTTCGCGCCGCGCCCCGCTCAAGGCGCGGACTGGAAAATGGATCCGGCCGGCAGCAAGCTCGAGTTCATCGCCACTTTCGAGAAGACCGCGGCTCCGGGCGTGTTCAGGGAGTTCGACGCGCGCCTGCGCTTCGATCCGGCCAAGCCCGCCCGCAGCAGCCTCGACGTAACGATCAAGGTGACCAGCGCCGACATGAACGTCCCGGACGTGAACAAGGAGATCCGCGGCAAGGACTGGTTCGACTACGCAGCCTTTCCACAGGCCGAGTTCCACTCGACCGACCTGCGCCGCATCGAAGGCAATCGTTACGTGGCGCGCGGCACGCTGCTCCTCAAAGGCGTGAAGCAGCCGGTCGAGGTGCCGTTCAGCTGGACGGCTTCCGCCGACGGCGCCGTCATGGAAGGCGAGGTCACGCTGCAGCGCGGCGCCTTTGGCATCGGCCTAGGCGAGTGGCAGGCGACCGATACCATCGGCGCCGATGTGAAAGTGAAATTCAAGCTGAAGCTGCGCAGGGGCTGAAGATGCGCTTTCGGCTTCATCGCGCCGCCGTGGCGGCGGCACTCGCCGCACTCCTCGCCGGCTGCGCACAGCTCCTGCGCGTGGAGGCGCCTCCCGCCCCCCCGGCGGAGTTTCCGGAGGCGTTCTACCTGCAGGCCCTGAAGGAGGGGAAGCCGGTGTTTCGCGTCGATTCCCGCGAGTCGCTCGTCGTGATCGAGGTGCGACGCTCGGGCTCGCTCGCGCGTCTGGGGCACGACCACGTCGTCGCGAGCCACGGGGTCACGGGCTACGTCGCGCCCGGCGAAGGCCGCGCCGACCTTTACATCGTGCTCGCGCACCTGGCGGTGGACGAAGCGGCGCTGCGCGGTGAGGCGGGATTCGACACCCAGCCCACGGAATCCGACATCGAGGGGACGCGCTCCAACATGCTGGCGAAGGTTCTCGAGGCTGACAAGTTTCCGTTCGCGCTGATCAGCGTCGCCGGCACAAACGCGAAGGAGAAGAAAACGACGCTCGCCGTCGCGATCACGCTGCACGGCCACATGCGCACCCTGCAGGTGCCGGCGGAGATCGAGGCCGACGCGGTGAAAGTGAGCGTGACCGGCCGCCTCTCGTTCGACCAGACCGATTTCGGCATCACGCCCTACTCGCTTCTGGGGGGCGCCATCGCGGTGCAGAACCGCGTCGATCTGCGTTTCCGCATCATCGCGCGGCTGCCCGGAGCGGAGTAGCCACGGCGCCCGGCGTACAAGAGCTCCTCGTCTACAGATTGCGCGCGTGGAATCGAAGGTGATCTTCGATGAAGCTCGCGATGAAGAAGTAGCTGTGGTCGTAACCCGCTTGCAGGCGAAGATCCAGGGAGACGCCGGACCGCCTGCAAGCTTCTTTTAACAGCTCGGGCTTGAGCTGGCTCTCGAGAAACTGGTCGTCGGTGCCCTGATCGACCAGGAGAGCCGGCCCGGACCATCCGCGTTCCGCGAGCAGCGCGGTCGCGTCGTATTCCCGCCAGGGCGCGCGATCGGCGCCGAGGTAGCCCGTGAGCGCCTTTTCTCCCCAGGGGCAGCGCATCGGCGATGAGATCGGCGCGAACGCCGATACCGATCTGTAGTAGGCCGGATTTTTTAGCGCGATGGTCAGCGCGCCGTGTCCGCCCATGGAATGTCCGAAGATGCCGGTGCGCGCGGGATCGACCGGAAACTCGGATTCGATCAGCCGGGCCAGTTCCTTCACTACGTAGGAATACATCCGGTAGCCGCGCGACCACGGCGGCTGAACCGCGTCCACGTAGAATCCGGCGCCCAGGCCGAAATCGTAGCTCTCGCTTTCTCCGGGAATCTTCAGGCCGCGCGGGCTGGTATCCGGAACGACGATGGCGAGCCCCAGCTCCGCGGCAACGCGTTGCGCGCCTGCCTTGACGATGAAATTCTCTTCCGTGCAGGTGAGGCCCGAAAGCCAGTAGAGCACCGGCACCGGCTGCGCTTCCGCCTGCGGCGGGAGAAACACGCCGAAGCGCATGGGGCACGCGGTTTCACGCGCCTCGTGGCTGTAGACGCCCTGGACTCCGCCGAAACATCTGTTTCGGGAAACGCTCGTGATCGCCATCTTCGGCGGCGGCGCGAAGCTTGAATGCGGCTAAAGAATCAGTACACCACGACCGAGCGTATGGATTTGCCTTCGTGCATCAGGTCGAAGCCCTTGTTGATGTCGGCGAGCTTCAGCGTGTGCGTGATCAGGTCGTCGATGTTGATCTTCTTCTCCATGTACCAGTCGACGATTTTCGGCACGTCGCGCCGGCCCCTGGCGCCGCCGAACGCGGTGCCTTTCCATACGCGGCCGGTGACGAGCTGGAACGGGCGCGTCTTGATCTCCTGGCCTGCGCCCGCGACGCCGATGATCACCGACACGCCCCAGCCCTTGTGGCAGCACTCCAGCGCCTGGCGCATCACGTCGACGTTGCCGATGCATTCGAAGCTGTAGTCCGCGCCGCCCTTGGTCAGGTTCACCAGGTGCGCGACGAGCTCGTTGCCGGCTTCTTTCGGATTGACGAAATGCGTGATGCCGAATTTCACGGCGAGCGCCTTGCGCGCCGGATTGGTATCGACGCCGACGATCATGTTGGCGCCGGCCATGCGCGCACCCTGCACGACGTTCAGTCCGATGCCGCCCAGGCCGAACACCACGACGTTCGCGCCCGTCTCGACCTTGGCGGTGTTGATCACCGCGCCGATGCCGGTGGTCACGCCGCAGCCGATGTAGCACACCTTGTCGAAGGGGGCGTCCTCGCGGATCTTCGCCAGCGCGATTTCGGGCACCACGGTGTAGTTGGCGAAAGTCGAAGTGCCCATGTAGTGGAAGAGTTTCTTGCCGCCCAGCGAAAAACGGCTGCTGCCGTCCGGCATCACGCCTTGCCCCTGCGTGACACGTATCGCCTGGCACAGGTTGGTCTTGCCGGAGAGGCAGTATTCGCACTGCCGGCACTCGGGAGTGTAGAGCGGAATGACGTGATCGCCTTTTTTCACGCCGGCGACCCCCGGTCCCGCCTCGACCACGACGCCCGCGCCCTCGTGGCCGAGAATCGCCGGGAACAAGCCCTCGGGGTCGGAGCCCGAGCGCGTGAATTCGTCGGTGTGGCAGATGCCGGTCGCCTTGATCTCGACCAGCACTTCGCCGGCCTTCGGCCCCTGCAGCTGCACGGTCTCGATGCTTAGAGGTGCGCCCGCTTTGTGGGCGACAGCCGCGCGAACGTCCATGGTTCACTCCTCCAGAATTCGACGGAATCGGAACGGTGCGTCAATTATGGAACGCCTGCCGCGGCGTGTGCAACGAGTCTCCAGAATTCGACGGGAATCGGAACGGTGCGTCAATTATGGAACATGGAACGCCTACCGCGGCGAGTATACATTCGGCGCGCGAAAGCGAGTAACTTATCGGCCGGAGGTTCACGCTGTCCTGTGCAAACCAGGCATAGCTTGGTATCGACTCTAAAAGGAGGTACAGATGATGCGAGTTAGAGTTATGAAGCTCAAGAAGACTTCGCTTGCCGTGGCGGCCGCACTCGCTCTTGGGAGCGCGTCTGCCGTGCACGCGGACATCGGTTTGAAGGCCGGCGCCTGGGATCTCTCGTTCTCGGGCAACGTCAACGGTTTTGCGACCTGGAACAGTTGCGATACTTCGGCCACTGTCGTCCGCGGAGGGCTTGCCTGCAACAACGGCGTCGGCGGCTCGAAAGAGCAGGCGATCGAATCCGGCCTGCTGCCGAGCGCGCTCGTCTTCGGCGCGAAGTCGCGCCAGGCGGGCTGGGACATCGGCTGGACGATCGGCTTCTACCCGGGGATTACCAGCTCAGCCACGGGCAAGCGCGGCATCGGCGCCTCCACGATCGACGCGCGGCAGAACTTCCTCACGTTCGGCGACAAGACCGTCGGTACCGTGAAGGTCGGGCGGGACATCGGGCTGTTCGGATCGGATGCGATCCTCGCCGACATGACCTTGCTGGGCGTCGGCTCGGGAGGGGGCGCGTTCCCGACGGGCAACACGACCCTGGGCCGCATCGGTGTGGGGTACATCTACACCGACTGGATTCCGCAGATCAGCTATAGCTCGCCGAAGCACGGCGGCTTCCAGTATTCAGCCGGCGTGTTCCAGGGCATGGACGCTTTCGCGTTCTCCGGCAATGCGACCAGCGTCTCGTTGACGGCGCACGAGCAGCCCGGCCTTCAGGCCAAGGGGAGCTACGAATGGGCGGGAACCGTCGGCGGCAAGGCCTGGGTGAGCGCAATGACGCAAAAATTCCAGGCCCGCACCGGGGACGCCACCGCCGCTGGCGTTCCCGTTCCTATTCCTCAAGGAACAAGCGTTTCGGGTCAGGCCTTCGATATTGGCACAAAAGTGAGTGCCTCCGGCTTGGAGGGCGTGCTGTACGCTTACAAGGCCGATGGTATCGGCACGACGGCCATCGGTTTCGACAACGCGGCAT
>WNGH01032059.1_pt1 | contig 10297 bp, 7 predicted proteins | sample 5400631 | NCBI WGS metagenome assembly WNGH01 (sample SAMN13153373, study PRJNA577476) | soil metagenome | isolation source: 115 cm soil or saprolite under Garry oak tree replicate 1 | place: USA:California | collected 2016-06-15 | reverse complement strand
TTCCTGCGCTGTGCTGAGGGCGCGCGCCGCGTCCTTGTGACGCACGAGCAACAACGCGAGCGCGACGAACGGAGGATAGCTGTGATTGCGGCGATGGCGAATCTCTTCGTCGTAGAACCCGCGATAGTCTTGTGCACACGCATGACGGAGCGCGTAGTGACGCGGGTGATATGTTTGAATCAGAACGCGGCCCGGTAGATTGCCACGTCCGGCGCGTCCGGCGACTTGAGTTATCAATTGGAAAGTTCGCTCGGCGGCACGGAAATCGGGAAGTGCCAATCCGGCATCAACGGAGACCACGCCAACCAGAGTCACGTTGTGAAAGTCGTGTCCTTTCGCCAGCATTTGCGTGCCGACCAGTAAATCAATTTCGCCTTTGCCGAAATCAAGCAGGGTCTTTTCAAATTCGTAGCGGCGCGATTTCGTGTCGCGATCGATGCGGCCCAGGCGCAGATTGGGAAAGCGTTTGCGCAGAAGGTCTTCGATCTGCTCGGTGCCTTCGCCAACGTAGTAGATGTACTTGCTGCCACATACCGGACATTGTGACGGAGCGCGCTCGTGATGATTGCAGTAATGACAAACCAGCGTGCGATCGCTCTGATGATAAGTCAGCGTGACGTCGCAATTCGGACATTCGATCGATTCGCCGCACGAGCGGCAGAGAATAAAACTCGAATATCCGCGACGATTCAGCAGGATAATCGATTGTTCACGGCGCAAGTGGGTTTCTTGAATGGCGCTTAATAATTCGTCGGAAAAGATCGCGGGCTTCTTTCTCCGCGCAAAGACCTGGCGCATGTCGATCATCACGGCTTGAGCGAGTGGGCGATTCGCGACGCGTTCCGGTAAATGAAGGTAGCCGTACTTGCCGGTCTGCGAGTTGTGAAACGATTCCAATGAAGGTGTCGCGGAGCCAAGTACTACGACTGCGGGTTCTCTCTGCGCGCGTACAATGGCCGTGTCGCGAGCGTGGTAGAAGGGCGATTCCTCTTGCCGGTAAGAAGCGTCCTGTTCTTCATCGATGATGATCACGCCGAGATCTTTCACTGGCGCGAAGACTGCGGAACGAGTGCCCAGCACGACGCGAGCTTCGGCGCGACGCAAACGCGACCATTCGTCGAAACGTTCACCTTTAGAAAGCGACGAATGAAAGATCGCGATCTGATCGCCAAAGTGAGAGCGCAAGCGCCGCGACAGAATGGGAGTCAGCGCAATTTCCGGTACCAGCATCATCGCGCCACGATCCAAGTCGAGTGCGGCGCGCATTGCTCGAATGTAGACTTCGGTTTTGCCGCTGCCCGTGATGCCATGGAGCAGGGTTCGACCATGCCCTTTTTTAAAAGGGTCCGGATGACCGATTCGCTAATGCTCGCAGTCTGAACCAAGTCGTGCGCGGCCATCGCGTTTCCATTCGCGCGCAGAGCCTCGATCGCGCGTCGCTGCGCTTCCGTCAATCGTTGGGCACGCGGGCGTCCCGCCTGCTTCGCCGCCTCACGCCGCTGACCAAACCGTTCATTAGGAGGCAAAGAAGCAGGCGGAACGCCTGCGTACCCAGTTGATGGAGATTTCACCAGCCGCACCGCTCGCCGCCGCTTGGCGCGTGTCGGGAGCAAGCGAGTGCGGTAGGAGCGTTCGATCAAACCTTCATGTTGTTCGAGGTCGCGCAGCCACTTCGGTGTTTGTGTTGCGCCCATCCGCAAGCGGAAGGCGCCAAGCTCAAACTCGCCTTCATTGGCGAGCAGACGCAACGCGCGAGTCCTAGCGGACCCACCCGCTACCGCAGGTGGTACTGATTTGCCCGCTGACGCAGGCGGTAGTGACTCGTGCGTTTCCGCAGGTGGTACTGACGCTAGTTGTTCGCGTCCCGCAGGCGTGATCGAAACTGTCTGTTCGACGGTGGCGTTGATTCCGGCCGGAAGCGCTGCGCGCATCACCTCTCCCCACGGCGTTGCATAGTAATCGGAAACCCAACGAGTGATCTCCAGAATCTCCGGAGTCAGTGGCGGTTCGACGTCCAATAACTCCTGCACGTCCTTGATTTCGGACTCAATCAAACTGGTACCCGCGCGCAGCCGAGCCGACAGTGCCACGATATAGCCCGTTGTCGGTTTTGCTCCGAACTGGATCATCACCCGGGAGCCGACCCGCGCAGCCCGCTGCATCGCTGCCGGCAGACGATACGTAAAAGTCTTGTTCAGATGAACCGGCACCGCGACCTGCGCGTACTGCGGAACAGCTCCATTTGAAACTTGCGTTGCAGAGGTCATTGAAAGTCTTACGATTATGCGATCAGAGGCTAACCTGAACGTTCAAAAATCGAAAGCAACGGGGCCTGCCATTATTCTCGATTCGAAATAGTTGATCCCCTCAATGTTTCGCGGATATATCCACTGCCGGGCTACGCTTTGGTCCTCAGCGGAAGATCGATACAAAGCCGTTAATCGAATGGTAAATGTAATTCTTGGGCTTGATATAAAAAAAGCGCAGACCGAATCAGTCTGCGCCTCTCGACAGTTGCGTGAGTGAAATTCAGGCAATCGACGGAGCTTCGGCGGGCGATTGACTTGTGATTTGATAGATGGCTTCCACTACGGCTGAACGCACTTCGGGTGGCAGCGAGCCGCGCACGGCCATGCGGCGAAACGCGGGAAGGATGTCGGGTTGGCCGCTTAGGGCTAACAGCTTTACCACGGCGAGTCGCACTTCGATATTCGGATAGTCTTCGATGGCCCGCATCAACGGTTGGACCTCGCCGACTTTCGACATCAGAAACAGCAGTGAAAATGCATCGTAAGTTTTGTCTCGACTCTCGCCGGTAAGGTTTCTGATCGCTTCATTAGCAAGGCCGGAAGAAGCGATCGCCGATCCGATCTTGCGACGTCGTTCGGGCGCAGCTTCTCGCAAGGCGCGCGTGAAGGCAGCGGCGCGATCTTCCTGAAAATCAAACAGGGCTCGGGCGGCGGCGCTGCGGACTTCGATGGTCTGGTCATCAAACGCAGCGTTGATGCGGTGGAAAGCATCTTCGCCGCCAATGTCCGGCAATTCCGAGACGGCGGCTGCGCGTTCGGCGGGTTTACTGCTCTGAAGTTGATTCAGCAGTGCGGATGAAACACCGGCGCCTTCAAATGGAGTCTCGGGCACGCTGACGGGATGAAACTCGCCATCAGCGTCGTCATGAATGGGAGCAGATTGATCTTCTGATAGTGGCGCAGCTTGTTCTCGGTGATTCAGGCCAACGTCGAACCATTCGGCGATCTCGGTAACTTTGGCGTGCGCCACTGATTCCGTGGGTGGCTCTTCGGCTTCAGCTCGTTCGATTTCGAACTCGGGAGTGCGGGGCCCATCGCTACCGCTCCGCGTACTGACACTTGGCTCGATCTCGAAAATGTATTCGCGCTGGGGTTGTTGGGCCTTCGCAGCCTCTTCGGCCAGGATTCGTTCGTGCTCTGCGCGACGCTGAGCAGCTTGTTCGGTCTCTCGCCGCTCGGCCTCTTCGGCGCGAATCTTCGCTTCGACCTCAGCGCGAATCCGGGCTTCGAGTTCGGCGCGTTGACGAGCTTCGGCTTCGGCCTTTCGCCGCGTTTCCTCTTCCGCCTGCAATCGTGCCTGTTCTGCGGCCCGATGGCGGGCTTCTTCTTCGGCGCGTAAACGCGCTTCCTCTTCAATCCGATGTCGAGTTTCTTCCTCAGCCCGGCGGCGCGCCTCTTCTTCGGCCTGACGGCGAGCTTGTTCGGCAGCCAAGCGCTCAGCTTCCTCCTGGGCACGGCGACGCGCTTCTTCTTCGAGGCGACGACGAGTCTCTTCTTCCGCCTTGCCTCGCGCTTCGGCCTCGGCGCGCACCTGCGCTTCGATCTCTACCCGCAGGCGAGCTTCCTCTTCAGCGCGACGACGGGCTTCCTCTTCAGCCTTGCGACGAGCTTCTTCCTCAATCCTTCGCCGCGCAGCTTCATCAGTGAGGCGGCGAGCTTCATCGGCAGCCCTTATGCGCGCCTGTTCCCGGGCGCGCACGCGCTCAATTTGATCTTCCACCGCTCGGAATCCCGCTTCGGCGCGACGCCGTAATTCCTCTTCCTGCGCTCTCTTGCGCGCTTCTGTTTCCAAATAACGCCGCTCTTCTTCGGCCCGACGGGTTGACTGCTCTTCTTCGATTTTGCGCAGCGCCGCCAACTCAGTTTCATGCGCCTGTTGTGCCGCGCGCCCTTGGGCATCAACTTCGGCGCGCCGAGTTTCTTCCATCGAGCGCATGCGCTTTACTTCTTCTTCGGCGCGCGCGATTTCCTGTTCGGCAATCTGACGCCGATGCTCTTCGACAGAGCGCTCGCGAACCTCAACTTCGATCCGCTGTTTCTCCTGCTCGGCGCGGCGTCGGGCAATGTCCTCTTCCGCCTTGCGCCAACGTTCCTGCTCGACTCGCAAAGCATTCTCAGAAACCAGGCGTGCAGTTTCGAACTCAGCGTGACGCGCTTCCTCTTCCGTGCGCAGTCGCAGCATCTCGGCTTCCAATTGCGCGATTTCCTCAGCCATGCCGCTGGCCGCGATCTCAGCTTCAGTTTGCGGAACAGGAGCGGCGACTTTCGGCGGCTCGGTTGGAGTCGCGGCTTGCTTCTTTGTTTGGGAAACGGAACTGACAGGGATGGCTGGCTTGTCCGCGACCTGTGGCTCGGTTTTAGGGGCGGCAATTGCCGGCGGCTTTGGCGCGTTTTCACTCTTAAGAATCTGCAAGAGTTCAGACTTGTGTGTCTTGAGCGCATCACGCAATTCGTCCGTGATCGTGCCTTTCGGCGCGTCAATCACCAGACGATCGCCGTCGCTGGTTTTTAGCTCCACCCCTTTTTCGCGGAGTTGAGAAAGAAGATTTTGGGCTGTCATAGTTCGATGACCTCGCGTTCGTGTTCGACAGGCAGGGAAGGTTCGGGAGCGGCCGCGGGTACAAAGCTCGAAACACCTGGCGGGGCTGGTTCGGCGGCACTGGTTGCGCAGGCGTCAATCGCGTGCTTGATCAGAGTACGTGGCACTTTTCGATCATTCTCAGTTTGCATCAGGTTGTTAAGTGGACCGATCGCTGACGGGTCTCGCAAGTCCATCAGCGCTTCGACGGCAGCTCGACGAACATCCGGGGATGCATCGTGGAGCGCACCGATCAAGTGCGGCGTAGCTTCGCGATCGTGAACGAAGCTGAGGCGTCGCGCGGCGGCGGAGCGCTCGTTAGCGGATTCGGCGACGCGCAAATCGCGGGTGGCGTCGTCGAAATAACCATGCTTCATGAACGCTTCGCGCGCGCGTTCGCGACGAACAGCGTCGCGGCCAACAAGGCCGGTCAACAATTCCGCGCCGACCAGTTGTCTGGTTTCGCGATCGTGAGCACCGATTATGTCCCGATCATATTCATCACCTGCTAATACTTTCTTTGCTTGTTCGGCGACGAGCGTTACTCGTTCACGGCGCACACCATCACCGCCGGACACTTTGGATGCGAACGCTGTTTCAGGTTTCGGTTCTTTGACTCCGGCTGTTCCGGCTGCCATCACGGCTGCGATCGCGCCTGAAACCTCGGCTGCGGAAACAGCGCCGGGTTTCACTTCCGCGGGTTTGACGGTTGGGACGGCTTCTGACGCAGGTCTTTCTGTGCGAGATTCAGGTTTAGCTGATCGCACCCGGCGGATTCCTCTCGCGCGACGCCGTTGCAAAATCACCAGCGCGAGTAGTAGTAGCAGAAGCCCGAGTCCGATTGCGACCGGTATCGGATTTAGCTGCGCGAGCAGAATCCAATAACGCATACGCTCTTTCAAACTCGTAGTGGCCTGAGACGTTTCGTCAGGGCGTGCAGTTGCGGAAGTTGATTGAGTCGCAGGCGAAGGCGCCGCCGCGGTCGATCCCTTTTGCATCGCGGAAGCTGAAGGCTTTGCGGTTGGCGAAGGCCGAGCGGAAGATTCAGGTGTGGCGCTCGGTTTTGATTCCGGAGTGGCAGTCGAGGCTAAAGACTCAGGTGTCGCGGTTGGCTTGGATGCTGAAGTCCTGGGCGACGCTCCAGAATCGGCTGATTTCGATGAGTTCGAGCCGGCTTTCGATGACTTAGCATCAACCGGAGATGAAGTTGCGGAATTGCGCCCGGCCGAATTGTTATTGCTAGCTGTGGGCGAGCCTCTTAGACTCCCAGTTTGGGTTGCGGCATTTTTCTGCGGCGCGGATCTTCGGTTTGCTTCCGGCTCGGCATTCGATCGCGCATTTGAACCGCCGTTCGATGCGCTTAGAGTTCGCCCGCCTGGGACGCTGAACACTACGTCAAGTTTGTTTCCACGCTGCTCGACGTGCGCCGTGGCGCCGGGTTGCAGCCGAAACGAGACGACGGTGCCGTCACCGGACTTCTGTGCCTTTACGTCGGCAAAACCTCGACCGCGAACGGTCTCGGCGCGCGGGACTTCGCTTTGCGGAATTCTCACGTAGAAGCGATCGCCACGGCGATAGGCTTCATAATCACGCGCGATCCGTCGGGCGAATCACTCGCGCGCAACGTCGCAGTATGCTGCCGCTTTGCCGAAGCGCTGGTGTTTGGTTGTGATTGCGGTCTGATGATGCGGCTCTGCGCTGCGACTGTCACACCGCAAAGAAGGAATGCTGTGCTGGAACTCACGATCGAGCGCGAGAGGCGGATACCGCGGGGCGATTGGTCCATGGTTTTCATCATTGGGGCAACACAACGATAAACCGTCTGAGTTTAGGAATTATGCAACGACACTGGGACATTGTCATCTGGGACCAAGTCAAACATCGGTTGCTCCTGATCCAATTTGTACAAAACTTCCAAGAGTGCGGTGCGAACATTCTCAGGGACGTCCTCGGCGGCGACCAACTCGCGAACTTTGGGCGCCAGCTCGGGCAGGGCGGCGACATTCAACACACGCACCGCACACAATCGAACTTCGTCGTCGCGATGGTTCCGGATCGCCTCAAGGATTGGCTGCGTTTCGCCCGCCCTGGCGAGTAGGGAGAAGAGCGAGAACGCTTCGTACGCCTGATGGCGATCTTCGCTGGCGAGGCGATCGACCGTTTGCGCCACGATGCCGGTCTTAATGCAGGCTTGCGCAACCTCTCGCATCGTCTGGGTATCGGTTGATTCCATTACCCTTAAATAGGCATCGGCGCGGTCGAAGTGAAGACTTGTCAAAGCGCGAGCCGCCGCCGCTCGGACTACTCGCGAGTCATCGGCCAGGGCGATCAGTACCGGCGCAAATACTGATTCATGATCAATCGTGCCCAAACTCGACACGGCTGTCGCGCGGACGCTCGAATCAGGGTCGTTCAGTGCCAGGGACGAAAGTGCCGATACTGAGCGCTGCGCCGCATGCAATCCCAATTGCTGCACGGCTTGAGCGCGCCCCTGTTCGTCCCTGTCCTCGAGTTTCGTCAGTATCTCCGTCAATGCCTGGTCCTCTTGTCCGCCGGGCAAGTCTTCAAACGACTTAAACATTTGCAGGTCGCGCGGGTCGTTGGCGCTGCGCCTATCGCCGATCATCGCTGGTTCGGAAGATGGCGAATCGAGATAGCCCAGGCTTTCGACCGAACAGGCGCTTAACGTCTCACTCAAGAGTGAAGCGGGGATGTCCGGGTGTCGACGCGCAATATCGAGCAAAGCTCCGATGGCTGACGGCATTTTCAGCGCGCCCAAACTGGCGATGGCCTGGTTGCGCACCACCGAATCGCCGTCATGCAAAGCTTCGATCAAAAATGGCAGCGATGTCTTCGAACAAATTTGACCCAGGATACGAGCCGCGAAAGATCGCTCCCAGGCGTCACGCCCCAGCAATAGAGTGGCACTTTGATGGGCCACAAATCCGTACTCTTCCAAAGCTCGGCGGACTCGCCCACGACTCTCTTCGGTTGCGTCGAATCCGTCCAGCGCCTTCACCAGAGAGGCCTCGATGGCGCGTCTGTCATCAGTGGCGCGCGAAGCCATTACATCCATGCGATGCGGCTTGCCCAAAACCAGTTTTCCAACTTCCTGGTCGATTCGGTATGCGCCGTAAACCGACGCTTCGGAAGCCGGCTGTGGATTCTCCAACTGATGCACGGCTTCGACTCTGGCGCGTCGCTCGTCCGACATGATCGGCTCGCGTGGTGACGCAGCAGTTGGCCCCGATGAATTGGCTGCCGACCGAGACGTGCGTTTGGGTGACGTCGCGGCTTCGAATTCTGCGTCCTCTTTTTTGGCCCGAATCTTCTTGAAAACAATCAGCCCCACCAGCAACAGCAACAGCACGACGGTGATGCCGTAGGTCGAAAAGATGGTCGAAAAGAGATCATCGGAAGATGCATCATCGGCGTGGACGGTGCCGGCTGCGCCAAGAAGCAGAAACGCGCCTCCGATAGCGGCCACGATCGATCGTGGCAAAACTGTAACTGATTTCTGATTTGGCATAACTTTCACGATATTGGATCTGGAAGAACTCGTTGGTGTGCGGCGATTTGCCTGAAAATTCCAGCGGTAAACGTGGATTAGCCGACAGCCTGGTGAGCAGGCCGGAGAGCGAGCTTTATTCCGCGTCGGTGAACTTATAACCGATACCCCAGACGGTAAGTACCAACTGAGGATTGTCGGGGTTGTCTTCGACCTTGGCGCGCAGCCGATTGATATGAGAATCAATCGTTCGATCGTAACCTTCATACGAGTAGTCCCAGATTTTCTCGAGCAAGTATTTGCGCGGGAAAACGCGTCCGGGATTTGCGGCGAATAAGCGCAGTAAATCAAACTCTTTCGGGGTCAGCTCTACCTGCTTCTCGCCAATCGTTACTTCTCGGCGGACCGGATCGATCCGCAAGTTGCCGCGAACGATCGGCGTTTCGTCGCCGTCGTTGGTGGCCGCTGCGGCCCGCGCTCTGCGCAGCACCGATTTAATTCGGGCTTCGAGTTCACGCAAGCTGAAAGGCTTCGTGATGTAATCGTCTGCGCCCATCTCCAGGCCCAGCACTTTGTCAACCACGTCATCCTTCGCGGTCAGCATGAGAATAGGCATTTGGGGATTCTTCTCCCGAAGTTCCTTGCAGACAGCCAGGCCGTCCATCTTCGGAAGCATCAGATCGAGCACGACTACATCCGGCCGATTCTTGGTGGCAGTCTCAATCCCCGCGATACCGTCCGGCGCGGCATTCACGGTGTAACCTGCCCGCGAGAAATACTCTGCGATGGCAGTCGAGATGTTGTCGTCATCTTCGATGATTAGAAGCGAGGTCTTCACAGACGCAGGAGCGACCCCCGCGGCTTCGACGGAGCGAGATTGAGTCGGATCCCCATTCAGTCGATCTGGCATTGGCTTGTATACCTCAAAGGGCGAGTAGGCGTCTTGGGGCCATGCGCACCCCGCTGACGGGTGCGCTTAAGTTAGCACTATAACAGGACATCGCGCCGCAACTCAAGCCTTAATTTCTCCGCAATGACAGAAATTGGCAGTGGAGACCCGTGCCAATGTCCGATAAGCTTCAGCTTGTCGTTTTTGTGCGCGCCTGCAAACTGATGTCGATCGGATATCTAATCCATAAGACACGACAAGCTAAAGCTTATCGGACGTTACGGACCGAAACGTTGCCGATATTCACTTGAGACAATGAATGCCTTGACCATTTCGGCGGCCTGGTAGTTTCCGCCGAATTGATTCAACTTCCCGAGCCAGAAGTTGTAACCGCTGAAGTCAGAGTCCGGCGCGTCGTTGGGATTGCGGCGCAGATAACCGAAGTACTGCATCAGCACGAATGCGCGGTTGAATTCCTGCTGAGTGAGCATCGGGTCTTCGGCTACGTCGCGCAAGGCGCGAGCGCGAGCTGCGGGGTCTGCTGGGGTGGTTGAATTGAACTCGCTAATTGCCTGCGGACGATTGGGCGCGGCAGTCGGCACCAAGCCGGCGTTCGTGTAGAGCGCATCGACAAACTGCTGCACGGTCATCGAAGTTGGATAAGCCGAAGTAAAGCGTGACCGCTGCACAAAACTCGTCATGAAATTCTGCTTGTTAGTTTCCAGTGCTTGCTCCCAACCGCTCTGTCCTACGACGACTCCCTGCCCTATCTGCTGAGTATCCGGCAGGAACTCGCTGAATCTGATCGGCACTGGCGCGCTGAGCAGATTGCCGTACGCAGCTTTGTAAGTTCGGTAAACCAGATAACCGGTCTGCTGAAATTCAATTGAGAGGAAGAACGCCGCCGAGGTGTCGACGCGCTTAGAAGGCTTAAGATTCTGACACTCTGTAAAGGTGCTCCCAATTGGGCACGAGGCCATGTTGTTGACCCAGTAATCCCAACCCGAAGCATC
>WNGH01011261.1_pt1 | contig 10298 bp, 9 predicted proteins | sample 5400631 | NCBI WGS metagenome assembly WNGH01 (sample SAMN13153373, study PRJNA577476) | soil metagenome | isolation source: 115 cm soil or saprolite under Garry oak tree replicate 1 | place: USA:California | collected 2016-06-15 | reverse complement strand
GCATCGAGGAGCCGCGCCTCGCCGGCGAATCACGCGCGCCGCGCGCGGGCGGCCGATCGTGAACTTCTCCGAGCCCTTCATCCGCCGGCCGGTGATGACGGCCGTGCTGACCGCCTCCGTCGTCCTTTTCGGCGCGCTCAGCTACCTGCGGCTCCCGGTCAACGACCTGCCCGCCGTGGACTACCCCGTCATCCAGGTTCAGGCCGACTATCCCGGAGCGAGCCCCGAGACGATGGCGAGCAACATTGCCACCCCGCTCGAGCGACAGTTCATGCAGATCAACGGGCTGGAGCTCGTGACCTCGAAGAGCATCCAGGGACACACGAGCTTCACGCTTCAGTTCGCGCTGGGGAAGAGCATCGACGCCGCCGCGACCGACGTGCAGACGGCCATCTCGCAGGCCACGGGCAGCCTGCCGGTCGACCTGCCCGCGCCGCCGACGTTTTCGAAGACCAACCCGAACGACCAGCCGATCATGTACATCGCGCTCACCAGCGACTCCGTCACGCCGGGTGAGATCTACGACTACGCCAGCACCCAGGTCGGCCAGCGGATCAGCATCCTGCCCGGTGTCTCGCGCGTGAGCGTGTTCGGCACCAAGTCCGCCGTCCGCATCAAGGCCGATCCGTCCGCGATGTGGGCCCGCGGCATCTCCGTCGATGACCTGGCCGCCGCGGTCAGGAACGGCACGAGCTACACCGGAGCGGGACAGCTCGACGGGGTGGCGGGCACGGCGCTGATGCGTCCCCGGGGGCAGCTCGAGGGGGCCGAGGCGTACGGCGACCTGATCGTCGGGATGCGAAGCGGCGCTCCGGTGTACCTCCGCGACGTGGCCCAGGTGCGCGACTCGGTCCAGGATGAGCGGATCAACATGCGATTCTGGGTGCGAGGCTACCCCGTGCCCTCGGCCACGGTCGTCGTGGCCGTCTACCGCCAGGCGGGCGCGAACGCCGTGCAGGTGGCCCGGAGCATCCGGGAGGAGCTGCCACTGATCGGTGCGGAGCTGCCTGGATCGGTGCGGATCACGCCCATCTACGATCGCTCGCGCTCCATCGTCAATTCGGTCGACGACGTGCAGGCGACCCTGCTCATCGCCTTCGTGCTGGTCGTGGCCGTGATCTTCCTGTTCCTGGGACGCGTGACCGACACGCTGATCCCGGCCGTGGCCCTTCCGCTTTCGCTTCTCCTGACGTTCATGGCGATGCGATTTCTCGGGTACAGCCTGGATAATCTCTCGCTGATGGCGCTCACGCTGGCCATCGGGTTCCTGGTGGACGACGCCATCGTGTTCCTGGAGAACACGGTGCGCCGCATGGAGCAGGGCGAGCCGGCTCTCGAGGCCGCCCTCAACAGCGCCAGTGAGATCAGCTTCACCATCCTGGCGATGACGATTTCGCTGGCGGCGGTCTTCCTCCCGCTGGTCTTCATGTCGGGACTCGTCGGTCGGATCTTCCGCGAGTTCGCCGTCACCATCGTCGTGGCGATCTTCGCTTCGGGCCTGGTGTCGCTGACGCTCACGCCGCTCATGTCCGCGCGACTGCTCAAGGACCGGGGGCATGGCACGAAGCGGACGTGGATGGAGCGGGTGATCGGCGGGGTGGAGAAGCGGGTGCTCGCCGGGTACGGCGCGTCGCTCTGGTGGTTCCTGCGGCGCCGCTGGATCTCGGCGCTGATCTGGGTCGTCTGTCTTGCCGGCACCGGGCTGCTCTTCGTGGTCGTGCCCAAGGCCTTTCTTCCTCCCGGGGACAGCAGCGTCGTTTTCGGTGTCTTCATCGGCCGGGAGGGGTCCTCTCCCGAGCAGATGCAGGCTTTGCAGGACCGGGTCGACGAGACACTCCACGAGGACCCCAATGTCCTGACCGACTTCACGATGACGGGGAACGGCCAGTTCATCTCCTCCAACCAGGGGATCACCTTCACCTTCCTCAAGCCGCCCGCGGCGCGCGCGCCCATCGCCCAGGTGGCGGCCCAGCTGATGGGCAAGCTCGGGGCCATTCCCGGGGTCTTCCCGTTCCTCCGGCCCTATCCGGTCCTGGAGATCAGCACGGGGGCGACGAACCAGAACCAGGGACAGTACGCCTTCTCGCTGTCCGGCGTGAACCCCGGCCAGGTCTATGACGTGGCCGCCAAGCTGATGGGGAAGCTGCGAGACTACCCCGGCTTCCTGACCCTCTCGTCGGACTACTTCAACAACACGCCGAGTCTCGATATCGACATCCGGCGTGACCAGGCCAAGACCTACGGCGTCTCGGAGGCGAAGATCCTGGCGCTGCTGCGGAACGCTTACTCGCAGAACTACCTCTACCTGATCAAGAAGCCCGAAGACCAGTACCAGGTGATCCTGGAGGTCGAAGACGCCGCCCGCTCGAAGCCCGAGGACCTGTCCCTCCTCTACATCAAGTCGGACGACGGGAAGAGCCTCGTGCCGCTCAACGCGCTCGTCACGTGGAAGACCTCCCTCGGCCCCCAGGCGGTCAACCACCTGAACCAGTTCACGAGCGTCACGATCTTCTTCAACCTGAAACCCGGGGTCGCCATCGGGGACGCCACCGACTTCATCGGCAAGGCCGCGGCGGACATCGTGCCGCCCACAGTGCGCTCCGGCCTCCAGGGCGAGGCCCTGACGTTCCGCGATACGGTCAGGGACCTGACGATCCTGATGCTCCTGGCCGTGTTCGTGATGTACGTGATCCTGGCGATCCTCTACGAGAGCTACGTGCACCCCCTCACGGTGCTCTCGACCCTTCCCACGGCGCTCGTGGGCGGGCTCCTGACGCTGTATCTCTTCGGAGAGCAGGCGTCGCTCTATGCCTTCGTCGGCATGTTCATGCTGATGGGGATCGTCAAGAAGAACGGGATCATGATCGTCGATTTCGCCCGCCAGCGGGTGACGGCGGGCGAGTCGCCCGAACGGGCCATCCACGACGCGAGCATGGACCGGTTCCGCCCCATCATCATGACGACCCTCGCCGCCGTGATCGGCGCGGTGCCGATCGCGCTGGGTTACGGAGCCGATGGAGCCTCCCGGCGGCCGCTGGGGCTGGTCATCGTCGGCGGGCTGATGGTGTCTCAGTTCATCACCCTGTACGTCACGCCGGTCATCTATCTGTATCTGGAGGAATTCCAGGAGAAGGTGCTGAACCGAACGCCCGTCTTCGCTTCCGCGCACGCGTGGCTCCCCTCCCCGGGAGGAGACGCCGGAGCCCGCGAGGTCGGCTCGCACTGAGCGGGATGCTGATCGCTTTCCCGCAACTGTCTGATTCCGAGCACCCGGTCCTCTCGGCTACTCCAACTGACGCTCGCACCTAACCGACGATTTGTCAGCGCCTTGCCGTCCGGATTCTCAGGGCCTGTCTGGTTGGCACGCGGTGTGAAAAGAGAAGAGACGCCTGAGGAGGAGACCATGTTACGGCCGGGCTTGGAGATGACGATCGGCGGGCTGGGACACCGCGGGATTCGTCGTGGCCTCGCCGCATCTCTTGTCGCGGCGCTCGTCGCGGTGGAAGGAATCCAGACGCTGAGGACCGGCACCGTCGTCCAGCCGATGCCGGTGGAGACGGACCGGGTGCTCCAGCCCAACCCGGCAGGCGGAGGCGACTGACATGCGCAGGCTCGATCCCCCGACGACGGCCTCACGGCGAATCCGCGACACCGTCGTCATCATTGGCACCCTGACCGCGGTGGTGATAATGATCTTCCTCATGACGGCCTTCTTCGCCGTGGTCAAATCCGGCGGGCGGGGGTGACTGAGTTGAGAACCTTCGTTTCCCTGGCGCTCGTGAGCAGCCTGCTCTCCGGCTGCGCCGTCGGACCCGACTACAAGAGACCGCTCGTCTCGACGCCCGAACAGATCCGGGGGCAGGTGGCTTCGTCCGAGGCCGGCTCGCTCGCCGACCAGGCCTGGTGGCAGATCTTCCGGGACGACGCCCTCAGGTCCCTCGTCGGCGAGGCGCTCCGGAACGGCTACGACGTCCGGCTCGCCGCCTGGCGCGTCGAGGAGGCGCGGGCGAACGCCGGCATCGCCAGGTCGCAGTTCTTCCCGCAGGTGCAGGTGGAGGGACAGTGGTTCCGCACCCGCCCATCCCCCGGCAGCGGTTTTACCCCGACACCGGTGAATCTGTACGACGTCAATCTCGGTCTCTCCTGGGAGATCGACCTCTGGGGGCGCATCCGGCGCCTCAACGAGGCGGCGCTGGCCCAATACCTGGCCACCGAAGAGGCGCGCCGCGGCGTCCTGCTCTCCCTCGCCTCCGAGGTCGCCACGAGTTACTTCCAGCTGCGCACCCTCGACCTGGAGCTCGAGATCGCCAGGCGGACCACCGGAGCCTTCCAGGAAACCTACGATCTGTTCAGCCGGCGCCTGGCAGGGGGTACCGCGTCGGCCCTCGAGACCTCGAGCGCCGAGGCCTCCCTCGCCTCGACGGCCGCCAGCATCCCGAACCTCGAGCGGCAGATCGTGGCCCAGGAGAACCAGCTCGCCTTCCTCCTCGGTCGAAACCCGGGATCCATTCCACGCGGGGCGGCGCTCAACGACCAGTTCCTGCCTCCCGAGATCCCGGCGGGGCTTCCGTCCGATCTCCTGGAGCGACGACCCGACCTGCGCCAGGCCGAGCAGGAGCTCGTCGCGGCCAACGCGGACGTCGGCGTCGCGGTCGCCAACTTCTTCCCGGCGATCAGCCTGACCGGGGCCTTCGGGGGCGTGGCGCCCCAGGTCTCGGATCTCTTCAGCAAGGGCAGGACCTGGTCGGTCGGCGGCGAGCTCCTGAGTCCTGTGTTCCAGGGGCGGCGTCTCAAGAACCAGCATCGCGCCGCCCTGGCCCGGTGGGAGCAGGCGAGGGTGGGGTTCGAGCAGAGCGTGACGAACGCCTTCACCGAGGTGTCGACGGCCCTGGTGGCCTACCAGAAGCTGGCCGAGGTGGAGAAACGACAGGCGCAGGCGGTGGACGCCTACAAGGAGGCGGTCCGTCTCTCCAGCCAGCGGTACCTGGCCGGCCTCTCGGACTACCTCGAGGTGCTCCAGGCTCAGCAGCTGCTCTTCCCGGCCGAGAACTCGCTGGCGCAAACCCGCTTCAGCCGCCTCGCGAGCCTCGTCCAGCTCTACAAGGCTCTGGGCGGCGGCTGGAAGCTCACCGACCAGGAATGGTCGGGCCCGGAGACGAATGGCTAGGCACAAGGAGGGCTCTATGGCGATAGATCCGATCCCCCGTCTTCCGCTGGATGCGAACGGCGCGATGGCCCTTACGGGAGCCGCGTCCGGAATCGGAGCGGCCACGGCCGCCCGTCTCAAGGCCGCGGGCCACCGCGTGATCACCGTGGATCTGCACGGCGCCGACGTCACCTGCGACCTCGCCACGGAGGCGGGGAGCCGGTTCCGCGCCGACCACTGGCTCGCCGTCTGGAACCGGCCCGCGCGACTGGTCCACCGCCAGGTGGGGAGCCTGCGGCGGGGAGCGGCTTAGTCGCGCGAGGACGAAGAGGAGGATCGAGCCATGAGTCGGCCCGTGAAGAGCCCCTGGGCGGTGGTGCTTGCGGCAGGTGACGGGGCGCGGCTCCGTCCGCTCACCCGCCTGCTCTACGAACAGGACCTCCCCAAGCAGTTCGCGGTGATCGAGGGGGGGCGCTCGCTCCTGCAGTCGACACTGGACCGCCTCGCCGCCCGGTTTCCGGCGGAGCGCACGGTCGTCGTCGTGGGGAAGTCGCAGGAGACGGTCGCCCGGCATCAGCTTCGCGACTTCGAGGGGGTCGAGGTCGTCGCGCAGCCCCGGAACCTCGGCACCGGCCCCGGCCTTCTCCTGCCGCTCGCGCGCGTCCGCGCCCGGGACCCGGGCGCCCGGGTCGCCGTCTTTCCCTCGGATCACTATGTCCCCCGCCCCGGGCGGCTGCTCGAGGGTATCGAAACGGCGCTCGAGGCCGTGGACCGGTCGGGCCTCGCCCTGATAGGCGTCGAGCCGGACCGTCCGGAGACCGAGTACGGCTGGATTGTGCCTGGAAGCAACGCCTCGACGAGCGCGGCCGGAATTCAGACCGTCCACCGCTTCGTGGAGAAGCCGGACCGTCTCCTCGCCGAGCGACTGCTCCGGCAGGGAGCGCTCTGGAACACCTTCATCTGCATCGGGCGGCTCCAGAAGTTCTGGGAAGAAGCGCGCCTGCACATGCCGCGCACGGCACGGCTCTTCAATCTCTACGCGGAGCACGCCGGGCAACCGGACGAGGGCCACGTTCTCGAGCGGATCTACTCCCGGATCGAGCCTGCCAACTTCAGCCGTGACGTGCTCCAGAGGGCGCGAGGCCTCGGGGTCGTGCCCGTCAGGGATTCCGGCTGGAGCGACTGGGGGTCGCCGCGCCGCATCTTCGAAAGCCTCCGCGGGATGGCGGATCGCCAGCGCCTGCTCACACGCATCGCGAGCGTGCGCAGGACGAGGGCGGTGCCCCTCGCCGCCGCAGCCGCCGATCATGCCTTGCAAGGAGACGATGCCGCGGCGCTCCCGGCATAGCACCGAACCGGAGGTTCGGACGGATGAGCGTCCAAGGGTGCGGCTCGAGGGTCCTGTTCGAGGAGAATCAAGGGTGAGGACACGTTCCGCTCTGGTGCTGTCGGCCGTCCTGATGGGCTCGATCTCAGCCCCCGCCCGGGCCCAGAGCCTGTCGGAGGTCTTCAGGAACGTGAACCCATCCGTGGTCGTCGTCCTCACCAGGGAGAAGGAGGTCGCGCCCGTTCCCGGCGCGCAGCCGGCCAGCGTCGCAGGATTGGGCTCGGGGGTGCTCGTGTCCGACGACGGGAAGGTTCTGACCGCGGCGCACGTGGTCCAGACGGCCGACACGATCGTGGTTCAGTTCCTGACCGGAGAGGTCCTGAAGGCGAGGGTCGTCTCGTCCGAGCCGGCCGCCGACGTGGCGCTGCTGCAGCTGGAGCGCCCGCCGCTCTCGCCCCTCGCGGCCCGGCTCGGCGATTCCGACGCGGTCGAGGTCGGTGACCAGGTCTTCGTGGTGGGTGCCCCGCTGGGGATCGGCCATACCCTCACGGTGGGTCACATCAGCGCCCGCCGGGGACCGAACGCCACTCTCGCCGGCCTGAGCCTGGCCGAACTCTTCCAGACCGACGCCACAATCACCGAGGGGGACTCCGGTGGCCCCCTGTTCAACATGGCGGGCGAGGTGATCGGAGTCGTGAGCCACATCCTCTCCCACTCGGGCGGATCGGAGGGGCTCGGCTTCGCCGTCACGTCCAACCTGGCGCGGCAGCTCATGCTGGAGGAGCGGTCTCTCTGGAGCGGCCTCAGCGGTTACATGATCTCGGGAGATCTCGGTCAGGTGTTCAATCTGCCCCCTCCCGGGTCGGGTCTGCTGGTACAGAAGATCGCGAGCGGCTCCCCGGCCGAGCGCATCGGCCTTCGCGCTGGCACCCTCCGGGCGATCATCGGAAACGAAGAGATCATCGTCGGAGGTGACGTCATCCTGGCGATCCAGGGCGTCCCCCTGGCGGCACCCGACAGCTATCTCCTCGCACGCCGGAAGGTAGGGGAGATGCGCCCCGGGGAACAGATCACGGTCACGGTGCTGCGCGCCGGCACGAGGCTTGAGCTCACGGGCACGGCGGATCCCTGATCGACCAGCAGAAGGACGACGGGAATAGGACGAGAAGGATCGCCGAACCGGCACGACGACAGTACGTCTACCCATCGTGACGGCCTGTCGCGGGCGCGGAGGAGCCGTGCGCTCCCTCGTGGCCGGCGCCGAGGCTCTCACTTTGCTCGACGCGTCCACTCCCGAACGTGCGCCGGGCGAGGGGCTCACCCTTCCCCACACTCCTTCCGCTCCCGGCCTCGAGTTCGCCGGCGGCCACTGACGGCCGGCTGCTGATCGCTTTCCCACACCTGTCTGATTCGAGACAGCCGACGCTCCCGACGGAGCAACGGAGCCATTGCGCGTAACCGACGCCGCGTCAGTGTCTTGTCCGCCGAGTCTCCGGCAGCGGCCTGGTTGGCACGCGGCGTGAAGAGAGGTGGAGTGAAGGAGGACGAGACGGTGTCGCAGGGGAGCGTGGATCGGGCCATGGCCATGCGGGCCACGGATGAAAGCTTCCTGCGCCGGCTCGTGCCGAGGAGGAGAGCATCATGCGAGCGGGGCCGACCATTCTGATCGCTCTCGCCCTCTCCGCCGCGACGGGCCCGGTCCGGGCGCGGGACACGCAGTCCCCTCACGCCGGCTCGCTCAGCGTCGGCGTCGGCACGTTCAACATGCGTCACGCGAACACATCGAGTGGTGTCGGGCTCGAGTACCGGCTCGATTCGCGCCCCTGGTTCGCGGTCGGAGCCTACGAACGGAACGGGGACATCGATCTCGGCGGGCCGGTGGAGTTCCGCACCAGCCTGGACGTCTCCCGCGCCCTGCGGAAGGGCGTGCGCGTCGGCGTCACTCTCTATCACCTCTCCAACGCGAGACTCTACGACAGGAACCCCGGAGTCAATGCTCTGGCCTTTGTTCAGACTTTTTAGTCCAGGGACACGGCGGGCGCCGCCGCGGCCGGAGAGTGAGGACGTGGCCTTCGGAGTTCGAGCGAGACAGACGGCTCAATTGCATCGATAGGAGGAGACCTCAATGAAGATAAGAGCGTCCGTGGTGAGCCTGGGGATTCTGGCAGCGCTGTTGATGGGCACGGCGCCCGCCACGGCTCAGGTGCAGGCCCACAAGAGCGAGATCCATCTCTACGCTGGCGAGCTTTTCGGTGACGATCTCACCGACAGGGCCGTCTCCGGTCAGACGCCCAAGCTTGACGACGATTTGACCTACGGCGTCCGGTACGGGCGCGACTTCACTGATTCCTGGGGGCTCGAGGTGTCGGTCGGCCGCAGCCCGAACACGGCCACGCGTGTTCCGGGCGGAGACATCGACCTGGATCTCACCACCCTCGACGTGGACGCGGTGTGGCATTTCACGCCCAAGGCGCGCGTCGTCGGCTATCTGGTCGGCGGAGCGGGCTATGCCACGTCGAGTCTGGTTCATCGGATCCGCGGGACCGTGGTGGGTCAGCCGGTCTCCATCGGTGACGACAGCAGCTTCTCCCTCAACGCCGGGATCGGGGCGAAACTCTTCGTGACCAAGAGCTTCATGATCCGCGGCGAGGCTCGCTATCGCTATATCGACAGCCTGGTCGACAGATTCAGCAACTCTCTGAGCACCGTCGAGACGACGGCTGGCGTTGGATGGATGTTCTGAGCCTGGTCCGGGGCGGCCGGCACGCGCCGGACGCCCCGGCTCTCCAGAGCTGCATCGAGGCTTTGTAAATCCGCACCACACGACAGACCGAACGACACCCACCCCAACAGAGCCGCCGGCGATCTCATCCAGCGGCCCCTCCCTGCCTCGAGCCGGGCCGATCTCGCCGCGGGGTCCCGCCCCGCTTCTTTCCTCACCCCGTCATCTCCGGCAGGTGGATGATCTCGTGCTCCCGACACTCGAGGAACGTGAACAGCAGCAGGTAATCCCTCAACTGCCGGGTCAGGAGGAAATTCTGCCGGACGCCCTCCCGGCCGTTCTTCCCCAGCCACGTCGCATAGCCGGGCTCGTTCAGGAGGTGCCTGAGCCAGTAGGCGGTGCCTTCGATGGCGTGCGTCAGGATCCCTGAATACCTGTGCCTGATTTGGACCGGCAGGCCACCCACGGCTCCCGCGATCACGGGCTTCCCCTTCCAGAGCGCCTCCGTCACGGTCAGTCCGAAGCCCTCGCGCAGCGACTTCTGGACGATGATGGTGGATGCCCGCTGAATGGCGTTGATCTCCAGGTGGCTCGTGGGGGGAAGACACAATACGAGAATGTCCTCATCGCCTTTGGCCCTCTCCTGGACCTCCGCGAGCACCTGGGCCCCCTCGGGGTCGTCGTCCGCGGGCCCACCGACCAGGATCAGCCGCGCCGAGGCGGAGGCCCTGGCCATCCGGAAGGCCTCGATCACCCCCAGGGGATCCTTCAGGCGATCGAAGCGCGACACCTGGGTCACGAGCGCCTTGTCGGTGGGGATGCGGAGGCGTCCCAGGACAGCCGCGATCTCCCCCGAGGAGAGCTCGCGGTTCTTCTCGGAAAGCGGATCGATCGAGGGCGGGATGAGCATCTGCGGGATCGGGAGGCTCCGGGCGAACGAGGGAGCCGAGACGACGCAAGCGTCGTAGCGCCGAACGTAGGCCTGGAAGAATTCCCAGACCTCAGGGTCGGGTCGGGAGAGATCGATGTGGCAGCGCCATATCCAGCGGTTCCTCGTCCCGTTCCGCGCCTCGATGAGGCCGGCCGGCTGAGGATCGTGGATG
>WNGH01033149.1_pt1 | contig 10301 bp, 13 predicted proteins | sample 5400631 | NCBI WGS metagenome assembly WNGH01 (sample SAMN13153373, study PRJNA577476) | soil metagenome | isolation source: 115 cm soil or saprolite under Garry oak tree replicate 1 | place: USA:California | collected 2016-06-15 | reverse complement strand
AAGTTTGCGATAGCGAAGGTTATCGGGCCGGAACAGCCGGGCAATCCCGCAGTTGCACAAGGTACGGAACCGCGCAAAAATTGAGACATCAAAACAGAAGAACGCAAATGGGGGGTTCACGCTTATGAAAATTTTTCTGGATACGGCGAGCCTGGACGAAATTCGCCAGGGCGTTTCGCTTGGCGTGGTGGATGGCGTCACAACGAACCCTACGCTGGTGGCCAAAGAGAACCGGCCGTTTCGCGAGCATGTACTGGAGATCTGCGAAATCCTGAAAGACGGGGTGGTAAACGCGGAAGTGGTCTCCACGGATACCGAAAACATTTTGCGGGAAGCGCGGGAGATCGCCACCTGGCATCCGAACATCGTGGTAAAAATCCCCATGATCCCGGACGGGGTCCGCGCTCTGAGCATTCTCTCGAAAGAAGGCATTCGAGTGAATGTGACGCTGTGCTTCTCGGCGTCGCAGGCGCTGCTGGTGGCCAAAGTGGGCGCTTATTTCGTCAGCCCATTTCTCGGCCGGCTGGACGACATCTCCGAAAACGGACTGACGCTCTTGCGCGACATTCTGGAGATCTATCGGGCCTACAACTTCAGGACACAAGTGCTCGCGGCCAGCTTGCGTCATCCGATCCACGTCGTGGAAGCAGCGAAGATGGGTGCGCATATCGGCACCATGCCTTTCAAGGTGTTCCAGCAACTGTTCCAGCATCCGCTGACGGATAAAGGGCTTCAGGGTTTCCTCAAAGATTGGGAGAAGGCGCGCGAGGTGCTCGGCAATATCGTCGGGCCTGCGGTGCGCAAGGCCAGCCGTTGAGCCACCCGCAATTGCATTCGGATATGTGGACTCTAAGCGCGGCCGCTTTGGCCCTGGTGGGTGGCGCTTTTATCTCTCGCCTGTTGGGGCGATCGCCGGATTCGGATGAGATCGAACGACAAAGGCGCGCTTACCTGAACCAAATCGGCCGTATCGTCGAGGGGCAGATCACCGACCTGGTAGAAGTCGCAGAGGATACAGGCGGGCGCAAGGGCAGTAAAGCACCCGGCGGGCGCCGCAAGTTGGTGTGCTACAGCTACTCGATTTCCGGCGTCAGCTATGAAACGGCGCAGGACATTACCAGCCTGCAGGGTCGCGCCGGGCTGGAGCGCATCATTACCGGACTTCCCGCCAGCATCAAGTTCGATCCCTCCAATCCCAGCAATTCCATCCTCATCGCGGACGATTGGTCCGGCTTGCGCTGAAAATCTGTGAGGAAGTGGGCGGAAGAAGCGGACCTGAAGAAATGGGCCGCGCTGGCGATTGTGGCCGCCCTGGCGGTGACGCTCACCTTGGGATCGGTCATCGTTCTGGTAGGCGCCACCATCAGCATTTCACGAATGACCAATCCTGCCATGCGGGCGCTGGCCACGGTAGCGGAACTGGTGACAGGGATGCTGTGGCTGGTTGGGACCGTTTATATTGTCACGCATCTGGGTGTGCTCATCTTCGGCAAAGACGGCTCGCCCCGCCGTTAAGCCCCCACCACCGCAGTTAGAACCCTGCTAGTGCCGTTCCAACTTGTTTGAGCAAATCGTCTTTCGTCTTGAACCGAACGAATCGACTTTTTGTCCCCTCAACGGCAGCCGGCCAGATGAATCGATTCGTTCGGCTCTTGATTACGGCGATCTCTCGGAAGCGTTCGCTTGCGCGTTTGGCCAATCTAGTTGGAACGGCACTAGGTTAGAATCCTATGGCGAGGCGCACGATGGCTACCACGGAAAAAACGCCGCAGGAAATCGAGGAATTGCGACGCCGCAGCGCAGCCGCGGAAGAAGGCGGAGGCGCCGAGAGGCGCGAGCGCGAGCACAAGGCGGGGAAACTGGCGGCGCGCGAACGGATCGCCCTGTTATTGGATGAAGGCACGTTCGAGGAACTGGACAAATTTGTGACGCACCGTTGCGTCGACTTTGGCATGGAGCAGCAGCGCCCGCCCGGCGACGGATTTGTCACCGGCTACGGCCGAATCGATGCCCGGCTGGTCTACGTTTTTGCGCAAGATTTCACCGTCTTCGGCGGATCCCTGTCCGAAGCCAATGCTTCCAAAATTTGCAAGGTAATGGACCTAGCCATGCGCGCGGGCGCGCCGGTGGTTGGGCTGAACGATTCCGGCGGAGCCCGCATACAGGAAGGGGTGATGTCGCTGGCGGGCTACGCCGATATCTTCCTTCGCAATACGCTGGCCAGCGGCGTGATTCCGCAAATCAGCGCGATTCTTGGTCCTTGCGCGGGCGGCGCGGTCTATTCCCCGGCCATCACGGATTTTATCTTCATGACCGCCGAAACTTCCTACATGTTCGTCACCGGCCCCGAGGTGATTAAAACGGTCACGCACGAGGAGGTCTCCAAACAGGAACTAGGCGGCGCCATGACGCACAACGCCACCAGCGGCGTGGCGCATTTTGCAGCACGCGACGATGCCGATTGCCTGGCCATGATCCGCGAGTTGCTCGGTTTTCTGCCGTCGAATAATCTGGATGACCCGCCGCGGCGCGCCTGCAATGATCCCGCCGAACGGGCGGATGCTTCGCTCGATGAGCTCGTTCCCGCCGACGCCCGCGCGCCCTATGACATCAAGCAGGCCATTCACGCCGTGGTGGACGACCACTATTTTTTCGAGGTTCAGGAGCACTTCGCGAAAAATCTGGTCATCGGTTTTGCGCGTCTCGACGGCAGGCCCGTGGGCATCGTGGCGAATCAGCCGGCCGTGCTCTCCGGCGTGCTGGATATCAACGCCTCGGTGAAGGGCGCGCGTTTCGTGCGCTTCTGCGACGCGTTCAATATTCCGCTGATCACGTTTGAAGATGTGCCCGGCTTCCTTCCCGGCACGCAGCAGGAATTTGGCGGGATTATCCGGCACGGCGCCAAACTGCTCTTCGCTTTTGCCGAGGCCACTGTGCCCAAGCTGACCGTGATCACGCGAAAGGCCTATGGCGGCGCCTATTGCGTCATGGCCAGCAAGCACATCCGCACAGACGTGAATTTGGCCTGGCCCACTGCGGAAATCGCGGTCATGGGCCCCGAGGGGGCCGTAAACATCGTCTACAAACGGGAGATCGAAAACGCGCCCGAGGCAGAACGCGAACGGCTGCGCCAGCAAAAGATCGCGGAGTTTCGCGCTCGCTTCGCCAATCCCTATATCGCCGCGGAACGCGGCTATATCGACGCGGTCATCGAGCCGAGAGAGACGCGCAGGCACCTGATCACCGGCCTGCGCGCGCTCGAAAACAAGCGCGACTCAAACCCGAAGAAAAAACACGGCAATATCCCGCTTTGATCAACAATCCGCACGAATTGACGGGCGGCTAAGCGGCTGGATATGATCGGCCGCTAATCTTCTTCCGTCGGAGGTGGTAAATGCCGGGGAAAACGAGAGCGGAAAAGACGTCCGCGCAAGCGAAAACCGGAAAAACGCCTTATCGCGTCAAAGCGGAAAGCATCGAAGCCTGCAACTGTCAGCACGGCTGCAATTGTCAGTTCGGCGGTTATCCCAATGAAGGTAAATGTGAAGCCATCATCGGCTTCGAAGTGAAGGCCGGCCGATTCGGAAATGTTTCGTTGAATGGCCTTCGCGCCGTGGTCGCCTTCAAATATCCCAAAGCCATTCACGAGGGACACGGCCACGTTATCCTGTTCGTGGACGATAAGGCGAGCCAGGAGCAGGTGGATGCGTTTACAACGATTCTGTCGGGCAAGCTCGGAGGAATGCCGTGGGAGGCGCTGGCCGGAACCATCGAGCGGTTTGAGGGGCCGTTTCGAAAACCCATCCAGATGCGCCTGAATGGCGTGAGATCGGAAGTGCGCGTGCCCGGCGCGGTCGAAATGAAGTTTACTCCGCTGCGCGATCCCGTCTCTGGTAAGGAGAAGGAAGTTCATATCGTTTATCCGAAGGGCGGCTTTTTTTGGAATGACGGGAACATAGCGACTACGGAGACCATGCGCGTCGAACATGGAAGCTTCCGGATGGAGTGGCCGAACAGATACGCTGCCGCGGCCGAAGTGAACTGGACCAACCAAACATAGCCTTATGCCCAGTGCGGGTGTCGCTGCTACTTCTGCCCTCGAACGCATGATTCGCCGGGATCGGCTCATCATGGCGCTTGGGCTGCTGGCAATCGTTGCGCTTTCGTGGAGCTATCTCGTCACCGCGGGCGCCGGCATGCGGGCCATGCTCGGCGAAGCCGAGATGCATGCCGCCATGGGAATGGCGGAAATGCAGTCTTGGCCACGCGACCTAGTTGCGCTTTTTGTGATGTGGACCGTGATGATGGTGGGGATGATGCTGCCCTCGGCCGCGCCCCTCATTCTACTAATACTCGGAGTATATCGCCGCCGCGACGACCGTCACACGCGCCTGAACAGCATCTTATTTCTCAGCGGCTATTTGCTGGCCTGGACGATATTCAGCCTGGCTGCTGCTTCAGGGCAAATTGCGCTTCATCGTGCCGCACTTCTCTCCCCGGACATGGCGGCCCGGTCGGGCGTGTTGACCGCAACCATTCTCATTATTGTAGGCGTCTATCAATGGTTGCCCATCAAAAACGCATGTCTCGCCCACTGCCGATCCCCTCTAAGTTTTCTGAGCCAGCATTATTGGAGAGAAGGGCCTGTGGGAGCAGTCCGCATGGGCTTTTTTCACGGACTGTTCTGCGTGGGCTGCTGTTGGGCATTAATGGCGCTCCTGTTTGTAGCCGGCGTGATGAACCTGCTCTGGGTAGCCGCGATTGCCGTCTTCGTGCTCGTTGAGAAGTTGTGGCGTCAAGGATTGCTTTTCGGCCGCGTCGCGGGAGTCTTCTTGATTCTCTGGGGGACGTACGTGTTCGCTCACGCTGTCTAGAGAACCTGCGGGGATCAGGAACATCAGTTGCAGTGTCAGCGAGCGTGCTAGAATCGCTCGAAATGACACGAGAATTCACCGCCGTAATCGAAAAGAAAAGCCGCTGGTACCTCGCTTGGGTCGAAGAAATTCCAGGCGTTAACACGCAAGGTAAAACGCTGGCGGAAGCGCGCCGAAATCTGAAAGAAGCTCTCCAGCTTATTTTGGAGCCAAATCGTCTTTATCACGGAAGCCGGCACCAAGTTAGCCACAGCCGAGCGCAAAATCGCGGTGTTGACTAAAGTCATCAGCAACATTATGCTTTGGGCCGATGGCGCCGTCTAAACCCTACTATCAGACCCGCCTTGGCAGTGCGTATCTAGAGGACTCCCTTGCGGTCATGAGGCAGATGCCGAGCGATTCCGTCAGCTTAGTGATGACGTCACCGCCTTTCGGCCTAGCCTTTAAGAAAGAATACGGCAATCCCGATGCAGACGAATACCTCGCTTGGTTCTTGCCATATGCGCGGGAAATGAAGCGAGTAATCAATAGAGAAGGAAGTATTGTGATCGACATCGGAGGTGCCTGGAAGAAGGGGACACCTACTCGCTCCCTTTACCAATTCAAGCTTTTGGTCGCACTTTGTGAGGAGGTTGGGCTGCACCTCGCACAGGACTTCTACTGGTTCCGTCCGGCCGCTCTTCCTGCACCGGCTGAGTGGGTGACAGTCCGGCGCATCCGGCTCAAAGATTCTGTGAATTGCATCTGGTGGTTAAGTAAGAGCGAATGGCCCAAAGCCAACAACCGCAACGTGCTACAGCCTTACAGTAAGGATATGGTTAGACTTCTGCAGAAAGGATATCGATCGAAGCTTCGGCCTTCCGGCCATTTTGTCACCCATAAGTTTATGGTTGACCATGGCGGTGCAATTCCGCCCAATCTCTTGCAAGTTGGCGGCAATGAATCCAACACGTACTACATTAAGGCGTGCCAAAAAGCAGGCGTTAAGCCCCACCCTGCTCGATTTCCAAGAGAAATTCCGGACTTCTTCATCAAACTTACGACTTCCGAGAATGACCTGATCTTAGATCCGTTCGCCGGCTCAAACGTAACTGGCGAGGCCGCAGAGTTCAATAATAGGCGGTGGATTGCCGTCGAAACCAAAGAGGAATATCTAAGGGGATCGCGTTTCCGTTTTGTCGAACCAGAACTTTTTCGCAGTGCATCCTCTCGCTAACTTTTTCGACGTTCCGCGGAGGCTATTAAAACACTCAATCGAACCTGAAGTGCTTCGGCAAGACTATTTGCCGTTTCTAACGTCGGGTGTCGCTTTCCCCGCTCGATCATGCTCACAAAAGTCCTATCCAAGTCTGCCAATTCCGCGAGCTTCTCTTGAGAAAGGCCCCGTCGAGTACGCACCTGCCGGACAACCTCTCCGAATCTCGCTGAAAATGTCACCGTTTCGGCACCAGGCGGAGTGCTGAAACCAGCTCGGCGCACCAATGGCTGAAGTATACCGTTGACTCTCCCAGTGACACCTTGTTATCGAGCCGTCCGCGATACTCCTTGTGCGGTGCCAACTTTCCTGTCGGTATAAATCTGAATTCCCATTTTCCAGTCTGATTGAAGAGGCAAGCGGCCAGCACGTGGAACTCTGAAGACTTGTAAAACCTCCCCTGCGGCCCAACTGTCTTAGCATATCGGGTCCTCATAAAGTCGACCGTGATCTCACCACGCCTTAATGTCCTCTGCACGTTTTTACATTCAACGAAATAGTTCCGTCCCTCCCAAAGCACCCAGAAATCGGGCCTTCCTTCTTCGATCAACAATCCGAAATCGGTGATCTCGCGCGAGTCGCGGAGAACGAGGAGATATTGCCTGAGATGCTCTTGGGCAATCCCTCCTTTAACTGCCATAAGTAATCGATTATTTCGCTGGATTACGTCAAGTATTGACGGTGCTTCTAATGCGAACATCTTCTCGAGCGGGTGCTCCCAAGCCATATTCGTCAGGGTAGAACATTGCCCGCGGTGTGACTGACAGTCCACGGACTATAGTCATATGCCGGGACCTGCGCATTCCCATGCCTGAGCGACCGCCTGTTGTAATGGTAGAATGCACGCGCGCTCGGCTGCCGGAGTATGTTCAAAAAGCTGCTCATCGCCAATCGCGGGGAGATCGCGGTTCGCATTCTGCGCGCCTGCCGCGACTTGAGGATCACCGGCGTCGCCGTTTACAGCGACGTGGATCGCGCCGCCCTGCATGTGCGCATGGCCGACGAAGCTTACCCCATCGGGCCCGCCCCTTCGCGCGAGAGTTATTTGCGCGTCGATAAGCTCATGGATATCGCGCGGCGCGCGGAATGCGACGCGCTTCATCCGGGTTATGGTTTTCTGGCGGAGAATCCGGAACTGCCGCGCGCCTGCGCCGAGGCGGGCATCACCTTTGTGGGCCCGACGCCTGCGGCGAATCGGCTACCCCATATTGCTGAAAGCCGTTGCCGGAGGAGGCGGCAAAGGCATGCGCATGGTGGCGGGCGCGAATGAACTGGCCGCCGCCTGGCGCGATGCGGCTTCCGAGGCGCTCAACGCCTTTGGTGATGAGCGCGTTTACATTGAGAAATATCTGGAACGGCCCCGGCACATCGAGATGCAAATCTTCGGCGATTCCTACGGGAACGTCATTTATCTCGGAGAGCGGGAATGCTCCGTGCAGCGGCGGCATCAGAAGGTGATCGAAGAAGCGCCATCGCCGTTTATGACACCGGAGTTGCGCCGCGATATGGGCGAGGCAGCGCTTCGCCTGGCACGAGAAGCAGGATATACAAACGCGGGTACGGCCGAGTTTCTGGTGGATGCCAACCGCAACTTTTATTTCCTTGAAGTGAACACGCGGTTGCAGGTGGAGCATCCGGTCACCGAAGCCGTCACCGGGCTCGATCTGGTCAAGCTGCAACTGGGTGTGGCTGCGGGCGAACGATTGGCCATCACGCAGCAAGATGTGAGCTTGCGCGGGCACGCCATGGAATGCCGCATCTACGCGGAGGATCCGGAGAATCATTTCTTTCCTTCACCGGGGCAAATCATCTCCTGGCGCGAGCCGCAGGGGCCGGGGATTCGTCTGGATGAGGGCGTCTATTCCGGCTGGACCGTGCCCGGCGACTACGATCCGCTGCTCGCAAAATTGATTGCCTGGGGAGCCGACCGCGCGGAAACATTGGCCCGTCTGACCAGGGCTCTCGATGAAATGGAGATTGTGGGAATCCGAACCAATACCGCTCTTTTCCGAAGAATTCTCGCCGAAGCCGATTTCCAGAACGGTGCAGTTCACACCCGCTGGCTCCATGAACGCCTAGCCTCTCTTTTGGCTCCTCGCGAAAAAGACGCCGACTCCCGGGGCGAAGCGCTGGAAATAAGGGTTGCGATGATCGCCGCCGCTCTCTGGCACGCCGCCCAAGCCAAATTTGCGAGCGAACAGCCAGCGCAGCCCGCCTCCCGGTGGCGCGACGATGGAAGACGCGAGCAAATCTCGCGCATTCCCGACCGCTGACAATGAATTCCGCCCGCCTGCGAATTTTGCCCGACGCTTGGAATTTCCACCCAGCAGTACGAGGCATGTGAAATGAAGTTAGAGGTGCGCATCGGAACGCTGGCTCGACAGGTCGAAATCCAGCGCACGGGCCCGAATCAATTTATCGTGGGCGGCGAGGACAGCGCCCAAATTGATGCCACGAAGGTGGCCCCGAATACCTACTCAATCCTGGTGAATGGACGCGCATTCGAGGCAACCGTGATACCGGCGGCGGAAGGAGTGTTGGTGCGCTGCGGCGGCCGTGAATTCCACGCCACAATTTTCGATCCTCGCGCGTGGCGAGGCGGTCGGGGCGCGTTATTCGGAGCGGAAGGAAAACAGCGGGTCATCGCGCCAATGCCAGGGAAGGTGATTCGCATTCTCGTGAGCCCCGGTGAAGCCGTTGAGGCTGATCAAGGCCTGGTCGTAGTGGAGGCCATGAAGATGCAGAATGAAATCCGGTCGCCGAAGGCCGGGACGATTGAGCGCATATTCATTCGCGAGGGGCAAGCGGTCGCGGCAGGCGAAGCCCTGGTTACCATCGATTGAGGCGCGACCGAACTTTCTATTCAGGGCTGCGAATGAGCGGGCGTGCTTGCCGCAGGCGGAGCCAGAGCACTGCTGCCGAACTTGGGAATGGCGGGTAATTTTCCGTTCGATTCGATTACCTGCTGGGCGAGGTAATTGGTGACTTTAGCTCCGTCGCGCGCCTCAGCCATATACGCGGCTCGCAAGAGCTGCTCTTTGCGGTTCCGCAAGGTATCTCGAATGGATTGCTGCACCTGAGAATTAGAGAGTTCGCGCTGACCCGGCGCCTCTTTGGCCATCAATTTCAGAATATGGTAGCCGTCCTTAAGCGGCATGATGGGGCTGACCTCGCCCACCTTGAGGCCGACCACCGCCCGTTTCAACGCGGGGTCGCTCTGATTCAACGAAGACTCGGGAACATAGCCCAGATCGCCCCCTGAAGAGGCCGTGGCCGGATCTTCGGAATAGTCCATGGCCAACTGCGTAAAATCGGCGCCAGTGGCGAGTTGCTGCAGGAGCGCCGCGGATTTGCGGCGAGCTTCCACGTCCGTCGTGGCGTCGTCGTTCTTGCGATTGTGCAGCTGCGGATCTTTGTGCGGGGTGACCAGGATTTGCGCGACGCGATATTGCGTTTCGGCCACATTAAACTGGGCGCGATTCTGATTGTAGAAATCAGAAATATCCTGATCGGTAATGGAGATTTTCGCCACTACTGCGCGATTCAGCAGTTTTTGAACGGAAAGCTGGCGGCGAATATCGTCTTTTAGGTCGTCCGGGGCCACGCCGCGATCTTTAAGCTGCCGTTGGAATTCATCGTCTGTATAAGGACTCTTGAATTCCGTGAATTTATCTTCGACTTCGCCGTCGGTGGCTTCGAGGCCTAGCTTTCTGGCGCGCTGGATAAGAATGTCGTTATTAATGAGCTCGTCCAAAACGTTGAGAGTGAGGGACAGCGCCTCTTCCTGAGACGGAGTAGGCGCCTGCGGGTTCAGGCGGCTTTTGTAATATTTTTCGGCTTCGGCGCGATGGATTTGCTCACCGTTGACGATCGCCCAAACGTCGGGCCCGGATGGCGCCACATCGCGTTTGCAACCGATGGCGCAGAGCGCCGAAAGTACCAGCGTAGCGGCGAATAGTTTTCTTACCACGTGACGACCTGGCCTGAAAGGTTATTACGGCGAATCAAGCAGCCTTCTTCACGCGACCCGAACGCAGGCAAGCAGTGCAGACGCGTATCCGCTTGCGCGCCCCGTTCACCAGTGCGCGGACGCGACGCAGATTGGGGTTCCAGCGGCGACGCCGCGTATTGTTGGCGTGGCTGATCACGTTTCCGTAATGCGGGCCTTTCCC
>WNGH01010078.1_pt1 | contig 10303 bp, 10 predicted proteins | sample 5400631 | NCBI WGS metagenome assembly WNGH01 (sample SAMN13153373, study PRJNA577476) | soil metagenome | isolation source: 115 cm soil or saprolite under Garry oak tree replicate 1 | place: USA:California | collected 2016-06-15 | reverse complement strand
CATTTTCGATATCCCCTTTCCCCGAGACTCCCGCTACTTTCGCGGACGGCTGAGGAAATCTGTCTATGATCCAAAATGGATCATAGCACTGATCCTTTTTGGATCAAGGGGAATCTTGCAAAATGCTCACGATTGAGCAGCTCCGCGCGGCTCGGGGCCTACTTGGCTGGTCCCAATCAAAGCTAGCGGTTCGTGCGGGACTATCCCTGCCTACCGTTAAAAGAGTTGAAGCCGATTTGGGCCCTCGTGTCTCAGATGAGGCACGAAACAAGCTCCGGCGAGCCTTGGAATCCGCCGGCGTCGAGTTCATCGACGAGAACGGTGGCGGCCCCGGAGTGCGGCTGCGCAAGCGCCAAAGGAAAAAGGATTAGCCCGCACTCTGGTTCGGAGTGCGCCGAAAATCGTTCGGTTGCCGGCAATTGCCAATGCAGGTGAAGGTGGGTTGGCGCGAGAGCATTGCGACCGCCGTAACCGATCGCGATCTGAGCGGCTCGATCGGTTTGCTGGGATCGGCTGCTCGCGATCAGAAAAAGCCGGTACCGCTCACCTCAATCTGCAGCATCACTTATCGTTCGCATCCTTCGGCGAGTAGTCCAATAAAACTTCTGGCACACCGCGGTTGATCAGCGCCTGTCTGATCTCGCCATGCCCCGGCGCCTTGCCCAGGGCACGATCTAAAACCTTGCCTGCAGCCGAGACACGTGCTGCTTCCGGCGCTTCAACATCCTTCGCGACCTCGACCAAAACGTCGAGCATTTTATCAGCGTACTGCTGCGCATTTTTGGCGAATTCCCACTTCTGCAATGCCAGTGATTTGGCAATGCGAAACCGCGGCTGCGCATCGACCGCGCCCTTTGGACGGCCAGCGCCTTTGCGCTTTCCCCCACTGCCACTGCGACCTTTCTGTCCTGCCATAGCATTTTACTTATAGTCGCGAACGCAAATGACCAGGAGGCACGTGGATTTGACGAAGCCATAGCGATCAGGGATCGATTGCCGCCAGGTCGGAATCCATGATCGAGCGACGGGCGGCCTAGGCCGAGTTTTTATTTGCCCGGAATATAGGATTATTTTCTTAGGAGCCATTGCCAAAACCGGCATTTGATTTTGATTATAGTCGGGAACACTTAGCGAACAGCGGTAGAGCCAGCTTCGATGTCTTGAGCAGCGCAAGGATGCTTTAAACTCAGGCCGCATCACACTAAGGGAGGCGCGCCATGGATTTGGCGACGAGAGACAAGAAAGCGATCGTCACCGGCGCCAGCGAGGGCATCGGCAAGGCGATCACGCGCGCGCTGGCCCGCGAAGGCGTCGATATCGCAATCTGCGCACGCCGGAAGGAGCCGCTGGAGAAAACCGCCGCCGAGATCGCCAAGGAAACCGACCGCAAGATTTTTCCGATTTCCGCCGATCTGACCAAAGCAGCGGATGCTGAAAATTTCATCAAGTCGGCGCATGCCGCACTCGGCCGCATCGACATTCTGGTCAACAATGCCGGTTCGGCGCCAGGCGGCGTGCTCGAACATCTGACCGAGGAGGATTGGGCGCAGGCGCTGCAGCTCAAATTCATGGGCTATGTGCGCTGCATGAAACACGCGCTGCCGATCATGCAAAAGCAAAAGAAAGGCCGCGTGGTGAACCTGATCGGCAATGACGGCGTGAAGGTGTCGTATTGGGAGATCGCGCCGGGCGCGGCCAATGCGGCCGGACAGAATCTGACAAAATCGCTCGCCAGTCAGTACGGCAAAGACAATATCAGCTTCGTCGCGGTCAATCCCGGACCGGTCCGCACCGAGCGGTGGGCCGGCCTGGTCAAAGCCATGGCGCGCGACATGAAGCTGAGCTTCGAGGAAGCCGACAAGCTCGCCCCGGCGAGCATCCCGCTCGGCCGCATCGCCGAATGCGACGAAGTCGCCAATCTCGTCGCCTATCTTGCCTCCGATCTTGCGTTCTTCGTCAATGGCACGATGATCGAGATCGACGGCGGCCAGGACAAGGTATTGATGGACCACATGCGCGACCGTTGACAAAAAAGAGCCCGGCGCACGCTTCGCCGGTAGGGTCGTTTGCAGCATGAAATCGAGGGGAGGAACGATGACTTTGACACCAACAATTCGTCTCGGCAGTTGCGGCTGCCGCGGGAGCAAATCGGCGGCGCTTGCTGTTGCCGTTGCGCTCACCTGGTGCGCGCCGTCACTTCCGGCGACGGCGGCGGATTTCGTCATGAAGTTCGGCACTGCGACGATCAACGAGACGCAGCATCAGTTCATTAAATTCTACAAAGAAGAACTCGAGAAGGCTTCTGGCGGGCGCATCGAGGTGCAGATCTATCCGGCAAGCCAGCTCGGTCCGATCCCGCGCGAGATCGAAGGCGTGCAGCTCGGCAATATCCAGGGCTATATCGGGCCGGTCGATTTCTTCGTCGGCGTCGATCCGCGTTTTGGCGTGTTCTCCGCGCCGATGCTGTTCCGCGACGAGCCGAACGCCGCCGCAACGGTCCATGATCCGGCGGTGCAAAAAGCGATGTTCGATTTAGCGGGGCCGAAGCGCATGGTCGGCATCGCCACTTTGGACCTCGGGTCGTCCAATTATGGCGCGAAGAATGCGATCCTGCGGCTTTCCGATTTCAACGGTAAGAAGCTGCGCATCAACGGCACCGAGCTGGAGCGGCAGAAAATGGCCAGGCTCGGCGCCACCGGCATCGGCATGCCGCTTTCCGAAGTGGTGCCGGCGCTCGATCAAGGCACCATCGATGGCACAATTTCCGGGCTCTCGGTCTTCGTCGCCTTCAAGATGAACGATCTCCTCAAAGTGGTCACGGTGACCAACGACACCTTCATCATCTCGATCGCGGTGGTGAGCAAACCGTGGCTCGACACGCTGCCGCCGGATTTGCAGAAAGTCGTCACCGACGCCGGCGCCGCGGTGCAGGCGAAGGCGCAGGCCTGGGAAGTGGATTTCACGAAAAAGCTGGCGAGCGACTGGACCGCGTTGGGCGGCACGGTGCATGCGCTGCCCACCGAGGATCTCGCCCGCATGAAGACGCTGCTCGATCCAGTCGCCGACGAAACGACAAAGAGCCAGCCGGCCGTGCACGACATGTTGGAACTGGTTCGTGCCGCCGCGACAAGGCACTGAGCATCTTCCGACATTTCCCGGACGCGCCCGCCGAAGCTTCAGCAAAGGCGGGCGCAGATCCGGGATCGTCCCATACTCGGACCTGTGAAGATCCCGGTTCGGCAGCGCATCATTTCATGCTGCGCTGCGTACGGGGAAAGGGGGATTGCGCATGATTGAGACCCTTTCGCGCGGCGCCACGGCGCTCATGGCGGCGCTGCGTATCGCGGCAGGAGCGATGCTGGCTTTAAGCGTCGCAATCAATTTCGCCAACATTATCGGCCGCTATTTTCTGTCGGTGTCGCTGCCATGGGCCGAGGAAGCAATGCTGTTTCTGATGATCGGCTGCGTCTTCCTCGGCGCCGGTCCGGTCGGCTGGGCCGGCCGTCACATCCGCATGGATGTGGTGGTTTCGCTGTTGCCGCCGCGCGCGCGCAAGGCCTTCGACGTTCTTTCCGATCTTGCCACCATCGCGACGTGCGTGGCGCTGGCGATCTTCGCTTGGCCGGTCATGACCATGCTGGCAGAGCTCGATCAGCGCAGCCAATCCGCCAACATCCCGCTGGTCATTCCGCAGGCCGCGTTGCCGCTCGGGCTCGGGCTGATGGCTTTGCTCGTCGCAATTCGCCTCATCGTACAGGGCACGGCTCATCCCGACATTACGGACGAGCCGGAGGTTGTCTGATGGCGGCAGCCTTCGTCTATTTCATCCTGCCGGCGATCTTGCTGATCCTCGGCCTGCCGATCTTCGTCGTCCTGATTCTTACCTCATTGGCCGCGATCGTCACCGTCGCGCATGTGCCGTTGCAGGCGATCCAGACCTACATGTTCGGCAGCCTGGACAACTTTCCACTCCTCGCCGTACCGTTCTTTGTTCTCGCCGGCGAGATTATGGGCCGCGGCGGCATCGCCAATCGCGTCGTTACCTGGGTTGTTTCGATCATCGGCGGGGTGCGCGGCTCGCTCGCAGTGACGACCGTCGCCTCATCGGAATTATTCGGCGCGATGGCGCATACCTCGGTCGGCACTGTCGTCGCCATCGGCCGTTTGTTGTTTCCGTCGCTGACCAAGCACGGCTATTCCGAGCGCTTCGCCGTCAGTCTGATTACCTCATCCGGCGCGGTTGCCGTGATCATCCCGCCGTCGATCTCGATGATCCTGTACGCGATGACGGCGCAAGTCTCGGCGATCAAATTGTTTACCGCCGGCATATTGCCGAGCGTTTTGATCGGCATTGTCGACGCCGTTTATGTGCTGATCTATGCGCGCATCAAGATGGTGCCGCTGTCCTCGCCGGCGCGCTGGAAGAATATCTGGGCTTCCACTAAGGAAGCGAGCTGGGCGATCGGCACGATCGTCGTGATCTTCGGCGGCATCTATGGCGGCGTGTTCACGCCGACCGAAGCCGCCGGCGTCGCCGTAGTTTATTCGCTGTTCGTCGCGATGTTTATCTATCGCGAAGTGGACCTGACCGAACTGTGGCGCATCATCGTCAGTTCGGTCGCGCTGATTTCGCAAATCCTGATCATCGTTACCGGCGCCGGCATTTATTCATGGCTGATGACCACAAGCGGCATTCCGCAGAACCTGATCAATGCGGTCAGCGCGCTGCACTTGCCGCACTGGCAAACGCTGCTGTTCGTCAATGTCGGATTGTTGCTGGCCGGCAGCTTTCTTGAACCGCCGGCCGCAATCCTCATTCTTACGCCGCTGCTCCTCCCGGTGGTCGAAGCCGCCGGCGTCAACGCGCTGCACTTCGGCATCATCATGGCGGTGAATTTGAGCATCGGGCTTTATATGCCGCCCTTCGGGCTGAACTTGTTCGCCGCACGCGCCATCTTCACCGTGCCCATGGGCACGATCTATCGCGGCGTGTTGCCGTTCATCGCGGTTAATTTCTTGGCACTGTTGGTGATTACCTACGTGCCAGCGATCTCGATGGCGCTGATCGGCGCGGCGCGGTGAGACAGAAGCTGTGCCCTTTGCGCTCATTCCCACGGAAGCGGGAATCCAGTTAAAATTTAATTGGTGTGGCAGTTTGCTGGATCCCCCGCCTTCGCGGGGACGAGCGAATAACAATCGGCGGTTAACGATCTCGCCCTACACGACATTTTTGTTGAAATAACTCGAACCCCAGATCACCAACACCCAGATCGCGAACAGGATTGCCAGCGCTATGACGACTTCCATCGCGTTTCCTCCCTCAAATCTCGTCCGCGGCCGCTCCGCACTTGTGCCGACTTCAATCAGTGTCTCGCGGCGTGGCGATTACGCTATCGGCGGCAGCGCATTTTCGGGTCAATTCGGCCTGTAGTCGCTCCGCCTCCTCTTCCATTCCCATCCAACGCAGTTTGCGAATGCGTTTGACGAGATCGTTCGCCCCGCTCTCGTTTTCTGGCGGATCGTGAAGCTTGGGCTGTTGGAGCGTCATTGGCATGAACGTCCTCCCAATTCATCTTTTGCTTTTTCGTTTTCTTGGTCGTGCGCGACGGCCGCAACCGATGGCCGCAACCCTCGTCCACATTCCACATCGGGCCGCTGGATGATCGCACGCCCCATCTAATGGCGCGGCGGATCGTGCCAGCCTCGCCGCATCCTTAGCTTTTACCGATCGGCATTGTTGCGCAAGGGTGCAGGCGTGCGCCGCAACATATTGCGGCGAAAAATTGGCTAGGTACCGGCCAGCTCTACAGCGCCAGCCGCCTGCTGCACGGTCTGACGCGGAGTTCGCAGTGTTTCGGCGATAAACACATCGACATCGCGCATCACCGGCACCAGAAATCGCAGAAATGGGGCGACCGCGGCCATGATGACGAAATGCCCGATGTGGCGATAAGTGAGCACCGTCGCGGCATTGCCGGCGGCAACGAGCCGCGCCGCGAGCCGCGTCGAGTTGCCGGGCTCCACCAGCCGGTCGCGACTGCCGGTCATCAATAACGCCGGCGGCGCGCCGGGCGACACATGGAAGATCGGCTGCGTCTCGGGCCGATCGGCGCCGCCGAAAATCACCTTGAGCGTTTCGTCACGCAGCGGCATCAAGTCGTACGGCCCGGCGATGCCGATCAATCCAGCGATGTCGCGGCGGGAATTGAGGCCCACCTTGCCCAGCCAGCGCCCGTCGATCGACAGCATGGCGGCAATATGCGCGCCCGCCGAGTGACCTTTTAAGAACAGTTTGTCCGGGTCGCCGCCGAACCGCGCGATGTTGTCCTTGACCCAGCGCACGACGAGCGCGCCGTCGTCGAGGAAGTCGGGGTAACAGACTTCCGGATAAATGCGATAGTCTGGAACCACCGCGACGTAGCCGCGCCGCGCCAGCGCTTTTGCGACGTAGCGATAGAGTCCTTTGTTGCCGCTCTGCCAGGCGCCGCCATAAAAAAAGACGATCACGGGCGCGCCGGCCGCGTTGCGGGGACGACAGACATCAAGCCTATGCCGCGAACGGTCGGCGTAGGCGATTGAGTGCGTCAACTGGATGCCGAGAGCCATTGCCGCGGATATGTAAGTCGTGCTTCCGACCAAATCATGGCGTTAAGGCGTGGCGCCCCGCTGTTGCCGAAGCCGATAGGGAACGAAACCGATACTCGTGGAACCGCGCGCCGCGCAAGGCGTTGATTGGACACTAGCCAGACCCGGCGCCGAGACAAATGTCAGCCTCCGGTCCTTGAAGTGCTTTCAAACGTTCCAGGCGACCTCATCTCAACGCGCACTGGAGCAGCGTCCTGCTCGGAGCGGCCGTGATGGTATTCTCCCTCCTTGCGTATTTCTTCTCGATGGTGACGGCTTTTGCGCTCGTGATGGCGGCCCTGATCGGCTTCGGCGATTCACAACTGCGCTCGAGCCGTATGCACTACCCGGCGGTCGCGACGTTTGTGAATGCCAACCGCGATGTGTTGGAATCGGAAAAGGCCAAAGAGGCGCAAAAGGCTGAGGAGGCGCGGAAAGCTGCTGAGGCGCAGAGAGCTGCGGAAGCACGGGAAGACGCCAAGAAGCTTGCGCGCGCCAAGCTACTGCGTGAGCGCAAGCAGGCTATGCTGGCGGGCCTGCGGCAGCAGCAGGGCGAGAACTCATTGGCGTTCGGTTATGCGGAACCGTTCTCCGACGGCGCAGGGCTGTTTTCGTTCGCGCCGCGCTACGACCGCTGATTCCAGCTTTGTTGCTGGTAGCGGCCGTTGCTGACCGCATAGTTGCAATTTCATATTTTATTTCACCGGCGCCGCATCGGGAATGAAACGGCTGCCGAACACCGGCTCTTTATGTGGCGTCGGCGGCAACTGCCATGCGCCGGTCGAGGGCGGCCGCACTTCGGCATCGACATGCACGTCAAGCACGAATGGCTTGTTCGCCCGGATGGCGTGTTCCAGGGCGCCTGCGAAATCCTCCGACTTACTCACCGTAAGCGCATCCACGCCGCTGGCCTTCGCCCAAGCCGCGAAATCAGGATTGTACGGTTTCTTGTTGGCACCCTGATGGAACATCGTGCCGTGTTCGCGGCCGCCAAACATTCCCAGTTGGATATCGCGGATCGAAACCCAGCCGAAATTGTTCCAGATCACCCACACGACCGGAATGTTGTATTCGACCGCGGTGCAGAGCACATGGGGAACCATGGTGAAGCAGCCGTCGCCGGTTACCGCCACAACCGGCCGATCCGGCGCCGCAAGCTTAGCGCCCAATGCGCCGGCGGCGCCGAATCCCATGCCGGAAAAGCCCCAGGAATTGAGCATCGTTTGCGGTCGGCGCGCCTTCCAGAATTGCATGTACCAATTATGGCTGACGCCGACATCGCAGCAAATGATTCCATCCGGCGAGATGACCGACTGACAATCCGCCACCACGCGCTCCGGGCGCATCGGGCTGGAATGCAGTGCGAAATTTGGCCGGACGAATTCGTCCCACGCCGCACGCCATTCGGCGATCTCAGCGAGCCACGGTTTGGTTGCAGACCGCGTGGCATGATCCGCACCGCGCTGTTCAAGTTCGGTAAGCAGCTGGCGCAAGAACGTGCGTGCGTCGGCTACCAGCGGAAGGTCGGGCGGATAATTGCGCCCGAGTTCGGCCGGATCGATGTCGACATGGATGAGCTTGGTGTTTGGAAAATTCCAGGAATAGCCAGGCAGCCATGACGAGGCCGAGCGATCGTCGAACCGCGCCCCGATTGCAATGACAAGGTCAGCGCGGCGTCCGGCCTCATTGGCTGGAAAGGCGCCGTTGCGGCCGATAAAGCCGAGCGACAGCGGGTCTGCCATGTCGATGCAGCCCATTCCGTTCGGCGAGGATATCACCGGGATACCGAGAGTCTTGGTGAACTCGGTCAATTCACGACTTGCTTCTGACAGCGTCACGCCGTGCCCGATGAAGATCACCGGACGTCGGGCAGCAAGGATCATGGCGAGCGCCCGTGAAACCTCCTCAGGCGAGGCGCCGCTTCGCTGCGCGTTGAGCGGCGCGGCCGGCGCCGGCACTTCCACTTCGTCTTCTTCCTGGAAGACGTTGAAGGGCACGTCGAGGTTCACCGGTCCCGGCCGGCCCGAGAGCATCGCGGTCATTGCCTGCCGCAATGCAAGCGGCAACATATCGACCCGGGTCGGTTGGAAGCTGCGCTTGACCACAGGCCGCACGATATTGACGAAATCAGCCTGATAGTGGCGATTGATTTCCTGAAACGGACTGCGGTTGAATTGCGACGTCGGCACGTTAGCAGTGATGGCCAAGAGAGCCGAAGAATCGCTCAGCGCACAGGCGAGCGGCATGATGATGTTGCATGAACCCGGCCCGCACGACGTCAGTGTTGCGACCGGCTCGTGACGGACGCGGAAATAAGCGTCGGCCATGTGCGCGGCGACTTGCTCGTGACGCGGCGAGATAAGCTTGATGCGGTCGCGCGCTTGATAGAGCGGATCAAGCATGCCGACATTGCCGTGACCGCAAATGCCGAACACGTAAGGAATACCGTTGGCGATCAGGTATTCCGTTATCAGTTCGGCACCCTTCATGCGTGGCATCGGTTCACCTGAATCGGTTGCTGACGGCTTGCTGGTTGATGTGCTGGCGTAACGCAGCGGTCATGATAATCACTATATTTGACACAAGCGAGAGGCGCATCGCCAACCCGCGTGCGATGCCGGAATCACCGGCGATCATGATGTCCGTTTATCCGGCCGCCTGATCCCGCAGCCCCGACTGCTGCAGCAGCGGATAAGTCACGCGACGGAATTCGCGCATGCCGTCGATATAGCGCGGCCAGGAGAGCAGCACTCCATCGAGTCCAATCTTGGACAGTTTGGCGAGCCCATCGACGATCTGCTCGCTGGTACCGATGAGTGGGAAGCCGCCCCAGCCGGCAAGACCAGTCGCCCTTCTCCTGCACATAATAATGATAGAAGTCGCGCGCCTCCTTCTCAGTATCGGCTTGCACGATCGTGGCGTTGCTCCACACCCGCACCTCGCGACCATAAGTTTCCCTCGCCAGCTTATGGTAGGCGGCGACATGCGCCGTGTTGGTCGCAACGTCATGGGAGCGAATATTGGTAAAGACGAGATCGCAGTGCTGGCAGGCGAAACGACGTCCGCGCTCCGACGAGCCGGCATTCATGATGACCGGGTGCGGCTGCTGGATGGGTTTCGGCTGCAAATAACCGCCCTTGATGCGATAAAACTTGCCCTCGAAGTCGAATTTCTCGTCCTCCTGCCACAGCCGCTTGACGATCGTCAGCCATTCCTCGGCGCAGGCGTAACGGTCCTCATGCTCGAGCAGCGAGACCCCGAACATCTCCATTTCCGGAAAATTCCAGCCGTTGACGACATTGAGCGTGTAGCGGCCATTTGAGATGTGGTCGATGACGGTCGATTGCTTGGCGGCGACGATCGGGTGATTGAGCGCGACGTGCGAGGTCGAGATCACGCCGGAATGCCGCGTCGCCGCGGCAATGCCTGCGGCCCAGGTGAAGGTCTCGAAGCCCGGTCCTTGTGGATCGGTGGCGCCACCGAAGCCGCGCCAGCGCGCGACCGGCACCAGCGCTTCGAATTTCATCTCGTCGGCGAGCTGCGCCAGCGTAACCGTGTTCGGCCAGGTGATTTCCAGTCGGCCGTCGAGATCCGACATCACGCAGCCGGAGTCGAGATTGGTCTGGAACGTACCGAGTTTGAGCTTGCGCGAACCCAGCGCTGGATTGACATCGCGCCG
>WNGH01029496.1_pt1 | contig 10306 bp, 8 predicted proteins | sample 5400631 | NCBI WGS metagenome assembly WNGH01 (sample SAMN13153373, study PRJNA577476) | soil metagenome | isolation source: 115 cm soil or saprolite under Garry oak tree replicate 1 | place: USA:California | collected 2016-06-15 | reverse complement strand
ACAATAGTCATGGATGGAATCCGGGTGGCGCAAGTTTTTGCACGGCAGACTTCCGCGGTCAGATACCGGATTGCAGTATGTATATCCTCGGCGCAGGGCAAAGTGTTACCGTTGTGATTGGAGACGATCATTTATTTGATAACGGTTGCGTTACCAGTCAGTGTGCCGGCACGCCACTGCTTTGTAATACAGCCTACGTGTTTCATGTACGCGCAAACGGAGGAAGCGAATTTAGCGATAGCATTACCTGTTCGACAATTCCATGCGTTTCGCCGCATAACTGCACCTACACACAAGGTTATTGGAAAAATCATCCAGACGCATGGCCGGTGAACAACCTTACCCTTGGAACTGTCAACTACACGGAAGCTCAGCTACTACAAATTCTTAATCAGCCTGCACAAGGCAAGGGCCTCGTTATACTGGCGCACCAGCTTATTGCTGCCAAGCTTAACATATCCAATGGTGCAGACCCGACAGACGCAGACCAGGCCATCGCCGATGCTGATGCCATGATCGGCGGCCTGGTAATACCGCCAATTGGCAGCGGTTATTTGCCAACAAGTCAGACCAGCGACCTGACAGAAACCCTCACGGAATATAACGAGGGAACCATAGGTCCTGGCCACTGCAACGACTAGGTCGTCCAAAACTAACAAATCCGTACTGCAATAAAATAAATAATTAGTAATAAGAAGGCGATTTGTCCGGCAGCTGCCGGATCAGTCGCCTTTCTTATTTATACGCCTATGCGAACGGCAGGCGCACACACTTGTAGGTGAAGTGCCGATTCCATCGACATGAAGAGCCGCAAGGACCCAGTCCCGAAAGTTTTCGGGGGAGGTCTATGTTCCATCGCGGCGTGACATGCCGGCTCATCGGAACATAAGCTTGTAGCCTGTGCGCACCGCACGTTTTGAAACCCGCCGGACAGCAGCGCCGCACGCTGTCGAGGCTAAGCGCACAGACTAGACGTCCATGTTCGAGCGCGGAAATCTATTCCGAAAAAGAGATGAAGCAGGTGGTTCCGCCGGCTTGTCCGGAGTGGTACGCGGACAACGAGTTTAACGTCGGAATTTACCCGATCCGTTGCACTCGTTTTGCACCGTACGTTTTCGCTGGTGGTGGCGCTATCTTCGGCGGCGGCGAGAGAACGGAGCTTGTGGGGTGTGACTGCGAATTCCAAACTCGACAGACCGATTCCGAGACGAGGGCAATCGGCCAGCTCGGGGGCGGCATCGAAGTCCGCATCACTCCGCATATCGGCTGGATCAATGATTTCAGCTGGAACGTGAGGGACGGTCCGGACAACAATTTTGGTATGGTGCGCAGCGGCCTCAATTTCGCCTTCTAAGACTTGCCCTGAGCCGAGTCGAACGAGACTACAACTCGCATTTGCAACGGCGGCACATGGGATTTACCGGATGCTGCCGTCTCGCTTGTACGCCCGGCAGCGCGCATAGGTTAGAGGAGACTGTTGAAGCACTGCCAACGCATCCGCCTGAGGCGGATTTTCTTCCTCTCTCTCCAACGCCAGTTGGCTCTGTTAAAGAGCTGATGAACGCAGCAGTGGTTGAGAGCGCCGTTAGGCGCGGCCTGTCTCTAGCGCCGGGTTAAGAGCCAATCGAAGCTCCGTCGGAGTGGCATGGGAAACCGGTGTGCCGCCCGTTGTAGGCCGCTCCTAACGGAGCTTGGCCCGCCAAGAGATGGATTTTGCTACAAACATGTCGCGCCTAACGGCGCTCACGTGCTTCAGCGCGCAGCTGTTCAACAGAGCTACACCAATCCCTCGAGAACAAGAGTATGAGAGGGCGCACGGGAGTTTTCAACAGTCCCTGGGGTTAAGGTCCGCTGCACGCCGCCTCACAAGGGACGCGGCTACAACGCGATCCAGCACCGAATATCCGGTAGTATCCAGCGGCAAATTACCGGCTTGCCAACAATTGCGCAAATGAGATGATGAGCGGCTGTGAACCCCAATGCGCTTGCTTCCGGCGAAGGCCGGCCCGACCGCTTTAAAACGACGCGGTGGAGCATCGTCTTGTCCTGTGCAGGTTCGGGAGGCGACGAGCAAAAGGCGCGCGCTGCCCTCGCGGAACTTTGCAAAATTTACTGGCGACCGGTTTTCGCTTTCATCTGCCGTCAGGGGAACTCCGTTCCCGACGCCCAGGATCTCACACAGGATTTTTTTGTCATCATGCTTAAAGGTGCTCTCCTCGAGCGCGCCGACCAGAATCGCGGGCGCTTTCGTTCGCTCGTGCTCAAGGCGCTGCAGGATTTCTTGCGCGATGCCGCTGACAAGCGTCGCGCGCGCAAGCGCGGTGGCGACGTGCAAATCGTTTCTTGGGATGAGTGGATGGCTGAGGCGCCATCGCATTTCTCGATCCCGGCTCACGAATCAGAGAGATGGTCGCCGGAGCGGATTTTCGATGTGCGCTGGGCGGCCACTGTGGTCGAGCGCGCCTTGAGCCGCCTGGGCGAGGAATGCGAGAAGCGCGGGCGGAGACGCGTTTTCGACGTGCTGAGTAGTTGTCTGCAGGCAGAGCGGGAAGATGTTTCCTACGCAAAGTTGTCAAAAACGCTCGGGGTGCCGGAGGTCTCGGTAAAACGCCTCGTGCACCAATTGCGGAGACGCTATCGCGCGCTGCTTCGCGATGAAGTCGCCCAAACCGTCGAAAGACCCGAAGAGATCGACGACGAGCTGCGCTATCTGGCCGCGGCGTTAACTGCCGCGGAATAGTTCGCGAGCAGCGCGTCTCACAGAGGCGCGGGCATAGCAAAGCGACATCCAGTATCAAGCGTCCAGTATCCAGCGTCGTGCGCTTAGAGGACGGCCTGTAGCAAACTTTGCCTCACATTTTCGAGAACTTCGCCCTCCAATTCTCGTAGAAACATAAGAGGAGTGGTCTGGGCCGACGGCGGATTAACTCGACTCTGGCCAATCTTGGCCCGCTTCACATCTCTAATTTTGTATCACTTTAAACCCTTTTAACATTCCCATGAACGGCATTCCTGTTTCGTTCCGTCTGCAAAAGGAAGCGGTGGCCTGCCCGCAGTGTGGATCGGGATGGCGTATCAGGCGGGGACTTTGCCTGAGTTGTCTGCTCTCTCAGGGTCTGGGCGCTGACAGCTATGATGGTGAATCGCTCGAGGACGTGCTCGGCGAAATTGATGTTAGTGACGCCGATTGGCGACTCGGCAATTATCAAATTCTGGAAGAAATCGGGCGGGGCGGAATGGGCGCCGTTTATCAAGTGCGGCAACGGCGTTCGCGCCGGATCATGGCGCTGAAACGGATTTTATCCTATCATGCCGATTCGCAGGAGACGCTGGCGCGTTTCCGGCGGGAAGCCGAAGCGGCGGCGAGCCTGGATCATCCAAACATTCTGCCCATTTACGAAGTGAGCGAGAACGAAGAGGGGCTACCGTTTTTCAGCATGAAATTCGCTGGCGGCGGCAGTTTGCTCGAGGCCGCGCCGGCTCTGCGCAGCGAGCCACGCCGTGCGGTGGCGCTGATGGCGAAGATCGCACGCGCGGTGCAATACGCGCATGTCAAAGGCATCCTGCATCGCGATCTCAAGCCGGGGAACGTCATGCTCGATGGGCACGGCGAACCGCTGGTGAGCGATTTTGGTTTGGCCAAATGGCTGGATGCTACGAGCGACCTCACGCACACCCTCACCATTTTCGGCACGCCCGGTTATATTGCGCCCGAGCAGGCGAAAGGAGCGGCTGCCAACCTTACACCCGCGGCCGACGTTTACAGTCTGGGCGCGATCTTGTTCAATCTCTTAACTGGCCGGCCGCCATTTTTGGGCGAGCACGCACTGGCGGTGATCCACCAAGCCGCCGAGAAGCCTGCGCCGAAACTGCGCACCCTGGCGCCAGCGCTCGATCGCGATCTGGAAACAATTTGTGCAAAATGTCTGGAGCGCGAACCAAACGCGCGATATCACTCCGCCGGCGATCTGGCCCAAGACCTTGAACTTTGGCTCGAAGGCCGCCACATCATCGCGCGTCCCGTCTCGCCGCCGGCACGGATCTGGCGCTGGTCGCGCCGCAATCCAATTGTTTCGGCAATGGCTGCGCTCTTGCTGGTACTGGGAACAGCGCTAGGCGTGATGATTTGGAAGGGCGAATCTGCTTCGGACAACGGCGGGCCACCAACTGGCGTTGCCGTTTTGCCTTTTGAAAGTCTGAGTCAAGATAAAGAAAACGCATTTTTTGCCGATGGCGTTTACGACGGCGTTTCTACCAAGCTGGCGAAAGTGGCCAATCTCAAGGTGATCAGCCACAACAGCGTGACACGGTACCGTGGCGCGCACAATACGCAGGAAATCGGGCGAGCATTGAATGTCGCTTACGTGCTCGAGGGCAGCGTGCGCAGGGAGGCGGGCAAGATCCATTTGAACGCCCAATTGATTGACACACGCACCGACACTCACGTTTGGGCGGAGAAATACGATCGGGATTTGACTGACGTGTTCGCAATCCAGAGCGAGATCGCGAAAAAAGTGGCGGATCAACTTGGAGCCGAAGTCTCATCTGTCGAGAAAGCCGCCATCGCGGAGCCACCGACCACGGACCTTGTTGCCTACGATTGCTACTTGCGAGCCAAAGATCTCATCAATGGCATTTCGTTTAGTACGCGGGCGAAAGAAGATTTGATCCATGCCGTGCAACTGCTTGACCAGGCTCTCGCCCGCGACCCGTCGTTCTTTTTAGCCTATGGCGAACTCGCGGGCGCACATGACCGAATTTATTTCCTCGGTTTCGATCACACCGATGCGCGCATTAAATTGGCCGAAACAGCTCTTCAATCGATTCGACGTTTGCGTCCCGACTCTGGAGAGACGCATCTGGCCCTCGCTCAGCATCTCTATTGGGCGTATACGGATTACGCCCGAGCCAGGGTGGAGCTGGCTGCTGCCCGGCGCACGCTGCCAAACGAATCGCGAATTCCTCTTATGGCTGGCTAGGTCTCCGCCGCTATAAAGATATGGCTGATGCTCTGGATCGTGCTGTAGCCATTGCTCCGAAAGATATTCCCACCCGAGTACGGCGCGCTTGGGTTGATCTGGAATGGCGTGCAGATCCAAAACCGCTGCATACAACAATTGAGACGATCCTGGCCGAGGACCCGAATGCGGCACCTGTCCTCGTTGACCGATGGATCGTACTTGCGTTGCGCGAGCGCGATCCCGCCGCAGCGCAGCGCGTACTCGACGCAATGCCAGCAGACGGCTGCTACGATGACAACATCCCATTCCCAAACAGTTGGTGCCAGGGTCTTGCCGCGCGGCTCCGCGGCGATGAGACAGCAGCTCGCGCCGCCTTCACCAGCGCGCGGAAAGAACTCGAGCGAACGGTGCGCAACCAACCCAACTATGCGGCGGCTCTGTGCGCGCTCGGTGTGGTTGATGCTGCTCTGGGAAATAAGGAGGACGCGATCCGTGAAGGCGAGCGCGCGGTTCAATTGATGCCCGTCAGCAAAAACGCTGCCGAGGGTGCATTGTTGATGAAAAATCTTGCCGTCATTTATGCCTGGACGGGCGAGAAGGATCGCGCAATCGAACAATTGGCTGAGACCGCAAAGTTGTTTGACGATCTGAGCTACGGCCATTTGCGTCTTCATCCGTTTTGGGACCCGCTGCGAGGCGACCCGCGGTTTGAAGCAATCGTCGCTTCGCTTGCGCCAAAGTAGGCGACACGCGGCAGAGCAAGGAGCGGCGACGCTGCTCGCGAAAGCCATTTGGAATTTCCCAACCGCCGAAGGGACGCTTAAGCCGCTGGGATGGGAACTGGAAGTTAGGCTTCCAGCCTGACTCGGCAGGCGGGCATCTTGCCTGCCTTCATTGCTCGGCAGCTTGGAAGCCTAATTTCCGATCGACTGGGCGTGCTTGTTGGCGATACGAAGAAAGCGTAGTTTTCTGAGAGTCTCAAGAGAGGCTCAGATCGCTCCTAACGAAGGGAAATGGGACCGTATGCACGCATCGCATTCCCATCCACCTGAGCATCCAACCAACAAGTGGCCAACATTGGTCAAATGTGCGATTATAATTCTTTTGTTTTGTGCTTGACAGTTATTCACATCGCCTGTAAACGTGCCAGCCTATGAAGAATAACCAACCCGGAATCACTAAACGCCTTGTCGCGGCAATGCTGGTGACTGCGGCCGTTGTTGGGGTCAGTGCCCTTGCAATGCATACGCCCAGTTACAACCAAAACTCCGCCGCTCGTTCTTTGAAGAGTATTCAAACCGATAAAGCCACACTGTTTTACGCCGATAACAGGCAGGATCGGACCTTCTGCGTGGAGATGGTCCTGCCCGCAACCAGCGAGAGTGCAGCAGCGACTGAGAATTTCAAGCTGGTCGCAGCGGCACTTTAGCGCTCCAGTCAGCTAACGAATAGATGCCAGTCCCGAAAGCTTTCGGGGCTGGTTTGTTATGTACTGGCGCGAAGTGGAAGAAGTTTGGTTCAAAGATAAGCGTCCAACGCGCAACGTCGAAAGTCTTCGCGAGCGGGCATGGATTGTCCCGCGGCTGCGGAATAAAGTTTCTGCCGAGGCGCGCATTGAGCGATGCGAGAACGCATCGCAACTCCTAAAGCACTTCGTGCGAAATCGAGTGGAAACGCCTCCTCTGTTTCGCGCAAGCTCGCCGCGGGACGAGTCAGTCCGATGGCGGACTTTTGGACTGCGGCCCGCCCTCGCGTGTCGCTTTTTCGGTACACGGTCACGATATTGTTCGAGTATTTGTAAGAGATGGCTTTGAAACGCATTTATGCGGCCTGGTTCGGAATACACTTCTTCCTCATAACAGCAGTTTGCTTTGCCGGGATATTCTCGCTGATCGCGGAAGGCGCGACCATATTGCCGTCTGCGCTCAATAACAGCGCGCGAAAGATTGAGCTGGTTGCGGCGTCGGTGTTGGGGAAGGAGGCGGCTGCGTCCAGTCCGGTGCGACGGGGTATAGCGACTTATCTGCATGCTGCCGGCATCCAATCGGGATACACCTTTTTTGCGCCCAATATCCCAAGTTATCACAAGTTAATCCTGGAACTATATTATCAGGACGGACGCGTAGAATATGATTCGCCGCATGTGAGCGGCAAAGCCGCCGCCCTACGTTTGGATAGTTTATTAGACCGGCTGGCGAACCCTGCTTACGAGCCGTTACGCGAAGTGGTAGTAAAGATGCTCGCGTTCTCTGTTTGGCGGGAGCGTCCTGACGTGGAAAAGATTCGAGCGATTTTCGGATCGGTCAATCCACCCAGCGTTAGTGACTTTGAGCATGGAAAAGGAGAATCGTTCCAGCCCCTGTTCAGCTTCGATTTCAGCCTTCGTAACGAAGAGAACCAGTAGAACGCATCTGATAAACGGTTTTGGCATCGTCTTCGGAGAAGGCGATCCACCTTTCGCAAAGCGCAGTGCCAAATCCCCAGCAACGCACGCTTCCATGCTACTCGATATGAAATTTGGCGGCGAGCCGCATTCAGCAACGCGTTGAGGCCAACGCATTGCACCTTCTAGAGCCAGTCAACAACGTAATGACACCGCTGCGACGATGGTGGAAAGGATTGATTGAATTTCTCTTTCCGCCAGAAACCGACAAGTGGCTTGCCGTTCTGCGTATCGGCCTGGGTCTGCAAGTAGTCGTTTTCACGCTGTTCTTAAGGAGTGACTGGCACTACTTGTTCGCCGGGACTGGCAAGGGGCTTGTCAGTCGCGAATTGGGAGAGGCCATCACCTCTTTCGACAGTCCTCTCATTCCAAAACTTGGCTGGCTGGTTGCGCTCGGCGGCCACGCAGGCATCAGCGAGGAAACAGTGCTTACTGTTGCCTGGTCCTGCTTGCTTTGTATGGGATGTTGTTTGTTGCTGGGACTTTTCTGCCGCCCGGCAGCGATAATTGCCTGGTTTCTTCACCTCTGCGCGGCTGAAAGTGGGGGGTTACTGGCATACGGCGCTGATAACTTCATGACCACGGGACTTTTTTATTTGATGCTGTCGCCGCTGCCAGACCGGTACGCCCTCGATCACTGGCTGGTAAAAATAAAACGAAAGAACCCACAACTTTTAGGTTTTTGGCGGCGCGTTTTACAGGTACACCTGTGCTTTGTTTACTTTATCGGAGGCCTGGCAAAATGTCTGGGCGACGGTTGGTGGAATGGGTCCAACCTCTGGCGATCGCTTACACGGCCGCCTCTTAATCTCATTTCGCCGGATATTCTTGTTCGATTCAAATACGCTCTGCCTGTCCTGGGAATTTCAATCTGCCTGATCGAACTTGGTTATCCATTTTTCATTTGGATAAAAAAGACCCGGTTCGTTTGGTTGGTTGGTATTTTGGTGATGCATATCGCCATCGGATTGACAATGGGATTGTATCTTTTCGCTCTCGTCATGATCGTATTGAATCTTGCCGCGTTCGGCGTCGGTTCGAGAGTTCCTTTCCTTAGGCATCGTGAACGAGTCCCCGCCGTTTTTCCGGAAAAACAACTCTCGCCGTGACGGTCCGCGCGGCTGGCTAATGTTTGCCTAAGAAATCTGGATTGTTCTTATCCGTGTCATCCGTCCAGTCCAGGGTCAAATTAGCCGACCCGGAAACGCACGTCACGGATCGTTTTGCCGCCAAAGCGTTTTTTCAGTTTTCGCAAGATCTCGATCTTGGAAATTTGTTCGAGCTCGTAATGCAAAGCTGGTTGGAGAACTCGAACGTAAAGTATGCCCTCGCGCAATGCCACCGGCGCCGAGTGCGCGGCGATAAATTCGCCGACGATTTTCGACCACGCCTCGATCACTTCGGTTTCGTGCAGGCGCTCGCGCAATCCCAGCCGCTGCATCAATTTCGGCACCAAGTCAGCCGGTGATTGCCACCGATCCGGGCGGGTTTTCCTTTCGGGAAGGCTGCGCCATTCGGCGATCACGGCGGCGCGAAGGGAGGGGGTCATTTATTACTGTAGCGGCACTCCATGAGCGTCGCATTCTAGATTCTTAATTCGAGCGATGGTTACAGACCGCCGCTACAGAGATTGCTCAATATTTCCGCCGCATGTGGCTCGGCAGAATATTCAGCTCGGTGCGGTATTTGGCCACAGTGCGCCGCGCGATTGGAATGCCGCGCTGGCTTAGAATTTCGACGATCTCCTGGTCGCTTAACGGCGCGTTGCCATCCTCGTGTTTCACCAGATCAAGGATTGCTTCTTTTACGCTGGTGTTGCTCATTGACTCGCCGGTGGACGTTTGATAGCCGGGCGTGAAAAAGTACTTCATCTCGAAAATACCCTGCGGCGTGGCCATGTATTTGCCGGACACCGCGCGACTCACCGTGGTCTCATGCACGCCAACCACATCGGCGATTTCCCCCATGGTCATCGGCTTCAGATGCGATGGGCCGTGTTCAAAAAAATCGCGCTGCCGCGAAACGATCTGGTGCGCGATGTTGGAAATGGTTTGCTGGCGCTGGTGGATCGATCGGATCAGGAATTTGCCGCTCCGGATTTTGTCGCGGATGTAGTCTTTGACCTCGTTGCCGTTGTTGTCCTGCGCGATGATGTCTTTGTACGTATTGCTGATCCGTAGATGCGGAATTTGCTCATTGTTTAGGATGATCTGGTAATCGCCGTCCACTTTTTCGACCGTCACGTCGGGTAGCACGTAGTTTTGCGGGGCAGCGGCGAAGACCTGGCCGGGCCGCGGATTCAACCGCGCGATGTTATTGGCGGCGCGGGTTCAGCCGCGCGATGTTGTTGGCGCACTTTTGCACTTCCTCCACGCTGATGCCCATTCGTCGCGCAATTTCGGGAAAGCGGCGCTTGCCCAAATCTTCCATGTGCTCGGAGACGATTCTGTATTCGCGGCTGCTTTCTTTCCCTTCACGCTGCAATTGAATGAGCAAACATTCGCGCAAATCGCGCGCGCCCACGCCCGGTGGATAAAAGCCCTGAATAAGCGCAAGCATCTTCTCGAAATCTTCCTTCGGAACTCCGGAACTGAGCGCCATTTCTTCCGGTGTGCTCTGGAGAAATCCGTTGTCATCGATGTTGCCAATGATCAGCTCCGCCGTTTTGCGATCGCCGGCGTTGAGCGCGGTCTGGTTCAGTTGCGATACCAGATTTTGTTGAAGGGTTTCCTGGACGGCAATGGAATCGAAAAAGAACTGGCGCTTATCTTGTGCTTCCTGCGAACCCCGAAAGCCTTCGGAGCTGTAGCTGGCCGACTGCGCCATGTAATCGCGCCATTCCTCATCCAGGCTCGCCAGCTTCTCGAATTCCTCCTTGAAATTGTTGTCCGCGGACGGCTCG
>WNGH01029290.1_pt1 | contig 10306 bp, 13 predicted proteins | sample 5400631 | NCBI WGS metagenome assembly WNGH01 (sample SAMN13153373, study PRJNA577476) | soil metagenome | isolation source: 115 cm soil or saprolite under Garry oak tree replicate 1 | place: USA:California | collected 2016-06-15 | reverse complement strand
CTCCAGAGCATGATCCCGAAAAGTGGATACCGGTTTTCGGAAAAAGATCATGCTCCAGAGAACCGTTTTGCACGGCAGGGAGCGTCGACATGGCGGAGCCACAGGCTGGGACCTACCGGCAGCAACTCGAGGCGCGCGGACCGTTGGAGCCCTACCAGCTGGTCAAGCTCGCTATCGCCGACGGCGTCGCTGTCATCACGATGAAGGACCCGGAAGCGCTCAACGCGTTCAGCATCAGGATGACGGGCGAGCTTCGGCACGCGCTCGCGGCCGTCGAGGATCATGCGCAGGTGCGGGCCGTCCATCCGCCACCGCACGGTGCGCTCCAAGGGATGTCTCTCCAATAAGACCGCGCTCGCCATGATCTTCAAGCTCGCCGAGGCCGCCGAGAAAAGTTGGCGTCGCCTCAACGGACACAACCAGTTGCCGAAAGTCATTCTCGGTGTAAAGTTTGCCAACGGAATTGAGGTTGTCAGACGAGAAACTCAAGCCGCTGCCGCCTGACCCCGTCCGTCACCAAGATTCAACGATAGCTCCAGGCCGCACTCCCTAACCGGACATGCCGGATCGTCCATTGTGGCCAAAAAACCCTTGACCCGAGAGATCGGACTACAGAACGGCCGGCCCTTCCGAATCGTTGAGAACAGTTTCGCACGATAAGGTGAAACGATGATAATATAACATCAATATGTTATCATCATTGCAAACTGCCGGTCTTTTCCCTATATTACCGGCATGACAAGACTTCAGGCACTCAAGAAGCATCTGCGGCCGGGACGGGTCTATCGCCGCGAGGACCTGGCGCGCTGGTCGAATGCGGTCGATCGGCACCTCAAGCAATTGCAGGACGACGGAACGCTGACAAAGCTGGCGGGCGGTCTCTACGCCTATCCGAAAGATACTGTTTTCGGGAAAGCGCCGGCGGAGGATGACAAGTTGGTCGGCACGTTCCTGAAGGATCACCGGTTTCTTCTGGCCTCACCCAATGCCTACAACAGCCTTGGAGTCGGCACGACCCAGCTTTACGACAAGATCGTCGTTTATAATCACAAGCGTCACGGGTTGTTCTCGCTCGGCGGGCGGGCGTTTGACTTCCGCGTCAAGCCGGCTTTTCCCAAGACGCTGAACAGGGAATTCCTGTTGGTCGATCTCGTGAATAACGTGGATCGACTCGCCGAAAGCAAGAACGAGGTGCTAGCGCGCGTGAAGGAACTCGCCACGTCCTATGATGTGCCCCGGCTGCAACGGGCCGCGCGCGACTATGGCAATGTGCGCACGAAGAAGTTCTTCTCCGAAGCCCTGAAAGCGGACATGGTGACTCATGCCCGCTGACTTTCTTCATAACCACCCACAATTCCCTGAGCTGATCCGCATCGTCGCGCAGCAAAAAGGCATCGACCCAGCCTTGGTCGAAAAAGACTATTGGATCAGGCACTGCCTCTACGGCCTGCAGCAGTTGGGCCTGACGTTCGAGTTGAAGGGCGGCACGTCCCTCTCGAAGGGGTTTCAGATCATCAACCGGTTGAAAGCGCCTTCTTATTCTCTTCAGGTATGTTCAGATTTGATACCATGCGGCTAATATCACCGAACAACGTGGTCCAAGCTGCTCTATCGGATACAAGCTTCGTTGCGAACGCCGAGGGGTGCATCTCGACGTATCGTCTTTGGAGCGCTTCTATTGCCGCTCCAAAATGAACGGCGGCGATATGCATGGTGGCGCATAGTGCATGCCAGTATGCCCAACTCAGCCCTCTAAATTTGAGGGCATCATATTGTGAAAAAATCGCATTCGCCATGCGCGTCAGGAAAACAGGATTAATCTCATGCTGGTACTTTGCTCCAAGCGGCGCGGGAGGCAATACAGGCAAGTCGAATACCCTTTTATCGATGCTATAGCCACTGACGGCTTTGAATGATACTTTCTGCCAATCATCAGAAAACATCGTACTGCCGAGGTAGACTAGGTAGACGCCCAAGGAAAAAGATCTAACATCTCTTATCTTGGCTCTGAAACTCTCATCTGGCGTTCCGACATAGATGATGCATCCCGGCTTAAGCCGCGTTTCGGACGGCGCAGAAGCCTGCTGGCGATGACATTGTAGCCGGAGGCAATGATTCCGGCACCTGCGCCGTGACCAAGCCGGCGTTTAACGGTGCGACGGCACGGAGACTGGAAGGCGTTCACGGCCTGAGCCGCAAAATGGTGGTGTGACTGACGTTGTAGTCATGCCCGAGAGCGGTCGAGCTTTCCCCCGCAGCGCGGCGTGCGAGGGCCTCCTTGCGCTCGGCCGGACTGAGCTTGAATTTCGGCCCGAGCTTGACGCCGTGCGCCGGAGGCCGGCGGCCCCCCGGCCCCCCGGCCCCCGAGTCCCACATTTACCCGCTTTTCAGTATGTTTATCGTAGGATCGGGCCGTCCCTGCGCCTGGTCCCGGGAGCCGTTCCGTGCGCGAGAAGGAGCTGCGCGTCGCGCTCGTCTGCTTCGGCGGCGTTTCGCTCGCCGTCTACATGCATGGGATCAGCAAGGAAATCCTCAAGCTCGTGCGCGCCTCCTCGGCGCTGCATGCGATCCGCGACCGTCCGGCCCGCGCCGGCGCCGCGTTCTTCGACCGGTTCGACCGCTCCGATCCCGAGTACGACACCGAGGGCGTCTATTTCGAGCTGCTGCGCGAGATCGGCCGCCGGGTCGAGATGCGGGTGGTGGTCGACATCATCGCCGGCGCGTCGGCCGGCGGCATCAACGGAACCATGCTGGCGCGCGCGCTCAGCCACGACCTGCCGATGGGCAAGTTGCGCGACCTGTGGCTCGACTACGCGGACGTGACGGTCCTGCTCGATCCCGCAGCGAAGGCCGGCCGCTGGAGCAAGCTCGTCCTCAAGCCGTTCATCTGGGGCGCGGCGGCGAGCGGCATGCTCACCGCGATCAAGGACCTGGAGGTCCGCAACAAGCTCTCCCTGTTCGTGCGCTCGCGCTGGTTCAAGCCGCCGCTCGACGGACCGCGCATGGCCGAATTGATGTACGACGCGGTCACCGCCATGGGCGGCTACCGGCGCGGCGCCAACGGCGGCGCGGAAAGCGATTTCGAGCTTGCGAACGCGCCGGCGCTCGCCTTCGCGGCGCGCGCGACCTCGTCCTTCCCCGGCGCCTTTCCGCCCGCCCGCATCGCGGAAATGGACGACCTCGTGGTCCGCAAGGGGGCGCAATGGCCGCAGCGCGCGGAGTTCATCGCGCGCAACTTTGTCGCCCACCGCCAGGCCGACATCGACCCGGCGAGCGCGAGCTTCATCGACGGCAGCGTGCTCAACAACCGGCCGTTCCACGAGGCGATCGCGGCGATCCACGGCCGCCCCGCCTTCCGCCAGGTCGACCGCCGCCTCGTCTATATCGATCCCGATCCGGCTCCGCCGGCCGTGCGCGTGCGCCCGGGCGTCCCCGGCTTCTTCGCCACCCTCAAGGGGGCGATGTCGGACATCCCGCGCAACCAGCCGGTGACCGACGAGCTCGGCTGGGTGATCGGCTTCAACGACGAGGTGCGCCAGCTCACCGCCGTCATCGAAGGGGCGCGGCCCTACGTCCACCGGCTGCTCGAACGCCCAGGTGGCGCGCGAGGCCGGCTTCGCCTACCAGGGCTACGCCCGCCTCAAGCTCGCGTCGGTCCGCCGCTTCGTCGCCCGCCTCGTCGCCGCCATGCGCGGCGTGCCGCCGACCTCGCCGCTCGCGCGCGCCATCGGCGAGATCGTCGATGCCTGGGCGGCGCACGCCGGCATCGTCTACGCCGAGACCGAAAGTCACGTGCTCGGGCGCGAGAGCGCCGTGATCGAGGCGATCCCGCGCTGGGCCGAGTTCTTCCTCGCCTTCGACGTGGACTACCGCAAGCGCCGGCTGCATTTCCTCATCGAAGGGCAGAACCGGCTCTATCAGATGATCGACCACGCGCGGTTCAAGGGCCTCGACCCCGCGGTGATCGATCGGCTCAAGCGCGACTTCTACGAATGCCTCGACGTGGTGCGGCGGCGCGAGGAGGTGCGCTTCTTCAAGCCCGAGACGCGCGAATTGGCCGCCGAGATCTTCGCCGCGATGCCGTCGAGCGGCGACGCCCGCGATCTGCGCCGCTATGCGCGGCACTTCGTCGACGCCAATGCCGCCCGCATCGGCGGCCTGGTCGACCGGCTGGCCGCGGAGATCGACCTCAATGCAAATACCCGCGACGTCGACGTGCTGCTCGCGCGCCTCGATCCGCGCCTGTGGCACGGCGAGGCGCGGCGCGAGGTGCTGGTGAACTATCTCGGCTTTCCGTTCTGGGACGTGCTGACCTTCGCGCTGACCAGCACGCGCGACGTGGGCGAAATGCACGAAATCCTGGTCGATCGCATCAGCCCGCAGGACGCCCGCACGCTCGCCGGCTTCAACGGTCCGGAAAGCCTCAAGGGCATCGGCTTCGGGCACTTCGCCGCCTTCCTCTCGCGCGCCTATCGCGAGAACGACTACCTGCTCGGCCGCCTGCACGCGGTCGACCGGCTGATCGACATCGTGTGCGACTCCGCCCGGATCGACGGCGCGCATGACGGGATCGACATCGTGGCGCTGAAGAAGAAGGCGTTCGCCCAGGTGCTCGACGCCGAGGAGAAGCATCTCACCCACAGCGCCCGCCTGATCGAGGCGCTGCGCCGAAGCGTCGCGGAGATCGGCCCATGATCGCGTGCTCGCGGACGGCGCCGAGTTCTGCTAGGTGGGTCGCGCGACTTGATCGGCGCCGCGCAGCGGCGCCCGGTGGGGTCGTCTCCGCACGCGCGGAGCGTGAGGAGATGCCACGTTGAGCAAACGGATTGCCCATAAGCGGCGCCAGGGCGGCCCCGGGGGGAACGGAATGTCCGGCGCGCTTCGCGCACTCATGCGGTTCTTCGGGGAAAAGGTCGGGTGGAACCGTGTCGGCATCGCCATCAGCGTCACCATCATCGTCATTGCGCTGGTGGTGCTCTATCGGATGCTGCGCGGCATCTCGTTCGAGGAGGTCGCCGGCGCGCTCGACGACGTGCCGTGGACCGACGTCGTTCTCGCCGGGTTGTTCGTCGCCGGCGGCTATTTCACCCTGACGTTCTACGACCTGTTCGCGCTACGCACCATCGGCAAGACCCACGTGCCCTACCGCATCGCCGCGCTCGCCGGCTTCACCAGCTATTCGATCGGGCACAACGTCGGCATGACCGTGCTGACCGGCGGGGCGGTGCGTTACCGCATCTATTCGACCTGGGGCCTGACCGCCATCGACGTCGCCAAGATCTGCTTCGTCGCCGGCCTCACCTTCTGGCTCGGCAACGCCACCGTGCTCGGTCTCGGCATCGCCTTGGCGCCGGACGCGGCCGGCACCATCGACCAGCTGCCGACCTGGCTCAACCGCGTCGTCGCCGTCCTCGTCCTCGCCATGCTCGCCGCCTATGTCGCCTGGGTGTGGCACAAGCCGCGCGTGATTGGCCGCGCCGACTGGGAGGTCACGCTGCCGGGCGGCGGGCTCACCCTGTTGCAGATCGTCATCGGCATCGTCGACCTCGGCTGCTGCGCCATGGCCATGTACATCCTCCTGCCCGACGAGCCGCATGTCGCCTTCGTGCCGATCGCCGTCATCTTCGTGAGCGCGACCTTGCTCGGCTTCGCCAGCGCGGCGCCGGGCGGCATCGGCGTGTTCGACGCGGCGATACTGCTCGCGCTCCTGCGCGAGCAGTACATGCGGGAAGACGTGCTCGCCGGCCTGCTGCTGTTCCGCGTGCTCTATTACGTCGTGCCGTTCGTGATCGCGCTGATCATCCTCGGCATCCGCGAGATCTTGCTCGACGTGGCGGAGCTGGTGCCGCACCACCACGACGCGGTGGGCGCGCCCGCCAAGCAGAAAGGCAAGGCGGGCTGAGCCTATTGCGGAAGAACCGCGCGTGCCATCAATTCGCGGCTGGCGGCAAGGATCGACCGACTTGTTTTTCGTGACCTCTTTCTTCGGAAATCACTTCCGCCAGTGTTTCCTCGTCGATCAGACCCACATTCCGCCCGACCCGGCGGAGATCGCGGGCCGCTCGCTCGACCGTGGCTTCGAGCACGCTGTCATCTGCCGCGTACACATCGGTGCCGACCGCGATGTGGCGGTCCGTGTGGGTGAATTCGATCGTCCCCCACGGCGTGTCGAAGCGGCCGGGAGAGCCGGTGGTCATGCACGTCAAAACCGTCGCGACCTGACAGATCACGCTCGCCTCGGATAACTTGTATTCGAGGCTGATATAACTGACCTCGCGGCGTCGCAGGAAGCGGATGAGCCCGCGGCGCACCTCGCTCGGCATGGAGCGGGCATAGGGATTTACGTACACTCCGCGGGCGGCTCTGATCAGCACGCGCTGGTCGGCCAGCCGCTTCATCATCAGCTTGAGGTAATTTTGCCTGGGATGGTCGACCAGCGCCGAGAATGTTGCCGGGGTGAAGGCCCACACCCCGCGGCGATCCATCTCCTCCAGCCGTTGCATGAGGGCGCGCCGCTTCATAAGTCGTACCGTAGTTATCAAATTAGATAACTTCAAGCGAAGCTACGCGGGAGGGCTTGCGATCATGTTCGCGATCTGTTCTCTTAAGGCGCATGTGGAATAATCGGGGCTCGGGGGAGGCGCTGCTACATGGGTGAACGGTCCAAAATCGAGTGGACGGACTCGACGTTCAATCCGTGGGTAGGTTGTACGAAGGTCCGGCGCCGAAGGACTGCGCCGTCCGCTTGCGACTTTTGCTATGCGGAGAAATGGGCAAGGCGGAGTGGCCAAGTTGAATGGGGCAACCATCCGCGTCGCCGAACGACTGAAGCCTATTGGCGCAATCCTGTGGCCTGGAACGATCAGGCTCCGTCGTTTCAGATCAAGCACCGCCGTCGGCAGCGTGTGTTTTGCGCCTCCCTCGCGGACGTATTCGACAACCAAGTCGACCGTCAATGGCGTTCGGATCTGTTCAATTTAATTCGCGCATGCAATCAATTGGATTGGCAGCTGCTCACCAAAAGACCGCAAAACATTCGAAAGATGCTTCCCCCCGATTGGGGCGACGGATACCCGAACGTTTGGCTTGGCACGACGGCGGAAGACGCAGACGCCTATCGGCAGCGCGTTCCGCACCTTCTCAAGACGCCGGCTGCAATTCACTTCGTTAGCTACGAGCCCGCTCTCGGCCCTTTGGGGCAATTGGACATCGATGGGCTGTATCCCGATTGGATCATCATCGGAGGCGAGAGCGGTGTGCGCTCTGACTTAACTCGCCGCACCGATCCACGCTGGGCAAGGGATGCGATCACGGAATGCCGTCGTCTCGGAGTCGCGCCTTTTCTTAAGCAATGGGGAACCTATGCGAACAATCCATACGTCGTAGAGGCCGGTTACTCCGTGCCGGAAGTTATGAAAATCGACCCTCCTGAAAACGGCAAGGGCGGCGGCAAGCTGGATGATCGGCTTTGCCGGGAGTTCCCGGTCACCACAAGCAAATTGGAATCGATGATGATCACGCGAGGGAGAACCGCCGAGAATGGTTCGGAGGGACGACCGCTATTCGTTGGATGAACAGGGGCTGCCGGTCGAGAACGTCGGCCCCTGGGCAACCGATAAGCTGAAGATCGTTACTGACTATATTCAGGCGTCAGGCGGCGCGCGGCGCCGCTACCTGGCATCGGGGGCCGCGTACATCGACGTATTCTGCGGGCCTGGCCGATCCAGAATTCGCACCAGCGGCAAATTCATCGACGGCAGTCCAGTGGCAGCGTTCAAGAAAGCCAAGGGTTCGCTGGCGCCTTTTACCTCGATCAACATCTCGGATGCGGATCAAAAATTGTTGGCAGCAGCAGAAAAGCGTTTGTCGCCCCTTGATGCGCCGGTTCACGCTATCCCGGGTCCTGCAAGCTCGGCGATGCCAAAAATCGTACGAGGTCTGAACAAATACGGCCTGCACTTTGCATTTCTCGATCCGCACAACCTCGCGGCCCTCTCGTTCGACCTGTTCGAAAGCCTGGCCAAGCTCAAGCGCATTGACATCATCGTGCATGTCAGCCTCTCCGATCTCCAACGCAATGCCGATCGCTACACATCTGCCGCGCATGACCAATTTGACAAGTTCGCCCCGGGCTGGCGGGATCATGTTAGCACGGACATGAACCAAGCGTCTCTTCGTGCGGCTATCCTTCAGTACTGGTCGGACAAGGTGATGAATCTTGGCCTGCCTAGGGCTGAGCATTGCGAGCTGATCACGGGCGGCCGGAGCCAGCGTCTCTATTGGCTGATTCTCCTAGCCAGGCATCAACTCGCACATAGGCTGTGGTCGAAGATCAGCTCGTCAGCCAGAGCCCCTGGATTTGATTTCTAGCGGCGCGAGCGCCAATTTGGGCAGCCGTTGACTCGAACGGATTTTCACGTCCGAATGCCGGCACGCTTTCTATACGAGAGAGGCCGGACAAAATGCCGTCAGCAAGCGTTCTTGAAGACGTATCGGCCGATCGTGTACGTGCCCATGTCGAACACATAACCGCGAACATCCCCTCCCGGCTCGCGGGCTCCGAAAACGCCAGGCGCATGGCGCAGTACAGCGCCGCCGCGCTGACCGGGGAGGGCATTGCGGCGCGCGTCCTTGAGATGCCCGGCCTCGTCAGCTTTCCGGAGATGCGCGTTCTGGCGCCGGTCGAGATCGCGATCGAGGCCAACACGCTGGGCCACAGTATTCCCACGCTTGCCGACGGGATTGCCGGCGAACTTCTCGACGTCGCGTCAGGCGCGTTCCACGACTACGCGGGGAAGGACGCGACCGGCAGGATCACCCTGTCCGAGCTTTCCTATCAGCCGGCGCGCCACGAGAAGCAGCGCATCTCCGCCCTGATGGGGGCGAGCGGCTGCGTGATGATGAACTGGGGCCATCCCGGGAACACGGCGGTGCCGTTCGGCTCGGTCAAGCCGGCGTGGGGCAATCCGACGCCCGAGACCTTCAAGAGCGAAATGGCGACCCTGCCGTGCGTCGGCGTCGCGCGCACGGCCGGCCTGAAGCTGCGCGAGATGCTCGGGGCCGGGCCGGTGCGGGTGTGGTTCCGCGCCAACGTCGAGAATGTCTGGCGCCCGGTCCAGATCACGGTCGGCGAGATCAAGGGCCGGACCGACGACTTCGTCATGGTCGGCGGACATCAGGACTCCTGGCCCGGCCCGCAGGCGACCGACAATGCCGCCGGCAATGCCTGCATCATGGAGCTGGCGCGGGCTGCAGATCGACCAACCCGCCTGCGCCGGCACCACGCGCTGGAGCGCGGCGTCCAATGTCGAGCTCAAGCGGTTTCACCAGACGATCGAGCAACGCATCCTCGGCAACCGGCCATTTGCATGGCACCGCGCCGTCAAGAACGGGGATGCGTCGTTCTTCGGGCTCGGCGTTCCGATGCTTGCCGCGCAAGGCGCGTACACCAAGGACGAGCTCAAGCAGACGGCGCTCGCCAGCCTCGGCTGGTGGCATCACTCGCTCGAGAACACCATCGACAGGCTCGATTTCGGTTACATGGCCGTGCACCTGCAGATCTACGCGAGCTATCTGTGGGAGCTGTGCACGGCGGTCGTGCTTCCGTTCGAGTTCGTCAGCGTGGCGGATCAGTTCATCGAGCGCCTTGATCAGCTTGCCCCCGGGGCCGAAGCCACGGGTCTCGCGCCCGCAGCGGAGCGGGCGCGCGCCTTCCGGGCGGCGGCGCAAAAACTCGACGAAGCCGCGCGGCAATGGCGGCGACGCTACGAAACCGGAGAGAAGGACGAGGCCGCGGCCGGCATCCTCAACGACTGCATGAAAAGACTCTCCCGTGCGCTGATTCCTCTGGCGAGCACGTCGAAAGGCGCCTACGGGCACGACCCCTACGGCCACACGCCGCAGGGGACCATGATCCCGTCGCTCTATGACGTGCCGCAGTTGGCGAGCCTGCCCGACGGCGAAGCGCGCTGGATGCTGGAGACCCAGCTCGTGCGCGCCCGCAACCGCGTGGCCGACGCGCTCGATGACTGCCGCCGACTGATTTGCGAGACGCTGGCGAAGCTGTCGTAGCCCGGATGAGCGAAGCGATATCCGGGCCTGACTCTCCACACAGCGACCCGCATGTCGCTGCGCTCATGTGAGAGGGCGCAAGGCGAATAGCAAATCGAACAAAACCCTCATGGTGAGCCGCGCGCAGCGCGGCGTCTCGAACCATGGCCACGGACGCAGTCGCTGCCATCCTTCGAGCCGGCGTGCAGCGGCATGCGGCGGTTGTCCGGCATGGGGAAAATTGCTCTACTGACCT
>WNGH01007586.1_pt1 | contig 10306 bp, 6 predicted proteins | sample 5400631 | NCBI WGS metagenome assembly WNGH01 (sample SAMN13153373, study PRJNA577476) | soil metagenome | isolation source: 115 cm soil or saprolite under Garry oak tree replicate 1 | place: USA:California | collected 2016-06-15 | reverse complement strand
CTTGTTAGCCCGCGCCATCGCCGGCGAGGCCGATGTCCCCTTCTTTTCCATCAGCGGTTCCGATTTCGTTGAGATGTTTGTTGGCGTCGGCGCCAGCCGCGTCCGCGATATGTTTGAGCAGGGCAAGAAATCCGCGCCCTGCATCATTTTCATCGACGAAATTGACGCGGTCGGTCGCCATCGCGGCCATGGCGTCGGCGGTGGCCACGACGAACGCGAGCAAACCCTCAATGCATTGCTCGTCGAGATGGACGGATTCGATACTCAGGAAGGCGTCATCATTATCGCCGCCACCAACCGGCCCGATGTTCTCGATCCCGCCTTGCTTCGCCCCGGCCGTTTCGATCGCCAGATCACCGTTAACTTGCCTGATGTGAAAGGTCGCGAGGAAATTTTGCGGGTCCATTCCAAGAAAGTGAAGCTGGCCGAAGGCGTCGATCTCGCCGTCGTTGCGCGTGGCACGCCCGGTTACTCCGGAGCGGAATTGGCCAACGTCATCAATGAGGCTGCTTTGCTGGCGGCGCGCCGAAATTTGAAAGGCATCACTTTGGCGGAGCTCGAGGAAGCGCGCGACAAAGTCCGCTGGGGAAAGGAACGCCGCAGCCTTGCTTTGAGCGAGAAGGAAAAAACCAACACCGCTTATCACGAAGCTGGACACGCGCTCCTGCTCGAATTGCTCGAACACACCGAGCCGCTCCACAAGGTCACTATTATCCCTCGTGGTCCATCGTTGGGCAGCACCATGTGGTTGCCCGAGGAAGACAAATATACCAACCGCAAAGCGGAATTACTCGCCAGCCTCACCGTCAGCATGGGCGGTCGCGTGGCCGAGGAGCTGGCTTTTGGCGATGTCACCAATGGCGCCCGCGGCGACATCAAAATGGCGACCGCCACCGCCCGCCGGATGGTGTGCGAATGGGGCATGAGCGAGAAATTGGGAATGGTCGAGTACGGTGACCACGAAGATTACGTTTTCTTGGGGCGCGACATTTCGCGTGCGCGCGACTACAGCGAAGCCACCGCCGAGGAAATCGATCGCGAAGTGCGCAAACTCCTCGACGAAGCTTACCAAAGGGCGAAGCAAATTCTCACCGCCAATCGTGACAAACTCGATATCATCGCCAAAGCGTTGCTCGAGTTCGAGACGCTCGACGGTTCGCAGATCAAGGAAATCGTCGAGCACGGCCGGATGTTGAATCCACCGCCCGGAATCGCTCCGCGCGGCGGCGAAAAAATGGAGCCGGAGAAACCGCCCAAGCAAGTCGTCGTCGCCCCCGACGTCACTCCTCCGCTCCCCGGCGCCCTCGGCGGCGCGCCCGCGTAAACCGCTCCTTTTTCCTCGGCGTTCGGCGTTGGATGTTCGATGTTGGACGTTTCCATCTTCCTGCTCCTGCTCGATTTCAGAGCGAGGTTTTCCCCTTCTGTAGCGGTGGTCTATGACCGCCGAAACACAGTCACTATTCACCATCTCCGCAGCCCAGGTCCCTCGCGCTTTCGAGAAATAGGCGAAAAAATGTTCGTAATTAAATGCGAACTTTCGTTTACATCTCGTTAGGCCCGCAAAACACCATGACCGCGCTTTCGCGTCAATTGATAAGGAGATCCCAATGAATACTGTCCGCCGTCTGAGCTACTTCTTTCTCTGCATCGTCCCGTTCCTTTGTTTCGTTGTCGTCGGTGTGCGCGCCTTTCGCCTACCCGGAGTCTATCAGGCCGTCGGGTTTACGTACTTTGCAGCGATTGCGATGGCGGCGTGGACTCTGAGCGCGGGGGCAATCAGAGCCGCTGTCCAGGGCCGGCGATTGCTCGGCCTGGCGGGGACACTCCTTATAACGCCATTTGCGCTCGTTGCGCTTCTTTGGGTCGGCCTGGGCGGCCCCTGGCAGGCAAACCCGGCAGAGAACCAGATGCGGTATCTTGTCCTCATTGTTATGGCGACCGCGATCGCGAGTGGATTCGTGGTGCTCAGAGAAGCACTCAGCCAAGAAGGTGAACGCTTTTACGCGACCCTCGGCTTCGCGGCGATCATGCTTAGCGGCCCGCTCTATCTCATTTGGAATACTTTCGCGTTCGGAGTGTTCTTCGCAAAGGAACACGCTGGGGAGGTACCCCAGGCGCTCCACTCGCTGGATGACATTTTCGATCTTCTACTTTTTCTTGCGGGCTTTCTGACCTATCTCGCGACGGTGGCGTTTGCGGCTTCCCTCGGTCGAGTGCAATGGCTGGGGCGCAAGGCAACTCGCGTATTCATGATCGTGAATGGGGTGGCGTTGCTGTTCCTCGTGATCAGAGGTGTCCAGTATCCGGACCCGAGAGCGACGCCATGGTACACCAGTCCCGGTTTTATTGTCGGAATCCCGGCTGTCCCATTCATCATGCCTTTCCTTTTTGGGGTCGTCTTGCTCCGGCGCGCCGGTGACGCGCAATCGCAAGAAGGGACCTAACCTCAACCCACCATTGTAATGAAAACTATTATCCTAATTTCACTCCTGGCCATCCTATGCACTACGGCCCACGCACAAGACCCAGTGAAAACATCGCCGCAATATTACAAAGTGCTGCTGGAGAACGATCAGGAGCGCGTCCTCGAATACCGGCTCAAAGCGGGGGAAAAGGAACCAATGCATTCGCATCCGACGGGCGTGGTATATGTGCTCAGCGGCACGAAACTTAAGTTTAGTTATTCAGACGGCAGAACGGAAGAGAGAGCTGCTACTGCCGGGGAGACGATTTGGCGCGATCCGACAACACACGCGGTGGAGAATATCGGCGATACCGAAGCCCATGCCATCGCTGTCGATCTCAAACCTTCTGGACCGCACTAGTCCACCTGACTACATGACTACTGACCACAAACTACCGACTTCTGGACCTCTGACTTCTGTCCTCCAGCCTTCGCGCAAGGCTACGGCTTGGCCGGCTGATCCCTAGCGCAGCAATTTCTCTAGTGAGGCGTCGGGTTCGGCACCGAGCTCGGTTGCTTTGGCGTAGTGGCGCTTAGCCAGTTCTTTCGATGGCGGAGAGGCGGTAGCGTAAATCACAGCCAGGTTAAAATGCGCATCGGCGTAGTCCGGTTTGACCGCGACGGCCTCGAGCATTTCCTTTTCCGCCGCTTCCTGCCAGCCTTTCTGGCTGGCGGTAATTCCCAAGTAGTTGTGGGCGGCCGCGCTTTTGGGGTTAATCGCGAGCGACTTGGTTAATTCGTTGAGGGCGTCGTCGAACTTACTCTGGCGATAGTAAACAATACCCAACGTAGTATGCGCAAACTCGTCCTTCGGCGCGATAGCTACTGCCTTCTTCAAGGTAAGTTCAGCTGCTTTTAGCTTGCCCGTCCTGAAATAAACAACCCCGAGGTTCGAAAGGGAATAAAGATTGTTTGGGCTTTTGGTTAGTAGTTCCTGGTATTGGCGCTCGGCCGCATGATACTTCCCTTGGTCGAAGTTCTCCTTCGCCTGTTTCGCAATATCCATTAGATCGGTCGGCACATTCGGCTTGAATCCGTTCTGCAAATTAGCTTCCGGCGGGGCCGCGCTATCCGTTGTCTCGACAATCGGTCCGCCCGGCTGATTGCCGGTTGAAGGCTTGGCGTAAGTAAAGCTGGCCTTAACCGTGTTTGGACTTTCGTCCGAAATCGAAATGACCGGCTGACGAAGTAAGGCCAGCTCTTCATCGGTTAGTTTCGTCACCGGTTGTGCCAGGAGCGCGATCTGTTCGTTCAAGGTATCCGATTTGATCTTTAGTTTATCGAACTCCGCCAGCATCAATTTCTTGGCCTGCTCGCGACGCGCTTCTTCCTGCCGCTCGCGCACCACAATGTTGCGCAAAATCTGATTTTCGCGGGTTAACTTCGCGGTCTCCTCGGCATTCGCGCCGGTTAACTTCGCTTTCTCGAGTTGACTGGAAGTGTCCTCCAGTTGGCTGCGGAGCGAAGCCACCTCGACCTCAAAGTCTTTGTTCTGTTTTTCACTCGCGGCCAGTTGCGCGCGCAGATCCTCCAATTGCTTCCTCGCGTCAGCCAGTTCCTGCGCTTTTTTCGGCTTGTCTTCGCTGACCTCCCGCACCGTCTGTTCGGCGGTCGCGAGCTTCTCCTTTAGTTCCGTATTCTCGGCCAGCAGAACCGCGACGCGATGCTGGGAATCTTTCAACCCCGTCAGCTGGCCCAGAGCGTCGTCGCGTTCTTTTGAGATCTTTGCAATCTGCGAGTTGGCGTCAGCCAATTTCGCGTCCTGCGAATCCCGTTCCTTTTCTGCCGTGGCCCGACCTTTCTCAGCGGCGGCGAGGGCCTGCTTCAACTGCACAATCTCTCCCTTCAACGCTGCCTGCGCTTTCATGTCGGCGTTGCCGGTCTCCTGAATTTTCTTCAATGACGCCTGCGCTTCCGCCAGCTGACCACGCACGTTTTTCTCCGCGCCCTTCGTGCGTTCGAGCTCCTGTTGCGCCTGTTCCAGCTTCGAATTCGATTCCTTCAATTTCGAATTCAGCTTTTCCTTTTCTTCTTCCACTTCGCTGACCTTGGAACGCGAATGCTGTAGTTCCGCTTCCAATTGCTCGACCTTGTCCCGCAATTTTCGGGTCGCGTTCTTAATCGCGGCGTCGCTCGCCGGAGGCGCTAGCGCTGGGGCCGTGGCTTCTCGTTCTTTCGGAGGCGGCGAGGCTTGATCCGCCGGTTGCACAATTATCGACGGCTTCGATTTACTCGGCCCAACTTCGACCGTCGGTTCGGAGGATCGTTGTGGTGAAGGCCGAGTCTCAGCCGGCGGCGCATTCGTCGCGGCCAGATCCTGCTGCGTTCCAGATTTGCTCTGCACCCGCAGAATGCTTTCGGAAATTTTCCGGCTGCGGTATTCGACAATGGCCGGCTGCCAGTCCGAGTGCGTTTTCTTGAGCTCTTCGAGCAGGCTGCCGGCTAAGCGATATTTCGCCAGGGCCCGCGTAAATTGATTATCCCGCTCAAGTTTTTCGCCCTGTTGCGCGGTCATGTAAGCCTTGAGAAACGTCTCACTCGGGTCGTCACTCTGCGCTTGCGCGCTGGCGACGACGAAAAACAATCCTGCGAGGAGGAGCGAACCAAGTCGGGTCATGCGGGGACAAGCGCCTAGAATAACCCGGCGCACGCCGCTTGCAATGCTAAGGAGAAGCACCACGGCGTTGCTGTCAGCGAAGAGTGTGCCAAGCTCTGACGGTTTGGGGGTTTGCCTTTGCAATCGGAAATCTAAAACCTAAAATCTGAGATTCAGGTGGTGGCCATAGCTCAATGGTAGAGCCCCAGATTGTGGTTCTGGTTGTTGCGGGTTCGAGTCCCGTTGGCCACCCCACTTACGAAGTTTCAAATCCCAAAACCCAAACCCCAAGGCTAACAATCTTTATTTTGGAGCTTGGAACCTGAGATTTGGGATTTTCAATCTTGTGCCTGTAGCTCAACCGGATAGAGCTTCTGACTTCGGATCAGAAGGTTGGGGGTTCGAATCCCTCCAGGCACGCCATTTCCTCATCTTATCCCATGAGCCTTTCCCGACGCGAACTCGATAGCACCGTCGTTAACATCGAGCTCACCCTCGTCAGCATCATCCAGGGCGTTGCGCTCTATTTCCTGACCGAGAACGCGCGCACCGCATTATCGCTCAATAACTGGCCAGCCCTTCTTTATATCAGCGCGGGCTTGTGCGTGATCTTTATTTTTTGGTCGCGCTCGATCATTCACACCCTCACCTTCATCAAGTGGCCGCTCGAGTTCGGTCACAACTTTTTTTACATCGCCTGCGCCTTGGGCGAAGCCATTCTCTTCACCCGGCTCGAGCGACCGCTAGCCTGGTTCCGCTTGACCACCGTCTACGCCGCATTCGTCTGGTTGCTTTTCGTCTATGATGTGCGCCTGATTCGAGCGCGTCTGCGCGAAGCCGCTAATGAGGCCGAGAGGTCTCTCTATCAGCGCACGATGGAGGATCAATCGCTCAATATCCGGGCGCTGATGCCCTTGCTTTTCTTTTTCAACCTCTGCTGCGCGCTTGCCATTAACCACTGGCCGGACTTTTTCATCGATCGCGCCGGCAACGTTTGGCTAATTGCGGCCCAGTTGCTCTCGTTTCTCATCTATCTCTTTTACGTGACACGATTCTACAACAGGCTTGCTCCCCTTATCTTGCACAGCCACGAAGCGGCGAGCCAATCCTGATCGCGTTCCCGTTTTTCAACAACATGGACGAGCAGGTGCAACTCGACCTGGTCGGCAAATGCAGTGTATATAATTGCTTTCACCTGAAAGCACTCACCCGTTCCCGTACTATTCTAAAATCACCCGCTCGAAATCGATCGCGCTGGCGCGTGCCGAGTGTCGATCAAGTGATGGCGGAAGAACGAGCTGCCGCCTTCGGCCGACGAAGCATCAAGACTTCGGCCAAGCTCGAGGGCCTGAAGTTAGTGGTTTCGATGACGGACCTGACAACGCTGGAAGGTAGCGATACTCCGGGAAAAATCGCGTTCCTCTGCCGCAAAGCGATGCAACCACTCGATCCCCGCTACCAGGTGCCGAGTTGCGCGGCCGTTTGCGTCTATCCAAATCTCGCTAGAATCGCGAAAAAATTTCTCGAACACTCCAGCGTCAAAGTCGCCTCAGTCGCGACCGCGTTTCCGGCCGGATTGATGCCGGCAAAATTGAAACTCCGCGAAGTCCGTGGCGCCGTCCGTGATGGCGCCGACGAAATCGACATGGTGATCAACCGCGCAGGTTTTCTGGCGGGCGAATACGAGCGCGTTTTCGACGAGATCGCCGCGACCAGGGAAGCGTGCGGGACTGCACATTTAAAAGTGATTCTCGAAACCGGCGAGCTGCAGACCTACGATAACGTTCGCCTGGCCAGCGAAATCGCGATGCGCGCGGGCGCGGATTTCATCAAGACTTCAACGGGAAAAATTTCACCCGCCGCAACCATGCCGGTAACGCTGGTGATGCTGGAAGCGATTCGCGATTATTTTTACGAGACCGGGATTCGCATCGGGATGAAACCAGCCGGCGCAATTCGCACCGCCAAGGAAGCGCTGGCCTACCTCGTGATGGTGAAGGAGACGCTGGGCGACGACTGGCTCACCCCCGCTCTTTTCCGCTTTGGCGCCAGCACGCTCCTAAACGATGTCCTGATGCAACTGGTAAAAGTGGTCGACGCCAACTACCAGAGCGCGGATTATTTTTCCTTACCTTAGCTTTATGCCACGACGAAAATCATCCTACTCTCAGCTCGCGATCGTCGATCGAAATGGCGAGGCCGATGAACCGATCGCAAAAAAGGATCGGAGCTTGGATTTCGGTGGGCGCTGGAATTACGCGCCCGCGCTGGAGGCGAACAACTACATTAAATTGCGCGATCGGTATCAGCTTTTCATAAACGGCAGGTTCGTCGCGCCGAAGTCTGGCGAGTATTTCGATTCCATTAATCCTGCCACGGAGGAGAAACTGGCCGAGATCGGCTCCGCTAATGAAAAGGACGTTGATCTCGCGGTAAAAGCGGCGCGACGCGCTTACAAAAATGTCTGGTCAAAAATGCGAGGCCGCGAGCGCGGGAAATATCTTTTTCGTATCGCGCGCTTGATTCAGGAAAAGGCGCGCGAGTTGGCTGTGCTCGAAACCATGGATGGCGGCAAGACTATCAAAGAATCGCGCGACATCGATCTGCCACTGGTGGCGGCACATTTTTTTTACTACGCAGGCTGGGCCGACAAATTGGAATACGCTTTTCCCGGCCGAAAAGCGCAGCCGCTCGGCGTCGCCGGCCAGATCATTCCTTGGAATTTCCCGTTGCTGATGGCGGCGTGGAAGCTGGCTCCCGCGCTTGCTTGCGGAAACACCTGTGTCTTGAAGCCAGCCGAGACTACTTCCATCACTGCTCTTCATCTCGCCCAAATTTTGCAGGAAGCGGAATTGCCCGATGGCGTGGTTAACATCCTCACCGGCGCCGGCGAAACTGGCAGCGCGCTCGTCAATCATGCCGATATCGATAAGATTGCGTTCACCGGTTCGACGGAAGTTGGCAAACGAATCGCGTCAGCTACTGCCGGAACGAAGAAAAAATTGACGCTCGAGCTTGGCGGCAAAGCGGCCAACATCATTTTCGAAGACGCAGCGATCGATCAGGCCGTGGAAGGAATTATCGCCGGAATTTATTTTAATCAGGGCCACGTTTGTTGCGCCGGTTCGCGTTTGTTCGTGCAGGAAAGCGTTTTTTCAAACGTGATTCGTAAGTTGCGCGATCGCATTTTCACTCTGCGCCTGGGCAATCCACTCGACAAAAACACCGACATCGGCGCGATTAATTCCCGTGCACAGCTGGACAAGATTTGCGAGCTGGTGGACAGCGGATTGAAACAAGGCGCGCAACTGGTGCAAGCCCGCGCCCGTTTACCGGCCAAAGGCTTCTGGTATCCACCTAGCTTTTTCACCGGGGTAACAGCCTCACACCGGGTCGCGCAGGAAGAGGTTTTCGGGCCGGTCCTGAGTGTGATGACGTTCCGCACCCCAGAGGAAGCAATCGCCCGCGCCAATAATACGCCTTACGGATTAAGCGCCGGCGTCTGGACGGACAAAGGGAGCAAGATCTTCAAAATCGTCAGTCAGCTTCGCGCCGGGGTGGTTTGGGCGAACACCTACAACAAATTTGATCCGTCGAGCCCATTCGGCGGCTACAAGGAAAGCGGTTTTGGCCGCGAAGGTGGCCGGCACGGTTTGCTACCGTATCTCGCGCTCAGTTAAAACGCCGCGCCTGTTTCTTTTCTCTAAGGAATTGTGAGAGCGGTCTTAATATAGTTAGCTGCGATCTTTGGCGTGACCGCGGTTGCCGGCCTAATCTGGCTTTGCCAGCGGGACCCAGGAATCAACTTCCTCCCACCGGATAAACGCGCAGAATGGATCTTTTTTCCGTCCGCGGTCGATGCCAAAGCGCGTGGCGTGGCCGATCTGAACACACTTTTTCGTCGTGAGTTCACCCTCCAGCGGTCGACGCCGAGGGCGCTCCTTAGTATTCGCGCGGCAAAACAGGTCCAGTTAACAATAAATAATCAAAAGGTTGATCTCGTCGCCAATCACAATTGGAAGGATACCTCGACGGTTGACGCTTCCGGGTTGCTGCGAGACGGCTCCAACACAATTGAGGCCAGAGTATTTAACGACAACGGCCCACCTGCTTTATGGTTGTCACTTACAGGCGATCAACTATCACTCCGCAGCGATCAGAATTGGATTGCCTCGTTCGCGGGCTCGGCCTGGCGAGGGGCTGCTCTTGCTACTTCACCAAGATTCCCGGGCCGGGGTAATTCGATTGATAGCAGCGAGCGAACGCTAACTGCTCTCACTAAAGTCTGGCCGCTCTGGCTACTGTTCGGTGCCGTCGCCCTTGTTTTTTGTGTGGGAGGGAACTGGTGGCTGCATCGCCGTTCCATAAACGCTGATTGGACGACGGCCGTCATTGTTTTCGGTTTCGCCAGCTTGTGGCTCATTCTTTTTTGGCATAACGCGCAAATTCTCCCCGACGCGATTGGGTTCGATGCGTCGCATCATCTTAATTACATCAAGTATTTACAGGAACATCACAGCCTTCCCCTACCCGCACAGGGAGTCGAAATGTTCCAGCCTCCGCTTTACTACTTCGTATCGGCCGTTGTCCTCTCATTATTCCATCTGTCTACAACGGATCCGTCAGCAATTTTAGTTCTCCGCGCACTTACGATGCTATTTGGTATCGCGCAGGTCGTCCTGGTCTTCGCGAGTCTGCGACTCATCTTTCCCGGCCGGCCGAATCTTCAACTGATTGGTGCCGGGGTGGCTGCTTTTCTGCCAATGCACCTTTACGTGTCGCATTATCCGACTAACGAGACTTTGGCGGGAGTGCTTGTTTCCGCTTCTATTTATCTGGCGCTTCGAATGATAACAAGCGGGACTAGCTCGTGGCAAAGCTATAACCTCCTCGGACTGCTGATGGGCGCTTCGTTATTAACAAAGGCGACTGCTATCCTGGCCGTCCCGTTTATTATCCTGGCTTTAGCCAGGCAGCTTGCCTGCGCACGAGCCTCCGCCGCAAAATGGACAACAACCCTCGGTAGCATGGTTGTGATCGCGGCGCTGACGTGTAGTTGGCACTATTTTCGCGTCTCGAAATTGGGAAGCCCACTCGTTGGCGGGTGGGATCCCGTGACTGGCCTTGTCTGGTGGCAGGACGACGGCTATCACACAATCTCTTACTTCGCCCGCTTTGGTGAAAGTCTGGTCCGCCCCCTGTTTAGCGCAACGACCTCATTCATGGATGGGCTCTACTCTACTTTG
>WNGH01007585.1_pt1 | contig 10307 bp, 10 predicted proteins | sample 5400631 | NCBI WGS metagenome assembly WNGH01 (sample SAMN13153373, study PRJNA577476) | soil metagenome | isolation source: 115 cm soil or saprolite under Garry oak tree replicate 1 | place: USA:California | collected 2016-06-15 | reverse complement strand
CCCATTCGAACAAGGCCAGCAAGTCTGGATCGTTGATCGCGATGGATCAAAAGTCGGCGCCACTGTAGAAAATGTCGTTCAACAAACCATCGACAGCGAAGTGACGCTCTTCACTGGTGTTGCCGGCGTAATTGTAGCCGCGATCGCTGACCGCGGCTGCCGGAGTCAGCGACTCCGGCTACAGCTCACTGCTCTCCAAAAGAACTGCGCCGGCGCGTTTCATCTCATCGAGCGCGCGATCGACGTTTCGCATGCAAAGCTCGATCGAAAATCCCATAAAAAGTAGGAGCGTGGCAAAAAATGTGTTGCCGTAAAGTTGCGCGCCGCGCGGGAAGATTAAGCCGAGAGCGAGCAAGGCGAGCGCCAGCAAGCTCCACCACAAAATGGCAGAGCCTTTTCCAGCGAGCACTCGTTGCGTTGCTATCGCAAATGGCAGCATGAGCCAGCAAAAGAAATAGCCGAACGAAAGCGGCGTGATCATCAACATCAGCAACAAGAGCAGCGCGAACTCGATCGCATCGCTGTCTGCGGTTCGCAAAGCGCGCTGAGGCATCACCGCCACAAACACGCTGCCCAGCGCCAGCGCGATGCCGATGACAATTGCGTTGACGGCCGAAAATCTGAGATCCGCGAAGTTCACGTAAACCGGTGTGTCCGGAGCGGAAGCAGCGTCCGCATCGACGCGGCGAAGCAAGCGATTGCTGACGCCAATGAGAGATTGATTTTTCCATGTGTAACTGCGCTTCGGGCGCTGCGCCACGCCGACTTCGCTGTATTTCAACATTCCGGCGCTCCACTTCTCGAGATCGCGCCACGCTCGTTCAAATCCTCGAAACGGCGCAGGTAGAATGAGCAGTAACAATAGCAGTGCCACCACGAGGCTGGCTGCTGCTGTCCAGTAACGCCGGTAAAGTAGATAAACGATCGCAATTACCGGAAAAGCCTTGATGGCCGCGGCAATTGCAATCAGGCCGCCGGCGATTATCTCGCGTTCTGCGCGCAGTGCGACAAAAGCGCCAAGCATCAGCGCAAGCAAAACGAGGTTCGGCTGACCCAGGTGGTAAGTTGACCAGATATAAACGATTACCAGCAGGCTCGGGACGACATATACCCACGGATTTGTGACACGTCGGTCGCCTGTAGCGAGAGTGGCGCTAAACTTCGCGCTGCAAAACCAGGCGACCGAGTTAATCGCAACCAGAAGAAAAATCAATCCTCCCTGGCCAAGCAAGCTCGCGCCTCCAAAAAAAAGCGCGCATGGCAGCGGATACATGAAATCGTACTTCCCGGAACGAAAGACAAAAATTTCCTGGCCAGCGAGCACCTGTTGGCCGGTGTCGTACCAGAGCTTGTAATCAAAGAGGTGGCCACCGCGAAAGTAATGCAACAGCGGTAATGCGGAAAACACCGTCGCCGCCGCAATAAAGATGAGCAACAAGACACGGAGCCTGGGCGGGCTATTGAGGCGCTTGTCAAGCGTCCCGAAAGTATTCGGAGCTGCGATTGTCTTGTTCACGCCTTGGACACTGCAGTAGCGATCGGCGGACGCGCCTTGTGCCAGTCGGTGCTCTGCTCGTATGCGTGCGCGATCTGTAAAATGCGCGCTTCATCGAGCGCTTTGCCTAACAACTGCAATCCGATCGGCAGGCGATGCCCGTCCACTTCAACAAAACCGCACGGTATGCTGATTCCGCAAATCCCGGCCAGGTTAGCTGCAATGGTGAAAATGTCGGCAAGATACATTTGCAATGGATCAGCTACGCGTTCGCCCAACTTGAATGCCGGCACCGGTGAGGTTGGCGAGATTAATGCATCGACTTCTCCAAAGGCCTTTGCGAAATCCTGGCGGATCAGCTCGCGCACTTTTTGCGCGCGCAAATAATAGGCATCGTAATAGCCGGAGCTCAAAACATACGTGCCGAGAATAATGCGCCTTTTCACTTCCGGCCCGAAACCTTCCTCGCGAGTGCGGCCATAAAGATCGAGCATGTCTCTGGGATTTTCGGCTCGATATCCATAACGAACCCCATCGAAGCGAGCGAGATTGGCCGAGGCTTCGGCCGTAGCCAGAATGTAATAGACGGCGATTGCGTATTCAGTAGCAGGCAATGAGACCTCAACAATTTCAGCGCCTAACGAACTCATCTGTTTCACCGCGGCATTGATCGCAGCTTTCACCTGCGCATCAATGCCTTCGATCAGATATTCCTTCGGCAAACCCAACCGGACGCCGCGCAAATCGTTTCCGAGCTTTGCGGCATAGTCAGGCACCGGCTCGTTGAGAGCAGTCGTGTCTTGCGGATCATGACCCGCGATCGCGTTCATGATCAAGGCAACGTCGCGGACGGTTTTCGTTAATGGCCCGACTTGATCGAGCGACGACGCAAACGCGACGAGGCCGAAGCGCGAAACCCGGCCATAGGTTGGTTTGAAACCGACGATACCCGAAAGCGCAGCCGGTTGCCGAATCGAGCCGCCAGTATCGCTGCCTAATGCAGCGAACGCCTCGTCCGCGGCAACTGCTGCTGCCGAACCGCCACTGGACCCACCCGGCACGCGTGACAAGTCCCACGGATTTCGAGTCGTTGTCATGGCAGAGTTTTCGGTGGACGAACCCATGGCAAACTCGTCCAGGTTAGTTTTGCCAAATGGAATCGCGCCCGCTGCGCGCAATTTCCGAATCACAGTGGCGTTATAGGTGGCGCGATAACCCTGCAAAATCTTCGAGCCACAGGTGCATGGCTGACCCATCACGTTGATGATGTCTTTGATTGCGACCGGGACGCCACCCAGCGGAAGATTAACATTCGCTTGCTCGGCCTCTTTCTTGGCCGCTTCCATGTCGAGCGAGAGATAAGCGCCGATTTCTTCATCAACCCCTTCAATGCGCGCTCGCAAAACATCGATCACTTCGCGTGGGGAGACTTCGCGACGACGCAAGAGTGCTTGCAGATCGGCGATGCTCAGCGCCGGAAGATCTTGCTCCGTCATTCCACCACTCTCGGAACTATAAAAAGACCGTTCGCCTTTCGAGGCGCGTTGCTCAGTGCTTGCTCCGCAGTGAACCATTCACGCGGCGCGTCCTCGCGGAAAACGTTAAAAACTGGGAGGGCATGCGCAGCCGGCTCCACATCACTTATGTCTGCCTGACGAAGTTTTTCCACGTAATGCAGCACATCATCCAACTGCTGCTGAAAAACTTTCGCCTCCGCTTCAGTCAGGTTTATGCGCGCCAGCTTGGCAACGTATGCGACATCGAGAGTCGAAGTTTTAGCCATAATCAGCGTTCAAGAATGCAGATGGCTGATGAGCCAAATGACCGCGGCGGCAAGAGCAGCCAAAAGAACGAGAAACATGAACCGACCTTCGCGCCGTTCTTTGCGCATCGAACGAGGTCGCCGGGCGGGTCGGCCCGCCTCGATAGACTGTCCACCGTCCAGCGCGAGCGAGACCTGAAATCGTTTTTCGGTTTTGTTGCCTCTTATGCCTTCTTCCGATGCCTGCGCCCGTGATCTGCTCTGCGGGATCGGCCGTCCTTTTGTAACCATGCGTTCGAGCTTGTCGAGCTTGTCATGCAACTCCGCCTCCTGTCGTGCTATCTCTTGTTGCTTGCGGCGAAGCGGCGGGCTCGATTTGCGCGGACGCCGAAACATCGCCATCACTTGCTCGCCATCCAAAAGAAAAAGAGAAGGGCGATCGCGCCGAAAATAATCAGCGGCAGGGTGAGTGCGAGACCGATCTGCAACCAGTGAAGAAATGAGCGCCCATTGCTGCTTTGATACGCATCAGTCGTGGCGTCCGGCAACGATGCTTCGCCAGTGGCCGCTTCGGCTGCTTGCAATCGGCTGCGTCGGTCGCTGTACTCGGTGCGCGCGTCGTCCACCGTGCTCAAAGCCCTACTCAGTTCCTTGTGCAAATCTGACGGATTCCAGCTTCTGGGATCGATCGCTTCGATCAATTCCAAATGTTGCGCAAAACTTTCCCGAGCTCCGCGAACTTGCTCCAGCCGATTTTGCGCACTGTACGCTTCGCGTTCCAGCACAACTAGTGCGCGCGTCAGTTTATCGCTCATTTCCGCCCGGCCATGTTCCAATTCCTCCTGGCGACGACTTAATTCTTCCAGCTCGCGTTTTTGCTTTTCGATCTGCTCCTGCTGGCGCTTGAGCTGCAGCAGTTGGTCCTGTGCTTTTTGCACCTGCGAGTCCAGATGCTCGGCAGAGAGTGCTTCGTCGTCGTTCAACTCGAGCATTTGTTCAAACGGTCGATCTTTTTCTGGCATGACAAATCGCGACGCCGTGCGGGCTCGCCGTAGCGGATATTAAGTGGCTCGTTTGAGATTTCCAGAGATTTCGATCAACAACGCGCGAAAAATTCTTCAGCACTTCAGCGCCCTGGCATCATCTCCAGAAGAAAACCCCTTAAGTATTCCGTTTCGGGAATTGCAGGCAGAACTGGATGATCCGGTGCCTGCTCGAACCGGCGCAGCCGTCGTGCGGAACGCCGGGCATCCACTAGCGCATCCGTGATTGTTTCGGAGAATGCTGCATCGCTCACGTGATGCGAACATGAAAAAGTCGCCAGCAACCCATCTTTGGATAACAGCTTGAACGCGCGCATGTGCAATTCCCGATAACCGCGCAACGCGTCGCGCAGTCCGCTCCTTGTCTTTGTAAACGACGGCGGATCGAGAACGATCAGATCGTACTGTGCCCCCGCTTTTTCAGCCCCGCGCAGGAATTGAAAGACATCTTGCTCGATCCATCGCGCTTTCACTTCATTGCGGACTGCATTTCGGTTCGCGGCGGCGATGTTCTCGGCACTTTCTTCAACGCCGGTCACTTCCGCCGCGCCGGCACGCGCACACGTGAGCGCAAAGGCTCCCTGGTTTGTGAAGCAATCGAGTACGCGCCGATCGCGGGCGTATTCCGCGACGATTCCATAATTATGTCGTTGGTCGAGATAGAAGCCTGTCTTTTGGCCATGCAAAAGATCGAGTTCAAGCTTTACGCCTTCGATTTCGATTGTGATTTGCGAAGCTGTGCCGCGCAAAATGCCTTTACGTAATTCCAATCCCTCCGCTCTGCGGACTGACACATCGTTTCGTTCGACGATGGTGACGTCGCCGAAGACATCGACGATGGCAGCGGTAATCAAATCCTTTCGCATGTCCATCGCGCGCGTGAGGGTTTGCAAAACGAAATGATCGCCATAGCGATCGGTGATCACGCCGGGAAGTCCGTCGCTTTCGCTCCAGACGACGCGACGCAGTTTTGGATCGACGTCTCGTCGGTCCCGGTACTCGGAAGCTTGCGCGATGCGACGTCGGAAGAAATCAATGTCGAGATCTTGCCGGCGCCTCGAGAAACGGCGCGCTACAATTTGTGATTTCGAATTGTAAATGGCGCTGCCGATCAGGCGGTCCTTGCCGTCCTTGAGCGAGATCACATCGCCGTCCGCAGGATTTCCAAAAACCTTCAGGACTTCACTGGAAAAGACCCAATCGTGTCCATGCAAAATTCGCGCGCGCGGTTTGACAACGATTCCAGCCATGGAGACTTCAACGTCCAACGCTCAACGTCCAACGTCCAACGCTCAATAAGCACCGTTGTCATGTCGAGCGAAGTCGAGACATCTCTAGCCGCTTAGTCATTCCTCCAGAGATTTCCTCGACTCTGCTCGGAATGACAATCATTCGAGGTTGAAAGTTGGGCGTTAAGCGTTCAGCGTTTGCCAATGCAAATCGCGACACAATCCTCGATCGAGCTAGCTGGAATCCAAAAACTGCGCAGCGGGAAGGTACGCGAAGTCTTCGACCTCGGCGAAACGCTCCTCTTCGTAGCGACCGATCGCATCTCGGCTTTTGACGTAATCCTGTCCGACCCCATTCCGCACAAGGGCGCAGTGCTCAACCAAATTTCCGCATTCTGGTTCAAGCGGTTCGACGAGATCAAGAGTCACCTTGTCACGGCCGATCTCGAGCAGTTCCCGAAAGAATTGGAGCCGTTCCGCGAGCAGCTGGCCGGACGTTCGATGATTGTAAAGAAAACGAAACCGTTGCCAGTGGAATGTGTCGTGCGCGGTTATCTCGCTGGCTCCGGCTGGAGAGAATATCAGGAGTCGCGGAGCGTCTGCGGAATCAAACTTCCAGCCGGACTGAAGCAGGCGTCGCAGTTGCCGGAGCCAATCTTTACGCCGGCGACAAAAGCGGAAGAAGGTCATGATGAGAACATCGACATGAAACGATGCACTCAGATTCTCGGCGAAGAGCTCGCCAATCGCGTGAAAGCGCTAAGTCTGGAAATTTATTCGCGCGGTCGCGATCACGCTGTGCAGCAGGGAATAATCGTGGCAGATACGAAATTTGAATTCGGCGCGGTCGATGGAGATTTGCTCTTAATCGACGAATGCCTCACGCCGGATTCTTCGCGTTTCTGGCCAAAGGATCAATACGCTGTCGGACAGAGCCCGCCCAGTTTCGACAAACAATTCGTGCGTGATTATCTGGAGATACTCGATTGGGACAAAACTCCGCCCGCGCCGCGCCTGCCGAAGGATGTTATCGAAAAAACCTCAGCGAAATATCTCGAAGCATTTCGCCGACTGACGGGCAGCGAAATCGCGAACGCCTAGAACTCATCACATCTCTGGTCACTGCTTTGTCATGTCGAGCGAAGTTGAGACATCCCGTTATTTTACCAATCGCTCGCGCCACGGGATTTCTCGACTCCGCTCGGAATGACGTAGATTGATCCGAGATTCTTCTCCCGCGACTGCGGGATCAGAATGACATTATGACCCGGCCCGACATATTGTTCATCATGACCGATCAGCAGCGGTTTGACACGATTGCTGCGCTCGGAAACTCGCATATCTATACTCCGAATCTCGATCGTCTCGTGCGAAGGGGAATCACCTTTTCAAATGCATACGCCACTTGTCCAGTTTGCGTCGCCGCTCGCTATACGATCCGCACAGGGTGCGAGCCGCCGACGACGCGCGTCTTCAGCAATGCAAAGGCAGATCCTGTGGCCGGTCAGGCCAAAGAAATGGAAGCGCGTTGCGGACCGTATCTCGCTCGCGTGATGTCGCGCCTCGGGTACCGGACGTTTGGAATCGGAAAGTTCCATACCTATCCATGGGATGAAGACGTAGGTTACGAAACGCTGTGGCGAAGTGACGAGACGTACCATCCGCCGGCCCGCGAAGGTGATGATTACGGTTCATGGCTTGCTCGCGAGTATCCGGAACTCGATTTCCTGGAGCAACCAATGGGAGAACGCAGCGAAATGTATTACCTTCCACAGCGCAGTCCGCTTCCAGCGGAGTTGGGCGCGGAGTGGTGGGCCTCCGATCGCGCGGTAGAGGAGATTGCAAAATCAGACGATGAGCCCCCGTTTTTTGGATTTGTGTCGTTCATGGGGCCGCATCCTCCGCTGGCCCCGCCAATTCCTTTCAATCGGATGTATGATCCCGAGCGAATGCCCGACCTCGTTCTCGGCAACGTCGAGGAAGATCACCTGGATGAGGAGATCCCCTACATGCAATACGCCGTTTGGGCTGACGCTATTAACCCAGAGCTGGCGAAAATCGTGAAGGCCCGATATTATGGCGAGATCACTTACCTCGATCATTGTGTTGGCCGAATCCTTGATGCAATTGAAGCGCGGCCGAACTCGGACAACGTTGTAATCTGTTTTTTTTCGGACCACGGTGATCTTTTGGGCGACCATGACGGCTGGCAAAAACAAAACTTCTTTGAAGCCGCCTGCCGCGTTCCTTTCCTACTAAGCTGGCCGGCAACATTGCCCGCCGGAACTATACGGACTGATTTGATCAGCCTGGCAGACCTTTTCGGAATTGCCACCGAGGCCGCAGGCGCATGTGAACTGCGGGAGGGAATTAATGTTCTCAAAATGCTGCAGGGCAAATGCGCGCCGCGTAAACATCTTGTCGGGATGGTTGAAATTCCCGGCTCACACGATTTCAAAATCATGGTTATGACTGATCACTGGAAATACATCTTCATGGCCAATGGCGGGCGGGAACAACTCTTCAATCGCAGAGAGGATCCCAACGAGCTGCTGAACTGCGTCAGTTCGCACTCCGCAGTCAGGAACGAGCTATATGCTCTGGCTCTGAAAGCATGCCGGGTCCAGGGCGCAACCGACGCCCTCGATGGCGACAAGCTTCGCGGATTTCCTTTCCGCAAACGAGCACCGAAGCGCATCTATCAATTCGACCGGTCGCACGGTGTGGTCGGATTCCCGGATAAACCACAGGACGCGTTGAAGGATTTCGACCGCACGACCTTGAAACGATTGAAGTGATATGGAGAGCCCTTCAGAGGATCTTGGCCTCGGATTGAAGCCCGGCGATCCGCATTATCGCGCGTACGTCGGACCTCCGGAAGATTATGATCTGATCGCGGCAATGACGTTTAATCTTTTGACCACGCTCGGTCTGCGCCAGCGCCATTCATTGCTCGATGTCGGCTGCGGCTCGCTTCGGATTGGGCGCTTGCTAATTCCCTACCTGAATCGGGGAAAATACTTTGGTGTGGAGCCCCACGAGTGGCTGGTCGAGGCAGGAATCAAGTGCGAGCTCGGCGAAGCAATTGTGCAAATCAAGCGCCCGACGTTCTTATTTTCCGATTCACCGCAGACAATTGCGAAGGCGAAAGTCTCATTCGATTTCGCGCTGGCTCAATCGATCTTCAGTCATTGTGGGCTGGATCTGATCAGCGGTTGGTTGTCCGCAATTTCGCGTTCACTGGCCGACAATGGAGCTTTAGTTGCAACGTTTCTGCCCGGCGACGAAGACTTGGTCCGAACAGGCTGGGTCTATCCCGACTGTGTGAACTACCGGCAGGCGACCCTAGAAGGGGCCGCAGCAGAAGCGAATTTGCGATTCGAGATTCTGGATTGGAAACACCCTCGCCAAACGTGGGCGCTTTTTGCCGCGCCAAAGTTCGATTCGGAATGGTTCAAGAATCAACCTCTCACTTGGAACGCAGCACTCGACAGAGCGCTCAGGCAAAAGCATCAGCCAATAAATCATCCGTGAGCGACGAGAAGATTTTTGCGGCCCCACTAAAGGTGGACAATGTCGCCGACTGCTACTTCTACCACACGATGGAACTCCCAGATCATGGAGTCATAGAGGGACAGGATTGGGATTTACGCGGCGGAGTAGATGAGTATCTCGGCAAAGTCGATTTCGCCGGTCAACATGTTTTGGAAATTGGTCCCGCCAGCGGTTTTCTCACCTTTGAGATGGAAAAGCGCGGCGCGGAGGTGGTGTCGGTCGAAGTAACAGCGGAACACGGCTGGGACTTTGTTCCGTATCCGACGAAAAGATTGGAAGAAGTGTTCAGCCCCCGCCGAATAGTGATGCAACAACTGAAGAATTCCTACTGGTTCAGTCATGCGGCTGTAGAATCCAAAGCCAAAGTTTATTACGGCGATGTTTACAATTTGCCTGCTTCCCTTGGACAATTCGATATCGCAGTAATGGGTTCCGTACTGCTACACTGCCGCGACCCCCTCCGGATCGTTGAGCAATGTGGAAGTATGGCGAGATCGCTCATCATTACTGATATGTTCTATCCGGAGTTGGAAGGATCATCGGTCTGCCGTCTCGCACCCACTCCGCAGAATTTCCTGTGGCACACTTGGTGGCATTTCAGTACGCAATTTTGCGCGCAGTTTCTGGCGGTGATGGGTTTCAGGACCTCAGAAATTTCGACGCACCAACAATATCACCGCGGCAAGCCCTACACGCTCTTTACTGTCGTGGGGCAAAGAGAATGAATGTCATTCTGATCCCGCAATCGCGGGAGAAGAATCTCGGATCAAATTTTTGAGCGGCCCGTCCACGGAAGATGGACCAGAGATGTTTCGCTTCGCTCAACATGACAGGCCGTTTGGGAAATCGCGCCTCTACGAAATTAATTCGCTAACGAGCGACTTCTCTTCTTTTAGCTCCGCGACCGATGCGTCGATTTTCGCGCGGCTGAAATCGTTGATCGGCACGTCTTGCACGATTTCCAATTTGCCGCCGCGCACACGGAATGGAAAGGAGCAGATTAATCCTTTTTCGACGTAGTAACTTCCATCGGAACAAACGGCCACACTGTGCCAGTCATTGCCCGGTGTGTCGTTGGTGAGCGAGTTAACCGTATCAACGATCGCGTTCGCAGCCGACCCTGCTGAAGAAAGTCCGCGCGCCTTGATCACTGCGGCGCCGCGCTGTTGGACCGTCTTAATGAATTCTTCCTTTAGCCATTTCTCGTCGTCGATTACGTCGTT
>WNGH01012837.1_pt1 | contig 10309 bp, 8 predicted proteins | sample 5400631 | NCBI WGS metagenome assembly WNGH01 (sample SAMN13153373, study PRJNA577476) | soil metagenome | isolation source: 115 cm soil or saprolite under Garry oak tree replicate 1 | place: USA:California | collected 2016-06-15 | reverse complement strand
AATGCTGATGATCTATCTTCCAGGCAGATTCGGTGGTTAGCACAAGCAAGTCTAGGTCTACGCAAAATGACATGTGGAATCGCACAACGGTAAATCACATCCCGTTTTGATGACTTCAGAACGGCTGGCATATCGGGTCTACTTAAATGCTAGCAGTTCTTACAGCTTGGCGATGCAGTAACCAGATAGCTCTCCCAAAGCATACAAACGTGCAAACGAGAGTGATACCAAGATCCAGGAATACGCTACTGAGTGTAGACTGACCCTGCAAGGCATTCATCAATCCATCAGCCATATAGTAAGTAGGGAGAATATGCAGAATCTGGAGTTCTAGATTATTTCCGAAAAGGGACCCTATTGGGCTAACAAAGATAGCAGGGATCATAAAGAGAAATCCCACAAGGTTCAGAAATCCTCCCATACCACTGGTCGTCTGGAAGATGCTGCCTGCATATAGACTTAAGGCCAGACCAAAACAAGTAATGAGTAGCATAAACAGCAAAACGAGCAAAATATTCCCCACAAAGCCATGTACTACTGTCATCACTATTCCCGACAAGACAAGTTGGTAGCCTAGTCCCACCAGTAACTTGCCAATCACGACATCCGTGAGGGAAGCTGGAGAGACCAGTAGTAGGTGTAACGTCTTCTTCTCCTTCTCTTCCACAAGCAGCGTAGAAACCAGTGAAACGCCAACAGTAATCAAGTTGAACAACGCTAGGACTATGTAGATTTTGCTCAGATCCAAGTTGGAGGTGGAGGTGGAGACATTGATCGTCGTGAAAGCTACCTGCAACGGTAGTTGAGAGTGAAACACACTATTCTCGTACTGTACAAGCGTGTCTAATACCAGTTGCCGTTGTACCTCATTCATCTCGTTCACATTGAAATAGAGTGTCAAGAGTGGATGCTCGCCTCGGCTCAATCTGGTATCAAAGTCGGCTGGGATGATCATGCCTAGTAAGTAAGGCTTGTGCTGTGCAAACGCAGAAACTACCTCCTCTTGCGAGTGGGCGGCGATGGGCTGGGATTGAGGAACTGCTCGAGCAACTACCTGGCCCACACGAGAATATCCAGGATTGTAGATCAACAAATCGGAGATCTTAATTTCAGGTAGATTGCTGATCACAGCAAACACAATCGCAATGAAGATTGGCGTCAAGAGCATGACCCTGGTCGATTTATTGAGCAGGATATCAAGTGCATCTTTGCGGGCGATGGCAAATGTTGTATATAGACGCATCATTGACCTCCTTAATTCAGACAAACTCCGGCAACGCTAACAAAGACTTCTTCCAATGTGGCTTCACAGGAGTGGATGCTCTGTATTCTCCCCTGGCTCATCCATTGTACAAGCAGAGCTTGGTCAGCATGAGAATCTATATGTAGCATTCTCTCTATAAATGGTGAGGATCCTTCATCGGCTGGCGGATCTGCCGCCAAGACCACGACAAGCTTACGCTTCCCATGGGCAAGCTTTAGGTTGTACGGCGTATCATTGGCAACGATACGTCCGTTGGCGAGAAAGGCGACGCGCTGGCAGAGATGATCGGCCTCTTCCATCAGATGGGTGGTCACGAGGACAGTTATTCCCTCCTGAGAGAGGGTGGCAATAGTCTGGCGCAGTTCGCGTGCCGCAATAGGATCGAGACCACGAGTTGGTTCGTCGAGAAAGAGTACTCGTGGCTGGTGCAGCAGAGCACGTGCTACCATAATGCGCTGCTTCATACCACTGGAAAAGTTTCGTATTGGTTCTTTGGCTCGCTCACGCAGACCCACCAGGTTGAGTACCGCATCCACCCTGATTTTGGGAAGTCTATAGAGCCAGCAGAAAAACTCCAGGTTCAACTTTGCAGAAAGGCGCTCGTACAGATTTTGGTCTTCAAAGACAACGCCAATACACTCTTTTAACGCCGTCCGTTCCCTAACTACGTCAAAGCCCGCAACCGATGCACTGCCGTGGCTTGGATCTATCTGCCCTGTGAGCATACGAATGGTGGTCGTTTTACCTGCACCATTGGGACCGAGGAGGCCGAATATTTCACCCCGTCGAACACAAAAACTAACATCCGTCACAGCTTCTCGTATGCCAAAGGTACGGGAGAGATGCCGAGCTTCAATTATATACCTAGACGTATTCATATCACACGCTCTCTCCTGTCGTTCATATTTGCTGTTTTCGATAGTTCACTGCATTCTATCCAGAAGCGGAGCTTGATACTCAAGCACTGGCGCAGAGTAGTCAGCTAGTTTCTACCTGCTTAGGAAAAGTGTCTCCCAATCTTATTCATTGATCACCGTTACTGTGCCTGCATCTCCGTCAACTGTCACAAGCTGTCCGCTATAAAGACACTCCGTAGCTATCCCAGTACCGAGAACAGCAGGGATATGATATTCACGGGCAACAATAGAACTATGACTGAGTGGTCCACCAATGTCAGTGACTACTCCTTTAGCAAGGGTAAAAAGTGGAGTCCAGGCCAGGGTAGTCACTCTTGCCACCAAGATTTCACCTGGACGCATTTGGTTGAACTCATCTGTGGCATGAAGTACCCGTACTGGTCCTGTAACACGACCTGGACTTGCGCCTATGCCTTTGATCACATGGCTTATCTCCTGATAAGTAGCAGCCGGTAACCAACGGCTAAAATCAATCCCTAAGAAGCGAGTACGCCCTCCCTTCGGCAAAACCACTGGGGGGGTAGTTTTCTGTGTGCTCCTCCATAGTGCCTGTCGTTTGATCACGCTTGTTTGATAGCTCTCTATCGATCTACCGCTGTCAAGGGCCAGTGCCGCCGTCTCTATCTCATCCGCTGTTAACCAAAACACATTATCTGTGCGCTCGATTCTCCTGGCTTTAGCGAGACGTTGTCCGATTTCTCGGAGGAGGCAGCGCAGCAGGGGCCAGCCTAGACCGACATCCGCTAGAGCATCCTCACGCAAGGGGGCGAAGCTCTGAGCTCTCTGCATCAGGCGTCGGAAGAGCACCAGTCGAATTCCACGCAGTCTGGATAAGAGTGCTTGTTCGGCCTGTTCACGCGCAGTTGTAGTGGTCGCCTGACGAATGTAGGGATCAGACGCCTGACCACTAAGAAAAAACTTGAGAGGTTCCAACAAAGGTGTTGGATCGTCGGCAAGGACAGGCTTGACGAAGTCGAGATCATAGATGGCATGTCCAAATCGTGCTAGGTGGGCATCGAGGTGTCGCTGGAACTGTGACCAGGACGGCTGATTTCCACTTACTGAGTGTTCGGATCGGTAGGCAGCAAGAAATTGCTCACTTGACATGTTTTTCAGAATATCGGCCAGTCCTTCTTGACTACACACCCACTGCGCCAGGTTGTAAAGTGACTTCTCAGCCTCAATTGGTGAACTGCTATAGCCTAATAGAAAGGCCTGAGCACGTGGATCATCGCTACGCTTAATGAATTCCTCATATACCACAGTGAAAATCGCTTCACTTCTGTATGCTGCCAGCAATATGCCGTCTTGTATGGTGAGGTAGTATTTAGCAGCTACTGTGAGAATCTCACGTATCCTGTTGAGCATTTGTGTAGCAGATGTTGTCTCCAGATCGACTCTATCCCATTTGTTTATCACAGCCAGATATGCAGGGCGGGCTTGTTGTTGCCATCGCAAATGCGCAGTTCGCTGCATGTGAGCTATAAAAGCTATCAGCCTTGGGACCATCAAAATGAGCCTAATTGCCTGCATGGGAGTGATAGTAATGTCGTAGTAGGCAAAGCCGTTGATTGTAACCAGCGGGTCATGGGACACTATATTGTCTATCCCCATCTCTCTTAAAATTTCATGAGTGGCTTGATTCCAGATCGGCAATGCCAACGTCGCAAATAACGGAGAGAGCGGATCAGGTAGCAGTTCGATCACACTACTACGCATGTAGCATCCTCCAGGCTTTGGGAGCTTCCATTCTTTTACCGAAGCGATACCAGTTCCAACAGCATCTTCGGGGAGAGTGGTAATGGGGCGAGCTTGGAGAACAAAGAATTGCTTATCTGCTATGGCCCACTCAATATCCATTGGTTGACCATGGAGCTGCTCAATCTGTATAGCAATACATCTCAGTGCCTCACCCTGTGCCTCGGAGAGTACTGCTATTCTACGCCGATTGGTTGGAACGGGCTCTTCGTGTGTGCCATGCAGTGCAGAGACAGTCATCACTTCTTTGTCAGCAATTTCTTTTGTGAGCATCATCCCACTGACCTTGTCGATCACAACTGTATCAGGAGTTACGAATCCACCGACTATGGCCTCACCCAGTCCCCAGGCTGCATTTATCATGATCTGGTTACGTGCTCCAGTCAGCGGGTTAGCTGTGAAAAGAATGCCAGCAGCATCGGCGGGAATAAACCTTTGAACGACAACGGCCAGGCTCACCTCTTCAGAAACGATGTTATGACGTATACGATAGCCGATGGCACGCGCTGTCCACAGAGAGGCCCAACAGCGCTTTACAGCATTGAGAACTCTGGCTTCGCCACGTATGTTGAGATAGGACTCCTGCTGACCAGCAAAGGATGCGCCTGGTAGGTCTTCGGCGGTGGCAGAGGAACGCACTGCAGTCGCCGGTTCACTACCACCAAGCCGGACATAAGCCTGACAAATAGCTTCAACAATATCGCTTGGTATTGTGCTCTCTGCAAAGTGTATCCCTATGCAAGTTGAAGAATCTTCAAGGGTGGCCAGATCGTCGGAATTGACCGTGGTCATGGCCTTCTGTATCGTCTTTTGCAAGTTATTGGTTGCTACAAAGTGACGATATGCGTCGGTTGTTATATGAAAGCCTGGGGGTACAGATAGACCAGCAGCAGCCATGCGTGCTAATGAAGCTCCTTTGCCACCAACTCGCTCCAAGGTGGCATGTGGTGTATCCAAAGGAAGGACGAAAAGAGATATTTGCCGTCCGTGATTCATCATTAGATTTTCCCTTTGAGATTGAGTATAATAAAATGACTATGAGGAATCTTTTGCCAAATGAATTCCTCATCGGAAGTGTACTTGGAAGAAGAAAGAAAATCAAGCCAATGTAAATGCACTTAAAATGAGTAGTACATCTATTAGTAAGAACATCTATTATTTCACAGCTGGTACAAACACAGATAGACCTCTAGTGCTTGTTCATGGGTATGGTGCCTCATGCTATACATGGCAACGTATCCTTCCTTATCTTGCTCAACATCATCAAGTTTTCGTTGTGGATCTACCAGGCTATGGACGGAGCATGCTTAAAGGTGAGTGGCGACTACGCGAGATGGGTCCACAGTTAGCAGTGTGGCTACGACAGATGCAGTTACCACCAGTGACTATTATAGGCCACTCGATGGGTGGAGCGATTGCTGTTCATCTCGCCACCAATGCACCGGAGCTTGTTAAGCGGCTTGTACTTATTAGTACTGCAGGGCTTCCTCTTCAAACCAATCTCCTTCAACTGGCATTTCGTTCGATCTGTTCAATACTGCAACCAGGTAATGGGCGTTATCCACTAAAGCTCTTACGAGATGCTCTGCAACCACGCTTACGTATACTATGGCAGACCGCTCAGGAGATGGCACATAGCGATTTCCGTACTGAGCTTGCTACAATCACTATTCCCACGCTCATTGTCTGGGGCGAATACGATGTACTCCTGCCCGTTTCACTAGGGCTGACTCTCAGTACGACTATTCCACAGGCAACCTTTATAACCTTACCATGCGGTCACCGACCGATGCTTGCGCTTCCTGCTGAGTTAAGTACGCTTATATTACAATTTCTCCGAGAGTAAATGAGTACTTCAGAGACTTTTGAAAATCCTTGCTTCATAAGAAATAACATCGTGATACTGATGTAATAGGTGCATTGTGATATGAGGATGCCTATAGAGCGAAACGATCTTCACTACTCACTATTGGCTGTAGAATGCAGATACCTAAAGGAGACTGCAATGCTTAGTAGTGTCTATTTACTTATACTTATGGCAGCATTTGCGTATTTGTGGGGATCTATTCCTTCGGGCTACTGGATGGGAAAATTGCTCCGGGGCAAAGATTTCGACATCCGTCAGTACGGAAGCCAAAAAATAGGAGCTACGAATGTGCTGCTTACCCTCGGCAAGGTTCCAGCACTTATCGTCTCGTTCATAGATATTACAAAGGGGGCCGGACCTGTTCTGCTAGCTACGCTCGTGCCTCTATTCAACGAAAATGGCTGGGGCCCAACGATTGTCGGTATTATGGCTCTCATAGGCCATTGTTGCCCTGTCTTTATTGGCTTTAGAGGTGGGCGTGGTGTTGCAACAGCAGTAGGAGGAGCGCTTGTTCTCTCACCTCTCTCGTTCTTCATAAGTACTTTCGTTGCGTTTAGCATCGCCTATAGTTCTCGCTATGTTTCGCTTGGCTCTATTGTCGGTTGTATTACTCTTTTTCTTTGCGGTATTGTTTTCTATAGTATCGATTATGTAAATCCAGCCTTTTTTGCTCATGTGAGCTTAGCACAACTGATCTATCAAACGTTAGCTCCCTTGGTAGTGATTCTTTTCCATCGGGATAACATTGGCCGTCTACTAGCAGGAACAGAGCGCAAGATGAGAGCCAAACGTATTTTATGAAGCACACCGATGGGAGTAGAGATGCAGTATTGATTGCGTTCATTGGATGTCTAACGGTAACAATACTGATCAAACCGGAAGACCTAGATACGCTCTAAAGCGCAAATCAGATAGGACCTATCGGTTGGATAAGGGACGCGATGAACAGACACAAACCTTGCCGTACTTCCGTATTTCCCCCTATTAGTTCAATTGCGCTGGTCAGTTCACTTACCTTCTCCTGGAACTGTTTGCGAAGATAGCAGTCTATCTTAGACTCCAACATCAGATCAACGAGCCATTGCCAGTTCATATTCTGCATATCTCGCTCCCTCAAACGCTGCAAGATATCCTGCGTCATCTTTGCTTTTCCGTCAGCAGAAAGCTGGGTAAGTAGACAAATAACAGGTAACGTTATCTTTCCCTCACGGAAATCATTAAACAGTGGTCGTCGCATGGTGGCTGAATTGCCAAATACATCTAAATAATCATCAAGCATCTGGAAGAGCTGACCAATTTCAAGACCCAGTTTTTCCGCTTGACGAACGACAGGTGCATCGACTCCTGACAAGAGAGTACCAATAGCCGCTGCACACCCAAAGAGAACTGCCGATTTCCACATAATCATTCGCTCATAAGGGAAATCCTGGTAACTAGAATACCAACCTTCATGCCAGCCAATATCGATGCTCTGTCCAAGAGCAACCAACGTAGCTGTGTGATCGAGCAGTTGATGTATTTCTAGTTTCTGCGTTGTGCTAAGATGGGGAGACCGATGTAAGAAGTGATACATCAATGTACGCACGACAGCGGCAAGATTCATAGCCGTGCTTGTGCTTGCTGTAACATGAGCACACGGCTGCCCGCGCCGGAACTCTGAATTGTCTTGAATATCATCATAGATGAGCGTTGCAGTATGATACACCTCTATTGCAGCCGCAGGCCAGTAAGCGGTTTCCAGTGCTCCGTCATGCAAGTCGGCAAAAAGCAGCACAAGCAAGGTACAGCCCCATTAACCGGTGAAAGTGCTCAAAGGGATTTTCCGGGGCCGTCCTCGTGGACGCTTCGGCACGTTGGGATCAGGCAACGGCCTGCTGCGGGGACGGCCTCGTCGCTTCGGCTCGACCCAAGGTGCAGGAGCAACCTTGTAGCTTAACAATTCAGAGATACTCCAAAGATGATCGGTCAGACCGCTCGCCATCGCTGGCGTCTCTCTTAAGAGCCTGTGAGCTTCTCCTGCTATTGGTTTGTTGAGTGCTTGATGGAAACAGCAAAAGTTGTAGGTGCTGCCAATCAAGTACATGCCCGTCTCAAGAGCTTGGAGCCGCTGAGCGGCATGGCGACACTTGCGCGTTAACGTCGCCAGCCGTTCTCTCACCGTCCCATTGAACCGTTCGATGTAAGACGTGTTGAGCACTTGCCCGCCCGCTGAACGCTGCAAGAGGTGCATCGCTTGCTCCACAGTCCCATGACTCATCTGACGCACGACCTCCCTCAGGCGCTTGTTCACCGTGTGTTTGATCACCGTCCCAATGTGCAAGCCTGACCAGACCTGCAACGCTGCCCGACCACGTCCCGCCGTTCGTTTCACCTTGTCACGAAATGCCCGTCTGATACTGTTGGGGTAGGCCGCCCACCCATCGGTGCAGAAAAGCCTCGCGCAGGCCGTTTGAGAGCAGGCTCGCACTTGCTGCAGCAGCCGATCCGCCAGACTCGTATCACGGGTGCCACTCACCACTCCACCCAGCCACAGACGCGTCGAGACCATCATCGAGAGTCCCATCCACGCCACCATGCCACGCGCTTTCACCCGAATCTCGTCGGCTTGCACGTGGATCAAATCGAGCTGTCCTTGCTCGATGATGGCCTCATGCACTCGTTGACACTGTTTGCCCGCGCGGTCGCGCCACGAAGCCACGGTGCGTTCATCCAGTCCATAGGCCTGCACAATCGCTTGCACCGGGCATCCAAAGGCCAGGAGCGTGACGACAATGACCACCAACTCCGTTGAGGTGCGCAATCCCTCAAACGTGGTGCCGCGACGAGCACGTGATCCGTGTGCTTGCAGATCGTACAACGATAGCGTTGCCGCTTGCGATCATGGATCGCGATAGTGCCCTGTCCAATTTGGCCTCTTGCGCAACACGTCGAGTTCGGGCAAAATTGCTCTGACGGCTCCATCGGCTCTGCTGTGCTTGTTTGCATACACACAACATGCTTGGTACCGTCAACTTCTTCAAGCTTTTCCCCCTTTTTCACCAGTTAGTGCGGCTGTACCCTGTACGACAGGATAGCTCAATTTCCGCCTTTCAGTGATTATCCTCTTTTGTAACTCAACCTATGGTACTCTCTGCAAGAAATTTTCGCGTTGCAAAATCAACATTGAAGGAACTGTCGGATTGTGCAAGCGCAAGTAAAAATGGCCTATGCCAGCTAGACCGAGCATGAAACCGGGAGTTTCACCGGCCTCTGTTCCACAAGGCCAGGAGAACCCACGTGTTGCAGAGGTTTCGATACCCCTATTGGCGATATCGAATGCAAGCTCTGATTTCGCAACTAACTCTTGCCCTAGTAGTTGGCTACCGTAGCAAAGCACTTCGCTATTCCCTGTGAGCCCATGGCATAACGAGAAATTTCCAACCCCAGAATGAAGCATCGATTTGGTCATTTCGTGCGTGGTTTGTAGAGCTATGAGTGCTTCAGCTTTATATATCTCATCTTTGAGAATTTCGTAGGCGCGAAGCCTCGATAGTGCAATACCTGGTGCACCATGACACCAGGCATTCATAAAAGATAGGGGTTGCTTATTTCGCTTGCCTCGAACCGGTTCTTCACGAAAATCCGGCCAGTTTCTGGCATCAGCATCGAAACAATAGCGTTCATATTGGAAAGCCTGTTCAGCTCCCTCGCGGTACCTTCGATCACCTATGACATGAAATAGTTCCAGCAATGCATAGCCAACCCCAGCAGTACCATGTGAAAATCCAGTCAAATTGTGACAAGAAGGACTTCTGACCGACTTCCATGAGTAACCGGCATCAGATTTGTCAGCCATCTGCAGTAACTCATCTGCGAGTTGAATCGCAAAATCAAAGAGGAACTCTTCTTCCAAGATCACTTGGAGTGCCACTAAAGCTGCGATGGCCCCAGCTTTCCCAGAGATGATATCAAACTCACATCCTTCTTGATACTCGCGCTTTATGCCTTGGAGAAGTTGTGCAGTATCTTTCAGTAACTCTTCTTCTTCTAAAATTTTCCCTAAATACGCCGCCACGAGTACAATTCCTATCCCCCCGCTATACAGTCCTAAGGGGTTAAGTGGCGGCACGCTCTGTATACGCCTAAGTGCCTGTCTCATCGCCCCGACTGCGGTGCGACCCGCTCCCACGTCCCCTGTAGCAGTAGAGAGTTCTGCCAGAAATAACGCTATGCCGCTTGTACCAGAGTACAAGTCCGGCTCAAGCGTTCTATAAATAACACTCATTGGGACATTCTTGGAGCTACGCGTTTTCAGTTCTGCACCTAACCAGTTACAGCGATCCTTGTACCAGATGGCTTCTCGTGACAAGCGTTGGCCAATGTCATTAGGAGTCGTCAAAGAATAATAGTATCAATTTGAGCTATCCGAGGCCGGATGGTATAGTTCCAATCGCCATGGAAAGTAGCTGGCAAAATGGAAAGGGTCGCCATCTCTTCATCAGATACCTTGCGTCCGGCGGGATA
>WNGH01012254.1_pt1 | contig 10309 bp, 10 predicted proteins | sample 5400631 | NCBI WGS metagenome assembly WNGH01 (sample SAMN13153373, study PRJNA577476) | soil metagenome | isolation source: 115 cm soil or saprolite under Garry oak tree replicate 1 | place: USA:California | collected 2016-06-15 | reverse complement strand
CCTTGCCAACCCGGGGAACCGTCCCTATAATCGGTCCGTTTTCGGGCCGGCTTGATCTTGCAACGATCCCAGACCACGTCTTGAGCACCTCCGAACCCAAAGCCTCCCGCGCGAAGGTCCACCTTGCCGCGCCCGATCGGCTCATTTGGCTTGTCGTCGGGGCGATTGTTCTCTGGGGAGTGTGGGCGTTCGGATCGGAACTGGTGCTCAACCTGCGGCTGAATCACGAGGTGCAGACGTTGCGCGATGGGAACGCGCAGCTCGCCGCCTCCAACGAGCAGACGAAGAAGGAGCTCGCCATCGGTGGCTCACCCGGTGCCATGGAGGAAGCCGCTCGCAAATCCGGCTTTGCTCGGCCGGGAGAGCAGGTTTATGTCATCGTTAAGCCAAGTGACTCGGCGACCGCGGCCGTCGTTGGATCGGCAACCCCGGCAACGGCACCGAGTCCGAGGCCATCAGTCAGCAAGCAGGAGGGCGGCGGCGTAATCGGAAGAATCGCGAATTGGTGGAGGAGCTTATGGCATTAGGAGGGTCTGCGGGTTAGGTGGCAGTAACGCCTGGAACGGTAGTAGAAGGGACGGTCGTCGGGATTACGAACTTCGGGGCATTCGTTCAAATCGAGGGATCGGGGACAGGACTGGTTCATATTTCAGAGATCGCGAACGAGTACGTCCGCGATGTCAACAACCACGTGAAGATGAACGACAAGGTCAAGGTCAAGGTCCTCAATGTGGATGTGACCAACGGGAAGATGGACCTGTCGTTGAAGCAGGCGGCCGTACCGGACGGTCCCGTCGGAATGTCCGCACCCGTTTTGCCGCGCTCGTACCGTCGCGGCGGCCGCGGAAAGCGCGAGCTGCCGGAGGGCGCCGACCCGGTCTTCGAGGAGAAGCTCTCAAAGTTTTTGAAGACCAGCGAAGAGCGCCTGCTCGACATCAAGCGCAATATCGAAGCCAAGCGAGGCGGCCGCTTTAAGTAGGCCCCCGCCATCGGCTTGACGGGGGCGATTGGACGCGCCTAGAATGACGCTCTCGCCTCGATGTGAGGCTGCGCGCGGCGTGGAGCAGTGGAAGCTCGTCGGGCTCATAACCCGAAGGTCGCGAGTTCGAATCTCGCCGCCGCAACCAAGCTAGTAACAGAGGAGCCCGCGGGCTCCTCTTTTCATTTCCGAGCCGTAATGATCGCCCACTCGGAGCGTTGCGTCAGGCGGATCGAGCGATCGCGCGCCAGCATCTCCTCGAGCTGCTGCAGACCGAGCCGGTACTCGAGCGGCGCCAGCATCGCCAGCGTCGAGATATAGCGGCCGCGCACGCGGTCGACGACGTCGGCGATATCCAGTTTCCGGGGCTCGTCGATCAGCTGGATCCGCGGCTCATCGAACCCGGCCCGTCGCAGCTCTGCGCTCAGCACCGGGGCCGAAGGAAAGCGCGCGCGGTCGATGACCGCGATGCTCGGGAAGTAGGGATTCAGATAGAACTCCTCGACGTGCCTCGGCGTGAACGTCCAGAGGCTCAGCTGCCCACCGGGTCGCAGGATGCGCCGCGCCTCGGTGAATGCGCGCACTCGCTGGCGCAGCAGATGGACGACCATGACCATCATCACGAGCGCGGCCGTCCCCTCGCCCAGCGGCAATCGGTAGGCACTGCCCCGAACCCAGTCGACGCGGCCGGCCGCATCTTTGCCACGCGCCACATCCAGCATGCGCACCTCCGCATCGACGCCCGTGACGCGCGCCGGCGTCATCGCCGACACTGGCAGCGTCAAGCGGCCCGTGCCGCACCCGACCTCGACGACCTGGTCGCCCGGCTGCAGGGCCGCCTCGCGCAGCATGGCTTCCAGCCGGGCGCGATCGCCCGCAGATAGTGGCCGCAGCGCGTCATAGCGGGGCGCGATCTCGGCGAATGACGGCGACATCCTTGCTAAACTAACCGATGCTCTGGGCGGAGTAGCTCAGTGGTAGAGCAACCGGCCCATACCCGGTATGTCGCAAGTTCGATCCTTGCCTCCGCCATTTCCATGATGCTCCCCAGCCGGGTCGCCATCGCCGTCAGCCTTCACCACATCTTCGAGCCGGGCGAGCGCGTCGTGGTCGCGGTCTCGGGCGGACCCGATTCGCTGGCGCTGCTCTCGGTCTTGCGCGAGATCCTTCCAGCTGTTCCCCTGCACCTCACGGTGGCCCATTTCGACCATGGCTGGCGTCCGGATAGCCAGGACGACCGCGACTTCGTGGCATCGATGGCGGCAAAGTGGGGCTACGAGTTTCAGACCGCCCGCGCCGCCGACGGGACGCCACACACCGAAAGCGCGGCCCGCACCGCCCGCTACGCGTTCCTGCGCCGGACCGCCGCCGAGACCAACAGCACCGCCATCGCCATGGGCCATACGCAGGATGACCAGGTCGAGACCCTCCTCCTCCATCTGCTTCGAGGCAGCGGCTCACGAGGACTAGGTGCGATGCGGCGTCGTGACCGGGACCTGGCGCGGCCGCTCCTCGACATCTCCCGACGTGAGATCGAGGCCTACCTGGCGCGACTCCACCTCGCGCCGCGGCGGGATCCGAGCAACGAGGACCCGCGATTTACCCGCAATCGCCTGCGGCAGCAGCTTCTCCCGGCGATCGATGCCTTCGACCCCGCCGCGCGCGAGCTGCTGGCACGCACCGCCGACATCCTGGGCGAAGAAGACCGCTTTCTCGATGAGGCGATTGCCCACCTACCTGACGCTCTCGTCCGCGACCGCGCCGCGTTTGCGGAGCTGCCGCCGGCCTTGCAGCGGCGCCTCGTCCGCCGGCTGGTCCCCGACGCGGGCTTCCTCGAGGTGGAAGCTCTTCGTCGGGGCGAGCCGCCGGCGAGCCCCGCAGCCGGGGCCCAAGCGCCCGCGCGTCTCGCGGTCACGACCTGCGCCTGTGATCCCGGGTCGTTCAAGGCCCGTGACCAGGTCGGTCACCTCGATGGCGACCTCGTCCAGCTGCCGCTGTTGGTTAGCACCCGACAGCCCGGCGCCCGCATGCGGCCGCTCGGCCAAAAAAGCGCAAAACGGCTCCAGGACATTCTGGTGGACGCCCATGTACCGCGACATCTCCGTGACAGCCTACCGGTGGTTTCGGACCGCGAAGAAATCGTCTGGATCCCCGGCGTCACGGTGGCGGAGAGCAAGCGCGTCACCTCCGCGACACGCCGCCAGCTCCATCTCGAAATAGAGGCTCGCTGAACTCGTTCTACTTCGTGTTGGTTAATAGGATTCTTAAAAATCCGGTGTTAAGATAACGTGGCCATGAGAGGCCGAAACCGCAACATCTTTTACTTCATCCTGCTCGCGGGTTTGCTGGCGATCATCTGGGCGAGTTACAAGAGTTTCAACACGATCGCCGCGCCGCAGGATAAGACGACGGCCGACCTGATCGCGGCAGCCGACGCCCACCAGGTCGACCACGCCACCATCAAGTCAAACGGCACCGAGATCACGTGGGATTACCAGGGCAACCACTACAAGACGATCTTCCGCGATACCTTCCAAATCGAGCAGATCCTGCGCGATGACAAGATCAACTTCAACACCGAAGCGCCCAGCTCGTCGAACCTGCTCCTCTCCGTCATCCTGCCGAACGTCATCCTCTTCCTGGTGATCGGCGGCTTCATGTGGTACATGCTCCGCCAGACCCAGAGCGGCAACAACCAGGCGATCTCGTTCGGTCGCAGCCGCGCCCGCCTGCTCAGCGGTGACAAGCCGGCCGTGACGTTCAATGACGTCGCCGGGGTGGAGGAGGCGAAGCAGGAGCTCACCGAGATTGTCGAGTTCCTCAAGTTTCCGGATAAATTCACCGCGCTCGGCGCCCGCATCCCCAAAGGGGTGCTGATGGTCGGCCCGCCGGGGACGGGCAAGACCCTGCTCTCCAAGGCGGTCGCCGGTGAGGCGGGCGTCCCCTTCTTCAGCATCTCGGGCTCCGAGTTTGTCGAGATGTTCGTCGGCGTCGGCGCGTCGCGTGTCCGCGACCTCTTCGACCAGGCGAAGAAGAACTCGCCCTGCATCGTCTTCGTCGACGAGATCGACGCGGTCGGCCGCCAGCGCGGCGCCGGTCTCGGCGGTGGTCACGACGAGCGCGAGCAGACGCTCAACCAGCTGCTCGTCGAGATGGACGGCTTCGAGACCAACACCCACGTGATCGTGATTGCGGCCACCAACCGCCCCGACGTCCTCGACCCGGCGCTCTTGCGGCCCGGCCGTTTCGACCGCCACGTGACGCTGGACCGACCCGACATCCGCGGTCGCCGCGCGATCCTCGAGGTGCACGCGCGCAACAAGCCGTTCGACGGGCAGGTCGACCTCGAAGTCCTCGCCCGCCAGACGCCCGGATTCAGCGGCGCCGACCTGAGCAACCTTATTAATGAGGCGGCGATCCTTGCGGCGCGCAACAACAAAAAGGCGATCGGCCAGCTCGAGCTCGAGGAAGCGATCGCGCGCGTGATCGCCGGCCCTGAGCGGAAGTCGCGCATGATCACCGAGCGCGAAAAGAACGTCATCGCGTACCACGAGATCGGCCACGCGCTGGTCGCGAAGTCGCTGCCCAACGCCGACCCGGTGCACAAGGTCTCGATCATCTCGCGCGGCATGGCGCTCGGCTGGACGATGCAGTTGCCGACCGAGGACCGCTACCTGGTCTCGCGCAGCGAGCTCAACGACGACATGGCCGTCATCCTCGGCGGGCGAGTTGCGGAGGAGCTCATCTTCGGCGACATCACCTCGGGGGCCTCGGACGACATCGGCAAGGCCACCAAGCTGGCGCGCCGCATGGTCACCGAGTGGGGCATGTCGGATAAGCTCGGTCCGCTCACCTTCGGCCACAAGGAAGAGCTCGTCTTCCTGGGCCGCGACCTTGGCGAGCAGCGGAATTACAGCGAAGAGGTCGCCGGGGAGATCGACCAGGAAGTCCATCGCCTCGTCGATGCGGGCTACCAGCGCGCCAAGAAAATCCTGACCGAGCGCCGCGACAAGCTCGTGCAGCTCGCGGAGTACCTGAAGACCGAAGAAACGATCGAGGGCTGGCAGATGGACGCCGTCATCAACTCGCCGGACGGTAAGGTGCCGCCGGTACCGGAACGGCCCAAGGCAGAAACGCCGCGCCCGGCCCCGACGCAGCCCAAGGCCGACGACCGGGGCCCCGAGATCCCGCCCGGCCGCCTGGAGCCGACACCGGCGTAGGGGAGGCGGGGGGTGCCGTTCTTCGGCCACTGGTTTTCCCTGGTCGTTGTTCTCGCGGTCTACGGCATCCTGATCGTGTTGGCGGTGTGGCTCGTCCTCTGGGCGATTCGAGTTTCTCCGCGAGGAATCCGGCCTGATAAGGCGTTGAGCATCCTGAACGAACGGTTTGCTCGGGGCGAGATCGACCAGCAGGAATACGACACGCGAAAGGCCGCCCTGCTTCGCCGCTGAGCGCCCTAAAGCACGGTAGGACAACCGCCCGCTTCCGCGTTATATTGGAAGCGACCGCTTGGATCCCTGGGACCGAGACGGAACCATGCAGAAGCCGACCATCGCCATCATCGGACCCGGCCGCGCCGGATCGGCGTTGGGTCGTGCTCTCCATCAGTCCGGCTACGCCATCGCGGCGGTCGGCGGCCGCAACCCGGACAACGTCCGCAACCTGGCGGAGGAATTGGGCGCCCGGGCCTGTCAGAGCCCGGCGACGACGATCGACCTGGCCGACCTGACGATCCTCGCCGTCCCCGACGACGTCATCCTGCCGCTGGCGACCCAGATGGTTGATTCCCTCTGCTCTGCGGCGGGCAAGGCGGCCGTCCACCTCAGCGGTGCCCAGGATCGCGCCGCCTTACGGCCGCTCGCGCAGCAGGGGAGCCTCCGTACCGGCGTCTTCCATCCGCTCCAGACGTTTCGCCGCGGACGCGAGGCCGCCCAGAACGTCGCGGGCACCTACTTCGGCATCGATGCCGACCCGCCCCTGCGCGACCAGCTGATGCAGATGGCGCGCGATTTGCAGGGCCATCCCTTCGACTTGAGCGGGGTCGATCTCGCCCTCTACCATGCCGCGGCCGTCTTCGCCGCGAACTACCCGACGACGCTGCTGGCGGAAGCGATCACGCTGGCTATCGAGGCCGGGCTTCCCGCCGAGACCGCGCGCCAGGGCATGACGACCCTGCTCGCCGGCGCGGTCAACAACCTCCGTAGCCTCGCGCCTGCCGACGCGATCACCGGGCCCGCCTCGCGGGGCGACCAGGGCACGATCGAGCGGCACCTCGAGGCATTGAAGCACGATCCCGAACTTCAGCGCCTCTACCGGCTCCTCGCCGATCGCACGAAACTGCTCAGCGCAAACAAGGAGGCGGCCGCATGACGACCAACGTCCGCGACCTTCGGAAATGGAAGAGCGAAGGCACCAGGTTCACGATGCTGACCTGCTACGACTACAGCACGGCGCGTTGGCTCGATCGCGCCGGGATCCCGGTGCTGCTGGTGGGGGACAGCCTGGGAACGACGATGCTCGGTTACCCCGACACGCTCAGCGTGACGATGGACGACATGATCCGCCATGCCGGTTCCGTGGTTCGCGGAGCGCCGGGCGCGCTGGTCATCGGCGATATGCCGTTCATGGCCTACCACGCCTCCGCCGAGGACGCCATCCGCAACGCCGGCCGTTTTCTGCAGGAAGCCCGCGTCGCGGCGGTGAAGATGGAAGGTGGCGGACGCGTGATCGACTACACCAAGCAACTGACTGCGATGGGCATCCCGGTGATGGGGCACCTCGGACTGACGCCCACCTTCGTCAATCAGTTTGGCGGCTACCGGGTGCAAGGCCGCAGCGACGAGGCGGCGGAGCAGATCCTCGCCGATGCGAGGGCGTTGGAAGACGCGGGTGCTTTCGCGGTTGTGCTGGAGGCGATCCCCAGTGCGCTCGGCCAGCGGGTGACGCAGGCGCTGAGCGTCCCCACGATCGGCATCGGCGCCGGACCCTATTGCGATGCCCAGGTGCTCGTCGTCCAGGACGTCCTCGGCTTGAATCCGGACCACGTCGCCAAGTTCGTCCGCCAGTACGCCAAACTCGGCGAGGCGATCGAGGCCGCCGCGCGCCAGTTCGACCAGGACGTGCGTAGCGGCGCCTTCCCCACCCCTGAGCACGAGTACTCCGCCCGCTAAGGCCGCCGTCATCGAGTCGGCGAACGCCATGCAGGAGCAGGCGGTCGCCTGGCGCCACGCCGGCGACGACATCGGCGTCGTCCCCACCATGGGCGCGCTTCACGGCGGCCACGATAGCCTGGTCGCCCGGGCGCGGCGCGAAAACCAGCGCGTGATCGTCACCGTCTTCGTCAACCCGGCGCAGTTCGGCCCCAACGAGGACTTCGCGCGATACCCGCGACCTTTCGATCAGGACCGCGCCCGGCTCGAGGCGCTTGGCGTGGACGCCATCTTCCACCCTCCGGTCGACCAGATTTACCCGCCGGCGTTCAAGACCCGCGTCGATCCGGGCCCGCTGGCGGATGTCCTCGAAGGAAAGAGCCGTCCAGGCCACTTTGCCGGCGTCCTGACGGTCGTGCTCAAGCTCATCAATCTGACCCAGCCGAAGCGTGCCTACTTCGGCCAGAAGGACTTCCAGCAGGTGGTCCTGGTGCGCCAGCTGGTCCGCGATTTCGGCCTCCCCGTCCGGATCGTCGCCGTGCCCACCGTTCGGCACCCGGACGGCCTGGCGATGAGCTCCCGAAACGCCTATCTCGACGACGGTCAACGTCAGGTCGCGCCGGCCGTCCACCGGGCCATCACCGAGGCCGCACGGGCGTTCACCGCCGGTGAAACGGACCCGCTCCGGCTGGAGGGTCTGACCCGTGAGCGCCTCGTAGCCACGCCAGGCATGGCTCTCGACTACGTGGCGGTGGTCGACGACACCACGCTGAGTCGTCCGCGGCGGGCCATCCCGGGCAGCGTTTTGGCGGTCGCTGTTAAACTTTCAATCAGATTGATCGATAACGTGGTATTGGGAGCGGAGCGCCTCTGAGTTCAGAACGGCGCTCGAAGGCGAAGGGGCGAGTCACAACTTCAAAAGCCAAAGGGAAGCCGACCGCCAAGCCGGCACGCCCAAAACTCGCGTCCCCCGCCAAAAACGGGTCGGCGGCGGCCAAAAAGCCGGCATCGGCCGCAGCCGCCCGGCCTAAGGCGGCGGTTCCCCGGAGCCAGCCCCCGGCCCAGATCCCGGTCGTGAGCACCCCGCCGGCGGCTCAACCGGCGCCGGCTCAGCCGCCGCTAGCTCCGGGCGTTCCGATCATGCCGTTCCCCCGGCCGACGATCCTCGGCCTCGGCTCGCCCTGGCGGACGGCCGGTCGCCCGCCGGGAATGCCACCGCGCCCGGCCCCCGTCCCACACCCTGCGCCGGCGCCGCAGCCGCGCCCGGCTGCCATCCCCGTCGTCACCATGCGCTTTCCCATGAGCGCGGTCGACAAGTTGATCAAGGAGGCGCTCGCCGAGGACGTGGGTGACGGCGATCTCACCACCGAGTCGCTCTTCCCGGGCAAGGTCAAGGCCCGCGGCAAGCTGATCGCCAACGAGGAGGGCGTGCTCGCCGGCCTGCCGATCTTCAAGCGGGTCTTCGAGCTGGTCGACAAGAACATCAGCTTCGAACCGCGCGCGACCGATGGGATGGCGCTCGCCGGCGGCCAGCTCGTGGCGCGCGTTTCCGGCCCGGCGGTCAGTGTCCTTCGGGCGGAACGGACCGCCCTGAACTTCTTGCAGCACCTGTCGGGGATCGCCAGCCAAACCGCCAAGTTCGCCAACGCCGTGAAGGGCACCAAGACCCGCATCCTCGACACCCGCCGCACCACCCCGGGTCTGCGATTCCTCGAAAAATACGCGGTCGAGGTCGGCGGCGGCGTCAGCCTGCATAAGGGGCTGTCCGACCGGCTGGTCGTCACCGAGTCGCACCTCGCGCTGAGCGAGGGTGTTCCGAGCATCGTCCGCCAGCTCCGGAAGGCCCACCAGGGCAAGCGCATCGAACTGACCGTCACGAACATGCAGGAGCTCGACCAGGCCCTGACGGCGAAAGTCAACGTCCTGCTGCTCGAGAACTTCCCGCCGGGCCAGGTCCGCCAGGCGATCGCGCTGGTGCAGGGCCGCGCCAAGGTGGAGGTCACCGGCAAGGTCGGCCTCGATAACGCGCGAGCCTATGCGCTGGCCGGCGTCGACTACATCTCGGTCAGCCAGCTGACCCAGTCGGTCAAGGCGTTCGACTTCAGCTTCCGCGTCGCCCGCTAGCCCTTTGGAATTCGCCGACCTCCTGAAGCAGCGCCGGATGGTTCGCCGCTTCTCCACGGATCCGGTTCCAAAAGACGCCCTCGAGCGGATTGCGCGAGCGGCCAAGCGGGCGCCAAGTGCTGGCTTCAGCCAGGGTCAGCGTCTGCTGATCGTCACGGACCCGGCGCTCATGGCGCGAGTCGCCGAGGGGGCCGACGAAGAGAGCTACGCGGACATCGGGTACCACCGCTGGGTCAGCCAGTGCGGCGCCCAGTTCATTCCGTGTATCAGCGAGCGGCTTTACCACGAGCGTTACCAGCAGCCCGACAAGCTGGAAGACGGCAAGGAGTTGACCTGGCCAGTTCCGTACTGGTGGATGGACATCGGTTGCACGGTGATGCTGATCATCCTGGCGGCGATCGACGAAGGCCTCGCCTCTCGCCTCGGGGTTCGCCGGGCCGTTTCCACATCCGAAGGGCATGAACCTGATCCGGTCGGCCCTGAACATCCCCGAGCACTTCACACCGGTCGGGATCATGCCGGTCGGTTACCCGCTTCCGGACACTCCATCGCCGTCGCTCAAGCGCGGAGCCGTCAAACCGGAGGACTTTGCCCGATGGAACGGCTGGTAGCTATTCGCCGACGCGTCGTCCTGCTCGTTAGCTTGAAAAGCTAGCGGTAGACGGGCGCCGCGATCGGCGCCAGCTCGGGAGCCCGGCGGCGCTTGCCTCGTGTGTCGAGGACTTCGCAGGCGAAGCGGTAACCCTCGTTCAGGTAAAAGTCTGTGGCGCCGAAATCCATCGAATGGCGCATGAATCCGGCATCCGGGCGCAGATGGATGATCTCCACCAAGCGACCCATCTGCTGGATCGTCCAGCGGGTGCGATGTTGGGCGGCGATCTGGAAGGTGTGGTCAACGATCGCGTTCATCGACCCCAGCGGGGCCGGTAGCCGTCCCGCATAGCCCGAGTCCAGCACGTAGACGCGCCGCGCCCCTAGTTCGATGGCCGTGTCCAGCCCCGTTGGATCGACCATGCCGCCGTCGACGTGCTGCCGCCCCTCGATGACGACCGGGGGA
>WNGH01010954.1_pt1 | contig 10309 bp, 10 predicted proteins | sample 5400631 | NCBI WGS metagenome assembly WNGH01 (sample SAMN13153373, study PRJNA577476) | soil metagenome | isolation source: 115 cm soil or saprolite under Garry oak tree replicate 1 | place: USA:California | collected 2016-06-15 | reverse complement strand
GTCTCGTCTGCGTACCCGTTCGTGCGGGTCACCGTCAGCGGGAACCACAGTTGACGGCACGATGATCTCGGCCGCGAGCAGCACGCCGAGATCACAGGGCCAGGTCCGCATCGGCCGGGTCCACGCGACAGCCCCGTAGTCTCCCCAGGAGCCGGCGTGCTGGGTGGCATACGCCCCACTCAGCCGCCGGCTCTCAGTTCGTTACTGCCCGGCACTTCCGCCCGGCCGGGAGTCCGCTTCTCGTTCTCCAGGTCGGCATCCACCATCATCTCGATCAGTTCCTGGAAGCCGATCTTCGGCTGCCAGCCGAGCCGCTCGTGCGCCTTGGTCGCGTCCCCGACCAGGACCGCGACGTCAGCCGGCCGGAAGAAACGCCGGTCCTGCTCCACCCGGGATAAAGGGCGCGGAAGACGCGGCGCGTCAGCTCATCGGCGTGCTCGGGCCGCCTGGTCATGGCCGTTCCGGTTCGCGCGGGGACTCTTCCCGGCTGGTGATCCTGACCCGGGCATCGGTGCCTTCGGGCAGCGTGATCGTGATGACCACCAGCCCGGCATCATCGTGCGGGCGCTGGCTCACTTCCCGCCCCCGCAGTATCCCGTGGCCTGGCACGTGCCGGATGATGCCCAGTGCCCTCAGCTCCCGGTAGGCGCGGGCCACCGTCGACTGGTGAATGCCCAGCTTCGCGGCTATCTCAGACCTGGATGGGGGCTTGCCAGCCGGGTCGCTGTCCATCGCGTCGATCAGCAGGTAAGCCGCCTTCACCCACTGGCGCGGGTCCTCCCTGCCGTTGCCGATGACAGCCAGAGCCCGGGCCTGTTCTCCGTCGCCGCCGGGTTCCTCGCGGCTGCCATCTCCCGGCCGCTGTTGCGGTGCCCTGTTCACTGCCCGAACTGCAGCCGCGCCCACACCACGCGCCCGGGGCTGCCGCCGTCGATGCCCCAGCCGTCCGCGCTGGTGAGCGCTTCGACCACGTCCAGGCCGTGCGGGCGGTCGGGATCGCGGGAGCGCCGGTTCCACTGTCCGCCCTGGTCTTCGCATTCGATCTGCAAATAGCCGGGGAACAATTCAGTGCGTACCGTGAAGGACCCTTTCTGGCTGTCGGAGTGGATGACTTCTTTCCGCACTCGCTGTGTTCGGTCATGTTCGTGTTGCGTTTGAGGTGCGGGTTCAGTTTCTGGCTGCGGCGTAGCTGCGCGGGTGGCTGTGTGGTGATTCTGGTTGCCTGATGTGACGGGGATCACGGTGTTTTCCGGGGTTCGTGGTGCTGTATGGCGGCAGGGAGGAGCCGGATGCTGGCGGGTGCGGTGTCGCGGCGGAGGCGGGTGATCTCGTCGTGCTGGGCTGTGATGCGGGATAGCGCGGCGGTCCTGAAGCTGGTGAGCTCGGCGATGGTGGTGTCGCGGCGGGCGATGCGGTCGCGGAGGGCTTTGATCTGGTCTTTCTGCCGGGTGATCTGGGCGTCGCGGGCGTCGGGCGTGTTCCCGGCCTGGCGGCTGGCGTGGAGGCGGTTCTCGAATTCTTCGCGTAGCCGGGTGTAGGGGCGGATGCCGTAGAACGCGGTGCGGTCGATGCCGGCTTCGCGGGCGAGGGTCTTGATGTCGCATTTCCCGCTGGGTGGGAGGTCGCCGCGCAGCAGCCGGTCCATGGCCTGGCGGATGCGGGTTTCGCTGGCGTGCCGTTGCTGGGGGCTGAGCCGCATGGTCAGTGCTCCGGGTTCGTGGCGGCGGGCGGGGCGGCGGCGTCGATGCCGGCGATGACGCGGACGGCGCGGTCGTAGTCGGCTTGCAGCCGGGCGCGTTCGGTGGTCCGGGTGCGGCCGAGCGCGCCGAGGAAGGTCTTGGTGGCGGTGGCGTGGCTGGCCCACACGTCGCGGTGGCGGGGGTGGTGGGTGGCTTGCGGGCAGCGGGCCGAGTCGCACATCCCGGCCAGGGGCTGGCTGGCGCCGGGGGTGCCGGCGAGCTGGAGGCATAGTGCCCGGGAGGGGTCGGTGAACCAGCAGTAGTTCGCGATGCCCAGGTGCAAGGTGGCTGCCTGCTTGGATAGCAGGTTGAGGATGTCGCGGTCGCTGTTGTGCACTTTCACGTCGCCGGGGACGGTGACGGCGGTGTCGATGCGGGCGAAGAGCGCGGTGAGTTCCCGGGCGCCTGGCCCGGCGGGCATGACGCCGCGCTGGTAGTTGCGGAACTCGGCGAGTGCCAGGCTGAGGTTGCGTTCGGTTTCGTGGGTGCTGATCTCGGCGAGCAGCCGGGCCTGGGCGCCGCCCGGGCGTGCGGCGTAGCCCTCGGTGGTGGCGACGCTGACGTGCTTGAGGTGGATCTTGGCGGCGAGCAGGCCGCCGGGCCGGTGCGCGAGCTGCAGGGCCAGGGTGCGCCGCAGCGCCTGCGGGGTCACCGTCCCGCCGGGGATCGGGGCGAGCCCGAGGCGCTGGCCGGCCGGGCCGTTCACCCAGGAGCGGAATGCCTGGTAGCGGGGTTGGAAGCCGAAGCGGCCGAAGAGCGGGGCTGTCCCGGGCGTGTCATCGCCGAGGAGCCCGGCGGCGAGTTCGGCGGCCTGGTGGACGGGCTGGATGACGACCCATTCGTCGGCGGTGCCGCCGAGCGGCTGGCCTTTGACCCGCAGGCTGGCCAGCCGGTAGCGGGCCAGCCCCGGCTGGAGCTGCCGGGCCGGGAGCGGGGAGGCGGCGGTCAGCTCCATCAGCTCGCTTGCCCGCATGCCCGAGATCGCGGCGATGACGATCAGGCATGCGGTGTTCGCCATGCCGGTCAAGTCGTAGCTGTCATGCGGATCGAGGGGCAGTGTCCACGGAACAGACCCGCTGGCGTGCTGCACGTGCGCGGCGTCGCGGCCGAAGGATGCCTCGGCACCGACGGCCTGGACGGCATGCTCGAGCTGGCCGCGCATGGCTGGCAGCCATCCGGCGGGGAAATAGGCGGCCCCGGCCTCCCGGGCGATCGCGTCAAGGTTCACGGTGAGCAGCGGGTCATCGGATTTCCAGCCCAGGGTGAGACGGCGGGCCAGGAAACGGCCGGGGAGCCGGGGAAGCGGGACGTGCCGGTCGAGGTGAGACTGCAAGACGGCGGCGAGCTGCCCGGCCGGCGTTGTCCGCGAGGAAGGCCCCGGCAGGCTCGCCCGGTGCTGTCCGGCGGCGCGGAGCTGGCGGGCCAGGCCGGTGATGTGGGGGCCGAGGGTGCCGGTGACGTAGAGGGCGGCGGTCAGCATCGGCTGCAGCACGTCGTCGGTCACGGGCCGGGTTTTGTTGCCTGCGGGCTGGGTCAGCTGCGCGGCGCGCGCCGCGGAGGCGCCGCCGAACGGCCGCAGGCCGGCGGGAGGCCGGTCGGCGGTGAAGAGCTCGCGGTAGCTGACCAGCCCGGTGACGGCGGAGGCCGCGCGCAGCACGGTGGCGGGACTCCGTTCTCCGGCAACGCGGCCGTCGGTGCCGCGGATCTCCCGGCGGTGGATCAGGTATGCCTGGCAGTGCTCGGCGGTGAGCTGGCCGAGAGCCAGCACCTGCTGGGCCGGCAGCCAGTTCAGCAGGCGGACCATCTCGGCGAACCGCAGCTGGCAGGTGCGCAGGTGCAGCGGAGTGCGCGATGCCCGCGCCAGCACGGCGACCGCCTCGTGGCGGGGCGCGAGCAGCGCCATCAGCTGCTCTTTCGCGACCAGCCGCCAGCCGGGGATGATGATGGCGGTGAAGTCCCACCGCCGGTAGCTGAGCTGCATCTGGGCTGGCAGGCCGTCCACGGCGGTGAAGTCCCACACATCGTCGCCGAAGGCCGGGCCGCGGCGTCCCGGCCGCAGGCGCAGCCCGGCCAGGCGGCACACGTCCGCCCCGGCGAACGGCGACGCGCCCTGATCATCTGGCTGGGCGAGGGGCATGGCGGTGGTCATCAGGCGCGTTCCTCGGGCCGCAGCGGAAGTTCCCCGTCATCGTCGGCGACGTGGCCGGCCGCGGCCTCCACGACGGCGGGCGCGAAGCGTTCCAGGACTTCGTCGACGCGGCGGGCATATAGCCCGAAAACAGCCATGAACTGGGCCGATGGCATGGCCTGCCACTGGCGGGCCAAGAATGCCCGCAACCGCAGCAGATTGGGGGCGTGGCGCGGGGCGAACACCGCCAGCGGGCAGGCCAGGCATACCCACGGCCGGGCGGGGCAGGGCTTTCCCTGGGGACCGTGCAGCCCGGACAGCTGGTCGGCGCACGCCGCGGCGAACACGTCCCGCTGCCCGCCGGTCAGCTCCGCCAGCACGGCGCCTCCCGCTGGCAGGCCCAGGCCGCTGACCAGGTGCGGGAAGTCACGCGCCAGCGCGGCCGCGTCGTCCCCGTCAATCACTGCGGGCGGGTGAGCGCGGCGGACCAGGTCGTGCTGGGCTTCTTCGATGATCGTGTCGACGTGGTGGCGCTGCGCCGGTGTCACCGCGGTCAGGTAGTGGTCGCCTTCGACATGAGGGCTATGGTTCGGGTCGATTGTCGCCCGGTCGCTGCCGGTCCAGGCTCGCCGGTCGCGCATCGCGTGGTGGGTGGTGCGGATGCGGTGCCGGTGGATCTTCAGCCGGGTCCCGTCGTCTGCGGTGACCTGGTGACGTATCACCCATTCGATGACCGGGCCCGTGCCGATCCGGCCGGTGACCGCCTCCACTTTGTCCCTGGTAGGAAGCCTGGCCCATAGCCGGTCACGCTGCCCGTCCGGCAGGAACTGGCGCAGCAGCGCCGAGTGTGACAGCCATTGCTCCAGCAGCCTCACCGCCCGCCGGGGCAGGTTCACGCTCTCCGGGCCGGTGCGGCCCTTGATATAGGACAGCAGGATCGCGGCGTCGCCCGCCCAGTCGATGTCGCCGGCCTGCAGGCCCGCGACGCCGTCCGGGACAATGCCGCTATAGGCGCCGAACAGCAGCTGGTAGGCGATCACCTCCCCGGTGTGCGGGAACAGCATCTGACGTGCGAGGGGGAACACCCCGCCGGGAATCGTGCCCAGCGGCACCCCCAGATGCGAGGCCGCCCCGGCCTTGCCGCAGGGCCCGGTGCGTGCCAGCAGCCAGCACGTGTTACCGGCGGTCCAGCCGCCCTCGCGCGGGTCGGTGCCCCGGCCTGCGGCGCACAGTCCTTCCTTATGCCGCGCATAGGCGTCATCGATGACGCGCTGGCAGGCGGTGATCAGCCGGGTCCACTCAGTCTCGGAGTACGGATCCAGCGGCCGCCGGCCGCCTGAGACATTGAAGGCACGCCCGGCGGCCAGCTCGCTCACCCCCGGTGCCAGCCTGCCCTCGCCCGCCGACGCCAGGCCCCGCAGCAGGCCGCGGGCGTATCCTTCCCACGCCGGCCCGGCGCCCATCAGGTACTCCGCCGTCATGGCGCGGGTCAGCTGCCCCGCGCCGCCGGTGAAGCCCCGCCCGGCCAGCGCCCTGGTCATCAGCTTCAGCCCGAGCACGTAACCCTCGGCGGTGCCCGCCGCATCCACCGTCCCGTGCGGATGGATCAGCCCGGCCATCCCGTCGAGCAGGTCGCGGGCCAGCCGCGGGCACGGCGGATCGCTCAGCGTGAATGCCGCCCTGCTGCCGTCGCTGAACACGCACGAGATACCGAGCGGAAAGGAGGTCACGACCGCGGGCATCACCGCTCACCCCCGCCGGCGTCCTCAGGCCCGAACTCGGCGGCGGCTTCCCGCCGCGCCCGTGCCGGGATCAGCCCGGCGTCCAGGCCGGCCTGCTCATAGGCGTCGGCGTAGATGCGGGTGGTATCCAGCCTGCGCAGGTACGCCTCCGTCGTGATCACCGACGAGTGCCCGAGCAGGTCCCGCAGGACCATCAGCGGATCAGCCTTGGCCAGATACAACGCCAGCGCCGCGTCGGGTCCCGCCGCGGTCCCAGTGGCGGTGACCAGCCCGGCTGCCTGCCGGTAATAACCCGACACCAGGAATTCCAGGGTGCGCATCGCCATCGTATGACGCAGCCGGTGCGCGCTGACGGCGGGGAAACGGGGCTCGAACCGGGCCCGGATCCGGTCGGAGGTGCGCTCGAAAACGCTCGCCCAGGCGGTGAACGGCCCGCCGTCACGGCGCAGGGCCAGCAGGCACGATCCGCCATCGGGAGCGACCAGGCGGCGGCGCTCGCCCGGGGTCAGGGTGTCCCAGCCGCGGCGGATCCCGTTGACCCGCCCGCCCAGCGGCCCCGGGTCGCTGACCAGCAGCGCCTCGCCCTGCCGCGGCGCGGGCCGCCACGCGGACCCGGCCGCGGCGGCGGCCCGGTCCAGATCCGCGTACTGGTGCACGCCGGCCAGCGCCTCACGGGAAATCCACGTCGTGCGGAACTTGCGGCCCTTGGTCACCCCCGACGGGACAGGGAACGGGACCGGCAGCGTCCCCGCCGCCGACGGCAGCGCCGGGATCTCCCACACCAGCAGATGACTGAACTCCTGCAGCCGCAGCCCGGTCGCCAGCGCCAGCCCGCCGACCGCGTGGTTACGAGACAGCTCCCGGCCGGCGAACCGCGTATCCGGGCCGCCATCAGGCGCCAGCCCCGCCAGGCCCTGCAAGAACAGCGCGGTGAAGTCCGGCTCCAGGTACCGGATCCGCACATGAGGCTTCGGGTGGCGGCGCCTGGCCAGGTTCACCGTCATCTCCCGGCTGGTCCCGCCGAACAACGCCCGTGCCGTCTTATAGGTGAACGGCTCCGCCTCGGCGTGCCCTTCGGTGATCGCCCACCGGTAAAACACCGACAGCACGCTGACGTGCCGGTTCCAGGTACTCGCCGCGAACCGCTGCCCGGCCGGGCCGGACCCCCGGTACTCCGAGTAAGCACCCACAGCCTGCCGCAGCCGCCCCCGGGAATCGAACAAGCCGACACCCCTCCCGGCCAGGAACTCCAGCCACTCCCTGACCACGCAGGCATAAGACGCCCACGAGCCCGCCGCAGGCGCCCCGCTGACCGGCAGCTCCCGCAGCCACTGATTCACCACGCTCGCCGCACGCGGCCGCCCCGGCCCGTCCTCCAGCAGCAGATCATCGTCGATCAGCACCGGCATCCGCTCCGCGATCAGCGGCCGACCCTCAAGGCACCAGGACTCCCAGCCCAGGGACGAGAAGAACATCAAGATCATGAGGGACGACCATAGAGCACCACACAACGCCCGTAGCCCAAGAAACCGCTGGCAGCCACTCCCTTAACCAGTAATCGCCACACATGAACTAAGCAGAAAGAAGAGCACGGCATTGGAGGCGAATTCGGAGATGATCAGTACCGCGTCGTCGCGGCGCGGGTGCCCGTCCAGGAACTTGCCCACCTGGTGGCGAGCTTCGCGTACGTGATCGGGACGCCCGGCAAATACCCGCGTCATCCGTCTTGTCTCCACAGTTGCCCTGGGCACCCGCTGACCTCCTAGCCTTGGTCCCCCGGACCTAGCGGGTACCGTCGCCGCTAAGTCCGGGGTGTGGTTCCCATCGTGCCCGGCGGTAATCCCCGGATCGCTATGTGACAATCAGGTGTAGTAGCCAGGCGGAAGGTGCGCCAGCACCCGGTTTCCCGTAGCGAGGTGTAGCAGATGGCGGCACGGCGTGGCAGGGATGGAGCGGCACTGTCGCTGTTCGCTGACGTGCTCCGGGAAGCCCGCCACAAAGCGGGGCTGAATAGCGATGAGCTAGGCGCCAAGCTCGGTTACTCAGGAGCGATGATCCGCTCGGTGGAAAGCGGGCACCGCCTGCCCAAGCCAGATCTGGCGAAGGCGGCTGATCAGTTCTTCGGGTATCCGAAGATCTTCGAGATGATGGAGGAACGGCTACGGGACCTGCCGTTTCCCGCGAGCTACCGCCCGTTCGTCCCGCATGAGCGTGCCGCGCGGGTGCTGCGGATCTTCGAGCACGTGCTGGTTCCGGGGCTGTTCCAGACTCCCGGGTACGCGCGTGCTGTCTTGAGCAGGCGCCCGCACACTACCGATGATGAGCTTGAGGATCTTCTGGCGGCGCGGCTGGCACGTCAGGAGATACTGACCCGCGATGACCTGCCGCTTGTATATGCGCTGCTTGATGAGGCTGTGCTGCATCGCCCCGTAGGACCGGCGCAGGTGATGCGTGAGCAGCTCGTCTACCTCGCTGACTGGCTGCGCGGGTTAACGTCAGCATTCAGGTCGTCCCGTACGGCGCGGGCGCGCATATCGGACTGCTCGGCGCGTTCGTGATCGCCGAGGCGGCCGACATGTCGGCTACGGTGTTCCTGGAGAATGCCGCAGACGGGCAGACAGCGGAAGACACCGACCGGGTAGCGCAGGTCATGGCGCACTTCGACGCTCTACGGGGGGAAGCGCTGACCGTGGGAGCATCACCGTCCTGGTGCGCGACACCAAGGACAGCGAGACAGGACCGGTGCTGGTCTTCGGACGCAAGGCGTGGGTGGCGTTCGCGGCGCAGCTGAGGGCGGACGTTCGTTAGCATGTGACCGTCGCGCAGGCCGGTGCCTGCTAGGGGCGCTCTCGTGTCTGGGGGTGCTCCTTTTCGGCGTGTCCGGGGTCGTTTCCTCACTTGCTGCTTGTTCGGGGTGCCGGCGCGGTGGCGGGCTGGTTTCCTCCGGTGCCGAGGTCGGCGGGGTATGCGAGTCGGTTGTGCGCGCCGAGCAAAGCGCGTCATACAGCGCGCCGTGGCCGCGGGTGAACTCCGGCTCCAGGCACAGCTGCACCAGCGACGTCACCGCGTGATCTGCGCACAAGACGGCGCCCGCCAGCTCGAACAGCGCGTCCGCCCGCGGCGCCAGGCACTCATACAGCCGGGACCGGAACTCCCGCAGCCCGGCCAGCGCCTGATAACGCGCGACCGCGGCCGCGAACACTCCCGGATCCGCCGCCGGGCCTGCCGGGCACGCCGCCAGCAGGACATCCCCGGTCCCCGGCAGGGTTTGCAGCCCCGGACCGGGCCGTGGCAGGGTATGAAGCACGGCCGTTTCCTCTCGTGATGCGGGATGTGTGGCAACACCCAGCATGAGGGAAACGGCCGTTCCTCACGCACCAATCAGATATATGAGCGAATAAGCCGCATATACCCTGATATCAATAGAATTTAGGTTAAACCTAAGCTTAGTCCGGCGGCGGCCCGGCGCTTCCGCTGGCATTCCTTGCGACGATGACGTTGTTCACGAGCATGGGTGCGCCGGAGAGGGTTGCGGCGTGGTTGCGGCGTTGGGATTCCCCGGCCAGGAGCCGCCGATCGCGACGTTGAGCAGGATGAAGAAGCCGTGGTCGAAGGTCGAGCGCCACGTGCTGGAGCCAATCATGCCAGCAGTGATGGTCAAGTACGGCTTGTCGTCGACGTACCATCTGATCTGCTCGGGATTGGTGTTCCATACCACTGTGTAGGTGTGGAACTGGGTGGCCGCGGTCGGCTGCTTGAGGTAGTAATTGGCCGTCAGGCCGGTGGGTTCATGGCATGGTCCGCCGAGCTGGACCGTCCCACAATGCAGCGTGCCGTACACCGTAGGCTGGTTGTTGATGTTCTCCATCGCGTCGAGTTCGCCCGCCCTCGGCCAGTCAGTGATGTCGGAGCGAAACGGTGACCCGAGCATCCAGAACGCCGGCCAGTACCCCTGACCGCCGGCGGGGAGCTTGATTCTCGCCGTGAACGCGAGGCTCGTCCCCGTGGGCGGCTGGAAGCCGGCGCGAGTCTCAAGCCGTCCCGAAGTCCATTTGCCGCGACTGTCCCTGATCGGCCTGATCGCGAGGTCGCCACTGCCATCAAGGTAGACATTACTGGTGCTCGTGGTATAGGTCTCCACCTCATGGTTTCCCCAGCCGGGCGTTCCACCAGGGTAGTGTGTTCCCGTGTCGTAGCGCCAGCGGGCGGACGATACAGGGCTTCCTGGCGGTCCCGTGAAGTCGTCGCGCCATACCTGTGTCCATCCGTTGCTCGCTGCCGCTTGGTCGTGAGTCGGCGGACTCGCGGGTTGCACTCCGCACGCGCTCGCCAACAGCGTCACGGCGAATATCGACCCGCGCCGGAGGACATTACTAACAATGCCCATGACCACCCCCAACCGAATGTGTGTCCGGCGCCTCTCCGGCGCCACCGGCGTCTCCCGATGAGACCCTCCGGCTGCGGGATTGCCGGCGGCCTCGACGAGGCGGCCCGGGTCGACTATCTCGCCTTCCTCTCATAACTTCTCATCGGGATCGCGGCGTGGAGACCCCGGCCTTCAGGCCGGGGAGGAAACGCCGCGTCACCCCCCCGGAAATGTCAGTGGTGCCCGATAGTGTGTTCGCATGTCCCGGTACCGGCTGCTCCCCACCCCCGCCCAGCAGGCGGTGCTGCGGGACCACTGCGGCCACGCCCGGTAC
>WNGH01020853.1_pt1 | contig 10311 bp, 9 predicted proteins | sample 5400631 | NCBI WGS metagenome assembly WNGH01 (sample SAMN13153373, study PRJNA577476) | soil metagenome | isolation source: 115 cm soil or saprolite under Garry oak tree replicate 1 | place: USA:California | collected 2016-06-15 | reverse complement strand
CAGGGTGTTATCGAGGTCGAAAAGGGCCAGGCGCATGGCGCGCCCGATTCTACCGACCGCGGCTGCCGTTACGCCCCTAACTGCCGAACCGGCCGCTCAGAACCTGCGCTGCACGCCGATGCGCAAATCCTGCATGCGCAGGCCGCTTGGCTCGCGCGACATCTCGGCGTTCAGCGCCCAGTCCGGCGACAGCCAGTAGCGGCCGATGACCGACAGCTGCCGTTCCTGCTCGAGGTCCCTGCTGTTGGCGAGCGCCATGCCGAGGCTGGCGCGCCCGCCGAAGGAGTATGACCAGTTCATGCGCGCGCCCGGCATGAAGCCGCCGTCGCGCCACTGGTACTGGGCGAAGCCGAAGTGATCGTAATCGGGCGCCAGCCAGCCGCGCGCGAACGAAGGATCGAGGCCGGACTCGCCGCGCTGCGGCAGGCGCAGCCCCGACTGCGGGAACGCCGGTAGCGCTGCGGCCAGCGCAACGCACAGCACGAACGGCGCGGCGAGCTTCGACGAGCTCATTGGCGTGACCCTATCGGGTACTGGAGGATTCCTAATTTACTCACGGCGCGCCGGTTTGTCGAGGTAGGGGTGCATACTTTTCGGCCCAGGCCAGCGCCTCGCGGACGAGCGGCAGCGTGAGGGCGCGTTGCCGCGCAAGCGAATACCGGTCAAGGACTTCCAGCATGCGGTGGAGGCTGCCGAGGTCCCGCGGCAGGCGTGTCAGGAGATACCCGGCCACCTCGTCGCTCAACTCCAGCCCGCGCCGGGCGGCCTCGCCTTGCAGGTAAAGCTTCTTCTCGGCGTCGCCCAGCGGCTTGAGGTGGTAGACGAGCCCCCAGGCAAGGCGGGTGCGCAAGTCTTCGCGCAGCCCGAGCTGTGCCGGCGGCGCGGCCCCCGCCGCGAGCACGCTGGCGCCGCCATCGCGGGCAGCGTTGATCGCGGCAAACAGCCGCTGCTGCGCGGCGGTGTCGAGCGATTCGACATCATCAGCGGTGATCAGCGCGGGATTGGCACGCTGCGCGGCGCACAACAGGTGGCTGCGACCGCTGCCCGGCTCGCCCCAGAGGTAGACGATGGCCTCGCGCAGCGCGCCCGCGGCGAGCTCGCGCACGCGCTCGAGCGCCTCGGCATTGGCGCCGGCGAGGAAATTCTCGAAGCTTGGATGCGCCGGCGGCGAGATCTCGAGGGGCAGCTGCCGCATCATTTTCCGCCGTAGAGCGGTCCGGCGACGTAGGCGCGGCGCAAATGGCGCAGCCCGACGAGCAGCGCCGCGCTCGCCGGCAATGCGAGCAGCACGCCGAAGAAGCCGAACACCTGGCCGAAGGCGAGCAGCGCGAAGATCACAACCACCGGGTGCAGCCCGATGCGCTCGCCCACGATCAGCGGCGTCACCGCCATGCCCTCGAGCGCCTGCCCGATGCCGATCGCGACCCACACCCACAGCAGACCCGCGGTAGCGCCAAATTGGAGCAGCGCGGCCAGCGTGGCGAGCACCAGGCCGACGACGATCCCGAAATACGGGACGATCACCGCCAAGCCGGTGACGATACCGATGGGAAACGCAAAATCGAGTCCCGTGAGCCCAAGCGCAATGACGTAGTAGCAGCTCATGAGCACGATGACCAGCAGCTGGCCACGCAGCCATTCGGCGAGCACCGCATCGATCTCGCCGGCGATGACGCGCACCTTTGCGTGGATCCGCGGGGGGATCAGCTCATCGATGCGCGACAACAGCACGTTCCAGTCGCGCAGCAGGTAGAAGAGCACGACCGGGACCAGCACCAGATTGGCGACGAGCGCGATCACTACCATACCGCCGAGCTTCAGCGAGCCGAGCAGCTGCCTCGAGAGATTCTCATTCTCCGCGAGCATTTCCCGCGCCAGCTGCTTGGCGCTGTCGACGTCGAGCTGGAGATTGAAGTCGAGCTTCGCCTTGAGCCATGGCGCGGCATGCTCGTTGAACCAGGCGACGAATCCGGGCAGCTTTTCCATGAACAGCCTGGACTCCTTGTAGAACACCGGCAGCACCACCAGCAGCAGCCCGACCATCGTCGCCAGCGCGAGCATCAGTACAAATATCACCGCAAGCGCGCGCGGCACGCGCCGGCGCGTGAGCCGCTCGACGATTGGATCGAAGATGTACGCGAGGATTCCCGCAAACAGGAACGGCGCCAGGATCGGGGACAGCAGCCAGGCGAGGAACCCCGCGGCGAGCGCGATGGCGATCCAGCCCCACAGCTGCGGGGAGGCGAGTGCCGGCATGTAGAATTTGGACTCTAGCATGGCGAAAGAGCTCACCTACCGCGACGCAGGAGTCGACATCGATGCCGGCGACGCACTGGTGGAGGCGATCAAACCGCTCGCGCAGCGCACGTTGCGGCCGGAAGTGCTCGCCGGAATCGGCGGCTTCGGGGCGCTGTGCGAACTGCCGAAGAAGTACCGGCAGCCGGTCCTGGTCTCCGGCACCGACGGCGTCGGCACCAAACTCAAGCTCGCCTTCGAGCTGCAGCGGCACGACACCGTGGGCATCGATCTGGTCGCGATGAGCGCGAACGACGTGCTGGTGCAGGGCGCGGAGCCGCTCTTCTTTCTCGACTACTTCGCCTGCGGCAAGCTCGATAGCCGCGTCGCGGCGATGGTGGTGAAGGGGATCGCAAGCGGCTGCGAGCTCGCCGGATGCGCGCTGATCGGCGGCGAGACCGCGGAAATGCCGGGCATGTACCCCGAGGGCGAGTACGACCTTGCGGGCTTCTGCGTCGGCGTGGTGGAAAAGGAGCGCATCATCGACGGCCGCTCGATCGTGCCCGGCGACGCGCTGCTCGGCCTCGCGTCGAGCGGCGCGCATTCGAACGGCTACTCGCTCATCCGCCGCATTCTCGGAGCCGACAAGCTGAGTTCCGACCTCGCCGATTCGCTCATGGAGCCGACCCGCATCTACGTGAAGCCGGTGCTGAAGGTGCTGGCTGCGTTTCCAGTGAAGGGCCTTGCGCACATCACCGGCGGCGGTCTGCTCGGAAATGTTCCGCGGATGCTTCCCGCCGGAACCAAGGCGGTAATAAAAAAAGCGGCGTGGCCGCGGCCGCAGCTCTTCCATCGGCTGCAGCAGGCCGGCGGGGTCGCGGAGGACGAGATGTTCCGCGTCTTCAATTGCGGCATCGGCATGGTGATCGCGCTCGCGCGCGACCAAGTCGCCAGCGCTACCATGCTCTTGCGCAGCGAGGGCGAGCTCGTCTACGAGATCGGCACGATCGAGCAGGCCTCCGGCGCCGGGCCGGAATGCCTTATCGTATAGACCCCGGTTATTTCACTTTGTAGACGACGTCGTTCTCGCGCACGTGCTCGGTCACCTTCAGCCCGAAATCGTCCTGCGGGCCGGCTTCAGCGACCGGCGCATGGCCGATCTGCAGCGACTCGACCCGCTGGCTGAAGTCGCTGGTGTGCCCCCGGATATGGATGGTGTCGCCGACGCGCAGGGTTGCCGATTCCAGCTTGATGATGGCGACCGAGAGATGGCCGGGCTGGTGTCTTCCTGCGCTTCGGCTTGGCCTTTTTCTTGACCGCCATGTGTTGTCTCCTCGCGGGATTGCCCGCGGATCATTCTCCCGCTTTGGAGCCGCGGCCCGCAAGATAAATCCCGGCCAAAACCACGCATGCGCCCGCGATCTGCAGCGGCACCAGCGGCTCGGACAGCAGCGCCCAGGCGAAGGCCGCCGCCATTACCGGCTGGAAGAGCAGGCTGACCGAGGAAAACGGCGCCGGCAGGTGCGCGAGCGCATACGCGATCAGACCCTGTCCGGCGGCATGCGAGACCAGCGCCAGCCCGAGCAGCATCCACCAGCCGAACGCAGTCGCCGGAAGCATCTGCTCGCCCGAGGCGAGCGCGATGGGGAAGAGGAAAAGCGCGGTTATCGTGCTCGTCGCCGCCATCAGGCGCAGCGTGCTCTCGCCGCGATCGCGCAAGCGCTTCACCGCGAGGATGTAGCCGGCATAAAACATCGCCGTCACGACGCCCAGCGCATCTCCGACCAGGCCGGTCGGCGAGAATTCCAGGCTGGTGTGCACGAGCAGCGCCACGCCCGCAAGCGCGGCTGCGAGGCCGGCAAGGAACGGCCCGCTCGGCCGCTGGCGCAGAAACACCCACGCCGCAAGCGTGACGAAGAGCGCAGCGAGATTGGCGAGCAGCGTCGAATTAGCGACCGACGTCAGCTTGATCGAGCTATGCCAGAAGGCTAGGTCGCCGGCGAACGCGGCCCCGGCGGCCAGGAAAAGCGGCCAGCCTGCGGTTGCCGCCGAGACTGGCGTTTTTTTGAGGATCGGACAAAGCAGCCAGAGCGCGGGAACGGCGAGCGCGACGCGCCAGAAGGCTGTCGCGGTGGGGCCGGCTTCCGAGACGCGCACGAAAATCGGCGACAGCGCAATGCAGGTCGCGCCGACGAGAAGCGCAGCGAGCGCGGGCCTCATGACCCGCCGATGTTACTTGAGGTTTCGTGATGCCCTTTCCGGTAGAATTTTTTGACATGGCAAGGCCGCGTTTCGTTCACCTCAGGCTGCACAGTGAATACTCGGTGAACGACGGCATAGTGCGCATTGACGATGCGGTGGCGCACGCCGCCGCGGACGCAATGCCGGCGCTGGCGCTTACCGACACGGCCAACCTGTTCGGCATGGTGAAGTTCTACGGCGCCGCCCGGACCGCCGGCGTCAAGCCGGTCCTGGGTGCCGATTGCTGGTTGCAGAACGATGCCGACCGCGAGAAGCCCTTCAGGCTCCTGCTCCTGTGCGCGTCGCACGCCGGCTACCTCAGGCTCTGCGACCTTTTGTCGCGGGCGTGGCTGAAGAACCAGCACCGCGGCAGGGCCGAAATCGCCTCGGGCTGGTTCGAGGCCGGGGGTACTGGCGGCCTGATCGCGCTTTCCGGGGCGGGCGCCGGCGACGTCGGGCAGGCGCTGCTCGCCGATCACGCCGAGTCGGCCGAGCGCCTTGCAGGCAGCTGGTCAAAACGCTTTCCGGGCCGCTACTACATCGAGCTGCAGCGCGCGGGCCACGCTAACGCCGAGGCCTTGGTTTCGCGCTCGGTCGCGCTCGCGACACGGCTCGCCCTTCCCGTTGTAGCGACCCACCCCGTGCAGTTCCTCGCGCCCGGGGACTTCAAGGCGCACGAAGCGCGCGTCTGCATCGCTCAGGGCTATGTGCTCGGCGACCAGCGCAGGCCGAGACGGTTCACGCCGGAGCAGTATTTCAAGAGCCAGGAGGAGATGGCGCGCCTGTTCGCCGACATGCCCCAGGCGCTCGACAACGCAGTCGAGATCGCGCGGCGCTGCAACCTCGAGATCGAGCTGGGCCGGAGCCGCCTGCCGGCGTTCCCGACCCCGCCCGGAGTGACGGTCGACGATTATCTGAAGAGCCAGTCGCAGGCGGGGCTGGAGAGAAGGGTCGGGGGCAGCCTGTTGCAGACGGCCCAGGGGGCGCGCTATCGCGAGCGGCTCGACTTCGAGCTGCGCACCATAGTCCAGATGGGCTTCGCCGGGTACTTCCTGATCGTCGCCGATTTCATCAGTTGGGCGCGCTCGAACGGCGTCCCGGTCGGGCCGGGCCGCGGCTCGGGTGCCGGGTCGCTGGTTGCCTACGCGCTCGGCATCACCGATCTCGACCCGCTGCGCTACGACCTGCTGTTCGAGCGCTTTCTCAATCCCGAGCGCGTGTCGATGCCGGACTTCGACATCGATTTCTGCCAGGACGGCCGCGACCGCGTCATCGACTATGTGCGCCGCAAGTATGGCGCCGACAGCGTCTCGCAGATCGCCACCTTCGGCACCATGGCGGCGCGCGCCGTGGTGCGCGACGTGGGGCGCGTGCTCGATCTCGGCTACAACTTCTGTGACCAGCTCGCGAAGCTGATCCCGGTGCAGCCCGGCCGGACCATTACCCTCGAGATGGCGCGCCGCATGGAGCCGCTGCTAGCCGAGCGGGCGAGGAAGGAAGACGAGGTGAAGGAGCTCCTCACGCTCGCCGAGAAGCTCGAGGGGCTGGTGCGCAATGTCGGCATGCACGCCGGGGGCGTGCTGATCGCGCCCGGCCGGCTGACCGACTACTGCGCGCTGTACGCAGCCGAAGGCACGGCGAACGTGATTTCCCAGCTCGACAAGGACGACGTCGAGGCGGTCGGGCTGGTGAAATTCGATTTCCTCGGCCTGACCACGCTCACCATCCTGGAGCTTGCCGCGCGGTACGTGCGCGAGCTCGGTGACCGCGACTTTTCACTGGAAAAGATTTCCCTGGATGACGCGGATACCTACCAACTTCTCTCCTTGGGCAACACCACCGCGGTGTTCCAGCTGGAATCGCGCGGCATGCGCGATCTCATCAAGCGCGCCCGCCCGGACCGCTTCGAGGACGTGATTGCGCTGGTCGCGTTGTTCCGCCCCGGGCCGATGGAGTTGATCCCGGAATTCATCGCGCGCAAGCGCGGCGAGCAGCGCGTCGAGTACCTCGACAAGCGCCTGGAGCCGATTCTTGCGCCGACTTACGGCATCATGGTGTACCAGGAGCAGGTGATGCAGATCGCGCAGGTGATCGGCGGCTACACGCTGGGCAGCGCCGACCTGCTGCGCCGCGCGATGGGCAAGAAAAAACCCGAGGAGATGGCGCAGCAGCGCGACATCTTCGTCGCCGGCGCGCAGAAAAACGGTCTCGCGCGCTTGAAAGCGATGCAGCTCTTCGACCTGATGGAGAAGTTCGCGGGCTACGGCTTCAACCGCTCGCATGCCGCGGCTTATGCGTTGCTCGCCTATCACACGGCCTACATGAAGGCGCACCACGCCGCAGCCTTCAGCGCCGCGAACCTTTCGGCCGTGATGGACGATACCGACAAGGTGCGCCAGCTTCACGAGGACACCCTGGCGAATGGCCTCGTCATCCTGCCTCCCGACATCAACGCCTCGCAGCATCGCTTCGTCCCAGTCGACCGCAGCACGGTGCGCTACGGCCTCGGCGCGGTGCGCGGCACCGGCGAAGCGGCGATCTCGGCAGTGCTGGAGGCGCGCCGCGCGGCGCCGTTCGACAGCCTGTTCGATCTCTGCCGCCGCGTGGACAAGCGCATCGTCAACCGGCGCGTGGTCGAGGCGCTGGTGCGCGCCGGCGCCTTCGATTCGCTCGATGCGCACCGCGCGCGGCTGCTCGCCTCGGTCGGGCGCTCGCTCGAGGCGGCCGAGCAAGCCGAGCGCCAGGCGTCGCAGACCAGCCTGTTCGGCGAGGCAGCCGCGCCCCGCGGCGAGCACGCCACCGTCGAGGCGGCGCCGTGGGATCTGAAGCAGACCTTGATGGAGGAAAAGAGCGCGCTCGGGTTTTACCTGTCCGGGCATTTGTTCTCGGTCTATGAAACGAGCCTCGCCGGCTTCGCGCGCACGCCGCTCGCGCGCCTCGCGGCCTCCGAGCAGCGGGTCTGGATGGCGGGAATCGTCGCTTCGGCGCGCAGCCAGATGACGCGCCGCGGCCGCATGATGGTGGTGATGCTCGACGACGGCACCGCGCAGCTCGAGATCTCGGTGTTCAACGAGCTCTACGACAAGCACCGCGACAAGCTGAAAGAGGACGCGCTGCTGATCGTCGCCGGCAAAGTGCAGCGCGATGATTTTTCCGGCGGGCTGCGCGTCGCGGCAGACGAGCTGCTGGATCTCGATGCCCTGCGCGGTCGCTACGGTGCGCGGCTGCGGATCGCGATGAACGGCGCGGCCGACGCCAGGCGCCTGCAGCAGGTGCTCGCGCCGTATCGCGCGAGCGGGCAGGGCGCCTGCCTGGTGATAGTGAGCTATGAAAGCGAACGCGCCGGGTGCGAGGTGGTGCTGGGCGAGGCGTGGCGCGTGCGGCCGGACAGCCGCCTGCTCGCCGAGCTATCCGAATGGCTGACGCCGCAGAACGTTCAGCTCGTCTATACCTCGGCCTAGCGAGCCGGCTCGCGCGCGTTGCGCATGAACATGCGCCGGAAATGGCGATACCAGGGATTAACAATCCGTTCGAGCGGGTCCAGCCTGCGCTTCTCGGCGAGGAAGCTCTTCACTCGCGGGTAGCAGGCTTCGACCTGGGCGCGCGTGGCCTCAGGGGTGCAGGCGATCGGAAAACTGCCGCCATGCGCAATCGCGATGTCGAGCAGCTCGCGCGCGAGCTGCGTCGCGCGAACGGAGGCGGCGATCGAGCCGGGCCGAGCGAGCTGCACGCGGATCTCGGTGTAGTCGCGGGATGCCCAGCGCAGATAGGTTTCGCTTTCTTCCCGAATGCGCCGCAGCTCGACGCTCTCGATCGTGCTGCGCCACTCCGCGCAATGCGCGCGAACCTGGGCCATGCAGGCATCGAGGCGCTCGGCAGGCACGAGCAGGTGCAGCGTGCGCCCGCGCGCGCCGCCAGCGGCCTGCTGCAGCGTTTCGCCGGGCACGGTTTCCTCGAGCGCGCGCGCAAGCGAGTCGACGCGCAGCGTAACGCTGTAGAGGGCCCCGAATACGCCCTGCCCGCCCACGGCGAGTGAAAACAGCTGGGGGTTCGAGCACCGGCTGGCGCGCCGCAACTCGCCGTCCGGGGTGACGAGGGTGAGCGATTCGACATGCGTCACCGCCGTGCGTCCGTCGGGACCGGTTGCGTTCCTCGCGACGCTTTCTCCCACCGTCGGCATGGTGGTGCGTGCGCTCGCGGCCCGCGCATCGCCGGGGCGCAAGCGTTTCGCAAGCGTCGTCCAGGCCGAGCTCGCCTGGACCTCGACGAGTCCCAGGTCCTCATCTACCCGAAGAATCCGATCGAGCCGCAACGGGTCATATGATTTCGAGCCGCGCACCGCATCGCGCAACTCCAGGGCGGACAACGGGACAAATGACATGCCGCTCATGAGACGCTCCCCGCCGACAATCTAGCCGAACGGCGGGAGCGCGACTAGAGCGTCGCGCGCAACTCGAACTGCGCGCAGGCCGGCGCGTCGTCGAGGCCTGCAACCTCGAGCGCATTGACCCGCGCGCCCGCGGGGCCGCGAGCCGCCCACGAGACGATCGCCTCGACGGCTGGCGGCGAACCCTGTACGAGCGCCTCGACGCTGCCGTCCGAGCGATTACGCACCCAGCCGGTGATGCCGAGCTTTAGAGCTTCGTCCTGCAGCGCGGCGCGATAGCCGACGCCCTGGACGCGCCCTCTGACACGAATTTGCCGGGTCACCATGCAGGCGAGCTGGGCTGATGTTAAGCTGAAAAGAGGAGGAACAAAGAGATGCGGATCGGCTTGCTGCTGGTGGCGGGACTCGCCCTGATCGGGTTCCTGGTAGTGGCCGTAGTGTTGCCTCAGATGGCGGGCGCGGAAGCGAGGGATGCCGCCCGGGCGCTGATCGCCGGAGCCGAGCCGGCCAGGCAGCAGATCAGCGCCACCGCGGAAAAATCCGCTCGCCTGGCGGGCGCCGGCAAAGGCATCAAGATCGCGCCCAAGACCGATCCCAGTGAGAATTCCCTGGATGATCGCGGTAGGCCGCGGCGGACAGCCTGGCACCGCGACGTCGACCGGTATCACGTTCGCTACCGCGCCGCGGCTCGCATAGCTTTCGCCGAATATCCCGCCGTCACATCCGCAGTCGCCGATCGCGACCACGAGCTTCGGCTCCGGGGTCGCATCGTAGGTACGGCGCAGCGCCGTCTCCATGTTGCGCGACACCGGCCCGGTGACGAGCAGCAGGTCGGCGTGGCGGGGGCTGGCCACAAAGCGGATGCCGAGGCGCTCGAGGTTGTAGTGCGGGCTGTTGCAGGCGTGAATCTCGAGCTCGCAGCCGTTGCACGAGCCGGCGTCGACATGGCGGATCGCGAGCGATCTTCCGAAGTGCTCGAGCACGACCTTTTCCAGGCGCTGCTCAAGCTCGCGCATCGATTCGTCGGGGCCGGGCGCGCGCTCGCTGACGATGCCGGTTTTCGCAATCTGCTTGAGAAGCTGGTACATGCCTAGAGGTCGTGGCCGCTGTAAGAGAGATTGAAAGACTTATTGATGAGCGGGAAATCGGGCACGATATTCCCCAGCACCGCGCGCTCGAGCACCGGCCAGTTCTGCCAAGAAGGGTCATGGGCATGGACGCGGTGCGGCCTGCCCCCATTGCCCATGTCGAGAGCGATGAACACCTCGCCGCGCCAGCCCTCGATCCAGCCGCAGCCGCGCCGTCCCGGTTGCATTGCAGGGAGAGCGGCCCGAAGCTCGCCGCCGGACAGGCGCTCCGCGAGCGCCTCGATCAGGCGCAGCGATTCGGCGAGCTCCTCGAAGCGTACCGAGATCCGAGCGGCGACGTCGCCACGTATGTGCTCCCCG
>WNGH01007582.1_pt1 | contig 10311 bp, 4 predicted proteins | sample 5400631 | NCBI WGS metagenome assembly WNGH01 (sample SAMN13153373, study PRJNA577476) | soil metagenome | isolation source: 115 cm soil or saprolite under Garry oak tree replicate 1 | place: USA:California | collected 2016-06-15 | reverse complement strand
GAAAGCTTCTTTATCGAAGGGATGGAAGTACTCAAAACTAACCAGAAAGCAGTCGAGGATGTGGTAGCCGCGCAAGAGCGCAGCGTCCAGTATACCCAACGCTTTTTCACAGAAGGCATGGAGGTCCTCAAGGCCAATCAGGCTGCCGCGCAGAGTCTACAAGCTGCGCAAGAGCGCAACATGCAGTATGTCCAGCGCTTCTTTACGCAAGGGATCGAGGCACTCAAGAGCCAGACGGATAGTATGCGTGCGTTGATGCAGGATCTGGAGCAGCAGTTAAACAAGCAGCGCGAAGCACTTCAAACGCTAACACGAGCACCGATGGAAATGACCCTTGATATTCTCTATGCCCCGCTCGCTGCCTATCAGAAAGCACTGGATGCTGCAGAGACCGTTACCCGAGAGAGCTTCAAGCAGGTTCAGCAGATGACGGATCAGATGTGGCAAGCAGCCCCGCCTCCCGATGAGCCGCATGGTAAGTAAATCCACATGTAGCCATTTTGTACTATTTATACCACAAAGAGAGGATTTCCATGGCCGCAGACTGTTCATTTGATATAGTTTCACAGTTTGATGAACAAGAGCTCGTCAATGCCCTTGACCAGACACGTAGAGAGGTGCAGACCCGTTATGACTTGAAGGACACCAAAACCGAGATCGCACGCAGCCAGGATGCTATCACCATCTTGACCGATAGTTCGCTCACCCTTAAAAATGTGCGCGACATCCTGGAATCGAAAGCGATACGGCGTCAGCTCTCACTCAAAATTTTTAAGCCTGGCAAGGAAGAGAATGCTGCTGGTGGCAAAGTACGCCAGATCATCCAATTACAGCAGGGGCTCTCGCCGGAGCTTGCCAAAGAAATGAGCAAGTACATCCGCGAGAACTTCCCTAAAGTGCGACCCCAGATTCAAGGAGACGCTATCCGCGTCACTGCCAAAAGCCGTGACGAACTTCAGGCTGTAATTTCTCTGCTCAAACAGAAAGACTATCCCGTCGCACTCCAATTCATTAACTACAGGGGGTAATTCTGCTCTCAGGATATAAGGTACTTTAGTACCAAAAAGTGAGTCCTGGCAGAGTTTTGTAGTAACCTAGTTCTAACCGGACTGGTTGGTCCTGTTGGTGCGATACGTTGCACCTCTCTAATATGGATTCAATCGACTATATGAGAAAGTGAACCTTTCATGCCTGGGAACCGACAAGTTTTTAGTACGGCCATGAATACCGCCGATCGTTATCGCTGGGATAGTCAATGGGAACAGGCAGCCCAGGAATACCAGCGAGCGTTGGTGGAGTTCCCAGATGATGCTATGGCGCGTGGTGGGCTGGGTTTTTGCTATATGCAGACCAAGCAGTGGCAGAAAGCACTGAATGAGTACGAATATACTCTAAAGCGTGACCCTAGCAACGTTATTGCTTTAAGTAAAACAGCTGAACTCTACGGGATACTTAACCGGCGCGATGATGCCTATAATGCATATCTTCATCTCGCAGATTTGTACTCACAGGCAGGTCAGGGAGCGCGTGCCGAAGCCGCCTGGCAAAAAGCCGTCCAGCTCTCTCCTGGCGATCCTGAGCCTCATGAACGTCTCGCCGCATATTATTTTGGGAAAAAAGATATCGCTTTTATGATCCAGGAGCGTCTGGCCGCCGCTCAGGGATATTTACAACGTAATGATTCCGCATCTGCGCGTACACAATGTGAAGAGGTGCTACGTGCAGACGCACATAATATACAGGCGCAACAGATGCTCGCCATGATCAAAGGACAATCAGCATCTGGCCCCCTTCCACAAGGAGCGGGTGCAACGTTTTCATCGGCAACGGGTACATCGTCTGGCCCGTTGACCTATACAGGAAACCCGGCGGTTTCAATGGGTAATATAAGCGGAGGTAATACAAGCGTCATGAACATGGGCAACTTTGGTGGAGGAGGGAATAATTCTGGACCGTCTCTTGCCACAACAGGCATGGTTGGCGGAGGTATGAACCCTAATTCACATAAACGAGTTACTGCCAGTCAGGTCACAGGTATTTTGAGGCAGGCTCAAACATATCAAACCCAGGGGCGTTTTAATGATGCTATCGACCTCTGTGAACAGATTCTCGAAAGTGGCTTTGATCGACCTGATGCACGCTACTTCCTAGGTTGGCTCTATCAAGAGCAGCAGCGTTGGGACGAGGCGATTTCTCAATTCCAAATGCTGCTCAACGATCCTGACTATGCTCTTTCCTGTTATTATGCACTCGGTCAGTGTTACCGGGCGAAGGGGGATCTGCGTACCGCTACCATCCACTTTGATGAAGCCGTTGATCGCGTCAACCTCGATGCTCTGACCCCCGAAGAATCTGATCAACTGGTGCAGCTCTGCCAGGAAGCGGCAGAAGCGCATCGCGCCATGGGTGAAATGGAGCCGGCTCTTACCGTCTACAATGCCTTGCTGGGGTTCTTACGGAGCCGTGGCTGGAGCGCTCAAATAGCTCAGGTGGAGTTTATGTTGCAGCAGATGCAAAATGCCCCCGCCCCGGATCGGCCTTTTACACCATCACCTCAACAACAACCACAACAACAGATGGGATATCCCCAGCAACCGTCAGCACAGGACGCTGCTACCATGGCCCCCAACATGGGCAATATGCTTGCTGGGACTCCTGGCAATCCAGCTGTACCACCGGCTTCAGCACAATTGCCTGCCTCGCCCCAAATGCCGATCCCTGGCGCCAACAACACTGTTGGCGAACTACCCGACTGGCTGACTGGCATTTTGAGCGATGCCGATAGGACACAACTTGCTAATAAGTCAGCTGCTGTACCTGCTCCATCACCAGCAGTTCCTACTGCTGTCTCGCCAGCCATTGACGAACAGCCGACAACCGAACACGTCGTTCCACCTTTGCCAGCTAGCAGCAATGGAGCCACTGCCTCAACAGAAACGGCGGCTCTGAATCCTGTTCAGCCAGCAAGTCTTCCAGCAAATACAGCGTCAGCAGCGGCTCCTGCTGCACAACCACTTTCGTCCTCATGGCTTACCGAAGATGCTAAACCCGCTAATACTACGCGCATCATCCCGCCAGAACCTGAACAGACTCAGCCTGAGCAACCACAACCATCGGCGAAACAGCCCGAGCCTCAAGTGCAGGCACCTGCGGCTCCAGTGGCACCAGTACCTCCCGCACCTGTAGCAGAGGTTCCCCCTGCCGCACCCGAGCCTGTTGATAAAATGCTTCCACCACCGACAGTGATCGCTACGCCTTCATCATCAATTTTGGAGCAGCTTAGCCCCGTCTTACCAAGCTCACCGACCAGGACAACGGCCCGCGATGCAGAAGACCTACTCAGCCAGATAGCTGGTTCCAGTCACAAGGATGAGGCACTCAAACAGGTGGCTGAGGCCGTGTTATCTAGTACTGCCTCTCTGCCTGAAAACATTCGTTTGCAGGTTGTACAATCCATGCAGGATATCCAGAAGTATATCAACCATGGTCTGCTCACTCCGGCAACTGAAGAATGTCTGCGCGTTATCGATATGGCTCCCCAGTATTTGGATGTTCATCAGATATTGTGTGAGATTTATGTTCGCCAGGGAAGAGTTGAGCAAGCTATCACTAAATATGCCATCCTTGTTGATACCTACATTGTCAATGGTCGTCACGATGATGCTATTGCCACCTATCGACGCATTCTGCAGCTGGAACCCAATAATCTAACCTATCGTATGCGCCTGATTAATCTGCTCTCCTCACAAGGCAACAAAGAAGACCTGCTGCGTGAGCGCACTCTGGCTGCCGAGTCGTATTTGCGCCTCGGCTACATGGATCGTGCTCTCACCGAGCTTGAACAAGCTTTGCAGGAGAGTCCGACCAGCGTCTCCACCCGTTTGAACTATGCCCTGGCTTTACAGAAATTGGGGCGCACCCAGCAGGCTGTCGCAGAGTACCAGCGTGTGCTCCAGGTCGATCCGCGCAATATTTCCGCGTTGGTGCGCTGGCACATTGCCATGATCACCAGCCTTGGTACCAGCCGCGCTACTACGCTGGAAGTGCTTACTCGTATTCGCTGGCAACTGCGCGGCGAGGGACAGCGCAACTACGACATGGTGCTGCGTGAATACAACCAGGTTAGCGAGACCTATCCCAATAACGCCGATGTCTACTTCGCTTTGGGACAGGTACACCAGCAGGCTGGCTACTTCGATAGGGCCATTGATGTCTATACGCTGGCGATGCGTGATAGTACCATCGAGGTGCTGGCTCGCGTCAGTGCTGCCCAATGTTTGCTCTCGCAGGGCAAGCCAGAAGCGGCAATTAGCCAGTTAGAGCACGCACTGCAGATGGTGCGGAGAGCTATTCCAGGAACCACCATCGACCCCACTATCTGGGCGGCACGCCCACGCGAAGAGGGCGAAGAGCATCAAGCCCCCGAAGTAGAAATCTCCATGCTGCTTGCTAAAGCCTACGGACGCATCGGCAAGCAGGAACAAATGCAAGCTCTTCTACGCCAGATCAAACAGAGTACAACCTACCAGGACGAAGTGGCCTCGGCTCTGGCCGAGATTTCCGCTCGTCAGGGAGATGTTGAGAATGCCTTGCAGGAGTACTCCGACCTTGTGCGTCACTATCGTCGCAAGCGACAGACCGAAAATGCCCTCAGCGTTCTTAACGAAATGGTGCATATGGCTCCTGAAGACCCACGTGCCCATGATGAACTGGCCAATATTTACGTTAGCCGCGGCTTGCTGGATGAGGGTATCGCCGAACTGCGTCTGCTGATGGACATTTACCAGCGTCGCAATCAGCGGGAGCAAGCCGGTCAGGCTTTGGAGCGCATCGGTAACATTTACGCTGAGATGGGTAATCCCGAAGAAGCTCTCATCAATCTGCGTCGCGCCGCCGAACTTGCCCCGCAATCTCTGGAGCTTTTGCGCGAAGTCGTCGGTTTTTGCTTGCAGTTGGGTCGCTCCTCCGAAGCAGCCCAGTACCAGGTGACCATCGCCCGTCACTACTTCGACACCCATCAGGTCAAAGAATCCGTGGCCGCTTTGCAACAACTGATCACCATTGACCGCAACAACTACGAAGCCTACGATCTACTCGGCCAGACCTACCAATCTGTTGGTGAGTACGAACAAGCCAGCCGTGTCTACCGCAACCTCGCCAAAGTCAATCCCGACAATGCCCTCGCTCGCGAGAGGCTAGCAACCTTGCACGAGTTGCGGACAAAGTAGTTTCGTGAAGCGAGTGATCCCAGGAGGGCCACCGCCCCCATGATGGCCGCAAGGGTCATCACTACTATACACGCCTGAGTCGGCCTGCGGAGGCGTTGTGTATAGTAGTGATGACCCTTGCGGTCATCATGAAGAAGAGGGTTTTACTTGGGAAGCATGATGACCGCAAGGGTCATCACTACTATACACGCCTGAGTCGGCCTGCGGAGGCGTCGTGTATAGTAGTGATGACCCTTGCGGTCATCATGGGGCCGAGGGGCGTTCAGAGATGACTTTTCGTGCATATTTTAGGAACGTTTGCCTGTAGATGTTGGTGTCGGTGTCACCTGACCGTTCAACTTGGCTTTCTCTTCTTTAAGCTTGTTCTGCACGCCGCGCAAGTAGGATTGTGCGCCATCTAAGTCTGAAGCGGTGATGCTCTGTATTTCCTTTGGAACTTCATGAACTTGCTTAATCCAGGTCTCAAGGACTGTCTGAAGGGCGGCCATTGTGTCACTGTCCTGGTTAAATTTTGCAAGGAAGCCACGTGCATTTTTGAGTGCAAGCAAGGTAGCATTCAGGAAATCACCGGTAACGGTAGCAGCGAGCGTAACCAGAGGCGAGACAAAGGCATCATAAGCTAGACGTGTCAATTTAGCAGCACCGATGGCAGCATCAAGTGAGTAGCCTTCCAGATTGTCCAACGTGGTAATAAAGTCTTTGCGTACTTCGTTGGCACCGGCAGCCAATCCCTTGTTATACGCATCTTCCAACTGATGCTCGATATTTGTGCCAACATCATTGAGTGCCTGCGGAATGCGTGGTGCAGCCTCATAAGCAGCTATACCCCCGGCGGCAGCTAGCCCAAGTCCTATTAACAGCTTGCGACGACTCAATCCCTGTTTTTTGGATTTACGTCGTGCCGGTGGTGTATACTCTTCCTCCTCAGCTATGTCCTCCTCATAAATGGGTGCTGCCTCACGGCGGTAGTTGCGCGAGTACCTGCGTGGAGGCGCGGCATAATGTGGGGCAGGTAGCTCCTGAGCAGGGCTGAGTCGTTGGTCGCGCGGATCCACATAACCGGCATCTGGGTCTACATCGTCCATCTCGTTCCAGTCATCAGTCTCGCTTTCACCCTCTTCCCCTGTCTCAATGAAGGGTTGTGGCGGCAGCATACGATTATTACGGGTACGATAGTGAGTGCCGTACTCGACATTCTCCTCTGGCTCGACATATTGCTCGTCGTACATATCTTGTTCGGTGTCGGTCTGGACAGCAGAGGATGCCTGTTGTTCGTCTTCGTACTCTTCTGGATTATGTTCATGTAGAGGCGCAGAAGCAGAACGGGACTTATTGGCGATAATACTTTGGCGGATGAGCTGGCGTGTGCGGCGCGGGTCGGGACGAGATTGGGCAAACTGAATCGTTGTTCGGTTAGGAGGTGCGCCTGTCTGGGAACTCTTGGAGCGACCACTCTGACTCATACCACCCCGGTTACTCCGTAAGGGATCATAATCATACTGTCGCCCAGGACTACGTCTGTATGTTCGCCTCTCAAAACTATCTCGATCCTTTGTCATGTGTGCAGCCCTCACTAAACTTACAGAACAAGTACATCGAGAGTTTACGGCTTTTTACTGAGTCTACCTGATTTTTCTCTCAATGTCTAGTTCTTCGTATTAAAAATGTGTGAAAATGGGAAAATGGATTTCTTGCGATACCTTCATAAGTTTCCTGATATCAGAAAGGCGTTGACCATAATGTTACTATGAAGTCTTGTTGAGAAAGCAGGCCAAAAATCTTGCAGTGTACCTGCGAACACACCGTATTCAAGTACTGCTAGTATAGCACAATGAGCATGCCACTTCTACCTCACCTGTGATGAAGGGTGCGTTTCATTTTTTTGCGGAGTATGCGATGTGGTGGGCATGATGACCGCAAGGGTCATCACTACTATACTTCGGCTTCGCAGGCCGAGGCAGGCGTGTAGAGTAGTGATGACCCTTGCGGTCATCATGGCCAGCGCAAAAATATGACGCTCACCTCTGACGAAGCCAGGTTTTTGCTCCTTTATTGAGAGAATGTTCTGTATGCACTCTTTGCGCGTGAACATACTTTACAGGCTGACGTACTTGGCCCTAAATGTTTTCACTTAGTGTACCACATACACTGATATAAGGCAAGCATAAAGCTTATAGGAGTACCATAGACAACCCCTACTTCTTCCCATGTTATGCTATAATGGTTTGCAAATTATCTGATTGCATTCAGGGCAAGTGAGGGAGAATTAGGAACATGTCCGATCACATAAGGGAACCAGAGGCTGCTATGCCCATTGTGGCATGCATTACTGTAGGAGATTTTCAGGAAAACTGCTATCTCTATGCCTGCCCACAGACACGGGAGGCGGTCATTATTGATCCCGGAGATGAGCCAGAGAAAATCCTGCACAGCATCCGCGAACTAGAATTGCTTCCTAAGTATATCTTAAATACCCATGGGCATATCGATCATATTGGAGCTATTGACGCCATAAGTGCTATATATCCGGTACCCCTGGCCATCCATCCAGATGATGTTCCCTTATATACTGATGAATCTGTAGCAAAGATGTATGGGCGTCCGTCACCATTGGTACACAGAAAACCGGACATCCTCTTACAAGAAGGGGATCAGCTGACCTTCGGTACGTTGACTCTCAGGGTACTCCACACACCCGGCCATACACGCGGCGGTGTCTGCTTCGTCAGCGAACCGTATTGTGTCTTTAGCGGAGATACGCTTTTTTATCGGAGTATTGGGCGGACAGACTTTGTGGGAGGGAATTATGAACAGATCGTAACATCTATTCGCACTAAACTGTATACCCTCGATGATGATCTGGTTGTCTTTCCAGGGCATGGCATCCCTACAACGATTGTCGAAGAGAAATTTGAAAATGAATTTGTTCGCTTAGAGGAGTGAGTTACTGTGGCTATTATTACGGTTATTGGTACTGGCTATGTAGGATTGGTGACAGGGACATGTCTGGCCGATATGGGCAACTCGGTCACCTGTGTAGATATTGTTCCAGAGAAAATTGAGCGGCTCAAGCAAGGCATTCTCCCTATCTATGAGCCAGGGCTGGAAGAACTGGTGGAACGCAATGTACAGGCAGAGCGCTTGCATTTTACTACCAGCTATAAAGAAGGCCTGGATAATTGTGAGTTTATTTTTATTGCTGTCAATACCCCTACTGGTAGTAGCCAGGGGGGAGCTGACATGCGCTATGTCGAGAATGCGGCCCGCAGTATCGCTCAGGAGCTTGACCACTACGCCGTCATTATCAACAAGAGTACCGTTCCTGTAGGTAGTGGCGATGTGGTGACGCGCATCATTCGTACCAATCTGGCTCGCCCTAACGTCCCCTTCGGCGTGGTCTCAAATCCAGAGTTCTTACGCGAAGGTTCAGCGGTACAGGACTTCCAAAATCCCGACCGCGTTGTTCTCGGTTCGTCCGATCCACAGGCAGCCCAAAAGGTCGCGACTCTCTATTTACCCCTCCGTGCGCCCATTGTGATTACCGACATCTACACGGCTGAAATGATCAAATACGCTTCCAACGCTTTCTTAGCTACGAAAATTTCGTTTATCAACGAAATCGCCCAAATTTGTGAACGCTTAGGTGCTGATGTCAAAGAGGTGGCTGTAGGTATGGGTTATGATAAGCGTATCGGACGAGCGTTCTTGGATGCCGGGCTGGGATACGGGGGCAGCTGCTTCGAGGCTGATGAGACGGTTTTCACGCTGAATAGTCCGAATGTAGCGACTGAACACTTCGATACCCTCTTTGCTAAAAGCGGCACCCCATTTCAAGGTGACGTCGTAGAACTGGTGCAGCCCCGCGAGCAACGTGTGCTTGCTTTTGATCTAGAGGCGGGACAACCCATTCTCGCCAACGTAAAAGCCCTCACCCGACGACCATACAAAGGCGCGATGGTGAAGATCAACACCAGCATGGGGCGTACCTTGCGTGTGACTGCCGACCATCCTGTCGTTCTGTACAAGGATCAGCAGTTTGCCATTCTGCCTGCCGCAACGGTTGTACCAGGTGATCGACTAATGGCCTTGTGCGAATTGCCCACTGTTGAACAGGCCACCCATCTCAACTTGATCGAACTGCTCCAGGGTACCGACCTGGAGGCCGACGTCTATGTGAAGCCCACTGATAACACGTTCAGTGAGCAATATGAGCAATTTGCGGCTGCCATTCCACAAGAGATGCTCAAGTACCCACACGAGATCAAACGTCATAACCGCATGTCGCTGCGCCTGTTCCGCTACCTGAGCGAGTCACATGTACTCAATGTTCCTGCTGAGAAGCTGCAATTGTATACCGCCAAAGGCGCGGCAACGATGATCAACGCCTTGCTTCCGGTCGACGCTGATATGCTGCGGCTGTGTGGCTATTATCTTGCGGAAGGCTATCTCTCTCGCGATCATGGGCGTGCCGATGCAGTACGGGAGCGTGTGGGTTTCTGTTTCCACGAGCAAGAGGCTGAATATATCGCCGATGTACAGCGCATTTTGCGCCATTGGGGACTCAAGTTTATCGAGCGACATGCCACCCATGCCCTGACCACTATTGTCTCTTCACGCATCTTCTCCTGGCTACTACGCGATATTCTCTGTTGTGGTACCCGTTCAGAAGATAAAGCCTTGCCTCGCCTGGTATTCAATGTAGCACCTGAGCTACGCCGGGAGTTAATCCGAGGTGCATTCAGCGGCGATGGTGCAGTCACAACTGTGCAAAATGGTCGGAATCTCATGCTAGAATATGCGACCGTCAGCAAAGTACTGGCAGATGGTATGACCCTGTTACTGCAAACAATTGGTGTCATCCCCTCTATTCGCACACGTTGGATGAACAAATCGAAGCAGGAGGCGTATATCCTGCGGGTGAGTGGCTACGAACAAATCGCTCTGCTGAAAGATGCCTTTGGCGACAAACGTCACGCACACATTGAAAGTTTACTGGCGAGCTATCAACGCCATATTCAGCCTCATGGCTATGAGCGGCATGGCAGCTTTGCAACGCTTACGGTCCGTGAGGTTGAGCATGAAG
>WNGH01039331.1_pt1 | contig 10312 bp, 8 predicted proteins | sample 5400631 | NCBI WGS metagenome assembly WNGH01 (sample SAMN13153373, study PRJNA577476) | soil metagenome | isolation source: 115 cm soil or saprolite under Garry oak tree replicate 1 | place: USA:California | collected 2016-06-15 | reverse complement strand
AAAGAGCCGGGGCTCCACAGAACCCCGGCGCGTTACGGTCGGATTACAGAACGTTAGAAGAAGTCGTTACTTCTTCTTCTTGGCGGCCTTCTTCTTGGCTGCCGGCTTCTTGGCTGCCTTCTTCTTAGCCATCATTCATTACCTCCTTCGCTAGTGATACGGACCCGAGGTTCCATGGTTTGGCGGGCTGGATTCCCTTGTGAGACGTCATGAACGATTTCTCCTGCACGTACCTCCTCTGCAACCCAACGGGTTTCGCCGCGGAGCCTCTTCGCTGAGGTCTCCGAGACGTTGGCGGTTGTGCGAAATGGTTCGCTGACTCGCGTCGGGTCCGTCGCCTCTGTGGTGGCAACCACGAGTAGCATCGCCATACAAGTTGTGTTGATACATCGATTGCATCCCTCACGTCAATAGATCGCTAAGATTTTTTTTCGTGAGGTGTCCAGTGAAATGCTTCGAGTGCGGGACCTTCACGATGTCTCTCGACCTCTCGAAGGACCACCAACACATCGCGTGTGAGCGCTGCGAGAAAGTGTGGTGTGCGGTCTGCATCGCGCGCGTCGAGGTAAAGATTTCGAAAGCATGGTTGGACCAACGACAGAAGGCACAGCTCAATTGATGGACCTCGCGTCCACCATTTGATGCGAGTCGTCCTCGGTCACGGCGCGTCGGGCACCGCTGCGTCGATGAAGCCCTACGTCGTCGGCTTCAAGCGACGCGGCATCGATGCGGTTGCGGTCGATTTGCCCAAGGGAGAGGCCGAGCGCGCGGTCCCAGTCTTCATCAAGGCTGCTGGCCGCGGTCACGAAGTTGTTGGAGGCGGGCAATCGTTCGGCGGGCGCGTTGCGAGCATTGCCGCCATCGAGGCGGACTTCGGCGGGCTGGTCCTTTTCTCGTATCCGCTGCATCGACCGGGCCACACCGACCAGCTACGTACCGCTCACCTCCGCCAGATCCGCTGTCCCGTGCTCTTCATGAGCGGCGATCGCGATCCTTTCGCCCGCCTCGACCTGCTGCGCGACGCGGTGAAGCTCGTTCCGCACGCGCGCCTCGAGGTCTTCACGGGCCAGGGCCACGGGCTGTTGAAGGTCCTAGACCAGGCACTCGACGTGGCCGCAGACTTTATCCACAGCCTTGGGAGCTGAGGCCGGAGGTGCTGCCTCACCTCCAATGACAGCGAGCCAGCACATGGTCCAGGCCAACGGCCTCCGTTTCCGGACGTTGGTGGATGGACCGCCCACGGGACCGCTCTTCATCCTTCTGCACGGCTTTCCCGAAGGTGCGGAGTCCTGGTCGCAGCAAGTCCGCGACGTGGCGACGTCCGGAGGTCTTGCGGTTGCGCCGGATCTTCGAGGCTACGGAATGACCGACGCGCCCCACGCCGTCGAGAGCTACGCCATGGACTGTCTCGTCGAGGACGTCCGCGGGCTCATCAAAGCGTTTGGACGCGAGAGCGCACACGTCGCCGGCCATGACTGGGGCGCGGCCGTGGCCTGGTACTTCGCGGAGCGCTACCCGACGATGACGACGACCCTGACCGTCCTCTCGGTCGGTCATCCCGCCGCGCTGGCCGCTGCCAGCCGCGACGACCCCGACCAGCAGCAGCGATCCCGTTACATCCAGCTCTTCTTGCTCGAGGGCAAAGCTGAGGAGGTGCTGGCTGCCGAGGATTACCGGCGGCTCAAAGCGATGCTGTCAGGCGGCCCCAACCCGGGCTCGATGCCCCGCGCGGTGGTCGAGCAGTTCACGCGCTCGCTGAGCCGCCCCGGCCGTCTCACGGCCGCGCTCAACTACTACCGAGCCAACCTCAGCCCAAGCGGCGGTGCATGGGAGCGGCTGGCGGGCCTTGGTCCGATCAACGCGCCCACGCATCTGCTTTGGGGCGACCAGGATCCCGCGCTCGGCCGCAGCGCCGTGGAGGCCACGGCGGCTTACGTCCAGAACGATTACCGGCTGGAGGTGCTCGAGGGCGCCGGACACTGGCTCGAGTTCGAGCGGCCGGCGGAGGTGAGCCGAGCCCTCACCGATCGCGCAAATAGATAAGCTGTCAGCCATGCTCCAACGCGCGGATGACAAGGAGCGGCGCTCGACACTTCGCCGTCTCGACGACATCCTCGACGCGCTCGAACAGCTCAACCTTCATGACCGCACTGAGCTGACCGACAGCCTTGCCGAGAGCCTGGTGCTGCTGGGAGTGGACGAGCCATTCAAGCTTCCAATCCCGCAGCTCATCGAGCGCATATGGGCGATGCAGCAGCCCTACCTCATAACGATCGTCGTCGAGCGCCGGCGCCGGCGCCGCCGAAAGATCGACCCCAAGTTCACGAGCGGCTCCGGGCTTGCCTGACCGTCTGAATCCTCCCCGCTGAAGTCCGCGGAGTGGCTCGCCACGTTCTTGCGCGCCGCGGCGCGTGTGCGCGAAGCCGTCCTGCCGCTCGCCGGGACGGAGGCGGGTCGGGTGCAGCTCGCAACGGGCGCGGGTGGAGACCGCACGATGGAGCTCGACCGCGCTGCCGAAGCAGTCATCTTCGACGAGCTGGGCGAGCTGGCTGCAAGCGGTGAGCATTTCACGATCCTTTCGGAAGAGGCAGGTTTCCGTACTCACGGTGCGCAATACCCGCTTGTGCTGGTGGACCCGGTCGACGGCAGCCTGAACGCCAAGCAGGGCGTGCCCTTTTTTAGCGTCATGTTCGCGCTCGTCGACGGACCGACCATCGGCGACACCGTGGCCGGCTGCGTCATGAATCTCATCACAGGGCGCCTGGCGTTCCGGCAGTCCGCTGCACGTGCTGTCGAGACCGGCCAATGCACGCATTGAGCTCGTCGCTCTCGAGAGCACGCCACGTGCGCTCACGCTGGCCAGGGGCCTCGTCGAGCGCTCGAGCAAGATTCGAATCCTGGGATCGATGGCGCTGGCGATCGCGCACACCGCCGCGGGCGGCTTCGACGCGTTCTGCGCTCCGATCCCCATGCGCGCCTTCGACATGGCGGCGAGCCTGCTCGTCCTGGCTGAAGCCGGCGGCGTCGCGAGTGATCTCAAGGGCCGCTCCCTGGCCTCGCTGCAATGCGACCTCGAAAGCAAGACCTCGCTGCTGTGTGCACCGAACCGGCAGTTGCATTCGGCCGCGCTCGACTCTCTGAGCCAGTGATCTTCGATCCGGCGCGGACGGTCTTCGTGATCCTCAGCTTCGAGGGGCCTGACGTCTACAGCCAGGCGGGCGGGCTTGGAGTTCGTGCCAAGGGGCTGTCGCGAACGCTCGCCCGCCTCGGTTACCAGACATACCTCTATTTCTGCGGCGATCCAGAGCTGCCCGGAGAGGAGAGCCATGAAGGAGGCCGTCTGGTCCTGCGCCGTTGGTGCCAGTGGATTTCGGCCATGCACCCTGCAGGTGTTTACGACGGCGAGGAAGACAAGGTCCGCGACTGGAACGCCAGCCTGCCGCCGAGCCTCATCGACAATGTCATCGCTCCCTCCATCGCCTCTGGCAGCAACGTGGTCGTCATGGGTGAGGAGTGGCACACGGCGTGGTCGATGAGCCTGATCGCCGACGCCCTCTATTACCGAGGCCTCCGGGATCACGTGGTGATGCTCTGGAACGCCAACAACACCTTCGGGTTCCACCGCATCGACTGGACTGGCCTCGCCATGGCGACCACGCTGACCACGGTCAGCCGCTACATGAAGTTCAAGCTGTGGGAACGGGCGCAAAACCCGATCGTGATCCCCAACGGCATCCCGCGCGACTCCATCCACGATGCCGACGCCGATGTCGTCGCCGACGTGAAGTCGGCGGCCGCCGCCGACCATTTCTGCTTCAAGATCGGGCGCTTCGACCCAGACAAGCGCTGGCTTATGGCGGTTTCGGCGGCCGGCTACCTTAAGCGCCACGGACGCCGAGTGAGGCTCCTGATGCGTGGCGGCCGCGAGGCCCATGGAAGCGAGGTCATCACTCACGCGCAGCACCAGGATCTGAACGTCGTCGACGTGAACGCGCCTGCCGACGCGGCCGGGCTGTCGGCCATCCTCAGGGAGCATCCGCGGGCGGACGTCGTCAACCTGACGAGCTACGTCAACGACGAGCTGCTGGGAGTCATCTATTCGGCAAGTGATGCCGTGCTTGCGAACTCCAGTCACGAGCCCTTTGGACTGGTCGGGCTCGAGGTGATGGCGGCGGGTGGGCTCGCCGTCACCGGGTCGACCGGCGAGGACTATGCGGATGCCTACCGCAACGCGATCGTGCTGGAGACGGACGACGCCATCGAGCTCGTGACCGAGCTGAACCTGGTCAAGGAACGTCCGCATCTTGCTGCCTCCATCCGTCGTCGCGGCCGCACCACCGCACGCGCCTACATCTGGGAGAAAGTCATCGAGCAGCTGCTCCTGAGGATCGAGTTCGCGGCGGCGCAGCAGGCCGTGACATCGCCGACCGCGCAGCCCCCCGCCCCGAAGACCGCGCGTCGATATCGCCGGCGGATCGAGCCCGTCGTTGGCTGAGAACCTGGTCGTCTACACGGTCGTGCACCAGCCCCGCCGGCTCAAGCTGCCGGCGCAGGTCATCCCGCACGGAACTGCTCCCGAGATGCTGTCCGACTACCTGTTTGACGAGGCCATGGACCGCCGCTACTTCGAGAAGGTGGCTTCCAATTCGTACCGACCAGCCTCCGCCATGTTCCGGGAGCTTGTGCGCCGGGGCTGGCGCATGTCGATCGGGTTCAGCAACTCATTCCTCGTGCAGGCTCAACGGTGGGGACCAGACGTGCTCGACGACTTCAAGCGGCTTTGTGCCAGTCCGAACGTCGAGGTCGTCAACGTGGAGCCATACCATTCCTGGCTTCTGTATCTCGACATCCTGGCGTTCAAGGAGGCGATGAGCGCCGCGAGGGAAAGGCTGCGCGAGATGTTTGACAAGCCCGTGGCGGTCACGGACACGACCGAGATGTTCATGTCCAACGACGTCTACTTCGCCCTTCAGCAGTGCGGTTTCGACGGCGCGTTCATGGAAGGGCGGGCGTGGCAGCTCGGCTGGCGTGAGCCGACCCACATCTATCGCCATCCACTGCAGCGGCTGGGGCTGCTGGTCCGGCATCCCGAGCTTTCCGATGACGTCGGCTACCGCTTCTCGAACCGCGGCTGGAGTCAATGGCCGCTGACGCCTGGCACATACGCCGGCTGGGTTCGAGAGGTTTCGGGAGACGTGGTGACGGTAGGTTGGGACTTCGAGACGTTTGGGGAGCATCACCGTCGGGACACGGGGATCTTCGAGTTCATGCGCTCGCTGGCCAAGGAGCTGAAGAGGCGGAAGGTGAGGATGATGCGCGCGTCGGAAGCGGTGGCCGAGCTGAGCGACCGGAGCTACGAGCTTCCCATCAACGAGTACGGAACCACCTGGGCGGGGGAAGGAGGAATGGAGTTCTTTCTCGGCAATGATGCCCAGCAGGGCCTGTTTCGGCTCATGCACCATGCCTATTCGAAGGCGAAGCTGACGGGTGACCTGCGGCTGATCGAGATCGCGAAGTGGCTGCTGCAGTCGGACAACCTGCATCTCATCCAGTGGTTCGGACGCTGGGGCGGCGAGGCCGAGGTGAGCGCCTATTTCACGCCCGACGAGTGGTGGGAGCTAGGGGCGCTCGGTATCCTGCGAGAACAGCAGCGTGTGTACATCAACTTCATCCGCGCGTTGGATGAATACGCAACGTAGTGGATGTGATTCCCTTTAACCGATGAGCGCAACGAGTGCTGGCCTGTCGTGGCCTGGGCGGCCGGGTTCACCCCGGCCGCGACCCGACAATCCTTTCTGGCCGCCAATGCGTGGCATGGAGAAGACTTTCAGAGAGTCTCATCCCGGGGAAGGTGAGCAGGGCCGCGAATCCGGCCGCATTTCGCGCGGGCGTTCGACCACTGAATGTCGGCCGTTGAGCGGCACCTTTGGGGCCCCCGCGACGAAGTCGCAGGAGACACCCCGAGGTTTCCGCTCATAACGATGAAGCCTCTCCACGTCGCCTTCGTCTGGCACATGCATCAGCCCTACTACAAGGACGACCTCACGAGCACCTACCTGCTGCCGTGGGTACGGCTGCGATGCGCGAAGGACTACTACAAGATGCCTGCCCTCCTGGACGCTTACCCGAAGGTGCGGGCCACCTTCAACCTGGTGCCATCCCTGCTCGCCCAGATCGAGGACTACGGCAAGGAAGAGTCAGTCGACCTTTTCCTGAACCTGAGCAAGCGCGACGCGGGTGAGCTGACCGCCGAGGAACGCGACTTCATCCTGCGGTGGATGCGCGAGTCTCCTCGGGCGCTGCGGGTGCAGCAATCGCCTCGGTACCTCGAGCTGGCATCGCGGGCACCAGACGCGCAGTTCACGACCGCAGACATGCGCGACCTTCAGGTCTGGTTCAACCTCGCCTGGTGCGACCCCGAGTGGGCCGAGTCCGATCCGCGTCTGGCAGAGCTGAAGCGGAAGGACCGCGATTTCTCTGAATCCGATAAAGATCCCCTGTTCGAAGCCCAGATGGAGAACATGGAGAAGGTCATCCCGAAGTACCGCGAGCTCGCGGATCGCGGCCAGGCCGAGCTCACCTTCTCGCCTTACTACCATCCGATCCTGCCGCTGCTGTGCAACGTCGACGCCGCGCGTACGGCCAATCCGCAGCTGTCGCTCCCAGAGCGCCACTTCGCGCACCGTGAGGACGCGGAGAGGCAGATCGAGCTCGGCCAGGGACTATTCGAGCGGCTGATCGGGCGCCGGCCGACCGGGATGTGGCCGTCCGAGATGGCCGTCGGCGAGAGCGTGCTCGGCCTCGCCGTCCGGGCGAATCTGCAGTGGATGATCAGCGATGAAGAGGTCCTGGCGCGCTCTTTGCACACACATTTCTCGCGCGACGGCGAGGGGCGGATCAACTCTCCGGACCAGCTCTATCGGCCTCATCGAGTCGAGCGCGACGGCGAGTCGATCTCAATGGTGTTCCGCGACTCGCAGCTTTCGAGTGAGCGCACTCGATGGCGAGAACGCGTGGGAGTTTTATCCCCGCGATGGCCATGACTTCCTGAACGCTGTTTACACGGAGCTCGAGTCCTCGCCCGATCTCATCACCACGACCGTCGGCGACTTCCTGAAGGAGCATCCGCCAGAGCAGCAGCTGCACCACCTTCACACCGGCAGCTGGATCGGAGCGAGCCTCGACACCTGGATCGGCGATCCCGAGCACAACGTCGCATGGGACCTGCTCGCCGAGACCCGTGCCTGGCTCGAGGACCAATCGCGACGGCGGCCCAAGGACTCCGAGGCGGCGATGCTCGGCTGGCGCGAGATTCTGATCACCGAAGGCAGCGACTGGTTCTGGTGGTTCAGCCGCAAGCACGACTCGGGCATGGACCCGATCTGGGACAACCAGTTCCGCCTGCACCTGCGCAACGTGTACAAGGTCATGGGCCAGCGTGCGCCCGCGCGCCTGTTCCAGCCGATCATCAAGCGCGCCCCCGCGCCGGAACGCGCTGTGCCGGCGGTGACCATCAGTCCCGTCTCTCGGTCCGACCCCGCGTGGAGCCAGGCCGGCTACTACCTCGTCGGCACGGGTTTCGGTGCCCTACACAGGCCCGGAGGCTTTGTCGAGCGCATCTTCTACGGCTGCGACCGGGAACGTCTGTACCTGCGGATCGACAGTCCGCGCACACCTGCCGAGCTGGAAAGCCAGCATGTCGAGTTCTGGCTGTACTGCTCCGGCGCGGCCGATGGCGGGACCGATGGCAACCTCGAGCTGCCGCTGCCGATCACGGAGATGGCGGACTTCGGCTTCGATCCGGTCCACGTCATCCGCGTCGTGCCGCGCGCGCAGGGGGGCTCGGTCACGGTCGCGCGGCTTGTAGACGACTCTACCCGCGCTGCGACCGAGGCGGAATGGGAGCTGGCGGACTCCTTCTTCGTGTCGGTTCCGCTCACGCTCCTGGGCCGGGAGGGTGGTGACACGCTGGAGATGGCCATCGTGGTCAGCCGCGACGGCCGCGATATCGAGCAGGTGCCGCCCGCCGGATCGCTCGGCTTGCGAATCCCTGGCGACGCGGCGGTTGCCGAAACGCCGGGCGCGCGCAGCCACAAGGTGCTCCTTGCGACGGCGGAGCTGGCTCCGTTCGCGAAGCAGGGTGGCGTGGCCGACGTGGTCGCATCCCTGTCCAAGGCGTTGCGCCGCCTGGGCCATGACGTGCGGGTGGTCATTCCTCGCTACCGGCAGATCGACATCGACCGGCACGGCCTGAAACCGGTCCTCAGCGACCTTCCGGTCGCGCTCGGTTCGCAGAGTGTGCCCGCCACCATCTTCGAAGGCCGGCTCGGCGATGTGATCGTCTACTTCGTCGACTGCCCATCCCTATACGACCGCGACGGCATGTACGGCTTTGGCGACGACGACGCGCGATCGGTCTATTTCGCGCGCGCCCTGATCGAGATGCTGCCGGCGCTCGACTTCATGCCTGATGTGATCCACGTCCACGACTGGTTCGCCGCCCTGGTGCCGAACCTCATCGAGCGCCTCTATTCGGAAGGCCCGACCGCCGAGGTGGCGACGGCGCTCACGATCCACAATCTCGCCGCTCAGGGTGTTTTCGGCTTCGGCGCTCTCACGCTTGCAGGTCTCGACCGCTGGGGGTTGATCCGCGTTGGCATCCCGGGCCTGGACAACGTCGTCAACGTGCTCGGCCGCGGCATTCATATGGCTGACGTCGTCAACACCGTCAGCGAGCGCTACGCAGCAGAGATCCAGACACCCGAGTTCGGCGAGGGCCTCGACGAGCTCATCCGCTCTCATGCACACAAGCTGCACGGAATCGTCAACGGCATCGACTACGAGATTTTCGACCCTCATCGCGACCCCAACATCCCCCATCACTATTCGGCCTCCGCACCCGAGCCGAAAGCGTTGAATCGCGCCGAGCTCCGCAGCGAGCTTGGGCTCGAGCAGGCGGACATGCCGCTGTGCGCGATGGTGTCCAGGCTGTACGAAGTCAAAGGCCTCGACCTGGTGGAGCAGGCAATGCCCGCGCTGATGCAGTTCGGCGTCCAGGTGGTCGTCATCGGCACCGGGGACCGCCGCTACGAGGACATGTTCCGCCGCTGGGCGGCCGAGAGGCCGCGCCAGGTCGCGGCTGCGATCGGATTCGACGCCGCGCTCGCCCAGCGCATCTATGCCGGCGCGGACGTTTTGTGGATGCCATCACGCTTCGAGCCCTGCGGCCTGGCGCAGCTGATTGCGCTGCGCTACGGCACCATCCCTGTGGTTCGCGCCACGGGCGGGTTGGCGGACACCATCAAGGACTACAACCCCATTACTGCCACCGGCAACGGATTCACGTTCCTCCCATACGACCCCTGGCAGCTGTTCGGAGCCGTGGTTCGGGCCGCTGAGACGTACCGGCATCCGTCGCTGTGGAACTGGCTCATCCGCCACGCTATGAGCGAGGACGTGTCCTGGTCGCGCTCAGCGCAGCGCTACGTGCAGCTCTACCACGCGGCCATCGCCGCGCATCGAGAGCGAAAGGGCGCAGCTGTCCCGGACTGACGGCGGGGGGTCAGCCCCCCCAGTCGGGAAGCAGGCGCAGCTGTTCGACCCTGCGCGCCCCGGGCGCGTAGGCGTCGTCGAAGTAGTCCGTCACCATCCGGCGCGCTGAGAAATCGGTGACGACATGGCGGATCGAGGCCCGCATCATCTCCACCCAGTGCTGTGGGATGCCGCTGCCGTCCCTCTCGAAATAAGTCGGGATCACCTCGCGCTCGAGCAGGCGGAACAGACCCTCGGCCTCGGCCTGGTCATCGACCGCGGACCGGTCAAGCGTGGCGCCGGACGGGATCGCCCACCCGAGCTCGGGCCGGTACGCCTCGTCCCACCAGCCATCGAGGATGCTGACGTTCAGCACCCCGTTCGCGCCGGCCTTCATGCCGCTGGTGCCGCTGGCCTCGAGAAAGCGTTTCGGATTGTTGAGCCATACGTCGGCGCCGTGGACCATGTACCGCGCGATTGCAAAGTCGTAGTCCTTGAGGAAGGTCACGCACGGTTCATCGCGCGCCAGCGCGACCACGCGGGCCACGATGTCTTTGCCCGGCTGGTCAGCCGGGTGTGACTTGCCCGCGAAGAGGAGCTGCACCGGGCGCCTCGCATTCCGCAGCAGCTTGTTCAGGCGCGGGCGGTCCTCCAGGAGGAGGTTGGCGCGTTTGTACGGTGCGAATCGGCGTGCAAAGCCGAACGTGAGAGCGTTCGGGTCGAGCTGATCGGAATCGACCGATCGCTCCCGGGCGGCTTCGAGGAGCCGGCGCTTCAGCTC